>Ga0316628_100003563_pt1 | contig 12023 bp, 8 predicted proteins | sample OWC_Aug_M2_C1_D5_FD_207648 | JGI IMG/M metagenome (GOLD analysis project Ga0316628, IMG submission 207648) | Wetland soil microbial communities from Old Woman Creek delta, Ohio, United States - OWC_Aug_M2_C1_D5_C | ecosystem: Environmental > Terrestrial > Soil > Wetlands | place: USA: Ohio...
GCTCCCGGGCGGAGGCGGCTTCTTCGGCCCATGGGAAGCGGCGCGTGCGTTCCTCTTTAAAAGCACCGATCCATATAGCGGCGCGGTCGCCAGCCTCGCCCAGGAGGATACATACGGCCGCGCTGCCCGGCCCGGCGAGAACCGGTATTTCTTGCAGCTGCCGTTCTTCCTCCTGCCCGCTTACTTCCCATTTGCACTCGTATCCGATCCAGCTACGGCGCGCGGACTCTGGCTGTTCGTGAACGAGCTTGCGCTGGCCTCCACCGCCGTGCTGATGCTGCGCCTGACGGAGTGGCAGCCCAGGCGCTGGTTCCGGATCGGGTTCGCGTTGGTGTGGATGTTCAGTCTCTACTCGGCCATGTCGCTCCTGGACGGCGGACCGGCTGTTCTCCTGGGCTTGGTCTACTGTGGTGCACTGGCGGCTTACGCCACCGAGCAGGACGAGCTGGCTGGCGCGCTGTTGGTCCTGGCCGTCTTCGCATGGGAGATAGGACTCTTCTTCGTGCTGCTGCTAGCCTGGAAGTCTGCCTACGACAAGCGCTGGCGAGTCTGGGCGGGCTTTGGCATGGCTCTCTTCGTGCTGGTCTTCATCGGGTTCATCCTGTACCCGCGGTGGGTCTTCCCCTTCGTTACCGCCACGGTGGCAATGATACGATCCCCTTTTGGAACGAACAGCGCGGCGATCCTCGAGCGGTTTTCCCCGGTCTATGGAGAGCATGCCGCACAGGCCCTGACCGTGCTCCTCATCATGCTGCTGCTGTATGAGTGGTCGGCAACGCGCAACGGCGACCCCCGGCGCTTCGTCTGGGCGGCGTGCCTGACCCTGGCGGTCACGCCGCTGATCGGACTGCGGGTGGAGCTCGGCAACCTGGTGGTCATTCTCCCAGGATTGGCCCTGATCTGCGCCGGAATCGGGAACCGCTGGCGCAGCGGATATTGGCTTGCCGCGCTGGTGCTGCTCATTGCGCTGCTGCTGCCATGGGGCTGGTTCGTCCGGTGGTCATGGCTGCATGACGGGCAGGCTCACGATCTGCTCCTGCTCTTTCTTCCGGTCTTCACTGCCGTGGGCTTGTACTGGACCCGCTGGTGGTTTGTGCGCCCGCCGCGAACGTGGCTCGATCATGTGCGATCAACGCTTAGCCAGACGCAGCCGCGCCCGAACGAGCGACGTTTTCCCGGCATGACAGGCTGAAGGGATGACAATGGGCTGGAGGAGATACGCATTGCTGGCAGTGCTCGGCCTGGGCCTGGCATTTGCCGTCGCCCAGTTCCAGCGATTTCCCGGCTACCTCGACTCAGATTACTACTTCGCAGGGGGCGTCCAGCTCGCAGGCGGCAAGGGTTTCACCGAGCCATACCTCTGGAATTACCTCGATGATCCCGCAGGACTGCCGCATTCCTCGCATTCCTACTGGATGCCGCTTTCATCCATTATTTCCGCATTGGGGATGTGGATCACGCGCAGCCAAACCTATCAGACCGGGCGTATCGGATTCCTGCTTCTGGCCGGGCTGGTGCCCGTTGTGACGGCTGCACTGGCGTGCAACTTCACGCAGCGCCGCGATCTCGCCTTCACATCGGGCCTGCTGGCAGTGTTCGCGGTCTACTATGTTCCATTCCTGCCGGTGCCGGACAACTACGGACCTTACCTCGTCCTCGGCGGGCTGTATTTCCTGACCATGGCTTGGAGTAAGCCAGCCTCGTATCTGGTCCTCGGAGGCCTCGCCGGGCTTATGGCCCTGGCGCGCAGCGACGGCTTGCTGTGGCTCGGGCTCACCGGCGTCCTGATCGCGGGACGCCTGATCGCCGATCGGAAGCTGCCTGCCGCCATGTGGAACGGCTTGTTGGCGCTGATCGGTTTCCTTCTGGCAGCCGGCCCCTGGTTCTGGCACACATATTCTGTCTACGGGACGCCGCTCGCGCCCGGCGGCGCACACCTCTTATGGCTGCGCACCTATGACGACACGTTCACCTACCCGGCGGATCAACTGACAATGCAATCGTGGCTGGCGCAGGGCTGGCAGCCCATCCTCGCGGCGCGTCTCATGGCATTGCGATGGAACCTCCTGAACGTGTTCGCGGCGCAGGGCGAGATCTTCATCCTGCCGTTCATCCTGTTGGGACTCTGGATCCACCGCAGGGATGCGCGCGTGCGTCTGGCCTTGTTTGGGTGGGTCTGCCTCCTGCTGGTGATGACGCTGGTATTCCCGTTTGCTGGAGCGCGTGGCGGCTTCTTCCATTCGGGTGCGGCGCTCCAGCCGGTCTGGTGGACGCTGGCCCCGGTGGGCCTGGATCGCGCCATCGCGGCCGCGCGGCGGCGAGGCATGTTCACTCCCCAGGCATTTCGCATATTCCAGGGCGGCCTGGTTAGCCTTGCGGTGCTTATGACCGGCGTGATCCTTGCCATCCGCGTGCTGCCGCATTGGGGCGAGGGAGAAGACCAGTATCCCAAGGTCGAGGCGTACCTGCAGACGCAGGGTATTCAGCCAGAGGACGTGGTCATGGTGCGCAACCCGCCGGGATACTACCTGATGACGGGTCGATCGGCGATTGTTGTGCCATATGCTGAGGAAGCGTCCATCGCCGCGGCTGCCCGGCGCTATGGTGCAATGTACCTGGTGATCGAGCGGGCGGGCACGTCCGGACCGATCCGGGCCGTGTATGACCGCACGGCCAACCGGTATTTCACATTCGTGAGTGACATCGATGGAACGCGCATCTTCCGACTCAATCCGTAGCATCTCGGGCCGCGATGTGGCTATCCTGGCGGCTGTGACCCTCCTGGGTGCGGTCATCTACCTGGCTGCCAGCGCGCTGACGTATCGGGTCGGATTCCCGCTTGACGACTCCTGGATCCACCTCACGTATGCGCGCAACCTTGCAGAGCGTCACGAGTGGTCCTTCCAGCCAGGGCAGCTCTCCGCAGGCTCTACATCTCCGCTTTGGACGTTCCTGCTGGCAGTGGGCTTCTGGCTGCACCTCGGTCCATATGTGTGGACGTACCTGCTGGGGCAGCTCGTGCTGCTGGCTATGGCCCTGATCGCCGAGTTCAGCGTGCGCAAGCTATCTGCCGGATACCGCCCGCGGTTGCCATGGGTGGGCCTGTTCTTCGTCGCTGAGTGGCATCTACAGTGGGCGGCGCTTTCCGGCATGGAGACGCTGCTCCAGGCCCTGTTGGTAACGGCCGTGTTGGTCTTGCTGCTGTTCGGGACGCGCCGCTACCTTGTGCTCGGCCTCCTTACCGGCGTGAGCCTGTGGGTGCGCCCCGACGGTTTGACCCTGATCGGCCCGGTCGTGTTGACAATCCTTCTGGTGGAACGGACGCTCAAGGCCAAGGGCTCCGCACTTGCCAGATATGTGATCGGGCTTGGGGCGCTGCTTCTTCCTTACCTGGCGTTCAACCTTTTGCTCTCCGACACGCCGATGCCCAATACCTTTTACGCCAAGCAGGCGGAGTACGCCGCCTGGCAGGCGGAGCCCCTCTTCTACCGGATGGCTGCGCTGCTCGTCCAGCTGCTGACAGGGCCCTCCGTGATACTACTTCCCGGGGTGGTGGGCACGGCAGCGCTCGCTGTGCGTAGGCGCAGGTGGGCGGTGCTGGCGGCGATCAGCTGGTGCGCAGGCTATCTGCTGCTCTACATCGTGCGGCTGCCGCCGTACCAGCATGGGCGCTACCTGATGCCGGCCATGCCGATCTTCTTCCTGTTCGGGCTGCTGGCCTACGTGGAGTTTAGGAGTTCCGCGCTCTTCGGCAAACAGCATTGGCGGGTCCAGCAGGTTTGGGCGCTTAGCCTGCTACTGGTCACGGCGGGATTCGTCGTGCTGGGGGCACGCTCCTACGGGCAGGACGTCGGCCTGATTGAATCGGAAATGGTCGTAACAGCCAAGTGGGTGTCCCAGAACGTGCCTCCGCAGGCAACCGTGGCAGCGCATGATATCGGTGCTCTGGGCTACTTTGACAACCATCGGCTCATCGACCTGGCGGGCCTGGTCTCTCCGGAGGTCATCCCATTCATCCGGGATGAGGCAAAGTTGTCTGACTTCCTGCAGCAGCGGCACGCCAACTACCTGGTTGCGTTCCCGGCGTTCTACCCGGTGCTGAGCCAGGCTCGTCAGCCGGTCTTCACGAGCGGAGGTCGATTCGCCCCGTCCATCGGCGAGAAGAACATGACCGTGTACCTCTGGTCGAAGCTCTCCACAGCCCCGTAAGGGCGGGAAGCGTGGAATTCTTTCGTGCTATACTCGTGCAATAGCCAGGCCATCTACACATGAACAAGATCACACTCGTGGTAGTTGACGATCATCCGCTATTCCGGCAGGGCGTTACCGACGCTGTGTCGCTCGAATCCGACATGAAGGTGCTGGGGCAGGCATCCAGCGGCGCGCAAGGCTTGGAGATGATACAGTCGCTGCAGCCTGCCGTCGTGCTTTTGGATGTGAACCTGCCGGGGATGAACGGTCAGCAGATCACCCACCAGGTTACCCAAGATAGGCTGCCCACCCGCATCGTGCTAATGACCGGCTACGACGACATTGAGCAGGCGCTGCACGCCGCCATGGCAGGCGCTGCGGCGTACTGCTCGAAAGACGTCGAGCCCAAAGCGCTGATCCGCATCATCCATGATGTGGTGGAGGGCAGGTTCGTGTTCGGCGGGCAGGTGATGAACCAGCGCGATCTGCAGGTCTGGATCGACCAGCAGATCGAGGGTGCCCGGCGCTCTTACAGCGAGCCGGGCAGCCCCTTCCATCCGCTGTCTGAACGGGAAATGGAAGTGTTGGAGTGTGTGGTGCAGGGCATGAGCAACAAGGAGATCGCCGGGCTGCTTGGCATCAGCCACCAGACGGTGAAGAACCACGTGACTTCGATACTCCGCAAGTTCGGCGTCGAGGACCGCACGCAAGCCGTAGTCTACGCGCTTAAGCACGGCTGGGTCCAGCTGAGAAAAACCAACCTGAGGGCAGAGGGCTGATTCCTCATGACGATCGATAGAGAGAGACTCCTTGGCGGGAGCATTGATACACAGGCGGAGTTGGCGGAAACGCAACGCGCTTTGCGCGAGGTCACGCTGATGATCGAGCAGAGTCAGGGCGAGCTCACGAAGCTTGCCCAGCGCAATGCGGCCATCACAGCCCATCTGCAGCAGGTGCAGGCGAAGCTCGATCAGACGGCCCCGCAGGAGATCCGCATGGCCTATGATGCCGCGCTGGATGCGCAGCAGCGGCTCTTCGTCATGCATGGCCAGCTCGATAAGCTGCAGAGCGACAAGGTACACCTCGAGAAGTACAAGACCCTGCTCGAGCAGACCGGCAGCGCGGCAGCGGCCGCTGAAGCCGGAGCCCCTGCAGCGGCCAAGAGCGCCATGGCTGAGATCGAGATGATCGTCAATGCCCAGGAGGCCGAACGCCAGCGGCTCTCGCGGCAGATGCACGACGGCCCGGCCCAGGCGATGTCGAACTTCATCCTGCAGACCGAGATCGCCATGCGACTGCTGGATGCAGACCCGGTGCAGGCCAAGGAAGAGCTGGGGAATCTCAAAAGCTCCGCGCTCACCACATTTCAGAAGGTCCGCAACTTCATCTTCGAGCTAAGGCCGATGATGCTCGATGACCTTGGACTTGTCCCCACGGTCCGCAAGTATATCGACGCATTCAAAGAGCAGACCAGCATGGACGCGAGCCTGACCGTGACAGGAACCGAGCGGCGGCTGGAGCCCTACCTGGAGGTCATGATCTTCCGTGCCATCCAGGAGCTGCTCGGCAATGCGGCGCGCCACAGCCAGGCCGCGGGCGTCAAGATGCATGTCGACATGGGCAACGAGAATATCCGCGTCAGCGTGGACGACAACGGGCGCGGCTTTGACCCAGAAGCAGCCAGGTCGACGGGCAGCCTCGGCCTGAAACTGATCCAGGAACGCGCCGAGATGTTGGGCGGCACGCTTCAAGTGGATAGCGCACCGGGCAAAGGCGCCCGCATTGTGTTCGTGGTTCCCGCGCACGTCTAGCAGCAGCCCGCTTCCGCATACATAAAACGCGAGGCATAAAGTGCCTCGCGTTTTGTCTTGTCTCCAGATGGGCCGTGTCCTATGACTTCGGCTTGAGCTCCTTGGCCATCGCCTCCACGTGACGGGGGGTTGAGCCGCAGCAGCCGCCGATGACACGGGCGCCCAGCTCGAAGTATCGCCGCGCGAAGGTTGCCATTTCGTTGGGTGAGACATCGTAGAGAGTCTGTCCGCCCTCAAGGCGCGGCATGCCTGCGTTCGGCTTAGCCCACAGCGGAAAGGCTGGCTCGGCCGCGGCATATTCGCGAATGATCGTCTCCATGTTTTCGAGCGTGGTGCCGCAGTTGGCGCCGACCATTGCAGCGCCCAGGGCCTTATATGTTTTTGCGACATCGGCGGGCCTGGCGCCCATCATGCTGCGCGTGCCCCGGTCGTAGCTGAAGGAAACCACGATGGGCAGGTCGGTGACCGAGCGGGCAGCCTCGAAGGCCGCCGTCGCCTCCTCGAAGGCGAAGTGCGTCTCGATGACAAGCAGGTCTGCGCCGCCATTGGCGAGCGCCCGGGCTTGCTCGGTAAAAGCCGCGCGAGCCTCTTCGGGCGCGATGGGCCCGTAGGGCTTCAGCAACTGCCCAAGCGGTCCCATGGAGCCGCCCACAAGTACATCGCGATCTTGCGCGGCTCGCTGTGCGAGCTCGGCTGCACGCTCGTTGATCGCGACAACTTCACTGGAGTGCCTGGCGCCCTTGAGCCGCGGCCGCGTCGCGCCGAACGTGCAGGTCAGGATCAGATTAGAGCCCGCGGCGATGAAGGCCTTCTCCAGATCCAGGATCTTCTCGGGGCAGTCGAGCACCCAGTCTTCCGCATGCATGCCGCCGCCCAAGCCGACCTTCTGCAGATTGGTGCCAGTCGCACCATCGGCGATCAGCACCTCGCCAGCTGCCAGGCGCTCGAGAAATCTACTCATTACTATGCCTCCTGACTTTGGTTCTCTCGGGGAAGTTCATAGATTCGATGAACTGCGCCTGGAAATCGGGGTCGTTTGGCAACTCGTAACGGGTCACCCGAGCCGCGACCTCCTGCGCCTCGCGCCGTTTGTCGACGTTCAGCAGGGCGATCCGCGCGCCATCGCCGGCCGAATTGCCGACCGCAAAGATGTTCTCGGGCGGGCAAGCGGGGATCATGCCAATCGATAGCGCATTGTATTTGTCAATGTACATGCCGAAAGCGCCTGCCAGCAGGATCTTATCGGGCGACTCCAATCCGAACTGCTTGAGGAGAGTTCGGGCTGCCACGTACAAGGCTCCCTTGGCGAGCTGGATCTGCCGCACATCTTTCTGGGTCACGACGATGTCCGCGCCAATGGAGGTCTCGGCGGCGAAAGCGATCACGTACTCCATGGCATTGCTTCGCCGGCGAATCCGCGGGTTTTCCAGCAGATCGGATCGGAACTTGCCGCGTGCGTCCAGGATGCCCACGCGGTACATCTCGGCGACGGCGTCCAGAATGGCGGATCCGCAGATGCCCTTGGGCTGGCCTGCGTTCCACTGCTCTTCACCGATGACCCTGTAGGCAGGCTCGAGTGTCTTCTCGCCGATCACCACCCGCTCAATGGCTCCCGGCGCGGCACGCATGCCGTGCTCGATATGGGCCCCCTCAAGCGCCGGACCGGTTGGCGTCGAGGCGCAGATCAGCCGCCGGCGATTGCCGAGCACGATCTCAGCGTTGGTCCCAACGTCCATGATGAGCCAGTTCTCGTCCTGCGTGTGGGGCTCCTCCGCCAGCAGCACGCCGGTTGTATCTGCGCCGATGAAGGCGCCAATTGTCGGCAGGACATGGACATTGGCGGATTCGTTGATGGCAAGACCGAGTTCGCGAGCCTTGACATCCAGCGAGCGATACACTGTCGAGGTGAATGGCGCGTGCCCGAGGTGCTGCGGCGGGAGGTTGAGGAAGAGGTGGTGCATGGTCGTGTTGCCGGCAACGACCAGCTCCTGAACATCCCTGGCGGAGATGCCCGCCTGGCGGGCTGCCCGCATGAGCAGCTGGTTCAAGGCGCGGATGATCGCCTTGTGGAGCGTTCGCAGGCCCTCCTTGTGGACGATGCTGTATTGGATCCGCGACATCACGTCTTCGCCGTAGACGATCTGCGGATTCATCTCGGACTCCGCAGCCAGGATGGCGCCGTTCTCAAGGTTGCAGAGGTACAGCGCAATCGTGGTTGTGCCGATGTCGACGGCTGCTCCGTACAGCGTATCCATCAGGCCCGGCTCGATTCGGACCACTTCCTTGTCCTGCCAGACCGAGACGGTGACGCGCCAGTTGGAGTCGCGCAGCGTCTGCGAGAGAGTCCTCAGGCAGGCGTAATCGATGGTCAGGTCGCCGGGCCGCGGCAGATTCGGCTCGCCATAGCGGACCAGCTGGATCGATGTGGCGATGCCGCTGGCAAGCCGCTCCCAATCCGCCTTGGGATTGGCGATCGTGGGCGGGTTGAGCTCCACAAGGTACTTTCGAATCGAGGGCTTGATCTCGATCTGGCGCTCGGTAGCCGCCTTCCTGACGATCTGCTTGTCGCGGCGGCTTTCTTCCGGGACCTCGACAAGTAGATCGCCCCATACCTTGGCCTGGCAGGCCAGGCGCACCTGGCTTGGCTGCCAGCCGCGAGTGGTGAGCGCCTGCTTGTGATCGGCCAGGTACGCGGTCTCCTCCACGTTGGGAGGGGACAGATGCTCCTGGCTGGACGTAATCCCGTAACGCTCGAAGGTGCCCTCCTGGATGAGCACCTTGCACTTGCCGCAGGTGGAGTTCTCCGCGCAAATCGACTCGATGTCCACGCCGAGCGAACGCGCGGCCGCCCGCAGGCCGATGCCGTGCGGGACCTGCCCACGCCTGCCCGAAGGCTGGAAGATTACGGTGTGCTGCTCGGTCATGCGGCGGCGGGCTGGCTTTCCTTCTCGCGCAGGGCTTCAGCGTTGCGGAAGTACTTGATGTAGCGCATTGAGAAGCTATCGCGCCCGAGGAGCAGATCGGCGGCGCGCACAGTGGACCCAAGCCTGATCGGGTCGGTGATTGAGCACGTTGCGCCGGCTTGAATGCCGAGGGCCAGGAATGCCTGGTTCACGGTCAGCCGGTCGGGCAGCCCGAACGAGACGTTGCTGGCGCCCAGGTTGATGTTGACGCCGAACTCCTTGCGCAGCAGCTCGATCGTCTGGAGCGTGAGCAGGGCCGCTTTGCTGTCGGAGCCGACCGTCAGGACCAGCGGATCGATCACGATGTCCTCGATCGGAATGCCGATCTGCACGGCGCGCTGGATGATCTTGTCTGCTGCCGCCACGCGTTCCTCGGGCGTCTTGGGGATGCCGTTGTCGTCCAGGGTCAGCCCAATGACGGCCGCAGAGCGATCCTTGACCACGGGCAGGATGGCCGCCAGTTGCTTGTCCTCTGCATTGACCGAGTTGACCAGCGGCTTGCCCGGCGCAGACTGCAAGCCGGCTGCCAGGATCTCCGCCTTGCCCGAGTCAATGCACAGGGGCACGTCCACCGTGGCTGCGACCACCTCCACTACCTTGCGGATCATGTCGACTTCGTCGAGGCCCGGGACGCCCACATTGATGTCCAGCACTTCCGCGCCCCAGGCAACCTGGCGCTCCGCCAATCTGCGGACGTCATCCAGATCCCCGGCTTGGAGGGAAGCTGCCAGCTTCTTGCTGCCCGTCGGGTTGATCTTCTCGCCGATCATGACGAAAGGCCGGTCGATGCCGATCGTCACTTCCTTCCCAGCGCTTTTCAGAACAGTATGCATCGGTCCCTCCCACAAAGAGATTTCGGCTTTCCGATATTGCCGGCTCAGCCGCCGCGCAGGTATCGAAGCGCGGCCTCCGTCAGAATCGCTGTGCCAATCGGCAGCGCCCGCTCGTCCAGATCGAGGCGCGGGTGGTGGAGAAAGCGCTCATCGCCTTCGATCAGCGTCCCGAGCGTGAACATGGCTCCTGGTGCGAGCTGCGTGAAGGATCCAAAATCCTCCGCGCCTAGTTCCCTCGGGATGGGCGTCACGTGCTCGCGGCCGAGCAGGTCGACCGCCGTCTGCTCGATGAGGCGCGCGGCCTCCGGGTGGTTGAGCATGGGCGGCGAGCCGATCTCAAAACGCAGCTCATAGCCGCCCCCGAGCGGCTTCGTCAACTCGAAGGCGCTGCGGATCTCTTGGTGGATCTGCTTCTGGACAGTCATGTCGGTGTAGCGCAACGTCCCGGAGACATCGACATGGGCAGGGATCACGTTCTGCGTGAAGCCCCCGTTCAACGTGCCGATGCTGACGACCGCAGGCGCGAACGGATGGATCCGCCGGGAGACGATGGCGTTGAGTGCCACCATCACGTGCGTGGCGAGGTAGAACGGATCGACGGTCCGGTCGGGATACGCGCCGTGTCCACCTTGGCCGATGATGCGGCCGTACCAGGAGTCGACGCCGCCCGAGGAGGGTCCATCGCTGATGTGGATATCGCCCACACGCGTCTGTGGAGCGACATGCAGCGCGATGACCATGTCGACGCCCTCCATCGCACCGTCCTCGATCATGCGGGGGGCGCCGCTGACGCCCTGCTCGTCCCCGACCTCTTCCGAGGGCTGGAACAGGAAGCGAACCCTGCCCGGGAACTCCTCGCGTGCAAGCAGGGTGGCCGCGCCGAGCGCCATGGCGGTGTGCGAGTCGTGCCCGCAGGCGTGCATGGTACCGTCATTCTGCGATCTGTACGGAACGTCGTTCTCCTCCAGGATGGGTAGCGCGTCCATATCGGCCCGAACGGCAATGCAGCGCCCTCCGGCCTCGCCAAGATCCGCAACCACGCCGGTGCGCCCGACGCCGCGACGCACCGTGTAGCCAAGCTTCTCAAGCTCCTCGGCCACGCGGGCCGAGGTGCGCTCCTCGTGGAAGCCCAGCTCGGGGTGCGTGTGGAACTCACGGCGCCATTCGATGATGTCTTCCTGCATATTATGGGCCTGTTTCAACATGTATGCCTCTAGATCAATGCGGGCAGCTGAGCCATGCCTGCCTGCGCGGCCAGGCTTTGTACAATCTCATTAAGTTCAGCCTTGCGATCGACCGCAACCTGCGGCTGATGGTAATCCTTGACAAGCTGCGCAGTCCGCAGCTTGGCGCGCCCGAAGGTGTCCAGGCTGCCGCCATGTTGCCAGCCCCGCACCGAGTCGCGATCGATGATCGAGGACGGCAGATACTGCTCGACAGAGAACAGGTCGCGCGTCGCACGCTGCTTGAGGAAGTCACCCTTGAAGTTGACGCCCTCAAAGAAGCCGGTTGCCAGAGTCTCGGTTCGGACCTCGACACCGGCCAAGAGTCGTTTCGCCATCGCCACGGCTTCGGCATCGACCACAAGCTTCTCGGCGCTCTGACAGGCGAGGAAGTCCAGCATCCCCGCGCCCGAGATCATGTTGATGCCGGCCAGGGCACCAAGGATGGCGGTAACACCGCTTTCCAGGCCCGCCTGGGCATCAACGACCTTGGAGTCACTAGCGCACAGATAGCAGTGGGTGGGGAGGTCCAGGGACTTGCCCACTTGCGCATAAGCAGCGTCGATCATGGCAGTCTCCACGGCGCCCATGGGCGTGGTGCCCTTGCGCATGTCAAAGATGGCTGGCGCGCCGCCCCAGACGATGGGCGAACCGGGCCTGGCAAGCTGGTGGATGGTAATGCCGCTCAGGCATTCGGCGGCGTGCTGAGTGATGGCGCCGAGCAGCGTCACCGGCGCGGCCGCGCCCGCCAGCGGCATGGAGACGATCTCGGCGGGCATTCCAGCGCGGGCGAGAGCGATCAGGTTATCCGCTGCGAAATTGCCCCATGTCAGCGGGGGATTGGGGCAGGCATCGAAGACTGCCTGCGGCCTGGCCGCCAGGGCATCTCGACCGCCCGCGAAGAGCGCCAGCATCTCGATCATGGCCTGCAGGTTCCGATTGGTGAATGACCCTGTCACGACCGGCTTGATGGAGTGCATGAGAACGATGTAGAGCCGGTAA
>Ga0316628_100003564_pt1 | contig 12022 bp, 13 predicted proteins | sample OWC_Aug_M2_C1_D5_FD_207648 | JGI IMG/M metagenome (GOLD analysis project Ga0316628, IMG submission 207648) | Wetland soil microbial communities from Old Woman Creek delta, Ohio, United States - OWC_Aug_M2_C1_D5_C | ecosystem: Environmental > Terrestrial > Soil > Wetlands | place: USA: Ohio...
CCGCCCCATGGGAGGGAGTCACACCTTCACCAGCCCGCCGGTGATCTTCTCGTGGACGGCCCTGGTGAGCTTCACGTAGCCGCGCCTGGGGTCGTGGAAATACAGCGGGCCCTTGATCTTCGTCGGGTCGTAGCCGTCGGCGATGAGGTCCATCTTGCGGAGCTTGAAGGTGCCGGTCGTCTCCATAGACGGCAGGATGCGGACGAACAGCGGCTGGGCGAAGGCCGGCAGGTCGCGGGCGATATGCTCGCCGAACGCCTTGATCTCGAATTCCGGTCCGACCACCAGGGCGGCCATCCCGGCGCGGCCCTCGGCGCCTTCGACCGTCACGCCGTAGACGTTGGCCTCGCGCACCCCGGGCGCAGCCTGCAGGCGCTCGGCGACCTCGTTGGTGGAGACGTTCTCTCCCTTCCAGCGGAAGGTGTCGCCGATCCGGTCGACGAAGTAGAGGTAGCCTTCCGAGTCCATCTTCATCAGGTCGCCGGTGGCGAACCAGGCGTCGCCCTTCTCGAAGACGTCGCGCAGCACCTTCTTCTCGGTCGCGGCCTTGTCGACGTAGCCCGAGTACTCGGCGCGGGCGTCGCCGCCGATCTTGCCGATGCATTCCCCGATCTGGCCCGGCCCGCTTTCGACGCAGAAGCCGTTGGGGCCGCGGATCGGCTGCTCGCGCTCGACGTCGAACTGCACGAGGCGGATGTTGAAGCGCCCCCTCAGCCACTTGGGCGCGCGGCCGATCGCCCCTTCCCGCCCGTCGAAGTTGAACATCGAGACGTTCCCCTCCGTGGAGCCGTAGAACTCCAGGATCTCGGGGATGCCGAAGCGGGATTTCATCAGCGGCCAGATGTCCGGACGGAGCCCGTTGCCGAAGGCCAGCCGGATCGTGTGGCGGCGCTCGTCCTCCGCAGGCGGCTGGTTCACGAGGTACCGGCAGAGCTCGCCGATGTACACGAACATGGTGCAGTCCTCGGCGGCGACCTCGCCCCAGAAGTGGCTGGCCGAGAAGCGGCGGCGCAGCACCACCGAACCGCCGTTGAGGAACGCCGCGCCGAGCGCACAGAGCCCGCCGGTCGCGTGATAGAGCGGAAGCGCGACGTAGATGCGGTCGGTCGCCTTCGCGTCGGTCGCGCCCGCGAAGCCGCGCATGTAGAGCTGCGCCCGCACATGGGTGATGCGCGCGGCCTTCGGCATGCCCGTGGTGCCGGAGGTGAAGATCAGGAGCGCCACGTCGCGGGCCGTCATGTCCTGGCGCACCGAGCGGTCGGGCGGCAGCTGGCTGCAGCTCTTCAACGCCAGGACCAGGTCGCGCTGGTCGCCGTGGGCAGGCCCCAGGACCCACTGCTGCAGGTTCCGCTCGAGCAGCGGGCGCGCCGCCTCGAACACCGGCGAGGTCTCCGGATCGACGATCACGTGGCTGGCGCCGGAGATGTTGAGGCAGTGGGCGAGCGGCAGGCCTGCGAGCTGGTTGTTGATCAGCGCGGTGACGACGCCGATCTTGGAGAGGCCGTACCAGACGGCGAAATATTCCAGCCGGTTGGGCATGAATAGCGCCACCGTCTGGCCGCGCCGCAGGTTGAGGCCCTTGCCCCAGTGCGCGAAGCGGTTGGCGATGGCGTCCAGCTCGCCATAGCTCACCGTGCGCCCCTCGAAGGTGATCGCCGGGCGTTCGCGCCACTTCGCCACCGCCGACTCGAGGTCGTCGCAGAGCAGGTTGGCGGAGTCCGGGTCGATGGTCTTCACCCGCGCGAGCGTCCGATTCAGGCCGCGCAGGAAGCGCCACTCCCGCTGGAGCTTGGCCTTCAGGCTCATCCGATTCTCCGACTTGCGGTGGAAGCTTGCGGTCCTGCCGGAGCGGCGGTCAAGCGCAGCGCTGCGCGCTTTTGGTCACATTGCGAAGCTTCAGGAGAACCGCTCCCAGGCGGACTGCCGCGACACGCCCAGGGCCTCGCCGATCGCCGCCCAGCTGACCTCGCGTCCCCGGAGCGCCTCAACAAGCGACTGCAGGAAGTCGCGGTTGGCTTCGCCGGCCAGATCGACGGATGGGAGCAGCTCGAGCAGGTCCGCAGTCGGCTGCTCGAGCGGCTTGAACCCGGCATAGGGCGGCAGCGGCCTGCCGGCCAGGATCAGGTCGCAGAGTCCGACGCACGCGTCGCAGATGAACACGCCGCGCGGGCCGGCGATGAGCTTCTCCACCTTGTGCTGGGACTTGCCGCAGAACGAGCAGTGCAGGGTCCTGGGCAGGGACCTTCCAATCACCCGCTCCGCATGCCGCCGCGCTTCGGCTTCGGTCCGCTTGCCGTTCCCTTCCCCCGTCATGGCCGGCTCCTTGTCAGCCCCGCCAGTCAGGTAATCCCTGACGTCATATTTTGTCAAGGAAAGCCTGACGCGTCGCGCCGCTCCAATGGATCGAAGGCATCAGGCCAAGGCGGCCTGGACTCTTGGACGAATATCTCCGAATATTCCGGTTTCTCCTCGTGTCATGGTCGCGCTTGCACGCCGACTATCGGGAACTGTCACGAAGTCACGTCGTTTTGAGCGGCGTGACACTCCTGGGAGAAACTGCGCATGTCCGTTGACTATACCCGGGGGCCGGACGGAGATTCCGTGAATACCGGCGACGACGCTTCGATGTTCGCCCCGACCCCGATCTGGGAAAAGCAAAACCGAAGGCGCCGCGGCGGCGGCCGGGTCCAGCCTCGCAGCGCCGTCACGGCCGCCGAGGCCGATCGCAACGCGGCCATGAGCCCAAACGGCGAAAGGCTTGCGACGCGAGAGCGCGCGGTCGCGCGGCGCGGCGGTCCCGTCGTGCCCGCAGCGATCGCCATCGGCGTGATCGTGCTGGCGGCGCTCGCTGCGGCCGGCTGGTACGCGACGCGCTCCGCCAACGGCATGTCGCAAATGACCCCAGGCGCCCCGAGCGGCGCGCCGGCGACCGCGGTCACGCCCGCGCCCGCCGCGGTCGCCTCGAACACGCCGCCCGCGGCCACCCTGCCGAGCGCGGAGACCGCCTCCACGGCGCCCGCCGTTCCCGCCGAGCACCGGGCGACGGCTGCGACCACCCGGTCCTCGACCTTTGTGACAACGCGCCGGCGCGCCGCGCGGAGCACGAGCCTCGCGGCCGCGCCGGAGCGGCCGGTGACCTCGCCCTCGGCCACCGGCGCCGGCGTGAATTCCAGCGCCCTGGCGCCCGCGGCGCCCATGCCCAGCGTGACGCCGCCGTCCTCGACGGCGGCCCCGTCCGCGCCGGCGCCTACGATGACGCCGACGCTGCCGAACGCGCCGCCGCCGTCCTCGACCGCCAGCCCGCCCGGCGAGACCACGGCCACCACGCCCCAGTAGCCGCCGCGACCGAACGGCCTTAAGAGGCGATCCCGCCACGGGGTCGCCTCTTTTGCGTGTGGAATGTGCGGCCGTGTCGCATCGCGGCGCACGGTCGGTTTTGGCAAGGAGGGGCCACACCCGCCGTTCCAGCCACTCCAGCCGCCAGGGGGCGCCGCGCGCATGCTGAGCAAGAAGGATCTCGCCGAGTGGGGCTCGGCCGCCATGGTCTTCGTGTCCGGCGGAATGGCGGGACACTATGCGTCGCTCGGCATGACCCCGATCCAGTGGGCGGGCGCCGCGGCCGCGGTCCTGGGCTCGGTGACCATCGCGGTGGCCGTGCGCGTGTGGCCGGCGCCGGCGAAGGCGCGATCCAACTCCCGCGACTGACGGCCGAGGCCTAATCGGGCCGCACGTCGACGCCCATCGCGGCGAGCAGCACGTGCTGCTGCGCCGCAGTGATCTTCAGACCCGAGAAGCTGGCCAAGGCCGTGAGGTCGAGGCCCGAGAGCTCCGCGTCGCGCAGGTCGGCCCCGGCGAGCTTCGCGCCTGCGGTGAGGGCCTGGAAGAAGTCGCTGCCGCGCAGGTCCGCCTCCTCCAGGTCGACGTTGGTGAGGTCCGCCTCCCGGAAGGAGCAGCGGACGAGCTCGCAACCGGCGAGCTTCGCCTCGGACAGGTCGGCGAGCTCCAGGCTGCAGTCGGAGAAGGCCGCGGCGGTGCGCACCACCTTGGCGCCGAAGGCCCGGCTGAAATCGGCGCGATGGAAGCGCGCGCCGCGCAGGTTGCAGCTCTCGAAGACGACGCTCCACAGGTTCGTGCGGTCGATGTCGGCGAACGACAGGTCGCAATGGGCGAAGCGCGCCTGGTCGAGCCGGCAGAAGGCGAAGCCGGGCCCCGAGTGGCTCTCCGGATCGGCGAAGCCACAGCGCTCGAACACGGCCTCGCGCAGGTCGGCGTGGGCGAAACGGCACCGCACGAACCGGCAGTTCACGAACCGCGCGCCCTCCATCAGCACCGCGCTGAGCTGGGCGTCGGTCGCCGTGCAGTCCTCGAAGCGCGCATCCGTGAGATCGCGTTCGGCCCACTCGACGTCCGAGAGGTCGAGGCCCTGGTAGCGGCCCCCCGCCGTAGGCGCGACCGCTTCGGACATCACTCCGCCGGGTGCACCGGCACCAGGATCTCCCCGCCGCTTTCGCGGAACTTGCGGGCCATCTCGTCGAGGCCGGTGTCGACCTCGTTCTGGGCGCGGGCCGCGTCGCGGATGTCCTGGCTGATCTTCATGGAGCAGAACTTCGGCCCGCACATCGAGCAGAAGTGCGCGGTCTTCATGGCCTCCTTGGGCAGGGTCTCGTCGTGGAACTCCCGCGCGGTCTCCGGATCAAGGCCCAGGTTGAACTGATCCTCCCAGCGGAATTCGAAGCGGGCGCGCGACAGCGCGTCGTCCCAGGCGCGCGCGGTCGGGTGGCCCTTGGCGAGATCGGCCGCGTGGGCCGCGATCTTATAGGCGATCACTCCCTGCTTGACGTCGTCGCGGTCGGGCAGGCCCAGGTGCTCCTTGGGCGTGACGTAGCAGAGCATGGCCGTGCCGAACCAGCCGATCATCGCCGCGCCGATGGCCGAGGTGATGTGGTCATAGCCCGGCGCCACGTCGGTGGTGAGCGGCCCGAGCGTGTAGAAGGGCGCCTCGTGGCAGTGCTTCAGCTGCTCGTCCATGTTGGCCTTGATCTTGTGCATCGGCACGTGGCCGGGGCCTTCGATCATCACCTGGACGCCGTGCTTCCAGGCCACCTTGGTCAGCTCGCCCAGGGTGCGGAGCTCGGCGAACTGCGCCTCGTCGTTGGCGTCGGCGATGGAGCCGGGCCGCAGGCCGTCCCCCAGCGAGAACGAGACGTCGTAGGCCCGCATGATCTCGCAGATGTCTTCGAACCGCTCGTAGAGGAAGTTCTCGCGATGGTGGGCCAGGCACCACTTCGCCATGATCGAGCCGCCGCGCGACACGATGCCGGTGACGCGCTTCGCGGTCAGCGGGATGAACGGAAGCCGCACGCCGGCGTGGATCGTGAAGTAGTCGACGCCCTGCTCGGCCTGCTCGACGAGGGTATCGCGGAACACCTCCCAGGTCAGGTCCTCGGCCACGCCGTTCACCTTCTCGAGCGCCTGGTAGATCGGAACGGTGCCGATCGGGACCGGGCTGTTGCGGATGATCCAGTCGCGGATGTTGTGGATGTTGCGGCCGGTGGACAGGTCCATGACGGTGTCGGCGCCCCAGCGGATCGCCCAGACCATCTTGTCGACCTCGTCGGCGACGGTGGAGAGCACGGCCGAGTTGCCGATGTTGGCGTTGACCTTGACCAGGAAGTTCCGGCCGATGGCCATCGGCTCGAGCTCTGTGTGGTTGATGTTGGCCGGGATGATCGCGCGGCCGCGGGCGACCTCGTCGCGGACGAACTCCGGCGTGCAGTGGTCGGGGATCTCCGCCCCGAAGCCCTCGCCGTCGCGGATCGCCGGATCGCCGGCTTGGCGGCGCAGGTTCTCGCGGATCGCGACGAACTCCATCTCCGGAGTCACGATCCCGCGCCGCGCGTACTCGAGCTGGGTCACCGCCCGGCCGGCCCGCGCGCGATAGACGCGCCTGGGCGCGTTGAACCGCGGCGCGAGCGCCGCGCCGGAGACGAAGCCGTTGTCCTCGGGCTTCACGTCGCGCGGCGCCTCGACGATCTCCACGTCGCCGCGGGAGGCGACCCATGGCTCCCGCATCTTCGCGAGGCCCTTCTCGATGTCGATGGCGACGCCAGGCTCGGTGTAGGGCCCGGAAGTGTCGTAGAGGGTGAGCGGCGGCTCGCCCGCGGACGGATGCACCGCCACCTCGCGGAACGGGACCCGGATGTCCGGCCACAGCACGCCCGGCTGGAAGACCTTCTTGGAGCCCGGCCGCTCGCCGGTCGGGATGGCGGCGGGGTCCAGCTTTCCGGCAGGCTTGTTCATGGCGCGCTCCAAAGGTGCGGACCGCGGGCGCCGGGTGAGGAACTTTCCCTTCCCTTCGCCCGCATGACCGGGATCAGGTTCGACGGGTCGCGGGGAGGAACCCGCCTCTCAGCCGCTCCGGCGGCGCCCCGAGGAAGGCCGCGAGGTTAGGCCTCCCGGCCCCCCGCCGCCAACCACTTTTCCTAAAGCTCCTCTCCTCCCTTCCTCCTCAGCCACCTGTTCCGAAGTGAGATCCCGAACGACCTGGGAAACAAGCGCCGTCTTCGGAACAGGCGCGAGTGTGGTAGGTTGAGGCGTCCGGAGGAGTTACGTCATGAAGACGCTTGCCATACTTGGCGCGCTGGGCGCCGCCGCGATCGGGCTGGCGGCCTGCGAGGCGTATTATCCCGCGCCGCCGCCGCCCGGCCCCGTCGCCGCCGTCCCGGCCCCCGCCTACGGGGTCGCCGCCGTCGCCGTGGCGCCGGCCTGCTTCTACACGCGCGACATCCGCAACCACACAGTCGGCGACGACCATACGCTGTACATCAACGTCGGCGACCGCGCCGTCTACCGGGTCGACCTCTCGGGGGCCTGCCTGGCGGGCGCGACCTCCAGCGACCCGATCGTCATGCGCGAGCCGCCGGGCTCGGCCACGGTGTGCCGCCCGATCGACCTCGACGTCGGGGTCAGCATCGCCGGTATGACCCACCACTGCATCGTCAGCGACATCACCCCGCTCACGCCGGCCCAGGTCGCCGCCCTGCCGCGCAGGCTCCGCCCGTAAGCGCGGGTCGCGCAATCCGGACATGAGTGATAGGGCGAGGGCATGCACCTCGCCCGTTTCGCTCCGGTGCGCTTTGCGCACCTTCCGACCCCTTTGGAATCCCTGCCGCGCCTGACCGAGGCTCTGATGACACCGGGCGGCGGTCCGAACCTGTGGGTGAAGCGCGACGACTGCACCGGCCTGGCCGGCGGCGGCAACAAGACCCGCAAGCTCGAGTACCTGGTGGCCGACGCCCTCGCCAACGACGCCGACACCCTGCTCACGCAAGGCGCCGTGCAGTCGAACCACGTACGCCAGACCGCCGCCGCGGCCGCCAGGTTCGGTCTCGCCTGCGAAGTCCTCCTCGAGGAACGTACGGGCTCGAAAGCGGCCGACTACGCGGGCTCGGGCAACGTTCTGCTGGATCGCCTGCTGGGCGCCAAGGTCCGCACCGTCCCCGGCGGAACCGACATGAGCCAGGCCCTTGCCGAGGCCGCCGCCGAGGTCGCCGACCATGGCGGCCGGCCCTACGTGATCCCCGGCGGCGGCTCCAACGTCATCGGCGCGCTCGGCTACGCGGAGTGTGCGCTCGAGCTGGTCGCGCAGGCCAACGAGATCGGGCTCGAGATCGACCGCATCGTCACGGCGACCGGCAGCGCAGGCACCCAGGCGGGCCTGGTCGCGGGCCTCGCGGTGATGGGCGCGGACATTCCCGTCCTCGGCATCGGCGTGCGCGCCCCGAAGGATGTGCAGGAGGCGAATGTCTTCAGGCTCGCGCAGGAGACCGCCGACCTTCTCGGCCATCGCGAGCGGGTGACGCGCGACATGGTCGTTGCAGACTGCGACTACGTCGGGCGCGGCTACGGCCTGATCGACGACGAGGTGATCGAGGCGCTGAAGCTCGCCGCGCGCACCGACGGCCTGGTTCTCGATCCGGTCTACACCGGCAAGGCCATGAAGGGGCTGATCGCGCTGTCGCGGAAGGGCGCCTTCGACGGCGAGACCGTCGTGTTCATTCACACCGGGGGCGCGCAGGGCCTGTTCGGGTATCAATCGGAGCTGGAGGGCAAGCTCGCATGAAGCCAAGCCTCACCCTGGGCGTGCTGGGCGGCATGGGGCCGGCGGCGACACTCGACTTCCTGCAGAAGCTGCAGGCCTACACCCCGGCCGAGCAGGACCAGGACCACATCCGCGTGCTGGTCGACATCAATCCGAAGGTCCCGGACCGCAACACCCCGGGCTCGCTGGCGGGTCCGGTGCTGGCCGAGATGGCGGGCGCGCTGCGCGGCGCCGGCGCCGACGTCCTGGCGATCGCCTGCAACACCGCCCACGCCTACGCGGGGATGATCCAGCGCGCCTCGGGGCTGCCGCTGATCGACATGATCGAGACCGCCGCGCGGGCCGCCGCGCGGGGCGGCGCCATGCGCGCCGGCGTCCTGGGCACCCGGGGCGCGCTCAAGCTCTATCGCGAGTACCTCGCGGCCCAGGCGATGGGCCTCGTCACCCTGCCGCCCGAGAGGCAGGAGGCCTTCATGCAGGTGCTCTACCGCATCAAGGCGGGCGATACCGGTCCCGAGGTCCGTCGCGCTATGGCGGGATTCGCCCGCGACCTGGCGGCGGAAGGCGCGGAGGTGGTGATCGCCGGCTGCACGGAGGCGCCGCTGGCCATGTCGTCGGAGGACCTGCGGGTGGAGTTCATCGACCCGACCGAGCTGCTCGCGCGCCGCTGCGTGGCCGTCTGCCTCGGCATGGAGTCGGTCCCCGCCCAGCCCTGATCAGCGCCCCCTCTTCGCAGCGGGGGAGGTGGATCGCGCCGCGGCGCGAGACGGAGGGCGCGCCCGTCCCGGCGATGGTGGGATCGCGCGCCCTAAAGCTCCGCGGCCCCGAAGGTGTCGCAGGCGGCCGGGTCGCCGCCGGTGACGCCCTTTCGGAACCAGCGCATCCGCTGCGCCGAGGTCCCATGCGTGAAGCTGTCGGGAGCCACGCGGCCCCGGGTCTCCTTCTGCAGGGTGTCGTCGCCCACAGCGGAGGCGGCGCGCAGGCCGTCCTCGATGTCCTTGGGATCGAGCGAGACCTTGCCGCCCGAGACCTCCGAGGCGTGCGTGGCCCAGACGCCGGCGTAGCAGTCGGCCTGCAACTCCAGCCGGACCGAGCCGCTGTTCGCGCCGCGCGCGCCGAGCCCCTGGGCCTCGCGGGTCTCGCCGAGGAGGTTCTGCACGTGGTGGCCGATCTCGTGGGCGATGACATAGGCCCGGGCGGCGTCGCCCTGCGCGCCGAAGCGGCCCGACAGCTCCTGCCAGAAGGAGAGGTCGAGATAGACCTTGCGGTCGTCCGGGCAATAGAACGGACCCATGGCCGATTGGCCGAGGCCGCAGCCGGTCCCGGTCGCCTCGTCATAGAGCACCACCGCGTCCGGCGGCTCGTAGGTGTGACCCTCCCGACGGAAGATCTGGGTCCAGACGTCGTTCACCGAGGTGGAGACAACGTCCACGAAGCGGCCGGCCTCGTCGGCGGGCGCGCCCCGAACCCCCTGCTGCTGCGCGACCGGCGCGCCGCCCCCCGAAAGCGCGCTGAGCGTGTCGGACGGGCTGATCCCGAAGACGAAATAGCCGATCAGGGCGAGCACCACCCCGCCGGCGCCGAGGCCGCCGATCCCGGCGGCGCGCCCGAAGCCGCGCCGGTCCTCGATGTCGCCGGATTCACGGCCGCCTCGCCATTCCATGGATTCGCTCCGGCTGGGTCCTCAGGCGAGGATAAACGCGGGCCGTCGTCCTGCGCTCCGCCGATCAGCGGCGGTTGTTGGCCGCGTCGCGGACGCGCTTGTTGGACTCGGCGAGCGCGCTGTCCGGGATCGAGGCGAGCGCCCCGGTGTCGATGTTGGGCAGCGCCGTCGAGCCGGTCACATCGGGAAGCGGCAGCCGCGGATTGGCGCGCTGCGCCTGCACCTGGGCGATCGCCTGCTCCGTGCGCACCTGGGCCTCGAGCGCGTTGAGCTGGTTCTGGATCGCGATCTGCTGCTGGCGCGCCATCTCCTGCTGCGCCCAGATCTCGTTGTACTGCGGCGAGTTGGTGGGCGGCGGCAGGGGAAGGGGCGCGACCTGTGCGATCGCGGGCGCCGCCGCGGCGGCGATCAGGGCGGAAAGTACGGCTGCGAGGCGCATCGGAGAACCCCCGTACGACACCGCTCAGATGGGGAGGCGCGCTCCCGGCCGCTACTCGCGGCGGGTCACATGGAAGCGCGTCAGCTGTTGCCTCGGCGCGTCCCAGGTGGGCGCGAGCTCGAGGGCCTTCTGATAGTCGAAATAGGCCGACCTCACGTCGTCCAGGCCTTCATAGGCGAGCGCACGGTTGTAGTAGGCCTTCTCCGGCTCTTCCACGCCCAGGCTGATGCTCTTGTTGATGTCGTTCAGGCCGTCGGCGTAGCGGTGCTGGGCGATGAACACGGCGCCGCGGTTCACGTAGATCTCGCCGAGGTCGGGCTTGTACCTGAGCGCGGTGTTGAAGTCCTTCAGCGCCCCGTCCCACTCCATGCGTCGGAACTTCATGATCCCGCGGTTGACGTAGGTCCCGGCGCGGTCGCGCGGGCTGAGGAGCTCGGTGTCGAGCGCATTGGTGCAGGTCAGCTCGTCGCGATAGCTTGAGGCCCCGTGGAACGTCGCCTTCGAGCAGGCCTCCGCCATGCCGCCACCGATCACCGTCACCGAGGCGCGCGCCGAGCCGGCGCCGGCGAGGACTGCGCCCGCCGTGGCGAGCGCGGTCAGGGATGTGATCAGCCGCTTCATGGCCATCTCCGTCGTCCGGATGCGGCGACCCACGCTCGCATACCGATGTTCGGGAAAGACTCCTCCCGCAACCGGAGGCTGTCAACGCACAGGTTCCGTGAGGAGCCCTGGGAGCGGAAACGCCACAGCTCGCGGCGCAGATGGTCGGTAACCGACGGCGAGGTCGGCGCGAACAAGCTGTCGCGTGCGAATGGCGCACGCGAGGGCCGGCCAGGGCGGGTTGATCTAGGCGTCCGGCGGCCGGCGCCCTACGTACAGGGTCCGGCGATGGCTCAAGCTGAGGGCGTGACATGAAAAGGCGTCTCTTCATTGCGGCGGCGGCCGCGACCCTGATGGCCGCGCAGGCCGCGCCGGCCGCTTCAGCGCTCAAGACCGCGGTCTTCGCGGGCGGGTGCTTCTGGTCGGCCGAGCACGACATCCAGGGCACGCCGGGCGTGGTGAAGGTGGTGGTGGGCTATGCCGGCGGGGTGCGCCCGCATCCCACCTACGACAACCACGAAGGCTACCTGGAATCGATCAAGGTCACCTACGACCCGGCGAAGATCAGCTATCCGAAGCTGGTCGACGCCTTCTTCCATCATATCGATCCGACCGATCCGGGCGGCCAGATCTGCGATCGCGGCCCGACCTATCGCACGGCCGTCTTCGCAGCCGATCCGGCCGAGCGGCAGCAGGCGGAAGCCGTGAAGGCCCAGGTCGCGCGCGAGCTGCGCCGGCCGATCGCCACCGAGATCCGCGGGCCCTCGACGTTCTGGATGGGTGAGGACTACCACCAGGACTACGCGCGCAAGAACCCCGCGGCCTACATGGCCTACCGGGTGGGCTGCGGCCGCGACGCCCAGCTGGCGGCGGTCTGGGGGCGGGTCAGGGCGGCTTCGGCAGCCCGGTGATGGGATCGCGCGGCTGCGGGCGATAGCCCTCGCCGACGAAGACGTCGATCCGGCGCTGGTGCTTGCGGTCGAGCCCAACGTGGTCGATCTCGTAGCCGCTCACGCGGGTGAAATCGCGCACCATCTCCCCCCGGTGGAACCCCTCGTAGACGACACCCAGCACCCGCCGGCCCAGCGCCGGGGTGAGCGGCGCGCTCGTCTCCGCCTGGTTCTGCGGCGTGGCCGCCAGCAGCCAGTAGGCGAGCGGCGGCGCGCCCGCCTTCCCGAAGTACTGCCGCCCGTAATAGGCGAGCGTGTAGAACAGGAAC
>Ga0316628_100003565_pt1 | contig 12021 bp, 8 predicted proteins | sample OWC_Aug_M2_C1_D5_FD_207648 | JGI IMG/M metagenome (GOLD analysis project Ga0316628, IMG submission 207648) | Wetland soil microbial communities from Old Woman Creek delta, Ohio, United States - OWC_Aug_M2_C1_D5_C | ecosystem: Environmental > Terrestrial > Soil > Wetlands | place: USA: Ohio...
ACCGGCCCCCGACCCTAGGTTTTGGACCTTCGACCTTGGCCGTCCGTGGGTCCTTAGGGCGGCTGAGGCCCAAGGCCTTTCGCGTCAGGACATGCCGTGCCCTTACGTGCGCGGGAACCAGTGATACCCCGCCAGATCGACGGTTCGACCCGGAACCGCCCAGCCGACTCCCGCCTCGCTCGGCAGGAACCGCTTCTCGCAGCACCGAAGGAGCACGTCGTCGAGCCCCGCCACGACCAGGCGATCGGGCTCGCTCTCGCGTCGCACCAGGCTCGAGGGAAGCGAAGTGATCGCGGTCGCTGACTCGTGAATCCCGTTGACGCACAGTGTTTGCGAAATCGCCGCCTCCGGTCCGCAGACCACAGGCCCGATGGACCCTCCGCCGCTCGGCGGCCCTTTCGCAGCCCGTTCCGCCTCACCGGCAACGCGGTCAATCGCCGCGGCGAGTTTGTGGAATTGCGGCGTGTCGTCCGGCGCCCCGTATCGCTTGCAGCGTCCCTTGCGATCCACGGCGACGATCTCGGGGCCCTGCTCTTCATCCCACGTGACGACCGCCTGTTCAAACTCGAGGCGGAAGCGTGGCGCGACCGAACGCGCGGTGGCATGAGACGCGTAGAAGAGCACCTCGACGCCACCCGTCGTCACGGCGCGACAAACGGCCGTATCGCAGCTTTCGATGGGATACGCGCGATAGAGTTCCGCCTGCACGGAACGGGGGCGGGCACTCAGGTGCATCTCCGGGCCGAGCACGAAGAACAGGTTGTGGAGGTAGTGCGCCATCGCGTTGTTCGCCGGGCTGTCGAGCACCCAGCGGCCGGTACCCCGGTCACGCAGGCGGCCGGCCCAGTCATTGCGATCGTAGTACGCGAAGTCGCGAGGCCAGAGGCACAGCGCCGATGCACGCGTCGGGCGTCCGAACAGCCCCGCGCGCACGTCCCGTTTCAACGCGAGGATGGCCGCGGAGAATGACCACTGGTAGCCGATCATCACCCATCGTTGCGACGCGTGCCTGGCCCGGATCAGATCCTCGGCCTCCTGGATCGTGGCGCCGATGGGCTTGTCACACAGGACGGCGGAACCATGCGCCAGCGCGACCATGCTCTGCGGAACGTGCCAGTGAAGCGGCGACGAGATGACGGCGAGATCGGCCTTTTCCCCCGCCGAGTAGAACTCCTCCACCGAGCCCCGGACGGGAACGTCCAGGGCCTTCACTATCGACCAGGCGGGCAACTGCTCTGCCATCGGATCGACGACGCCGGCCAGGCGGCACCGCGGCACGGCTTCGCCTGCCAGTTGAAGGAGGGTGCTCAGGTAGTGCGCACCATAGCCGCCAATGGCGACCATCAGCACGGAGACGGGGCCCACGCCTGTCTGGGACATGGAACTGACCGATTTGTCCCTTCAGAGAAGCTTCGCCTCGCGGACCGCGGAAGCCACGACGAAGCAACGCAGGTTGTTGCTGTCAGGGTCCGCGGGGGTCACGAAGAAACCGGGGCGACCCGGCTGGTACCCTTGCGTGACGCCGACGAGCTCTTCGCCATCCTTGAAGACGACGCGAATTTTCCGGCCGGAAAGGGGTCGTGAGGCGTCGAACGTCTTGGCCTCGTTGTACTCGGGCCTTCCGGTGAAGTCTCTGACGAAGAACAACGCCTTCAGGTCCGCCAGGCGGACGTCAACCGGCTTCTCTCCGAGCGTCCCGCCGGACGTGACGTGAAACGTGTCCTTGTCCGCGCGGAAGTCGGTCGTGAACCCTTTCAACACCGAGCCGTTCTGGTAGCGCGCGACTATCTGATTCAGCATGGCAGGGCCCGCCAGGCGGTGGACTACCCCCCGGATTCAGAGCGAGTCGCCCCGGATGGTAGCACGGGAAGCGGGATCTGGCGTTCCAGCAGGTCGGTCTCGTCGATCGCCTTGGTCCTCTGATCGACGGCCAGCGTCTTGATCTCGTAGGCACCGAGCCTCACGTCGAAGCGCAGGGCGAGCGGCGGAATCGTGACCGTGACCGTTCGGGCTTCGCCGCTCGGTTCGAACAGCCGGAGGATCAACCGGCCGCCCTCCTCTGCCAACTTCATGGCGCCAACCTGGACGACATCGTCCGACAGCAGGACGGCCGGCTGCGCCTTGCGTCCTGCGCCGCGCGGGCACACGCCAAGCGCCATCGGCGCCTCATGTTTCACCGTCGCTTCACGGTCAACCGCACGCAGCCTTGCCTCCGCGGGTCCCGCGTTCAGCCAGAACCTGAAGCGGTGTTCGCCCTGATCGACGCGCGGTTCGAACCGATCCTGCCGTACGATGGGCGTCACGTCGTCCACGGGGTGACCGGCGTGCGCCGGCGACCGCAGGAGCGAGACGCGCAACTCCCCACGCGCGAAGTCGAAGCCGTAGGTCGCATCATTGATCACCGTCAAGGCGCATGACCCATCGGGCGAGACAACGGCAAGCCACTTCTGCGCGACCAGCTCCTCCGCTTCCTGCCGGTGCTCCGCGACGCCGTATGCACTCTGGCCTCGCACGCGGCCGCCGTCGAACGGCGTCGGCACGGTCAGCTTGAGCATCCGGTCCTTTTCCGCCCAGTACACGCGCGCTTCGATCTCGATCTCGCTGCCAACCCACGGCACTTTGTACCGGAGGCACAGCGCCGAGTGGCCGAATTCGAACAGCGCCTCCACCACCTGTCGGACGGGACCGTCCTCGATGACGCGGACCGGCGCGAGTTCGGGCACCGACACGCCGGCGAACCTGGCGGCGGCATCGGGAGACATCAACCGGAACTCGCCGGCCAGATCGCGGAAGGACCGTACCTTCATCCCCCACGGGTCCGCGTAGTCCTTCATGACGAGCAGCCGGATGCCGCCTGGCAACAGGTAGTCGCGTCCGCCGACGACGTAGCGGATCAGCAGGCCTCTCGCGCCATCCAGGTGAAGCTCGCATTCGCCGCCGCGGAAGCTGAAGTGGCCAGTGATCGGGCGCGCAACGGCTGATGCTGGACGCGCGACGGACTCGAACCAACACGTGAAGCGCGTCGTCTGTGAGGGGGCGAGCCGCTCGCGGAACACGAGCCGTTTGCGCTGATCGACCTGGATGTTGCAGCTCTCTTTCTCGAGCTGGAACGCAACCGCACGGCCATCCGGACCGACGAGACGAGGCTGCAGGAACGTCTGCCTGTGGGGGTTCGGTTCGGGAGGCTGCATCTCGCAAACAACCGTGTCCTCGACTGCAAAGGGGTGCGGGTTGTTGACGAAGATCGGAAACTGACCCTCGGCGGCGGGCGGCTCGCCTTCGAGCAGGGCAAAGAAGGCCCGGGTCTGGAGACGCCCGATGATGTCGAGGCCGTGCCCGAGCCGATCGAGCGCCTGTTCTTCGACCTCCGAGACCGACGACCCCGCCAGCGTGTCGTGGAACTGGCAGAAGAGCAGATCCTCGAGCGCCGCCCGCAGTTCGCCGTGCGGATATTCGAGCAGGCTCTGGATCGCGGCGGCCGACAGCATCTTCTCGGCAGACCAGATCGCGGACTCGAGGCGGCGGTGCGCGCGCTTGACGGTCGCCATCGACGTGTAACAGCCGACTGCCCACGGGTTCAGCTCGCCGGCGAACCGCGGCAGGCTGCCTGGGTGTCGACCGATCGCTTCGAAGTAGTCCTCGGGGCGGCCGTGAACGATCGCGCGGGCACCGGCAGCCGCGCCGGGTTCCGCGCGCCCGGCATTCCCGACCAACGGCGCCAGCGCGCGCAGGTCGTCGCGAGACGGCCCGCCGCCGTGATCGCCGACACCCCATAGCAGCAGACCGTCCGAGCGGTCCGGATTGTGTTCCAGCCAGCGCTCTACCTTTGCGCGCGCCTTCCCGCGCTCGGAGTTGTAGTGCTCGCTCGCGCGGTGCCCGACGAGCATCGAACCGTCGTAGCCGACCCACACGAAATCGTCGGACGGAAGGGCCAGGTTCGCGCGATCCGGCCGGCAGAACAGGTATCCGTCGTAGCCGGCCTTCCTGAGAATCTGCACCAGCCCTCGGCTGTGCCCGAACGCGTCGAGGTTGACGGCGACCTTCGGCTCGACGCCGAACTTCTCGAGGAAGTAGCGCTTGCCGGCGAGCGCCTGGCGGACGAACGATTCGCCCGAGGGCAGATTGCAGTCGGGCTGCACGTACCAGCCGCCCATGACGTGCCAACGGCCGCGGCCTACGAGATCGCGAATGTGCTCGAAGAGCTGCGGCTCGAACTCCTCCACCCAGCGATAGAGCAGCGCCTCGTTGTGACAGAAGACGAATCCGTCGAACTCGTCGCACAGCCCGGCCGCGGCGCGGAAGGTGGCGAGCGACTCAGCGAGGCCTTCCTGCCACGGCCACAACCAGACGGGGTCGATGTGCGAGTTGCAGACGAGGGTCAACGGCACAGGACGATCTCCACATCCACGTCGTCGTTGTCGTGCGGAATCAGCCACTCCCTGCCGACGGCCCGCAGTGGGCGGCCGTCGAGCAGGCATGCAGAGGGTTCTCCGCTGCGGGATCTCTTCACGTCGAGGTGCATCCGGCGTCCGCGGATCGGCAGCACGGCGGTGACGTGTTCGAGTCCCGAGAGCAGGCGCGGCCGCAACCGGATGCCGCGTTCGTCCGGCCTCGCGCCGAGCAGGTGGTGAACGAGCAGGAAGATGACTTCCGCCCACGTCCAGGGGACGATTCCAACCTGGGGAAACGGCGGCGCGGCGCGAGGGCCGTAGAACTCGAACCACGAGCCGGCAGCGGCACCGGGCACCGAGTCGAGCCACCGCAGCACGCGCCAGACGCGCTCGTCCTGCCCGATCTCGAACGCCGCGCGCGCGACGAAAAGCGACGCGAAGGGCCAGGCCCCCGGCGAATCGGGTTCCGAGCTCACGTCGTAGCGCCCGTAGCCGCCGGCCTCCCACGCCTGGTTCCACAGGCGCTCGCTCTCGGCCAGCGTGCGGATGGCTTCGGTCGATGCGGGCTCGACCCACCCGAAGACCACGGGCAGCAGGCTGCTGGTGTCGGGGTTCAGGCGATGCTCGCCCGGCGCGGCGAGCGGAACCGAGGGAGGAAGCCGCGCTTCCGCCCGCGCCACCGCGCATTCCTGCACGGCGCCGTCCAGCCTCCGGCGTTTGACGAACCCGCGCTCGTCCACCAGGGCGACGGGCGTGTGGCCGAGCGTCGCGTGGCGCAGCGATGCGGCCGCCCTCTCCCACCGGCCGGCGGAGGCCAGCAGCGACGATGCGGCCGTGCGCGTCTCGTCGTGCGCCAACAGGCGCGCGAGCGCGGCGGCGCTCGAGAGTCCGAGCGACACGAACAGCTGATGCGTCAGTTCGAAGCCGGGTTCGATCCCGTGAACGTTGTGGCGCTCCCAGAACTCGCGCGTGTTGCAGAGCAGACCGCTCGGCGCGTGACGGAATTCCGGCCGCAGCGGAAACTCCGCGATGGCCACGACCCGATCCCACGCGCTCGCTGCCAGGCGCGTGTCGCCCGTCCAGTTCACGTACTGGCGAAGCGCGTAGAGGAGCACGCCGTTTTGGTCGAGCTCCACCTCGTCGGCGCTCCGGACTTCGCTCGAATCGACCGTGGCTCCCTCGTCCGTGACGAACTCGCGAAGAAGACGGCGCAGGATCGTGCCGCCTTCGGCCGGGTGACCGGCCATCGCGAGCCCGAGGGCCAGGAACGCCTGGTCGCGCACCCATTCGCGGTTGTACTGCCAGACGCTGCCGTCGATCCGCCCGTGGCGCGACACGACAGCCGGCAGCTGGAATCGGCTGCTGTTGAACAACCGGTCCAGCAGCCCGTCGCCGAAGCTCGCGTGCGTCCCCTGCGTCCAGTACCTGCGAGCATCGTCTTCGAGGGGGTCGGCCGCCGACGTCGCCGCGTGCAGCGTCTTCCCGTCGCGATCGAGGGTGTAGATCAGCCACAGCTGCATGTCGCCGCCGCCGCGAATCGTCCGCACCAGGTCGACGGAGGTCGTGCGCGCGCCCGTGCGGACGCGCACGTGGGCGACGGCGTCGCCACTGGCCCGCACCGTCACCTCGCGGGCGAGTCTCGGCGTGCAACGGTCGGGACAATAGAACCGTTCCTGCACCTCGAACGGACCGGAGCACCAGCGGGCCAGCACGGCCGGGACGCCGTGATGCTGCGCCCACTCGACGGTCAGCCGATCGCGCACCGCCCGGAAGTCCTGACCTTCGACCGCAGTCGCCGGCGTGCCGGCGGCGATGCGGATCGCGGTCGATTCCAGGCCATGGACGGGGTCCACGGTGAGGGCGTCGCGCTTCCTGCCGAAACGCTCCGGGTTCATCACAACGAGGCCGAGCGGCGTCCCCTCGCCCCCGGGCGCGAACTGGACGGCTGCCTGGATGAAGCCGTTCCCCAGGAAGAAGTACGAGACGTCCGCCAGCCGCGTGCGGACGTCGGGGTGGCCGCGCAGCGGATCGTCGTCGTAGAAATGCTCGGTGGCGGTAATCATGGCTTTTGGCCTTGGGCCTCGGGCGTTCCTGTTCCTGCCTCTACAATCTCGGAATGTTCAACCCTCCGCCCACATCCACGACCATTCCCGTGGAGTAATCGAAGGCGCCGCTGACCAGCGCCACGACCGCGCGCGCAACATCTTCCGGCGTGCCCCATCGTTGCTGCGGCACCAGACCGTCCGCTATCAGGCGGTCGTACTTCTCCTTCGCAGCGGCCGTCATGTCGGTCCGGATGATTCCCGGCCTGACCTCGAACACGCGCACGCCGTCCGGCGCGAGGCGATCGGCGAAGACGCGCGCAGCCATGCTCAAGCCGGCCTTCGAAACACAGTACTCGGCCCGGTTGACCGACGAATGCGCGGCCGACACCGACGTGACGAAGACGATCGCCGGGGCGTAGTCGGGGATCGCACCAGATTGTTCCAGCATCCACCGTGCGGCCCTTTGCGCCAGGAACACCGCTCCACGCAGGTTGACGGCCAGAACCCGATCGAAGCTCTCGGGCGTCATCTCGAGCAGATCGCGACGGGGATCTGGCGCGATGCCGGCGTTGCTGACGAACACGTCCAGGCGGCCGAAGCGGTCCCGCACTTTCGACAGGACCGCGTCGTGGCGTTCGATGTCGGCAACATCCGCGTGCGAGTGCACGAAGCGCCGGCCTTCGGCCTCGATCTCCTTGCCGAGGGTCTCGAGTGTGCATTGCCCGTCGCCCTTCGGGTGAGGCCGCGACAGACCCGCGATGTCGAAGCCGCCGCGGGCGAGTGCAAGGGCGACGGCGCGGCCGATGCCGCGGCTCGCTCCCGAGACCAGCGCGACCGGCCTGTCGTTCATCTGATCACCTCGTCTTCCCGGTAGGCCTTCCACACCGCCTCGAACCACGCCGCGGCCTCCGGGATCGGCCTGACCTTCACCCATCGCTTTCGGACGTTATGAGAACCCGCAGGAGCACGAGAGGCCGTGTCCCCACGCGTGTCTCCAGGCGACGCGAGAGGATCGACGGAGACTTCAAGGATGTGCTGGTCCACGAACGCACTCGCCGCATTGAGGCTGAAGCGCCAGTCACCCGCCTTCGCGCCGGGTCGAATGCCCGGCGCTACGGCGAGGCCTCGCCGTAGCTCGCAGGACACGTCCGCGAGCGCAGGCGGGTCGCCGAGCGCCGGGCACGCGAGGTCCCCGCCTGGGTCCACGACGAGATACGAGCCGCGGCTGTGTCCGCCATGCGCCAGGTAGTCGCCGATGGCCTCGAGATACACGGCATGAGCGAGCGCGAGATCCAGGGTGCGGAACACATCCGGCAGTTCGGCGGCACACATGGCGCGCGGTTCCGTCCACAGTTGCTCGTACAGTGCCCACGCCTCGCCTGTCGCTTGTCGCACGCCATCGGACGTGCGAATGTGGGCGCCGTGTCGCGTCATTCGATGCTGAATCTCCCGGCGGACGTCCTCGACGGACTGTCGCCGTCGGGCCGAGCAAGCTCCGCCCCTGCGATCCTCGTCGTTTGCGCTTTCGGAACCGCTGCCCGACAGCGCACGCTGCGTGATGGCGACGACTTCCCGAATCTGCTCGCGACACGCCTCGAGCAACAGGTTCTCGCCGGGCGGCGCGCCTGCGCGCCGCCGTGCGATGTACATCGCCGCGCGCAGTCCGCCGACTTGACCGGCGTTCAGCGCGGCTCCTCCCGGGCGGAGAACGCCGTGCGAGCCGTTGACCTCGCCCACCGGGAACAGCCCCTTCACATTCGACTCCCACCAGTGGTTGCCCGCGAGGCCGCCGTTGTTGTGCTGGGCGCACACGGCAATCTCGAGGTGGTCGCGCTCGAGATCGATCCCGTGGCTGCGATAGAGATCGATGGCAGGCGTGTTGATGCGCCGAAGACGCTCGATGGGCGTCGAGGCGAGCGCGCCACGGCTGACCAGGTAGGTCCGGGCGTCGGGGGCCAACGCGTCGAGCGCAAACGGCCCGAAGCGTTCACCGCCGTCGGGGTTCCGCGTGTAGTCGAGGAAGACGCGGCGGCCACGAACGACGCGCTCGCGATGCACGAGGAGATCGATGAGCGACGACCCGTGGCGATCGACACGCCGGGGATCGAATGGCCACTCGTACCCCTTCCGGAAGATCGCCGTCCCGAGCGTGCCCATGTCCGGGAAGGCTTCGTTGAGGAATTCCCGCTCGTCGCCGCCATCGATGTCGGTCGACAGGTAGCGCGGAATCGCCTGCTGGTACGACCCCGAGACGTTCCACCGAAAGACGATGGAGGCGAGGCCGAACTGGGACTCGGTGAGATTCTGTGCGACCGCGCCTGCCCGCAGCGCCAGCCCGATCGAGCCGGTCTGCCCGGCGGGATACACCGAGTCGGCGTACATCCCGCCCGGGCCGCCGGTCGCGAGCACGACGTTGACCGCGCTGAAGACCACCAGTCGCGGTGTCGCGTCGTCTGCCTCTCCCGGGACGAGCGCGACAGCGCCGGCAACCTCAGGCTCCGCTCTCCCGCGGTGGACAAGAAGCGCGACGACCTGGTGGCGATCGAGCACGGGAATGTTCTTCGCGTTCACCTCGCGCGCAAGCGCCTCGACCATCAGGCGGGAGGTCAGAGGACCCGCTGACGTTGCGCGGCCGCGGGGGTCGTGGTCGGTGCGGTAGCCGACGAACGCGCCGTAGGCATCGTGCGGGAACGGGACGCCGAGATGCACCAGGTGGTAGAAGGCCTGCAGCGAATGCTGCGCCTCGCAGAGCGCGATGTCGCCGTGCATGCAGCCGCCCGCGGCCAGGTCGGCGGCCATCTGCCGAGCGGAGTCCGCGGCGTCGCCAGATGTCGACAGCTTGTAGTAGGTCTGCTTGTCGGATCCGGCGTTGGCCGACGTCCCGCCGCCCCACGCCTCGGTGACGATCAACACGTCGCGCTGCCCGCGATCGTGCAACGCCAGGGCGGCGTTCAGCGCCGCCGCGCCGCTGCCGATCACCAGCGTGTTGACCGCGTACAGCGGGAACCTCGTGCCGTCGAGGACGATGCTACGTCGTTCCATAGAGGGCGCGATCGTGGACAGCACAGCCCGTGCAAACCTGGCGGCGCATGCGTTCGACGCACCGCGAGCACGTGCAACAGCACTTCTTCGGGTCGAGCGCGCCGCGAGTCATGAGGTCGCGAGCGGCGTCCGGGTAGGCGAACGCGGTGCGGCCGAGCCCGATGAAGGCCGCCATCCCCTGCCGGAGGACGCCCGCACCGACGTTCGGCCAGAACTGGCGCAGCCACGAATAGCCGGTCCCGACCACGGGAACCGGCGCGCAGGCCTCCTGGATCGCAGCCGCCAGCGCGATGAGGCGCGCCTCACCGACGAGCGGGTGCTCGGGCGGCACGGGACTGCCGGCGGCCGGCCGGTCGAAGGGCCGCCCGACGTGCGACGCAAGGCGAGGAACGCCGGCCGTGACATTGATCAGGCAGCAACCGCCCGCCGCGAGCTCGCGAACGAGCGCGCACGGTTCGGCGAGGTCCAGTGACTCCGAACCGTCGGCGGCCATGCCGAAGCCATGCGGATACGGCACGCAGTCCGAGCCGTTCAAGCGGACCGCGATGAGGGCGCCCGGAACCGACTCGCGCGCCCGCGTCACGATGTCCATCAGGAAACGGCGACGGTTCTCGAACGCACCGCCGTAGCGGCTGGCCGCGCGCGTGTGCGCGCCGAGCAGTTCGCTGGCCAGGTACCCGTGGCACGCCTTGATGTCCACCGCGTCGAAGCCGGCCTCGACGGCCAGCCGCACCCTGTCGACGAAGACTTCCTCCAACGCGTCGAGTTCGGCGTCCTGCCACAACGGGAGAGCCGGCTCGGCGCCGTCGAGGTAGGGATTCGCACACGCCCGCCTGGGAAGTCCCGGTGCCGCGCTGAACCTGCCCGCGTGCGTGAGCTGCAGCACCAGGAAGGGGCAGTGCGCGCTCCCGAACGCCTGTTTTGCGGCGACGCGCGTCACGTCGACGAGTGCCCGAAAGGAACCGAGCGTGTCGCGCGTCAGCATCAGCGCGTGCGGGTTCGGGCGACCGTCTGGCACGACGCTCGTCGCTTCGAACCAGATGAGCCCGCTTCCTCCCTCCGCATACCGCCGGTAGCGTCGGAACGTCAGGTCCCCGGGCGAGCCGTCGTGGTTGCCGTCCACGCCCTCCATCGGCTGCACCGCGATTCGGTTGGGAACATCGCGCGACGCGATCCGCCCGGGCTGGAGGAGTCGATCGACCTGCCCGTCGAACGGCAGATCCATCCCCAGCGCTCCGGCGGCGCGCAGCAGTCCCTCCGCGGTCCGGAAGCGGAACGGTCGATGGACGCGCGGGAAGAGTCGGTCGGACGTCATGGGCCGGCTGCGATCAAGAGTCAGGATTCAGGAACCGGGATTCGGGAGCACAGCGCGCGAAGCGCCTCGATGTCCGCCGCCAGGCGCGTTTCGCAGACCTCCGGCCACCGCTCACGATCGAGCGGCCGGCAGGCTGGCGACACGGCGGTACGCTGGGCGATCTGCAGCACGCGGGCCAGTTCCCCGCTCGACAGGTCGGGAAACCGCGCCAGGAACAGCGGGTCGAAGATCGGCACGGCGAACGAGCCTCCATGGTCTTCGATCGACAGGTGCACGTCGCCGGCCAGAGAGCCGAGCATCGCGAGGATGCCCCGCAGGTCGATCGCGCCTTCGCCGATCGCCGCCGTGAACGTCGTCAGGCCGCCGGCGTCGAGAAGCACGCCGCCGTCCTTGATGTGCGTGCTCACGACCCACGGCAGGAGCCGCCTCGTCGCGCTCGCCGGATCCTCGATCATCGTCAGCAGGTTCATCGTGTCGAGACAGACTCCCAGCCAGTCACCGGGTTCGGCGCCGCAGCGCTCGAGCAGGCGCACGATCTCGTGCGAGGTGAACTCGAAGTGCGTTTCGATGGCCAGGACGACGCCGTGATCACGGAGCATCGACCGTGCGGCCAGCAGAGCCCCGGCGGTCTCGTCGAGGAGCGTCGCGGTGGGCGGAGCGCCAGCCGACCAGCGCATCAGGCCGCCCGAGCACGATCTCACGACACGGACGCCGAGCATCGCCGCTTCCTCGGCGGCCCGTCGGTTGACGGCGAGGATGTCCCTGGCCGCCCACGACGTCATGTCGCGCGGAATGTGCTCGCCGCCGCCCCATTCGAGGTAGAGGTGGTGGTCGCGTGCGAACTGCGCCAGGTCCAGCAGTGCCCGGCGACCGAGCGCGTCTCGCTGGCCGGGCGGCAGGCCGGAGAACGCCACACCTTCGGCGCCGTGCGACACCGCCCACTCCAGGGTCTGGAGCGGCGTCAGGCCAAGCGGGAACAGCCCGTAGTTGTCGATTCCGACAGGCCAGGCCCTCATTTCCCCGCTCCCACCGTGACCATCAGCCACAGCAGCAGAACCATGATTACCCGGGGGGCTTCGCCCCGCCGGACCCCCCCTTCACGCTCGCTCGCGGGGACCCCTGCGATCCCCACTCCGCTCGCGTGGCTCACTCGTTGCACTCGTTCGCCCTGGCCCGCCCTCGTCTGCCCACCCGGATCACTGAACGGTGACCATCAGCCACAGCAGCA
>Ga0316628_100003566_pt1 | contig 12021 bp, 12 predicted proteins | sample OWC_Aug_M2_C1_D5_FD_207648 | JGI IMG/M metagenome (GOLD analysis project Ga0316628, IMG submission 207648) | Wetland soil microbial communities from Old Woman Creek delta, Ohio, United States - OWC_Aug_M2_C1_D5_C | ecosystem: Environmental > Terrestrial > Soil > Wetlands | place: USA: Ohio...
CCCGAATGTCTGTAGACTCGAGAGTGTCGCGCAAGAGAGTTCTCGTCGCGGATGACGACCCGAGGGTAGTCGAGCTCCTGCGCATCACTCTTACCAACAGCGGGTACGAAGTCGTGTCCGCTCAGGACGGCCGCGAAGCACTCGAAGTGGCCGGCAGGCAGAAACCTGACCTGGTAATCCTGGACGTGAAGATGCCCAAGGCCACGGGGTTCGAAGTGTGCGAGGCGCTGAAGGGCAACGACCCCGAGCACTGTCCGCCGGTGATACTCATTTCGGGCCTGGCCGACGCGAACACGAGGCTCCAGGGCCTCAAGAAGGGAGCGGACGACTTCCTGACAAAACCGTTCTCGCCCCAGGAGCTGCTCGCCAAGATGGACAAGATCTTCAAGGGATTCGAGGACAGCGAGCACCTGTCGGCCGTAAGCGTGGAGTTCGAGCGCGAGATCAAACGAGGCGAGAAGGAGCTGGAAAAGGTAAACAACGAGCTCAAGAGGCTCCTGTACAGTAAGGACACGCTGATAGGCCTGAGCCAACAGCTCAACAGCAGCCTGAGGCTGGAGACTCTTCTTGACACGTTTCTGCTGACGGTGGTCGGACAGCTCCGGGTCGAGAGCGCGTGCTTCCTCCTGGTCAAAGGGTGGGATTCCAGGACGTTGGTGCACAGTGCCTGCAAGGGAGTGAAGCACGACCTAGTCAAGGACCTCGACATATCGTTCGACAGTCCGCTCGGTGCGGTGCTGTCTTCCAGCGAAAAGCCGCTGGGCCTCGAAGAGCTTGAGAGCTATCCGGGCCTGTCCGAGCAGCTCCGGCCCATCGCCGCCGCCGGCTTCATACTGTGTTGCCCAATAATGGTAAAATGCCGCTTCATAGGCCTCCTGCTCCTCGGCGAACGGGTGCACGGGAACGGATTCACGCAGCTCGACATGGAGATGCTGGCCAGTCTTTGCAGCTCAGTGGGCATCGCGATCGAGAACGCGCGACTGTACAACGAGCTCCAGGAGACGTACGTCGCGACGATCAAGGCCTTCGTGAACACGATCGAGGCGAAGGATCCATACACCCGCGGCCACACGGAGCGCGTGGCCGAGTACGCGACTTCCATCGCCGAAGGCATGGGATTCACGCCCGAAGAAATGGAGACCTTGCGGTTCGGGGCCATCCTCCACGACATCGGGAAGCTGGGCGTGTACGAGCAGATTCTGTGGAAGCCGACCGAGCTGGACGAAGAAGAGTGGAAGATCGTTAAGAGCCACCCGGAGATGGGTGCTACCATCCTGAGCGGAATCAGGTTCCTGGAGAAGGCAATAGACATCGTCAGGCATCACCACGAGCGTCTGGACGGGAAGGGATATCCTGATTCGCTGCAGGGCGAAGCTCTCTCCCTGAATGCCCGGATCGTCTGCGTGGCGGACAGCTTTGACGCCATGACGAGCGACAGACCCTACCGCGACGCGCTCCCGGTGAAAGACGCCATCGCTCAGATGGAGAGGAAGTCCGGCACCCAGTTCGACCGCAGGGTCGTCGAGACTTTCAGAAAGCTCATCACCGAGGGATCGTTGAACGTCGGCTGACGATCTCTCAAGGTGCCTCCTCTCCCGCTCACTTGCGGAGTCCTTGCGATCACGTCACCTGCCCGACCCAACATCTCCCTCTGTGTCCTGTCGTACTCGTGTCCGTGAACCAGGTTCACTGGCGAGGCTCGTAGAATGACCTTGCTGTCCCGGCGCAGTGACGCGTGACGCGGACGCCTGCCCGACCTCTCGCTAATCGCTTGTACGGCAATTCATTGCGGTGCGCAGAGCTTGGGTTCGCCGCGGCGGTCGTGTCGGGCGTCCAGGCACAGAACTTGCCAGCGAAGTGTCGTTCGGCCTGTGGGGCCGGGTTCCCGGCAGGGTGGATTGCTGTGGATGTGGTTGGGTAGTGCCTCTGGAATAGGGAACGTCCGGCCCCGCTCCCCAATTAGGACGAACGGAAACCCCGCGAAGGTCCCGCGAGCAGTACGTGGGCCCGGCCAAAAACATATTGACCTGGGGCCGCCGGGCCTGTAGTCTGACTGTCTTCGGAACAAGAGAGTCCTTCCCCCCTCTGGCTACAACTTCAATGTTTCTAGAACGTTGTGGTTGGGACGAATGTTCATGGGGAGCAAACCCGAAGACAGGTACTCCATGCTCCGTCAGGCGGGGCTGGTGACGCTCATACCTTTCCTGCTTCTGGCTTCTCCTCTCGTAGGCTACTTTCTCGGCCGCTTTCTGGACAAGAAGTTCCACACCTCGTTCCTGTGGATCGTGTTCCTGGGGTTGGGGTTCATTGCCGGAGCGAGAGAGGTCTACAAGATAATCGTACGAGTCAGCAAGGAGACGTGACCGGAAAGTCGTCCGGTGCGCCCGACAGGCGCAAGGAAGCGCGAGGACACTACAGGTGGGTGCCGAGTTCGTAGGCAGAGTCGTGAAGGCCACGGCAGTGGTAGCCGCGCTGGCCGCCCTCTTCTGTGCGACCTACCTCTCTCCGAGAGTGGGGTTGGGCGTCGCGGCCGGAGCCGCATGGGGGTGCCTGAATCTGCTGGTGACGGGAAGCGTCGTCAGAGCTCTCGTGTCCACGGAGAGACGCGGCAAGCTCAGGATCCTGATGCTCTCTCTCGTCAAGTTCCCGCTTCTCTATGCCGCGGGGTTCCTGCTTCTACGGGCGCGAGTGTCTCCTCCAGAGAGCCTGGTGTCGGGATTTTCGCTTGTCCTCCTAGTAATTTTCCTCAAGGCTCTGGGCGCGAGCGCGGCGGGAAGTCTCCAGCCTATACGCGGTTTGGCGCCTTGGCTCGGACGTCTGCAGCCTGGTGGCAGGCTCGACACGAGGCGGAGGTAGCGTGCTGCATCTTCTCAAAGTCTGGCCGCTGGTTCTGACCGTGGCCGAAGGGGCCGGAGCGAAGCCGGAGGGTCCGCCCGAAGTTCCCAACATAGTCACCATCTTGTACGACAAATTCGGCTCCTTCACGTTCGCTCAGTTCCTCCACCGTTGGGAGAACGTGTTCTTTTCGATTCTCATCGCCATCCTCCTGGGAGTCGTGTCGTACCTGGCCTCCAGGAAACCGGAGTTGGTGCCGAAGGGGCTGCAGAACTTCATGGAGATGGTGGTGGATGGGTTGAACAACTTCATCTGCGGGATACTTGGCAAAGAGGGCAGCCAATACGTGCCGTTCCTGGGCACGCTCTTCATCTACATCCTCTGCATGAACCTGTTCGGACTGGTTCCCGGGATGAAGTCACCGTCTTCCAGCATCAACACCACCGCGGCGCTTGCCATAACGGTGTTCGTGTACGTGCAGTACACGGGCATACGCAAGCTCGGGATCCTGGGATACCTCGACCACTTCGCCGGCAACCCCCGCGACGCGGTCGGCATCGCACTGATCCCACTCATGTTCCCGCTTCACGTCATCAGCGAGCTGGCGAAGCCACTCAGTCTCTCGCTCCGACTCTTCGGGAACATCCTAGGTGAGGACGTATTGATTGCGGTGTTCGTCGGCCTCGGCGTGACCACGGTGGCGTTCCTTCATCTGCCCATCGGAATACCGCTTCAATTTCCGTTCATATTCTTGGCCATGTTGACCAGCGCGGTTCAGGCGCTTGTCTTCGCTTCTCTGAGCACAATATACTTTCTCATGATGCTTCCGCACGAGGAACACTAACAGAGGAGGTTCGAGAATGCCGTTCCAGAGTGCTCTCGGTTTCGCGGTTCCGCTGGCCGTGGCGATAGCGGCCCTGGGTTCCGCGATCGGTCTGGGAAGAATGGGGGCGTCGGCCATGGAGGCCATCGGAAGACAGCCGGAGGCGGCCGCTAAGATTCAGTTGGCCATGATCATCGGCTTCGCTTTCGTGGAAGCTCTGACGATCTACGCCCTCGTCACGATGTTCATTCTTCAGGGGAAGATAAGCTAGCACACCCTACGACCTTGCGTTGAGGTCGAACGGGTCGCGCGGCGGAGGGCGCGTCGAGGCGCGCTCATAGGCGGCCGGACCCGGAACCGCTTAACGGTTCTGCTTCCGACCCCGACGTGCGGTCCAAACACGGCGGACAAGTCCGCTCGAAGGCGTCTATGGAGCTCGACTACGGTCAAATAGTTGCGCAGATAATCGGGTTTCTGGTGGTGCTGTGGATAATGAAAAGGTTCGCCTGGAAGCCCTTCCTCAAGATACTGGACGACAGGAGGAGCAGGATTCAGTCGGAGCTTGCGGACGCGGAAGAGCAGCGTCTGGGCGCCGAGAAGCTCGGGCAGCAGTACCAGGAGAAGCTCCGCGACATAGACGCGGAGGCGCGCGCCCGCGTCCAGGCGGCGGTGAAGAATGCCGAGAAGATCGCCGCGGAGATAAAGGAAGAGGCCAGGCAGGACGTGAAAGAGCTGCTCGGCAGAGCCAGGGACGAGATCGAGCGCGACAAAGCGGTGGCGCTCGTCGCCCTCAGGAACGACGTCGTCGACATGGCTCTCAAGGCCTCCGAGAAGGTGCTGAAGGAGAGCCTGGACGAGGCGAGACACAGGAAGGCCATCGCCGATTTTGTCAAGGACATGGAGAACGTGGATGGGCGACCTTAGCGTTGCGAGGAAGTACGCCTCGGCGCTCTTCCGGCTAGCGTCGGAAGGCCGTGCGGCGGCCAGGGTTCGGGGAGACCTGGAAAGTCTCGTGGGGCTTCTACGAGAGTCGCCCCGGCTCGTGTCCTTCCTGGAGTCGCCGGACGTGGCAAAAAAGGAAAAGGCGGCGTTCCTAGACCGTGCGTTCAGAGGGAAGGTCGACGACGCGGTGCTCCCTTTTCTGTTCCTGCTTTCGAGGCGCGACAGGCTGGGGCTCCTGCCGGACATACTGGCGGAGTTCGAGAGGTTCGACGAAGAGAAGAGCGGCGTGCAGCGGGCCGAAGTCGTGACGGCGGTTCCGCTCAGCCCGCGTGAGAAAGAGCTCATCGTCTCGAGGCTCGTGAACATCACCGGGAAGACGATTCTCCTCCGCGACAGGGTGGATCCCGCGATCATAGGAGGAGTGGTGGTATACGTGAACGGCGACGTGATAGACGGTAGCATCCGTGCGAGGCTGGCGGAGCTGAGGGCCGCGCTTCTAGCCGCGCCGGTGGCCCGATAGGAGAGCGACAAAGGAGACGCAATGGCATTCAAGCCGGAAGAGGTCAGCTCCGTAATCGGCCAGGAGCTGGAGAAGTATCGCGGCAAGCTCGAAATGAAGAGCGTCGGCTCGGTCATCCAGGTGGGAGACGGCATAGCGAGGGTCTGGGGCCTGGACGACGTGATGGCGGGTGAGCTGGTCAAGTTCCCGAACGACATCATGGGCATGGTGCTCAACCTCGAAACCGAAACGGTCGGCGTTGTCGTGTTCGGCTCCAACGAAGCGATCAGAGAGGGCGACGTGGTCACAAGGACCGACACTGTCGCGCAGGTCCCGGTCGGCGAGGCGCTTCTGGGCCGCGTCGTCAACGCGCTGGGTCAGCCGGTGGACGGCAAGGGTCCGATAGCCGCCACCAAGTTCAGGCCGCTCGAGGGGAGAGCTCCCAACGTCGTGGAGCGGCGGCCCGTCCAGCAGCCGGTGCAGACCGGCATCAAGGCCATCGACTCGATGATTCCGATAGGCAGGGGACAGAGAGAGCTCATCATCGGCGACAGGCAGACCGGCAAAGGCGCTCTCGCCATCGACACGATAATCAACCAGAAGGGACAGAACCTCTTTTGCGTCTACGTGGCCATCGGTCAGAAGGAATCAACGGTGGCCCGCGTGGTTAAGACGTTGGAAGATCACGGTGCGATGGGGCACACGACGGTCGTGGTCGCGGCGGCCAGCGAGCCGGCGCCCATGCTGTACATTGCGCCCTACGCGGGCTGCGCGATGGGGGAGGAATTCTTGTACACGGGCAGGGACGTGCTGTGCATCTACGACGACCTGTCCAAGCACGCTCAGGCGTACAGGCAGCTTTCCCTGCTGCTGAGAAGGCCGCCCGGTCGCGAGGCCTATCCGGGCGACGTGTTCTATCTGCACTCGAGGCTGCTCGAGCGTTCGGCGAAGCTGTCGGACGAGCTGGGAGGCGGCTCGCTCACCGCGATCCCGATCATAGAAACGCAGGCCGGTGACGTCTCGGCGTACATTCCGACGAACGTGATTTCCATCACTGACGGTCAGATATACCTGGAAAACGATCTATTCTACGCAGGAGTACGGCCCGCCATCAACGTCGGCATCTCCGTGTCCCGCGTAGGAGGCAAGGCGCAGACGCAGGCCATGAGAAAGGTGGCCAGCCGCCTTCGCCTCGACCTGGCCCAGTACTACGAGCTGGCCGCGTTCGCGCAGTTCGGGTCGGACCTGGACAAGATAACGCTGGCGCAGCTGGCGAGGGGTCAGCGGGTGGTCGAGGTGCTGAAACAGCCGCAGTACGAGCCCATGCCTCTCGAGAAGCAGGTTGTCATCATATACGCGGCCGTGTCCGGACATCTGGACGAGCTCCCGGTCGAATCCATCAGGCGCTTCGAGAAGGAATTCCTCGGGTTCATGGAGAGCGATTACCCGGACGTGCTGCACCAAATAAGACAGACGAAGGACCTGCCGGAGTCGGCGGAGACTGAGCTCAAGAAGGCGGTCACGTCGTTCGTCGAGAAGTTCAAGAAGACGATCTCCTAGGAGCGAACGAAGTGCAATCGCTTCGCGACATAAGGCGAAGGATAAAGACCGTCCAGAGCACCAGGCAGATTGCCAGGGCCATGGAGATGGTGTCCGCGGCGCGGCTGAAACGGGCGCAGGCGAGACTGGCAGTGGCGCGGCCTTACTCCGACAAGATGGATGTTGTGATTAGCAGGATCGTGCGCGCGGGCGGGATGAAGCCGCACCCGTTCATGGCGGAGCGGGAGCTGCACACAGTCGGCGTGTGCGTCGTGGCATCGGACAGGGGACTGTGCGGCGCGTTCAACGCGAACGTCCTTGCCAGAGCCAACGAGCTGGCCTCGCGGCTTGCGCGGGGACAGAGCCGCCCCACCGTACGGTTCGCGCCGGCGGGTAGGAAGGCCAGCGGCCACTACAGGAGAAGGGGAGAAAACCTGCTCTGCCATTTTCCCGAGCTTGGGGCGCAGGCGAACCAGGACCTCACGCAGCAGCTCGCTTCGCGGATGATGGAGTACTTCCTGAACGGCGAAGCGGACGAGGTGTGGATGGTGTACACGCGTTTCATAACGTCCGGCTCGCGCAGGGTGGTGACGGAACGGCTGCTGCCGCTGGCCCGGCCCGAAGACGGGTCCAGTGTGGGCGGCTACGGTTACATATTCGAGCCGCCGGCTGCGCGACTGCTGGAGGTCCTTCTTCCCAAGTACGTCGAGACTAAAGTGTTCATGGCGGTCGCCGAGTCGTGCGCGTCCGAGCATTCGGCCAGGATGGTGGCGATGAGCTTCGCCACCAAGAACGCGGATGACATGGCGAGCGACCTCACCCTGATCAGAAACAGGGCGAGACAGAGCTCCATCACGAGGGAGATAGCGGACATAGTGGGAACGGCAGAGGCGATTGCCTAGCGGGGCCGGAGCCCAGGGACCCGACCGGGTCGCGCCTGACAACGGCACCGGCTCGGACCCCAAACTGATCACGGAGGACTAATGGAAAAGGCCGCGACTGAGGCTCGCGATTCAAAAAAGTTCGGCCGCGTCGTACAGGTCATCGGTCCCACGGTGGACGTCCAGTTCGAGGCGGAGGAGATGCCCGATATATACAACGCCCTGAGGATCCCGGACGAGAAACGCGGGACCGAGCTGACGGTGGAGGTGGCCCTGCACCTAGGTGACAACACTGCGCGGTGCGTGGCCATGGCCTCGACCGACGGGCTTGTGCGGGGCATGAAAGTCGTGGACACGGGCGGGCCCATCACCGTGCCGGTCGGCGAGCAGACGTTGGGTCGCATTTTCAACCTCGTGGGCGAGCCCATAGACAATCTCGGGCCCGTGCCGCATCCGGAGAAGCGCTATCCCATCCACAGGCTGGCCCCGCCGTTCGAGGCGCAGGAGACCAAGACCACTATCTTCGAGACCGGCATCAAGGTCATCGACTTGCTCGCGCCCTACGCCACGGGCGGAAAGATCGGACTGTTCGGAGGAGCGGGCCTCGGGAAGACCGTCATCCTCATGGAGCTCATCCGCAACATCGCCACGGAGCACGGAGGCTACTCGGTGTTCGCGGGCGTCGGCGAGAGAACGAGGGAAGGAAACGACCTCTGGCTGGACATGAAGCAGTCGGGCGTCATCTCGAAGACCTGCCTCGTGTTCGGGCAGATGAACGAGCCGCCGGGAGCGAGGCTCAGAGTCGGTCTCACCGGCGTCACGATGGCCGAGTACTTCAGAGACGAAGAAAATCAGGACGTGCTTCTCTTCATAGACAACATCTTTCGTTTCGTGCAGGCCGGCTCCGAAGTCTCCGCTCTGCTCGGAAGAATGCCGTCGGCTGTCGGCTATCAGCCCACGCTGGGAACCGAGATGGGAGAGCTTCAGGAGAGGATTACCTCCACCAAGACGGGGTCGATAACCTCCGTGCAGGCGATCTACGTTCCCGCGGACGACTTGACCGACCCGGCGCCGGCGACGGCATTCTCCCATCTGGACGCAACCACGGTGCTTTCCAGGAAGATCTCGGAGCTGGGCATCTACCCCGCCGTCGACCCTCTCGACTCCACGTCCAGAATCCTGGACCCCAAGGTGGTGGGAGAAAGACATTACACCGTCGCCAGAACCGTGCAGAAGATCCTCCAGAGGTACAAGGACCTTCAGGACATCATCGCCATCCTGGGGATAGACGAGCTGTCGGACGACGACAAACTCGTGGTCGCGCGCGCCAGGAAGATACAGAAGTTCCTGTCGCAGCCGATGTTCGTGGCGGAGGCGTTCACCGGCAGAAAGGGGCGGTACGTCAAGCTCGAGGACACAATCCGGGCATTCGACGAAGTCGTTCAGGGCAAGCACGACGAGGTGCCCGAAGCCGCGTTCTACATGGTGGGGACCATCGAGGAGGCCATAGAGCAGGCCGAGCAAATGAGAAAGGCCTCGGCGTAATCGGAAGACCCGCGGTTCGGGCGGGCTGGCCGCCGATGCAGGCGGACGCAACTGCCGGCCCGGGCGCGGCGCGGACGGCGACAGGACAATCCTGATGGCGGAGCTGTTCAGACTGAGAATACTCACGCTCGAGAAGAGCGTGTACGACGGCGACGTGGCATCTATCATCGCGCCGGGCGTGGATGGTTACTTCGGAGTCCTGGCTCATCACGCGCCCCTCATTGCGACGCTTCAGCCGGGCAAACTCACCGTGATGGACGCCAAGAATTACGAGAGCATCTACGCGGTGAGCGGCGGATTCCTGGAAGTCTCCGGCAACGTTGCCACGATCCTCGCGGACGCGGTCGAGCAGGCCTGCGACATAGACCTGGCGAGGGCGGAGGCGGCCAGGGAAAAAGCCCACAACATGGTCTGCTCGCTCGAGGACGGCCCGGAAGCCCGGAAGGCCAGACAGGCTCTTGCAAGAGCCGTCAACCGGGTAAAAGTCTGCCGTTTGCAGAACCCGGAGTAGCGAGCGCGAAGGCGCGGCCCGCTGCGCGCCCGTTGGGCGGGGTAGTCGTGCGGCGGTGCTTCCGCGGCTGGCGTGCCCCCCCGCGGCCGGTGCCCGCGGTCCAATCGCCCGGCCCCCGTTCACCCGGAGAGATTGACACACATGCTCGTTCTCGGCATCGAGACTTCCTGCGACGACACCGCTGCGGCCGTCCTCAAGGACGGCAAGGAGATTCTTTCCAACGTCGTGTCGTCTCAGCCGGTGCACCGCCTGTACGGCGGAGTCGTGCCGGAAATAGCCTCCAGGCATCACATCACACTTATGGTACCGGTAGTCAACGCGGCCCTCGCCGAGGCAGGCGCGTCTCTGGAGGACGTAGACGGGATTGCGGCCACCATGGGCCCCGGCCTCATCGGTTCGCTGCTCGTGGGGCTCTGCTTCGGAAAGACGCTTGCCTTCGCGACGCGGAAGCCGTGGGTCGGCGTGAATCACATCGAGGCCCATCTCTTTGCCGTGCTCGCGGAAGGACGGGAGCTCAAGCCGCCGTTCGTGGGACTTTGCGTTTCGGGCGGGCACACGGAGCTCGTCTACGTGAAGCAATTCGGGGAGTACGAGCTCGTGGGCTCGACCGTGGACGATGCCGCTGGAGAAGCGATAGACAAGGTCGCGAAGATGATGGGCCTGGGATTCCCGGGAGGGCCGGAGATAGAGGCCCTGGCCGCCACCGGAGACCCCGATCGGATCGCCTTCCCCAAGGCGAGGCTGAAGCGCAAGGGCCTGGACATGAGCTTCAGCGGGCTGAAGACCGCGGTCAAGTACTTCCTCGAAACCCACGGACCGATCACGCCGGAGCTGAAGCGGGACGTCGCAGCGTCGTTTCAGAGGACTGTCACAGAAGTGCTAGTCCAGAAGCTCACCGAAGCGTGTGAGAAAAAGCGTGTGCACCAGGCCGTCTTGGCCGGCGGCGTCGCCTGCAACGCCGCACTGAGACGGTCGGCCGCCGCCGCGTGCAGCGAGCGCGGCGTCGAGCTCTTGATTCCGTCACCCGCCCTTTGCTCGGACAACGCCGTCATGGTCGCAGTCGCGGGCACGCTCAGACTCCGGGCGGGCGAGCGCTCGTCGCTGGAGCTATGCGCGTGTTCCACCCTGGAAGAAGTCCTCGAGATGGGACCTCCGTCCGCCCGTCCGCAAGAAATCTCCTGAAATAGAAACGAATTAGCCCTCCCGTTGCGCAATGCGACCAGCTTCGCAAAGTGCAACGACTCTGCCGGGAAGTCTCAGCCCCGGCCGCCAACACCCTCTCTTGCCGGTGGCGCAATTCATTGGGAGTCAGTCAATTACGCCCAGAGATCCGGGTGGGCTCGCTGCCGACCACTGGCACGCTTATTGCGTTTCCCGAACACAGGCGTCCAACCGTCGCAGTATTTGTACAGCCCATTCTGGAAGGAGAAGTGCTTGAAGCAGAGAATCCTCATCGCCGAGGACGACACCAACATCAGGCACGTGCTCAAGATTCAGCTCGAAGGCGCGGGCTACGAAGTCATCACGGCCGCTGACGGCATCAGGGCACTCGAGGAAGTCGCCCGGCAGGCGCCCGATCTGATCCTGCTGGACATCATGATGCCCAAGATGGACGGCTACGAGGTGTGCCGGCGTCTGAAGGCCGACTTCCACACGAGCAAGGTTCCGATAATCATGCTGACCGCCAAGTCCACCGAGAACGACAAGGTGGACGGCCTGGAGATTGGCGCCAACGACTATCTCACAAAACCCTACAGTTCTAAGGAGCTGCTGGCCAGAGTCAAGGGTCTTCTCCAGTGGAGCAGCTCCGAGCGCCAGGCCAACCCGCTCACCGGACTTCCCGGCAACATCTCCATAGAGAAGGAGCTCAAGAGCAGAGTCGAATCCGGGGAGCCGTTCGTCTTCGCAATGTGCGACGTGGACAGCTTCAAAGCGTACAACGACCGCTACGGTTACGCCAGAGGCGACCAGGGCATAAGGATGACCGCCTCCGTCATCACCGACGCGGTGCAGGAGCTCGGCAACGGCCACGACTTCGTGGGGCACATCGGCGGCGACGATTTCGTGTTCATCACCACACCCGACAAGGCCGACCTCATCGGAGAGCGGATAGTGGCGGATTTCGAACGGAGAGTGGGCTTTCTTTACGACGAGGCGGACCGCAGGAAAGGATACATAGAGGTCGAGAACCGCAAGGGCGGAATGGAACGCTTCGGACCTATGACGATCACGATAGCCCTGGTGGACAGCCAGAGCCACAAGATAGAACACGTCGCACAGGTGAGCGCGATCGCGGCGGAGCTCAAGGCGTACGGCAAGTCCCTGCCCGGCAGCGCCGTCGTGAAGGAACGAAGAACTACGCACGAAAGGGTGCCGGAAACGAAGACCGGCACGTGAAACAAATACACAAACAGCCAGGAAGCGCAAAATGTTCGCACACCTAGTC
>Ga0316628_100003567_pt1 | contig 12020 bp, 8 predicted proteins | sample OWC_Aug_M2_C1_D5_FD_207648 | JGI IMG/M metagenome (GOLD analysis project Ga0316628, IMG submission 207648) | Wetland soil microbial communities from Old Woman Creek delta, Ohio, United States - OWC_Aug_M2_C1_D5_C | ecosystem: Environmental > Terrestrial > Soil > Wetlands | place: USA: Ohio...
TTTTTTATTTGCGGCAATCTTCCTGATGGGTAAGAAACCAGGCATAGGTCTGTCTGATCCCCTCGGGAAGGGGGATCTGTGCCCGCCACCCCAGCATCGTCAACCGGGTCACATCAAGAAGTTTTTGCGGCGTGCCGTCCGGACGGTTGGAATCAAAAATAATACCCCCTTCATAGCCGACGATCTTCTTTATGAGCTCGGCCAGTTCCCGGATTTCAATATCCTGTCCCACCCCGACGTTAATTATTTCCTCTCCATCATAATGCCGTAAAAGATAGACAACAGCATCGGCAAGGTCATCCACATGGAGAAATTCCCGACGAGGGGTCCCGGTTCCCCAGACAACCACCTCAGGCCGGCCCTGTTCTTTTGCCTCATGAAATTTACGGATCAAGGCGGGTAGTACATGGGCGTTCTCCAGATGGAAGTTATCGCCCGGTCCGTATAGGTTGGTGGGCATAAGGCAAATGGCATTAAAACCATGTTGCCGTCGATAGGCCTGGCACATCTTAATCCCGGCGATCTTGGCCACGGCATACCATTCATTGGTCGGTTCCAATGCCCCGGAAAGCAGATATTCCTCCTTCATCGGTTGTTTTGCAAACTTTGGATAAATGCATGAGGAACCCAAAAAAACCAGCTTTTTCACCCCGAACCGGCAAGAGGCGTCAATCACGTTGGTCTGGATCATAAGATTATCCCTTATGAAATCAGCCGGGTATATATTATTGGCATGAATACCACCCACCCTTGCTGCGGCCAGAAATACAATCTCCGGCCGTTCCTTGCCCAAGAAGGCATTGACCGCCGCCTGATCGGTGAGGTCTACTTCCGCATGGGTCCGGGTAATGAGGCTTACAAGGCCTTCCTTCTGCAAACGCCGTAAAATTGCCGCACCTGCTAGACCCCGGTGGCCGGCGATGTATATCCGGTCGGGTTTTGAAAGCTTAAAAGAGGCAGAAGGCGTATTGGGTAAAATATGAGAGGTCATGGTTGTCCCAACGGTTCGCGTTTATAGATGGATAACTCTTTCTTTATTCCTAACTTATCATGGTTGTTACGGGCGGTCGAGAATTTCGAACCCTCATCGGTTTTTTCGCTGGAATAATTCACCTTGCTTGACCCCCCCCATAATCATACGCTACAATGCCTATTATATTCCAAAATCTTTGTATCGCAGGATAGAAATTTATTTTTTCACCGTGAACCACTCATGACCGATATCCCCATCACAAAGAAACAGCGGCTCAATCTCATTCGAAATTATATTGACCGGATGCCCAGCCTGTCTACCACGGTCAACAAGGTCCTTGAGGTCTGCGATAACCCCAGAACCTCACCCAATGCCCTTAACCGGGTCATTGCCCTGGATCCTGTTCTTACCGGTCAGGTACTTAAACTTATCAACTCCGCCTATTATTCCTTGCCGCATCAGATCAGCTCCTTGAGCCGGGCAATCATCATGCTGGGGCTTAATACGGTAAAGAATCTGGCCCTCACCACCGCGGTCCTGGAGAGCCTGGGCGGGGAGAAATCCTTTCATAGCCTCTCTATGGAGGCCTTCTGGATACATTCCATCTGCGTCGGGGTGACAGCCAAGGCGTTGGCAGCCTTAAAAGGAGTGCCGGCACTTGAGCGGGAAGAGTATTTTGTTGCCGGGATGTTGCATGATCTGGGAAAAATCCCCTTAAACAACCGATTTGTCGATGACTATTCACAGTCCCTGGCACTAGCAAAACTGGAGCAGAGCTCCTTATATCGGGCCGAGGACCAGATCATGGAAATTGACCATACCTTCGTCGGGGGCATGATCGCCGAAAAATGGAAACTGAGCAAGACCATAGTCGATTCTTTGCGGTATCATCATCAGCCTGAAGCGGCCGAGGAGGGGACAAGATTATTGGTTTCTCTGGTGGCCCTTGCCAATATGTATGCCAACACCCTGGACTTTGGTTCTGCCGGCGACAATTTTCCCGAGGAACGACGGTTATTCGTTCTTATTAAGGAAGTGGGGGTTGATTGGCGTACCCTTTCCAACTTAAGCAGGACCGTAACTGAGGAGATTGAAAAGGCCAAGATCTTTTTGCAACTTACCCAAGGCGGGTGATAATGAGCCCGGCGATGAGGGTAAGGTTTTGGGGGGTAAGGGGATCTATCCCCTGCCCTGGAGCAGAGACGGTGAAATACGGGGGCAATACCCCCTGCCTTGAGCTGCGCCTGGACTCCGGCCGTCTTATTATTATTGACGCCGGTTCCGGCCTGCGGGAACTCGGCAATCATCTGATGGTTCATGATCTTTCCAAGGGCCCGATCCAGACGGAGATATTTTTGTCCCACACCCATTGGGACCATATCATGGGTCTTCCTTTTTTTACCCCGAGCTATATCCCCGGGACCAGGATCAAGGTCTTCGGCCCGGTCAGTTTTGAGGACCAGGGCTTACGGGATATTGTCGGCGGTCAGTTTACCTATCGATACTTTCCAGTCCGCCAGACCGAACTTGCAGCAACCATAGAATATTTTGATCTCAAAGAGGACCATTATGATCTCGGTGGCGGCCTGGTACTTTCCACCAAGTATTTAAACCACCCGATCCTGTGCCTTGGATACCGCTTTGAATATCAGGGCAAGGTTTTTTGCACCGCTTATGATACCGAACCATTCCACAATGTATTCTGCACCGATGTTTGCGATCCCGATTATGATGAGGCCATGGCCGTCGAGGGAGAAATGGTGGCAAAGGAAGAAAATCTGCGGGTGGAGAAATTCTTCTCGGGCGCTGATCTCCTTATCCACGACACCCAATACACCATGAAGGAATATGCCTCGTCAAAGACCGGCTGGGGGCACAGCCCGATTGAATATGCCATTGCCGCTGCCAAACGGACAAAGGTAAAACGAATGGCCCTTTTTCACCACGACCCCTTAAGGACTGACGCCCAACTAGATGAGTTGGCAAACACCTATTGCCAAAATCCGGAAGGCGAGACCGAGGTCTTCATTGCCAAGGAAGGAATGGAGATTGAGATCTAGCAACAATCCTCCTCACGAGACAGCATCCCAGACCGAACTTAGGGGAATCCTGGAACGGATCACCTTCCAAAATCAAGAAAATGGTTTTACCGTTGCCCGCCTGCAGGAAGCGGAGAAGACCGGCCAGTTGACCACGGTGGTGGGCGCCCTTTCGGGTGTACCGGTCGGTTCCACCCTCGCCCTTTCGGGATGGTGGCTTAAGGATGCCCGGCATGGCTGGCAGTTCAAGGTAAACAGTTATACGGTGCTCACGCCCAATACAATCAACGGCATAACACGCTATCTTGGCTCCGGTCTTATCAAGGGTATCGGGCCCAAATACGCGGCCCGTATTGTCAAACAGTTCGGGTTGACCACCCTGGACATTCTTGAGCAGGCGCCGCAACGACTGCTTGAGGTCCCGGGGCTGGGAGAAAAACGGGTCGAAAAGATCAAAAATGCCTGGGCCGATCAAAAAGAGGTCCGCTCGATCATGATCTTTTTGCAAGGCCATGGCATCTCAGCCACCTTTGCGGTGAAGATCTATAAGGTCTACGGGTCTCGGGCCATAGAGGTCATCCAGGGAAACCCCTACCGGCTGGCCGATGACATCTGGGGCATCGGTTTTAAAACCGCCGACCGGATTGCCCAGGCAATGGGAATCCCTGGAAATGACCCTAGACGGGCAAGGTCTGGCCTTCTCTTTACCTTAAACGAAGCAACTAACGACGGCCATTGTTTTTTGCCCAAGGGCCGGCTCATGGAGCTGGCCGGGGAAATTCTTTCGATCGTTCCCGTACTCTTAGAGGATCAGATACCTAGTCTCATCCTTGATGAAAAGGTCGTCCTCGAGGACGAAAGGGTCTATCTTGCCTCTTTGTACTACGCTGAAAAAGGGGTGGCAGCCAACATCCGCAGGCTCTGTGATCACGCCTCCTCCTTTGCCGGGATCAATACCGAGATTGCCGTCCCCTGGGCCAGTGCCAGGATGAGGCTTGATTTTGCCCCGGAGCAACACGAGGCGATCAAGGCCGCACTTAGGCATCCCCTGACTATTATAACCGGCGGCCCCGGTACCGGAAAAAGCACCATCTTAAAGGCCCTCCTACTTATCTTGGCTGCAAAGGGTGCGACGGTTCAACTGGCCGCGCCCACCGGCCGGGCAGCCAAACGGATGAATGAGGCCACCGGTCAGGCGGCCAGGACCATCCATCGTCTACTTGAGTTTGATCCGGGAATAATGGGCTTTAAAAGAAATGCGGCTCATCCCCTAAAGGTGGATTTTCTGGTGGTGGACGAGGCCTCCATGATGGATGTGGCCCTTGCCAATGCCCTGCTTAGGGCGGTGCCTTCCCAGGCATCGGTTCTTCTGGTCGGGGATGTGGATCAACTCCCCTCGGTGGGACCGGGCAGTGTTCTCGCTGATATCATTGAATCACAAAAAGTTCCGGTGGTATGCCTTACCCGGATCTTCAGACAGGGGCCGGGAAGCCTGATAAGCCTCAATGCCGCCCGCATCAAAAGGGGAGAGGCCCTCGATTTACAGCCGGAATATAAAGGTTTGAAGGATTTTTATTGTATCTTTCGAGAGACCCCGGAGGAGGTAGAAAACGAGATTTTGGGTTTGTGTCGGCAGCGCCTCCCCCAAAAATACGGCCTTGATCCCATCCAGGACATCCAGGTGCTCACCCCCATGCGACGCGGTCTTATCGGCACGGAAAATCTAAATGTCCGGCTCCAGGAGGTTTTAAATCCCCATGGAAGACCGGTGGGCAGCGCCAATCATCCTTTCCGGAAGGGCGATAAGGTCATGCAGATAAAAAACAACTACGATAAAGAGGTGTTCAACGGTGACCTGGGCCTGGTAAACGGGGGCGATTTTGAGGAACAAAATATTACGGTAAATTTTGATGGCCGCATTATTACCTATGAATTCTCCGAGTTGAACGAACTGGTCCTCGCTTACGCCGTTACCGTGCATAAGTCGCAGGGAAGCGAATACCCGTGTGTGGTCCTGCCGGTCCACACCTCCCATTATCTCCTTCTCCAGCGCAATCTTCTCTACACCGGTGTTACCCGGGGGAAAAGGATGGTTGTCCTGGTGGGTACCAGAAAGGCCCTGGGAATTGCCATCCGCAACAATAAGGTCTTTGCCAGAAATACCTGGCTTACAAAACGGCTCATACAATGGTAGATTATCCCGACATACTCGGGCCCCAGCCGGTGGGGGCAACGCCCATGACAAAGACCGGCGAGGTACGGGTCCGCATTTTCAGAAGACCTCCCAAACGAGGCCCGGTTGCCGATGAGCACGGGGAAGAATCCCCAGACCGGTTTTCCAGGCAAGTGGAGACGGTCAAGGCCCTGATCGAGAAGGTAAATATCGATCTCACCGACCACGGCACTCCTGTTCATTTAAGTCTGATTCCTGCGGAAGGAAGACTTTTCCTTGATATCTATGACTGCACCGACAATGAGGTATGCAGCCTGATCAGGGAGGAAGACATCCCCCTTGAGGGACTTCCGGCGCTGGTGGACAAACTCCGGCAGGAGATAGGACTGCTGATTGATACTGTTTCTTGACTTTTTTTCTAACCAAAAGGAGCGCGGGCAATGACAGAGGATAAAATCCCAGCAGAGGTAATGAATGAGGGTAACGCCTGGCAGGAACTCAGCAGGTTTAGCGTATATCCCAGATTGAAGGAACTTGCCAAGATCCCCTATGATCTTTCCCGGCCCGGAGCCATAACCCCGGAACGGATAGGGCGTTATATCGCCGGCGCCGCCGGCCTTGATCTTCTTTTTGCCTTTGAGCAGGTGGATGCTGAGGTCTTAGACGCCTTTCAGGACCTTGCCGATGAGAGCAGGGCCGTGGACCAGTTCATGATGATGAAGACCGGGGCCGTGATGAACCGGATCAAGGGTTTTGCCTGCGAGAACCGGCAGGTTCTTCATACCGCGACCCGGGATATATTTCACCAACCGCCTTGCAATCCGTCCGCCACTAATGAGGCCCGGGAACAATTGGCGCGCCTTATGGAATTTTTAGATGAACTGGGTAAGGGTACCATTTTAAACGAGCGGGCAGAGCCCTTTACCGATATGATCCAGATCGGGATCGGCGGCTCCGATCTCGGCCCCCGGGCCCTGTATTTTGCCCTGGAGGCCTATAGGAATCCATCCCGCCGGGTTCATTTCATCTCCAATGTGGATCCCGATGATGCTGCCGCGGTCTTGCGCCGGGTGGATCTCTCAAGAACGCTGGTCAATGTGGTCTCCAAAAGCGGGACCACCCTGGAGACCCTGACCAATGAAGAACTCGTCCGGGCCGCCTTTGACCGGGCCGGGCTTGACCCCAACCGACACTTTATTGCCGTTACCGGCAAGGGGAGTCCTATGGACAACCCCGGCCGGTATCTTCGCTCCTTTCACATGTATGACTATATCGGCGGCCGCTACAGCGCCACCTCCATGGTCGGCGCCGTGATGCTCGCCTTTAGCCTGGGCTATGAGGCCTTCCTGCAAATACTACGCGGGGCAAACGACATGGACCGGGCCGCCGAGGAACGGGAAATCAGAAAAAATCCGGCCCTGCTTCTTGCCCTGCTCGGCATCTGGAATCGGAATTTCCTCCTTCATGAAACCCTCGCTATTTTGCCTTATAGCCAGGCCCTGCACCGGTTCACCGCCCACCTCCAACAGTGCGATATGGAAAGTAACGGGAAATCAGTGACCAGAAATGGAGAGCGGGTAACCGGTCATACCGGACCGATCATCTGGGGGGAACCGGGCACCAACGGCCAGCACGCCTTCTATCAGCTCATCCATCAGGGGACCACCAAGGTGCCGGTGGAATTCATAGGCTTTAGAAGGCCTCAGTACGGGGAGGATATCCGCATTCAAGGGACCTCCTCGCAGGAAAAGCTGCTCGCCAATCTTCTTGCCCAGTCGCTCGCCCTGGCCACGGGTCAGGCAAACGATAATCCCAATTGTTTTTTCCCGGGCAACCGTCCCAATGCCATTATCACGGCCGACCAGCTCAGCCCCTATGCCATGGGCAGTCTGCTCGCCCTTTATGAGGCGAAGATCGTGTTTCAGGGTTTCATCTGGAATATCAACTCCTTTGACCAGGAGGGCGTGCAATTGGGAAAGAAGCTCGCCACCAAAATGATGGGCCATTTTGCCGGTCAAAGAAAAGGACAGGATGTCACCGGCGGGAAGGACGCGCTGGATATCTCCCTGATGAAGGCAGCAGGAATCTTGGGGACGCGGGAATCTTGTGAAAAAGATGACCATGGCTGTGATGGCGCTTATTGTACCGAATCGCGTAGCCGGTCAGAAAGCGGCGCATGTACCGGAAAATCCCATAATCGCTGCTGCGCATAAAGATATGAGCGTGGTTGCTAAGCAATGCCCAGGCATAGATGACCGTGCTGGTATCGACTGCGACTTTGCCCATGCGGGCCTTGATCATCGTTTCGGCAATTGGCCAGAAATTCCGGTCATTTTTTAGCAAAAAATGTTTTTTTTACGAGACTCCGAACGTATCATTTGTTAATGATACGATGCAAAAAACCATGCATAAAAAACTTGGTCCCGCAAGGAAGTAGCAGACAAAATTGATGAGTTCGAGACGCTCTCCAAGCAACCGGTAGTAATTAGTCTAAGCCAGTGCTTAGAACAATTGGAAATACCCCGGTCCACACTGCAACATTGGCTAAAGCGCCGAGATGCCATTGATGCAGACCCTGAATTAGTTGCTTTCTTTGAATCTCCCGTGGGAGTTGCTTTTCTGCATCGTCTGATTTTGGGCGCTCATTTTGTAATGTCGTTGCTTGGAACTTGCGGCCTTCGGTTGGTGTGTTTGTTTTTTGAAATTACCGGTCTTGACCAGTTCGTAGCCGTTTCCTATGGCGCCCAACAGAAGGTTGCGAATGCCATAGAAAAAACTGTGGTTACGTACGGCAATGAAGAAAGGGACCATTTAGCCGAGGGGATGACACCGAAGAAGATTACAATCAGCGAAGATGAGACGTTTCATCCAGAGCCCTGTTTGGTGGGCATAGAGCCGGTCTCCAATTTCATAATTTTGGAGAAGTACACCCCCGACAGAACAGCAGAGCAGTGGACAAGTTCTTTGATAGAGGCCTTAAAAGGACTACCGGTGGAAGTGATTCAATCTACCAGTGATGAAGGGAAGGGCATCCTGCATCATGTAAAAGAGGACCTTGGCGCACATCATTCTCCCGACGTTTTCCATGTTCAGCATGAACTCGTCAAGGCAACGAGTGTAGCCCTGGCGAGCAAAAAGGAAAAGGCAGAGAAGGAGGTTGAGGAAGCCAGGAAAGAGCTGGAGCAGAGGAAAGCAGAGCAGGAAGCCTATTGCAACAGCAAAGCTGGCCGTGGACGTCCACCCAACTTCGACAAACGGATAGAGGAAGCACAGGCAAGGGAATCTGAAGCCGTGAAATTTCTTGATATTGCTCAAGTTCATCAAGAAAGTGCTAAAGAAGCCATCCACGGGATAAGCAACGACTATCACCCCTACAATCTTGAGACAGGAGCTCCGAAAAGTGCTGAAGAGGTTTGCTTAGCCCTTGAAAAGCATTTTGCGGCAATTGAAAAGGTAGCATTGGGAGCGAATCTGCCGGAACGATGTATCAAGAAGATAGAAAAAGCAAAACGTGTAATGAGTGCGATGATTGGCACCATAGCCTTTTTTTTCCTTACTATCAAAGCAAAGGCTGCATCCCTTTTATTGTCTGAGGATTTGACGTGGATTGTTTCCCACAACATGATTCCTGGGATCTATCTCAGGATTGCATCCGCCAAGGCAAAAAATGCGGCAGAGCGCAAGAAACTTAAGGATAGGTCCGAAGAGTTGCTTGTCCCTCTGTTAGCCAGAGACGGACCGTTAAGCGGCCTGGAAGAGAGAGACAGGCTATTGATCTGGCATGTTGCAGAGGAATGCGCCCGAATATTTCAACGCTCAAGTTCTTGTGTTGAGGGACGAAATGGACAGCTGGCGCTCCGTCATCACAGTTTGCATAAACTCAGGGACCAGAAGTTGGCTGCGCTGACAACAGTTCACAATTATTATGTCAAACGGAGTGACGGAACCACAGCGGCAGAGAGATTCTTTGGGAAACAGCCGAGGGATCTGTTCGAGTACATCTTGGACAGGGTTGATCTACCCGGCCGCCCAGCTAAAAAACGGGCACAGACTCAGAGCCAGGACTATCTATTGAGATCCGCCGCCTGAGCCGGTTTGCCCAAACGATGATCAAGGCCGACTGATCCTTGGCTTACTTTGTCCTTTTCCCGGGGGTGGCACATCTTATGAGCCTTTTTCACGTCAAGCCCGAGCGCTTTAACATAGCCCTGGGTGGTCTTGAGATCGACGTGGCCAAGCATCTTTTTCACGGCCACGATGTCGGCGCCGTTCTTGACCAGGTGGCTTGCAAAGGTGTGGCGGAAGGTATGGGCCGTGACCTTCTTTTCGATTCCCGCTGCCCTGGCGTGGGTGCGGATCATGATGGCAACCACCTGGTCGCTGATCGGTTTCCCGTAGCGGTCAACAATAAGATTCCGGCACTGCCGGTTCTTTTTGGTGCAGTGTGGCCGCACCTTGGTGATATATTCCCGCAGGAAGCGGATCGCATGCCTGTCCAGGGGCACCACCCGGTCTTTACGGCCCTTACCTTTGTTGATCCTGAGCATGCCGCCCTGCAGATCGGCGTCATAGATGGTGAGCTGGCAGAGCTCATTCAACCGGATGCCGGTGGAGTAAAATAGTTCTAGCACGGTCCGGTCGCGGATGCCGGTCATGACGCCGAGGTTGGGCTGATCGAGGATATTTTGTATCTCCTTTGAAGTGAGGATGTTCCGGGGCAGCGTCTTTTCCTTTTGCGGCTCCTGGATGAACTCCATGGGATTGATAAAGATGACGTTCTTGGTCTCCAGGAACTCGAAGAACCGTTTCAGGGACCGCACCTTGATAATGATGGTGCCGGTGGCGTAAGCATTGCCGTCCTCGGTCCGGTGCTCGAAGAGCCCGGCAATGTATCCTTCCATGTCGCTCCTGGTCACGGCCTTGATATCCTTGGCAAGTCCTTTCAGGAAGAGACCGATATGGTAGGTGTAGGTCTCCACCGTGGCCACTGTCCGGGCAAGTGTCTTCAAGTATTCCGTGAACTGAAACAGATTATTGTTATGATCCATGCTTTTCTCGCTCTTTTGTGTGTGTGCTTTAATATCTTTTCCCGGTTTCACCACCAAGTTACGGCCTTTCCCCCTGGAAAGCCTTGCAAGCAGAGCCTTTCCGGAAAAGCCCCTTGCCCGCCAAGTGGCCTCTAACCCGCCCTCTAAGTGGGCTCCAGGTACCCTCTAAGTTGCCTTTTCAGGTCTCCAAGTCATCGGAGATCCCCAGCGCAGCAGCTTTTTTCCTTAACTGCTCCATATCGACCAGGCCGACCAGGAAGGGTTTGCCGTCCTCGCCGCCGCCGGTGTAAACCAGTTCATACACGTACTCTTTGCCTTTCTTGCCGGTTAAGGAATAAAGGTATTCCAGCCCTTCCAACTGCCGGATATGGGTCTTGACCTGGAAGTCGCTCCACCCGGTGTATTCCCGGATATCACGCCTGGAGAAGGTGATTTCTCTGTCCTCTGCCTTCTGTCCTCTGTCTTCTGACATGCACATCTCCTTGATCAGCCCGAGCAGTTTTCTTGACGGCGGCGACAGCTCGTCAAGCGACCGGCCCAGGACTTCATCGGCAATACGGTTGGCTGCGGCAATGTCGGCAAGCGTCACGTTAATGTATTCCAGGGTGTCGCCCGCGTAATCGACGGCGTGGATTTTGCGCTGATACTGGAAGAGATAGGCGATGGCCTGAATCAGGTTCAGGTACTTGGTGTGGTCACGCCTGACCCTGAGCGACTTGCTGGTGAAGGTGAGCAGTTCCGCGTAGGGATTGAGCACCTTCACGGGTTTTAAGAGCCGGTTGGCGTTTTTGTGCTTCCGGATGACATCCGCACCCTTGAGTCGGTGCATCATCCCTTGCAGGGTGTGGGACTGCCGCTGTTTGGTAAGGATCTTCTCGGTCATCTCCCGGGACTCGTCAATGGTGACAAACATGAAGCGGCTGGCAGTCTCGCCGTCGATCTCCGCTTCCGTGGTAGTAATAAAGACCATCAAGGGTCCTTCCACCGTGTTCTCACCGGTCCGCATCTCGCCGGTCATCGGGTCCTTGCCGGTATAGGCCACGGTAATCTTTTTCGATGACTGCATGGTTCTTATGGAGTACATGGCCCCGTTCATGCCGTCCAGCTCCTCAATGGCAAGGATTTTATGGGCAAGATTGCCGTCCTTGTAAAAAAGGGCCTGATCGGTGAGTCGGGTATATTTGATGTAGTCCTCTTCCGGGATGAGCGACAAGACCGTATCCTGCAGGCAGGACTTGCCAGCGGCTGACCGGGACTGGATCATCACCGACAGGGGATCATCCATCTTCCGGGAGATTGCGGCGATATAGCAAAGCAGCTTGTTCATCTCCTCGCCGGTGTAGCCCACGGTCTCAAGGTCAGCCACGATCTCGGACAATAGATCCGGACTTTTCAGGAACCGCAAGGCCTCTTCCTTGTCCTGCGGCGCTATCTCCTTGGCCGGTTCAGCCTCCGGCCTTTCCTGTGGGGTATGGGTTTCGGCAAGCTCTATGAGCTTTTCCATGTCACGGTTGATGGTTTTTTCTTCCTTGCCAAAGAGTTCGGAGAGCCCCCGCACGAGAAAGGCCCTCGACCGTGCCGAGTGGAAATCAACCGTGTCCACATGGAAGCGGCGCTTGCCGCCCTCCATGCTGATGCCCTTCACCGTGGCCTTGAGCTTGGGGCCGTTCTTGCCAATCGCCCGGACTTCGTAATGCCGGTTATCTTTTGAGTAGGTGAAGCCGTCAACGCTCACCTGGTTTTCTTCTTTAACCGTTTCTTTTTGCGGCTTCCCGCCAGCAGCACCC
>Ga0316628_100003568_pt1 | contig 12019 bp, 15 predicted proteins | sample OWC_Aug_M2_C1_D5_FD_207648 | JGI IMG/M metagenome (GOLD analysis project Ga0316628, IMG submission 207648) | Wetland soil microbial communities from Old Woman Creek delta, Ohio, United States - OWC_Aug_M2_C1_D5_C | ecosystem: Environmental > Terrestrial > Soil > Wetlands | place: USA: Ohio...
CGTTTCTCGCCCAAGGTTCGCACCCTCTTCCTTTCCCTTACAGCCTTATCGCTGGCGGCGGTCGAAGGCGCGACCATCTTTGGCCGCTTTGGCATCGGCGCCCATCTTCTTCATCAGCACGGCGTCATGCATGGCCTGACCATTGAGGCTGCCGCGGTACTCTCGTTCTACGCCGCTGCCTACTGGTTTGCCTGGATGGTTGCGTTTCGCAAGACAGGCGGAGCCTCCGGATCCTCAATAGAACCACTAAAGCCATAGGTCCGGCCACTATCCTGATCCCAGGACGCAAAGAGGCGGAAGACATCACCGCCTTCCGCCTCCGTTTGTGTGTTGGCACGCTGCCGTGGCCTAGCTCAGGTCCTTCAGCATCTCCTGGTACTGCTCACGAGTGATCTCGCCGCGGGCATAGCGGGCCTGCAGGATATCGCGCGGCGCCTCGGTGTGCGTGCCAACGTAATTGCCGTTGGAGAAACGCTTGACAGCCCAGACGATCAGGACCACGACGCCAACCACGATCAGCAGGTTGAATAGCAACCCGATCAAACCAAACCCCATCATTCCGTAACCCATCATTCTCGCATTCCTTTCTAGTGACTTTGCGACGCTATTGTCTTTATCGTAGCACTGGCCGATGAACCCCGGATGAAGGCACTATAAAGCCTCCGTAAAGGATTGGCCGGCAGAGGAATAGTAGCACCAGAGCGATCACTCGGCCGGCAGCTTCCGCCCCCGAAGTATTCTGCCGGCTCCCCACAACACTGGCTGCTCGCCCGCAATCTCGATGCCAGCACTCATAGCTACTGGTCGCAGATCGGTCCCAATGAATTCCGAATAGTAGCGGCCCTCATACAGGGCGGTGATGCCCTGAAGCAACGCCCGAGTAACAGGGGCGCGGGGTAACGCATAATCAACAATGATGATCCTGCCGTTGCCGCGGGTGACGCGCGCCATTTCGCGAAGCACCCTCTCCCTGATTGTCGGCGGCATATCATGCAACGCATACGATATGCAGGTGATGTCGAAGCTGCCGTCCGAAAATCGCAGGTGGGTGGCGTCCCCTTGCTCAAAGTCCACACGGCCGTCCTGGTTGTGGCTGCGCGCAATCGCCAGCATGGCGTCCGTCAGGTCCACGCCTCGGACGCGGCAACCCCGTCGTGCAAATGCGAAGGCTTGTTGGCCGGTCCCCGTGGCTACATCCAGCACGAGGAGACCTGGAGCTGCTTCAGCGAAATCAGCAACCTGCTCCCGTACACGAGTCAGAGGCAGGGTCATAAGCTCATAGACTGGGGCAAGAACGCGAAAGGCCCTGTGTGTGAGGGCATAGTAGGCTTGCTCGTCGTTCAAGGGCGAATGCGTCACAGTAGCTCCAGCCGCACCATTAGCCTAGAATACGTCTCCCCGCCAGGCGAACCACAGCCACCCGAGCGGGATGCCGACCAGCCCGCCTATCAGGGCTGCTGCCCAATGATACGGGTGTGGCTGGCCGTCCAGAACGGCCCTCGCGACCGCATAGCTCACGATGGCCAAGCCAAAGGCCCAGAAATAGACGACTGCCGGCCATTCCCTGTGCTTCCCGGCTTCTGCTTCGGTACTGCTTCGTGTTGTTCTGACTCGTGCCATGATTCTACTCCTCGCAGACAAGTTACCCGTGCTGGCGCTGCTTCTTGACGGCCGAGATCACCAGAGGCATTGCAACGATCAGGCCAAGCAATCCGACCCAAACGGCGCCACCTACACGGGCGACAACCGGGTAGTTGCCATTAAGACTCGTGGTCGCCAGGAAGATGAGCGCGGCTCCAACTGCAATGGGCAGGTAGATCAGAGCGCTCTTACGGGCAATGTCTTTCTCAAGTTGTTCATGTTCCATGTGAACCTCTCAGTCTGCTGAGGCGGGGGCGAGCTGTGACTGAGGCCTACCCTGGCCGTGCGGCCGCTTGTGACTGCCTACAGACGGCCTGAAGCCCTTCAATAAGAGTGTGTTCAGCGTGACCGTGATGGAGCTAACCGCCATCATCAAGCCAGCCAGCTCGGGGCTAATGACCACGGCAGCAAAGGGATAGAAGAAGCCGGCAGCCAGCGGAATGCCCATGCTGTTGTAGATGAACGCCCAGAACAGGTTCTGCTTGACCTTGCGCATGGTGGCCTTGCCGATCTCGAGCGCCACCACTACGTCCCGGATGTCATCCTTGATCAGGATGATGTCACCCGTCTCCTTCGCCACATCCGTCCCCGAGCCGATGGCCATACCGACGTCCGCCTGCGCCAGCGCCGGCGCGTCATTCACGCCGTCCCCGACCATGGCAACACGCTTGCCCTGCGCCTGCAGCTTCTTGACCTCTTCGGCCTTGTCCTGGGGCAGGACCTCCGCCAAGACGCGGTCAATGCCGACCTTCCGAGCGATCGCCTCGGCCGTTCGGCGGTTATCGCCGGTGATCATGGCGACTTCGAGTCCCAGCTTGTGCAGCTGGCGCACAGCCTCGACGGAGTGCTCTTTCAGCGTGTCCGCCACGGCGATGAGCCCGGCTGCTTCGCCGTCCAGGGCCATGAGCATCACCGTCTTTCCATCGGCTTCGAGCCGCTCCGCCTGCCCCATCAGGGCCGAGAAATCGACGCTGCGTGCCTCCATCAGCTTCCGATTGCCCAGCAGAATCTCCGTCCCTTCTGCGCGGGCCACAACGCCGTGTCCTGGCATGGAGTCAAAGGAGCTGGGCTCAACAAGCCCGAGCAGCCGGTCCTGTGCACCGCGCACGATCGCTTCGCCGAGCGGGTGCTCACTATTCTTTTCGGCAATAGCGGCCAGCCGAAGCAGCTGGTCTTCGATCCACGGCAGTCCCTTGGCTGTTACCACATCTGTAACCGAGGGCTGGCCTTTCGTCAGTGTGCCGGTCTTGTCGAAGACGATGGTCTGGAGCTTGCTGGTGTTCTCGATGGCCTCCGCGCCCTTGAACAGCACGCCGAATTCGGCGCCCTTGCCCGTACCCGCCATCATGGCCGACGGCGTAGCCAGCCCAACCGCGCAGGGGCACGAGATGACCAGCACGGTCACGCTCAGGAGCAGCGAGAAACCGAACACGCCGATAGTGCCCAGCTTATACGGCGAGAGGATAAAGCTGGAGTTGGGATCGAAGAACCGCGGGTAGCCGATGAAGAACCAGAATACGAACACCAGGACTGCCAGCAGGTGCACGCCAAGGATGAAGTGCCCGGCCACCCAATCGGCCAGCTTCTGGATGGGCGCCTTGCTGGCCTGCGCATCTTCCACCAGCTTGATGATCTGCGCGAGTGCAGTCTCCTTGCCGATCCGCGTCGCCCGGAATTTGAAGCTGCCCGTCTTGTTGATGGTGCCACCGATGACCGCGTCGCCGCGCTTCTTCTCGACGGGCAGGCTCTCGCCGGTCAGCATAGACTCGTCCACCGCCGAGTAGCCCTCGGCAACTTCGCCATCGACCGCGATCGACTCACCGGGCCGGACAACGAGCAAGTCGCCGATCTCCACGTCCTCTGCCGGGATTTCCTGTTCGTTGCCGTTCCTCACAACGCGTGCGACCTTAGGCTGGAGCTTCATCAGCTTGCGGATGGCCTCGGACGTGCGCCCGCGCGTCAGGGCCTCCAGCCAGCGGCCCAAGATGATGAAGGTGGCCAGCAGGGCCGCGCTCTCAAAGAACGTCGCGCCCTCGCCGCCGAAACCCGCCTTCGGGAACAGCGTGTTGATGACCGCAATTCCGTACGCCGCTCCGATGCCCGTAGCATATAGGAGGTTCATATCGGTGACGCCGTGCTTCAGGCCGCGCCAGGAGTTGACGAAGAACTGGCGTCCCGGGCCGAAGACGATCGGCGTGGTCAGCAAGCCGATCACCCACTTGTAGGAAAGCCACACGGGGATGAAGGCCTTCAGCGGTCCCAGCATGTCATAGAACGTGGCTGTCATGACGATAATGCCGATGATGCCGGCGATCAGCAGGTTGCGTCCCTGGTGCTTGATCTCGTCGTCGCGCGCCTGGCGTTCCCGGTCCAGCGCATCGTTGCCTTCGCTGCGTTCCTTCGCCTTGTGGCCAGCGTCCTCGACTGCGCGCTTCATGGCGCTCAGCGAGACCGCGCCCGGCAGGTATCGTACACGGGCCGTGCCGAGGCCAAGGTTGACGACTGTCTCTTGGACGCCCGGCACGTCCTTCAGCGCCGTCTCGACATGCTCGACGCACGAGGCGCATGTCATGCCGTGCACATCCAGCGTGATCTCGGAGCTCATCACGAGGTAGCCAACGTCCTCCACAGCATGGACCATATCCTTGACGGCCAACTTCGCCGGGTCGTAGCTTAGCGTGGCCTTGTTGGTGGACAGGTTGACCACCACATCGGCCGTACCGGGCAGCCCCTTCAACGCGCCTTCGACGTGCGAGACGCACGAGGCGCAGGTCATGCCTCCGATCGGCAGGGAGATTTGGGTAAGCGTATCGCTCATCTATGTACCTCAACTCGCCGACTCGATTCATGCATCAGGATCGAATACAGCGTTATGAGCCTTTTCAGCTCAGCTTCTCTCACGGCTGGCGCGGCATCCTTCACGATCAGGGCCTCGCTCTGCTCGATCTGGGAGCAGAGCAGATGCCGGCTTGCCTGGCGGAGAGCTGCCTCAACTGCCTGCAGTTGGTGCAAGACTTCCTCGCACGGCTGAGCGGTCTCGGCCATCTTGATGACCGCGTTCAGGTGGCCCGCGGCGGTCCTCGGGCGCTGTACGACTTCAGTCTGCGGAGTGGAGCTGGTGTTCATTACCGCTCTCTGTTGGGACAGGGATGCGAGGCAGACGGCCCAGGATGGCTCGCTCGATGGCATGCTCGGGACGCACCTCAGCGCGCTCTGCGGCCGGCCCTGCGATCGAGAGCCACGTGCTCTGGTCCCGGCTGTGAATGACAAGCGTGGACGGCTCCTCCTGCTTGTAGTAGACCAGCAGGACCACCAGCTGGCAGTCGCAGGCCTCTGTGCCGTGATGAGGGCAGGGACAGTCTTCGTGGGCCACGCGGGCGGTCTGCAGATCGAAGGTTTGCACGAGGCGAAAGCCTGCAGCGCGAAGCTGCTGACTTACCCATGCTTGTACTTGCTCACCGGGCTGTTCTACAGTTAGAAAAGGAATCAGGGCGCTCATTTTGCATACCTTCGAGCCCAGTATAGGCAGGCACTCATTCGCCGCACAGCGCTAAATGGAGGCACGGCCGCTAGGCATTATTGCCTAAGCCGGATGGGCGGCCGAGCATTCGCCGAGCGGCTCGCTGTCCCTAGACGGTTGCCAGGATCAGGAGCCCCATTGCCACCACGCCACCACCCAGAGCCAGGCGGACCCACTCCTTGTGATGCAGGTTCCAGTGTGCCAGGCGATTCAGCGTCGGGCGAGCCGAGGCGGCGATCAGGATGGCGGCCAGCGGCACGATGAAGATCAGGTTGTAAAGTACAAGATACCCGTAGCCCAGCAACGCGGACGGCTGCAGGGCAAGCAGGCTTAGGACAGCCAGATACACGGCGCCGCTGCAGGGAACAGTGCAGAGTCCGATAAGGAAACCTCCCGCGACGAGCGCAGGTACGGTGGCCTTCTTCGCCATCAGGCGCGCGGTGGTCCCGACCGGTGCAGGGGCTTGTAGGCGCCAGCCCATGTCCGGCAGGAAGAAGTCCTTCAGCATCCACAGGCCGAACAGGATGGCCATCAGTGCACCGATGCGTGCTGGCAGATGCTGGCGGGTGAAGAAGTCGATAGTTTTCAGCAGGCCGACGCCCAGGGCCAGGTACGTTAGGAAGACGGCGGCGATGTAGATGCCGCCCAGACTCAGCATGCGGGTGCGGATTGCTCCCAGGCTTTGCTCACCTGCTTGCATGGTGGCGAGCATGGCTGTGATGAAGAGCAGCAAGACCGTGAACGCACAGGGGTTAATGCCATCCACCGCCGCCGCCACGATGACAGCCGGAAGCGTGATCTTGGGCAGGTACATTTGCATGGCTTCTGTGGGCGCGTCCGGATGCCAGAAGCCGGTCAATGCGATTGCGCCCAGAGCGACGACTGCCAAAGCGGATAGGATCGTGATGCGGCGAAGCTGCGAAGTGCTAGTCATGCCGGATCAGCCCTCGACAACCAGCTTGCCATTCATGGTCGGGTTCGCCCGGCCACCGCAGCAGATGTCACAGTAAAACGTGTAGCTGCCCGCCTTCACAGGCGTGAAGGTCACGTAGCTGGAGCTCTCGGGCTGGGCAACGACATTCAAGGCCAGCTCATCCACTGCCCACTGATGCTTGCCGCCGCCGTCGGTGTGGTGCGAATTGTCCATGCTGGTCAGGCGGACGGTCACAGGCTGGCCCACTCTCACATGGATCTCGGCCTTGTCAAAGCCATCCATCGAACCGGCAACGTCAATCACGTTCCCCGCCATCGCTGGCGGTGGCGGTCGAAAGAATGCCTGTTTGAGAAAGTAGCCTGCCAGGCCAAGCACGCCAATCACCAGCACCCCAAAGATCACAGAACGGATGCGCTGTTGGCGCTGGCGCGCCTCCTTGCGCTCAACACGGGCAGAACTTGTCATTCGATTCACTCCATCGTTAGGTTGATTATCCGTGGGCGATGACCAGTGCGCGGTATTCGTGGTGGCCATCGTTGCCAGCCCGGCGCACCGCTTCTGTGAGCGCCTGGGTGGAGAGTTTGCGGCTGTCGTAATAGATCTCTGCCAGACCCATGTTGAGGTACACATCGGCCCGATACACGCCGTCCGACGCAATCAGGGCGTTGCGGACGCGCATCGCGCAATTCGAACAGCCCATGCCGCCGATGGACAACAGTACGCGATCAGCATCACGCACCTGTTGGACGGTTACAGCTTTTTCGAAAGGTTCAACACGGCAGTCTTGGTTCATTGCCTTTTCTCCTTAGGTCACCGGGCTCCTTGAGCGCCGGAATAAGAGCGCCAGGAGCCCGGTGCCAATGATGAAACCGAAGATCGCGACGACTTGCGACTGCGTCAGTCCGAATACCAGGATCTGGTAGGAGCTCGTGAAGGCCAGAAAGAAGCGTTCGAGGCTATACAGCGTGAGGTAGACCAGGAACAGCGTGCTGTCGCGCCAGTCACGCTTGCGCAGTTGCCACAACAGCGCAAAGATGCCGAGGTTGACGATCATCTCGTACACGGGCATGGGGATGTAGTAGACGCCGAGCCGTGGGACCAGGGCGTTCGGACTGGTGTAGGCGAAGCCGAACGGTCCGGTCGTTGGCCTGCCCATCGCGTCACCGGTGATGACGCACGCGATGCGTCCGATGGCCTGCGCAAGAACAACGCCGGGGGCACCGGCATCCAGCAACCTGGCGAAGTTCCAGCCGCGCCTCCAGGACACGATGGCGGCCGCAATCAGACCACCAACGATCGCGCCCCAGATCGCCAGCCCGCCTTCCCAAATATAGAGGGCGCGGATCGGGTCAGCGGCAAATACGTCGGACCAGTGATCGAGAACGTGGAACAGTCGCGCGCCCACGAGCCCGCCGCCCAAGATCCAGAGCGCGGCATCGTAGATATCGTCCTCCCGGAAACCGCGCCGTGCAGCTTCCCGCGCCGTCAGCCAAACGCCGACGACCGTCGCCGCCAGCAGGATCAGGCTGTACCAGCGCAGCGCCAGATGCCCGACACTGAAAATGATTGGGTCAAGGGAAATCGTCAACATATGCCGGTCGAGACCTCACTGCTTTGGATTTCGAGCACAGGCTGCCGCAGATCGATGAAAAGGCGGCGCGGCTCACTGCATTTCAAGCTCTGCCCATTCTACGTTCGTGGCCGCGGGGCCAGAAGCGCCATTCCCGCAGTCGACATACAGGCAATTCGGCGTAGGCAAGAACAGCAGACCCCGGACGACCGGGGTCTGCGCTGAGCTGTATCATGAGCATGAGCGAAGGAAGCGTAAAACGTTTCCTGCTTACGTTCCGCAGCCGCCTCCGCCATCCTGCGAGTCGGGCAGGAAGCCGCCGGCCTGCAACGCGGAATGCAGCTGGCCCGAACCAGAGCCGGACGAGAGCTGCTTGCCGATCGCCGTGCGCGGGTCGGCCTGGGCGAAGCCCACATCCTGCGTGACTTTGAGGTAGATCGCCGTCTCCAGGGTCTGCTGCGGGAACCAGAATGCGTTCACGTCCTTGGCGGCCGTCAGCATCTCGTCGATGCTGGCACCCTTCGACGCCATCAGTTCGAGCAGCCCCAGCATGGCCATACCGTGGTTGCAGTCTGGGAAGAGCGTCGGATTATCGCAGCAGGGCCGGTAGACCTCACCGGCTACTTCCTCGACGCGGGCCTGCTGCTCCGGCGTCAGCTCGATCAGCTTGGTACTGGCGAACAGCTCCTTGACCGGCTTACTTCCCAGCGTCCAGCCGCCGGTCGAGGCGAATTGCTCGACGCGCCCCTCGCTGTAGGTCGTGATCGGCCCGGCGGTGAGGATCGAGTTCTGATTGGCCAGCCCGACAGCCCAGAAGAAATTGAGCAGGAAATGGGCGTTCGCCGACGTGATCACGATCGGCTCAGTGCTGCCCTGCTTCAAGATCTCGATCTGGCTTGGGGTCAGTGGATCGCCACCCTGCACATAGACAGCTGCCAACTTCTTATAATCGATCGCTCCGCTCTTTACCAGTGCAGGTCCCAGGTCGCCATAGGAAACCGGCAGCGTGAAGCCCTGCTCGGGGTTGACCTCTTCGATCAGCGCGGCGACATCGATCGCTTGCTTATGGCTCTCAGGCACCTGCGTAGCCGCCGTGGCGCGAGCACCCGCGGCGGCGGAGACCCGCGGCTGCCTGCCCCATGCCAGGTTGCCGATGAGCAAGCCAACCATGAACGAGGCTACCACCAGCAGAGGGTAGACCCAGGCGCGCATCAGCCGGCGTTTCTCGGCTGGCGCAGCCTCCACCTGAAGCGGATCGGCATCTGGCACGATCGGATCGGGCGTCGCATTCTCCATCTTGAGGGCACTCCTTTGTTTCAAGTTCATTTCCCGCGCAACTGCCCTTCGGGCATGCGAAGGCTTACATGCGAGCTTAGTATCGCTCGCATGTAGGATAGGCACGAGCGGTTTTCAGCCCGGGCCCAAGTAAGCAAAATGGCCTATCCGGGCTGAGCGGATAGGCCACAACCGAAAGGAGCGAGTGCTTAGTGGTGATGTGTGGCCGCACCCTGGCCCAGGTATTTTTCAGGATCCTTGTCAAACGACTTCTTGCAGCCGAGCGAGCAGAAGTAGTACGTCTGGCCCTTGTACTCCGACCTACCGGCCGCGGCCGCTGGATCGATATCCATGCCGCAAACCGGATCTCTTACAGTGCCTGCCATGCTGATCTCCCTTTTCGTCCAATTATGTCAGCCAGTTGTCGGCTCTACAAGCGCCAATCGACGTGCGGGTCGATAGGCATTTTCGCTGGTATTCCGGGCGCACATGCCATACGCCTCATCACTTGGTCTGCAATGAAAACCCGGCGGCCTCCCATGCCTGCATGCCGCCGTCCAGGTGCCATACATTGGTATAGCCCAGCTTGACGAGCGCCTCTGCTGCAAGCTTGCTCATATGCCCGCTGCGGCAGTACAGGACGATTTTGTAGCTTTTGTCCGGAGGCAGCAGGGAGAGCTTCTGCGCGATTTCGTCATAGGGGACCGACACGTCCGTCCCCGCGATATCGCCCGCGAACGGGATGTGGACATTGACGAAAACAAAGTCCTTATCCTTCAGCATCTTCTGCAGATCCGTGGCTGAGACACTGCGGTAGGACCCGCCCGCAACGGCGATCGTCTGCGCGGCTGCCGGCGTTTGACCGCAGGCTGCCAGCAGCAGCGCTCCAAGAACCAGTTCAAGGAATGAATATCTCCTCATGCTCATCTCTTAAGCACTCCTCAGTGTGTGCCCGCTCAAGTAGCCCAGGTAGGCCGGTACGAGCGGCAGCACGCATGGCGACAAAAATGACAACAGACCTGCCAGGATGGATGTAAGGTAGGTTGGCGCAGCCGAGTATTTCAGGCCCGCATCGATGTAGAAGTTGTTCTGGAAAGCCCAGATCGCGATGCGCGTCATCAGGTTCCCTGCCAGCAGGACCCCGATGGCGATGATGAAGACGCCGCTGACGATCTGGAAGGCGTGCTGGTACCTGCGCAGGCGCCGGATCAGGCCTGTGGCGCGTTCCAGCCCGAGGGCCAAGATCAGGAATGGGATACCGAGGCCAAGCGAATAGCCGGAGGCCAGCCACATGGCCTGGCCCACCGTGCTCTGGCTCAGTCCCATCGTGAGGATGGCGCCCAGCGTTGCGCCGATACAGGGGCTCCAGCCGGCTGCGAATAGCAGCCCCATCAAAGCGGAGTTCGCGAACGTCCCCGTCTGCCCCTGGCGCTGCACACGGGTATCTGCATAGAACCACGGGATGCGGACGACGCCCAGCGTAGCCAGCCCGAATAGGATCACGATCACCCCGCCAACGCGCCCGAGGATGTACTTGTAGGCGCCGAACAGCTGCCCAAGTGCCGTCACCGCGCCGCCCCAGCCGATGACAAACACGATCGAAAAACCCAGCACGAACAGCAGTGCATGCAGGAGCACCACGAATCGCTCAGAACCCTTCATGGAGGATGGCTGTTGCGCCGTGTCTGCGGTGATCATTTGCCTGTCTCCTTCCTGCTGGGGCGCGGGGGATGGCCCAGGCGGACTACGAGCCGCGTCCCGCGGCGCGGTTCGCTTTTGACCTCAAGGCGGGCACCGATCAGGTCGGCACGTTCGCGCATCCCGAGCAGCCCGAAATGGCCGCTGGGTGCGAACTGGGTCGGGCTGTCGGGCACGTGAAAACCGATGCCATCATCTTCCACCTGGACCTTGATACCCTTGTCAAAGGCAATCTGCACGGAGGCGTGCTTTGCCTGCGCATGCCGCAGCACATTGCTCAAGGCCTCCTGGATGATCCGGTACAGCGCAAGCTCGACCTCGCCCGGCAGGCGCCGCTCCGGCCCGACCCGCTTGAACTCCACTGCGAGACCATCGGACTGTGCCGTTTCACGAGCCAGCATCTCAAGCGCGGTCACCAGCCCGAGGTCTTCGAGGTAGATCGGCCGCAGTGCCCGCGTCAGCCGCCGCAGGTTCTCGATCGTCTGCTCGGCAAGGGTCTCGAGCTCGCGCAGCACCTTGAGCCCTTCCCGGGCCTTTACGAACTTCTGGGCGAGCTGCACCCGCTGCTTCAGTGCGATTACGGCCTGGATGGTGTCATCATGGAGCTCGCGGGCAAGACGCGCACGCTCTTCTTCCTGTCCCGAGGTGATGGCGCCGATGTAATCATGCAAGCTGTCCTGCGCCGCCTGCACCTTGCGTGCCATCTCCATCAGCTCCATCTGCAGGTGTTGGACCTCCGAGATGCCGCCAACGGGTTTCCGGATCGCCTCGAAGTCGCCCCACGCCAACGCGGCTGCCTCGGACTCCAGCCGTTGGAGGGGCTGCACGATCCTGCGAACGCCAAACCACAGAGCTATCAGAGTGAGGAGAAAGGCCGGGACCAGAACCAATGGAGCCATCTGTGTAGCCTGCAGCGAGGGGCTGACCACCGACTGCCACGCTTCCTCCGTGACAAGCGCCCACCCGCTCGACCCAATCGGGCTGAAGGCAACGACATGTTCATTCTTGCCGCTCTTTAAATACACTGTGCCGGTCCGTCCTGCCAGCGCGTCGGCGACACCGGGATGATCGGCGGGCAGACTCGTGGTTAACGGAGCGCCCGCGGCGAAGAAGACCTGCCCGGCGGGATCCAAGAGATAGACTGCGACGTCGCTGCCAGGCGGATACGACGCATTCAGAGCTTGCGCCGCCAGCGATGTTGGCGAGAACGCGCCGGCGACCAGCACCTGCCGCGACGGAGAGTACGCAGAGACGACGGCAAAGCTGTGTTGTGTCCTAGGCTCAGCGAACACGCTGGAAAGGATCGGCGCGGGCCTGGCTGGCGATGCCAGACGGAGCAGGGCCGCGTTGCGCGCGATCCAGCTCCACGATTCTGCCTGCC
>Ga0316628_100003569_pt1 | contig 12017 bp, 13 predicted proteins | sample OWC_Aug_M2_C1_D5_FD_207648 | JGI IMG/M metagenome (GOLD analysis project Ga0316628, IMG submission 207648) | Wetland soil microbial communities from Old Woman Creek delta, Ohio, United States - OWC_Aug_M2_C1_D5_C | ecosystem: Environmental > Terrestrial > Soil > Wetlands | place: USA: Ohio...
TTAAATTGTAGGACGGCCTTCTTGGGCAGTCAAACCCACTAGCGGCAGTGAAGTGTTCGGAAAACCAGTCACCCCGGACTATTTTTTGCTGTGATGATCGCGGCCTAAGAAATAGTTTGCCCAGGAAGAGATTTGATCTAATTCCCAATTGCGGGGAGGCGTATAACCTTCCTTAAGGGATTCTTCTTCTCCGTAAGGTTTAAGCCTGTTGTAGGCACGGACGTAGATGCACTTCTTTTTATTCGGAAAGACCTCACACCATCCCTCAAAAGAGCCGCCACATTGGCCGTTGAATAAGTACTTGGGACACTGCGATTGAGGGCAAAGAAAAGCAACCTCCAGAAGCGTGCAGTCCCCGCAGCGACGACATCGGGAACTGATGAACTTGACCCAGTATTCCAGCTCGGTCGCAGGCCCTTCCAGCCGGGTTCCATCGATCTTCCTGAAGAGCCATTGAGCCGGCTTGTAAAGAAGAGCCTGAGGCGTGAATGCCAGGTGGTGAAACAAACGCATGATTCCATGGCCAAGAGCCTTTCGGGGCTTGCTTTGTCGACGGGCGAAAACATCGGTGTTCAAGCCTGTTTTTTGATCCTTCTCGAAAAGATAGAAGCCATTTTTTTGAGGAAAGGAGAATTCATGGACCCATTCTTGCCAGCCGGGGAAGAATTCCCTTGACTTTTTGATGACCCACTCCACCGCCTCATAGCTTAAGTTCGGCCCTCCGATATGGACCCCATCATAGCCGATTCCCTTGAGGACCGCGATCAATTTAGCAGCTCTCGTCAAGCGGGCCACCTTGCCTTTGTCGGCTGCCCTGGCCTCGTCTTCGCAAATACGATCCAGTTCATCGGTGACCACACATCCCGGAACTCCTCCACGGTTCATCACTTTAGCCACCGCCCGGGTAAGAATGTAGACATTTCCGAAGATGGGAGTTTGAATGCCGTAATATCGCATGGCGCGGAGGAGTTCATCAAACTTGCGAGCATCGAACCCGACCTGTGTGATCAGAAAGTCCGCTCCTCTTTTCACCTTTTTGAACAGCTTATAGTATTGAGCCATGACCTCCGACTCACTTTTCTTAAAAGGGGAGACGGTGCAGCCTTTGAAAAAATGGGTAGGGGGAAGGCGCACCCCACCGCCTGGAGCCTTACCGTCAATGTCCAGCCCCTGGTTCATCTGATTGATAAGGTAAACGAGCTGAATGGAATCGAGATCAAAGACGGGTTTTGACTTTCCCTCGAATCCGTAGAGGGGAAAGTCTCCGGTCATCACGAGAAGGTTTGAAATTCCGATTCGATCCAGGGAATAGAGGATGGATTCGATCTGGTTTCGATTTTTATCCTTGCAGGTGAAGTGAATGATCGGGTCGATGCCGAGGCGGGAGATTTCAAGACCGATCACGTCCGGGGAGAGAGCAGGGTGGCCTCCCGGATTATCCGTGATGGAGACCGCGTGGACGAGTTTTGATCGGGCCGCCCCCTCGGCAATTTTCAGAATGTCGTCCTGGGTCTTTCCCCGCGACCCCCTTCCAGGGACGAGTTCAAGAGTGTAAATGAATTCCTTCCTGTCAAGGAGGGCCTCTTTGAATCTATTCTTCTCCATGGAAATTCTGCGGGTCGAGGCCGGGTCTTCGTTCCATTATTTGCTTGAAAGTGAAGCTCCCCGCCCACAGGGCGGGGCTTCCCGGGGCACATGGTGGCGAGCGGGTTGCGAGCAAAGGAAATTTCATTCTGATTGTGCCCCTTGACCCCGCCTTGTAGGCGGGGTCAAGGGGCACTTGCCGGTCAATCACACAACATACGGATTCGTTATTCGATGATGATCGCTTCGACAGGGCAGGATGTTGCCGCCTCTTTGACTTTTTCCTCGAGGTCTTTAGGAACGTTCTCCATCTTGGCTACCGCCAGATCGCCTTGCATTTCAAAAACTTCAGGGCAAACCTCCACACATGTCTCGTCCCCCACGCAAGTTTCCTGATCGACTCGTACTTTCATCCCTTTCTCCTTTCCGTTTGCTCTATCCCCGCAGCAGATAGCCACAGCCTTTGGCCTGGTTTTGTTCCCGCGCGCTTGTGCGCCGTCCCTTCGCCGACCTGCTCGCCGAACAAGTTCTTTGGCAGGCGAGATCGGATACGCGCAGCAAGCCGACGATTTGGAACCGCGACTCCGCCCGAGGGGCTCCCCTCTCCAACCCCACGGGCCGGAAGGCGGATTATAGATAGTAGGGCTTCTTGCATTTAGGGCATTCGAGATACTCAAAATATTTATTGTAATTCGGTTGCTGTTCAATCGGCCCTTTTCCGACCTGATAGACCTTCTCTCCGCAATCGCAAACCAAGCCGTTGCTTTCAATTCTCTTTTTTATATCCTCTCGGTTTTCCTTTGGCATACTCAGCACCTTCCCGGAAAGCGGCGGAAGATCAATCTTATATTAAAGATTGCACTTGGACTCCAGGATGTCAACAAAAATTTTTCGTAGGTCATTCCCGAGTGGCATAGAATGAAAACCTTGTCAAATTGAGTTATTCTTTAACCAGAGGAGGACGAAGAGGTGGAAATAGCAAGATTGACTCCGAAGGAGCCCAAGGGGCTGGTGGTGGTTATTACCGGAAACGGGAAAGGGAAGACAACGAGTGCTCTCGGGATGGTGGTCAGAGCCTGCGGTCACAATCTCAGGACTTCTATTATTCAATTTATGAAGGGTGATATTTATGCCGGTGAGTGGGACGGGATCAAGAAGATAAACTGTCAGGTTGAATTGATTTCCACGGGGAAGGGGTTCTGCGGTATCCAGGGGAATCCTTATCCCTTTAAGGAACACAGAGAGAATGCCCAAGGGGCGATTCAATTAGCCCGTCAGAAGATGGATTCGGGACAGTTTGATATCCTTATTTTGGATGAGATAAACAACGCCCTTTCCTTGCACCTGGTGGACTTAGAGCAGGTACTGGAAATTATTCGGCGTAAACCTCCACGGATGCACCTCGTGTTGACGGGGAGGGACGCCCATTCTCAGATCATCGAATTGGCTGACACGGCGAGCGAAATCAAGGAAATTAAGCATGCTTACCAAAAAGGGATCGAGCCCCAGCCGGGAATCGATTATTAATCCGATGCACCTGTGTCGAAGACGGTCGGCCTCTCCATCCCTTGAGAGGAAAGGGTCATTTACGGGCCCTTAGCCCTTTAAAGCTTTGGAATCCGCTTGCCTGTTCCGTTTTCACCTTCCGCCCGTTGCAGCGCACTCTCTGGAGGGAAGGGACGAGGGGAGTATCCAACATTGTGGGTCGTCTGCAAAAAGATCCGGTTTCCCTTGGGCGGATGAGTAGGCATAGGCCACCGCCCGGCAGCCCCGGCAGGATGGCCAGAAAGAACATCGACCGCACTTGCCTGTGTAGCTCTCCTTTCTTCTCAACCGCCAGAGGAGTTTCGAAGAAGCCCAGATGGCCCGGAGAGATTTTTTCTTCAGATTTCCTGCAACCAAGCCGATCCTCCTGCAAGGCATGACCGAGCCATCGCTGGTAAGGGTTACCCCTGAAAAGCCTGCGCTGCAACCGGAGAGGGTCAGGCTGCAGCCGGAGGGAGGGTCGTTCCCGGAGAGCGTTCCTGCCAAGGGATCTCCGGAGAAGACCTTAAAAGAAGGGGAGTTCAACGAGACGATTTCCTGATAGGCAGACCTGAGTTCCTTCGGGGTTAATAAGTGATCGATAAACGCTTTTCCCCTTCCGCAAGGGACCACTCGGGAAAAGCCGATGCTATGGAAGCCCATTTCTTTTGCGATTTCTGTGGTCCTTTTAATCTTGTTGACATTGATGCGTGAAAGGGTAACGTTGGCGCTGACCTTGTTTCCCGCCGCAGCCAAATATTCAACACCTTTTGCGGCAGCATTAAAACTTCCTTTCCCCCGAATCGATGCATGGAGGTTCGGCGGCCCTTCCAGACTGACTTGGATGTCCGATATCCCCAGATCAAAAGCCCTGTTCGCGTCCACTTCAGTAACGAGACAGCCGTTGGTCATCACGGCCACCCCGTAACCCTTTGCCCTGGCATAGGCCACGACATCCCAGAGCCCCTCGTAGAGAAAAGGTTCGCCTCCTGTAAAGTGTACCGACGGGGAAACCCTCATGCCGTGCTCTTGCTCCCAGGCCTGAAACATTCGGGTGGCCCCGTCGATCTCACGTTTGACTTCATCCGCAGTCATCTCCTCGGATCTCCCCCGCCCTTGATAGCAATGGCGGCAGCGGAGATTACAACGCTCTGTGAGATGCCATTGAATGAAAAATTGGAACTCTTTTATTGCCGGACCGGCAATCATAGGCTTTTTCAGCTCTTTCATTTGAGACATCGCTTGCCAGGTTCAGCAGCCCGCATCATTGCCCAGAACTTTGCCTCTTGCCGTCTGGCATGCTCGTTCAAGGTGACCTTTTTCTTGGTCTTCAATTCTCCCACCTCCCTTCTTGCCCGAATTGGCCTGGGTGAAAATGGGCTGCGGCATATAACCTTCATCATGGCTAAAAGGGGGGGGGAAGTAAATAGGGTGAACCCCGTATTCTGGGGAGAAAAAAGCCGTACTCAAACGTTACATCAGTTTTGATCTATCCTTTTTGAAAACATGGGTAATCAGCCAATCGGCCAGAATCCTGGACTTCTTCTGTTCACGGGGGAGCATGGCCAGGCTGAGGGCCTTCCACAGAAGCCAGGGGGTCCATCCTATAAAATGCCAGCCATTGATTTCACAGACTCCAAACGTAAATCCCAGCGAGGCCACATCCCCTCGGCTCACTCAACCCGACCGATAAAATACAGCATTCTTCACAATAGAATACAAGACTTACCCCATATACTTTGTACGGTTTTTCTTTATTATGATAAAAAAGGTGTGGGCCTATTCTCTACTAGGGAATAGGGCATAAAAAAGCCCCTCCTTTTCCAAGGAAGGGCGTGATCGTAAGAATTGAGCGCTCGTTATTGAATCGTGACATTGACTTTTCGATCCCAGTCCTTGATCGGAGCGAAAATTCTGAGGACACCACTTTCGTAATTGGCTTCTGTTTTCTCGGGCAGCACCTGATGGGCCAAGTTAAAGCAACCCGAATATTCCGTGTCCTCGCCCCGAGGGGCCGAAATGCAGAAACTATCCCCTCTCATTTCGAGGGAGATGTCTTTTTTATCGACACCCGGCAATTCCATATCGATTCTCAGGCGTCCGTTTTGGTCGTCATGAGAAAAGCAGGCGCAAGGAGTTACTCTTATTTTGTTGTCCATAGGAACACCTCCTCTCTTTCCATAAAAATAGCCACGGAACCTTGAAAATTCAAGGTGAATGGAAAGGGGATTTATGATATAAAAAAAGTTAACTACCCTCCTGCGATTGGCAGGGAACGGGGATACTTTTTTGAGGAGGTCAACCTATGGAATGGCTAAAGGGCTTCGGTATTCTGTTCGGAAGAATTCTTGTCGTATTAATTTTTCTTCAGTCGGGGATGGGAAAGGTTGAGAATTTCCAAGGAACGGCCCAGTTCATGGCCAGTCATGGCATTACGCCTTATACCAATTTCTTCCTTGTTGGCGCGATTTTTTGTGAACTGGTTGGCTCCGTCACGTTGATATTGGGGTATTATGCCCGGTTTGGAGCCCTGGTGCTCCTCATTTTCCTAATTCCGACCACGATTATCTTCCACACCAATTTTGCCGAGCAAGGGCAGATGATACACTTTATGAAGAATGTGAGCATGTTTGGGGGAATCCTGGTCCTCTTTGCTGTGGGAGCGGGCCGTTTCAGTTTGGATTACTTTTTCAGGGGCGGAAAGAAATGAGATGAGCCAGAAGCGTCTGGGGGTGTGGTGGAAGGCCTTTCGGTTTCATTTCACCTCGGCCAGTTTTATGCCGGGAATACTGGGTGGGATGATTGCCTGGAGCACGGACGGGAAATTCCTTCCCGAATGTTTCCTTCTGGTGATGCTCGGACTTCTCCTGAACCACATGGCTTTGAACATGACGGATGACTATTATGATTTCCGCCATCTGGTGGATGTCTTTGCCACCGACGGGAAGAACCCTTATACGGGAGGGAGCGGGCTCCTCTCTTCCGGTTTGATTCACCCTCGACAGATGCGGAATGTTTTTGTGACCTTTTACATCATCGCCATCGGGATCGGTGTTTTTCTGGGTATCCAGAGAGGGGCCTTTATCCTTTTTCTCTTAGGCATTGGTTTTTTCTGTGCCTATTTTTACACGGCCCCGCCCATTCGGTTTGGTTATCGTGGGGTAGGCGAATTGGCACAGCTTTTCTGTTTTGGCCCGGGCATTGGCATTGGGGCTTATTATGTCCAGGCTCAGAGAATCTCATGGGAGGCTTTCTGGGGGACCCTTCCTTTCGGGATCATGCTTTTTTCAATGATTACCATCAATGAGATCCCCGATTATTTGGAAGACCGAAGGGGAGGGAAGCTGAACTTGGTGGCTCGTTTCGGCAGGGAGACAGGCGTCTGGTTATTTACGGTGAGTCTTCTTTCGGCTTATGCGGCGATCCTCATCGGAGTGATGTTGGGAAGCATTCCTGTCCTGGGGTTGATTTCTTTACTGACGCTTCCGATCGCCTTTAAGACGATCTCCGTATTAAGATCGCATTATCAAGAGCCAATCCGGATGGCGCCTGCGAATCTGGGGATGATTTGCGCCCATAATTTTACTGCCATCTTACTCGCCCTGGCTTACTTTATCGAAGGGTTTAGGTCGGACGCCCTGATTCCGTCGTTGCTTCCGCTTGTTGTTCTAATTATTCTTTACATGCCCATTGCACGACTGGTTGGGAAGGCCCTGTCTTCTCGGCCCTCTTCGCCACCCTTGTCCCCGAGGGACAGTGTTGTAACCAGTCGGGGGGCTGAATAAGGGGCCTTACCCTGCGCAGACAGCCGGGTCTTCGAGAGATTTAGAATGGGGTCTTAAGAGCTTATGGGGAAGAATATTTGTGGTCAAAAGGAAAGTCCGTTCGTATGGTTGAATCGCTTGCGTTCGGATTCTCAAAGGTTTCGCTCTAAAGCTCTCTCTCACCCGCCTGTCTGTCCGGGGAACACCTGAATTTATTTCTTTCCTCATGGTGACACAACCTCCGGGGGGAGGGAGAGGGAACGGCAGACTCAAAAGGAGGAAGTAGCATGACGAAAGAAGAATTTTATCTCTTGGAATTCACCGGAGCAGAATGACCACACTGCCACAAGATGGTCCCTCTCGTGGAGAGGTTAGAGAAAGAAGAAGGGGTCAACGTAGGAAAACTTGAAGTGTGGCATAACGAGGCCAATGCCAAGGTGATGAGAGAATACGACAAAGGCTACTGTGGCGGCGTTCCATTTTTTTTCAATAAAAGAACGGGAAAGTGGATCTGCGGCGAAGCAGACTACGACCGATTGAAGAAGTGGGCGCTGGAATAAACCGAGGTTCGAGGATTCAAGCCTACCCGCCGGTAGGCGGGGGTTCATGGGGAGAAGGGCATTTTGGATGTTCTACCAGACCACCTGAATCCTTGACCCCTCGAACCCTTCATCATTCGTATTTATAAAGGAGAAATCATGGGTCTCTTTGAAGATTATCACCCGCTCAAGGGAAAGATGTTTCAGATTCTGAAACCCGATGGAACACTTCAACCCGGTTTAAAACTTCCCATCGATGACAAGGAGACGCTGGCTCTCTATCAGAAGATGGTCTTCATCAGGCTGGCCGACCAGCGGGGGCTCCTTCTTCAGCGTCAGGGACGGTTTGGGACCTATGCTCCGATCTGGGGCCAGGAGGCTTGCCAGATCGGAAGCGGTTATGTCCTGCAAAAGGGGGATTGGGTTTTTCCTGCCTTTCGGGAGATCGGGGTCACATTGATGATGGGGATTGCCCTCAGGAATTTCATGCTCTACTGGATGGGAAATGAGATGGGAAGCCGGGCGCCGGAAGGGATCAATATGATGCCGGTTTCCATTCCTGTCGGAACCCATATCCCGCATGCCGTAGGAACGGCTTGGGCAGCCAAACTGAGGGGTGACAAGATCGTCACCGTGGCCTACTTCGGCGACGGAGCGACATCCAAAGGCGATTTTCATGAAGCATTGAATTTTGCAGGAGTCTTTAAGACGCCGACGGTCTTCTTCTGCCAGAATAACCAGTTTGCCATATCCGTTCCAAGGTCAAGGCAGACCGCCTCTGCAACCATTGCGCAAAAAGCCATCGCCTACGGGTTTGATGGGATTCAGGTGGATGGAAATGATCTTTTTGCCGTCATCACCGCCGCGAGGGAGGCCGTGAATAAAGCACGTTCCGGAGGAGGACCGACATTGATCGAAGGCATTACGTTCCGATTTGGGCCCCATACGACGGCCGATGATCCGACCAAATATCGTACCGATGAAGAGATTGAGCGTTGGAAACCATTGGATCCGATGGTCAGGTTGAGATTCTATTTGAAAGGAAAGGGACTCTGGAGCGAGGAATCTGAAAAGCGGGTCACGGAGGAGGCTCAGAAGGAGATCGATCAGGCGGTAAAGGATGCGGAATCCGTTCCCGCGCCCGGGCCAGAAGAAATCTTTGAGTATGTTCTGGCGGAGATGACGCCGCAGCTGAAGGAGCAATTGGAGTATCTGAAATCTACTTTGTAACTTGAATCGTTGGTCCTTGCCGGACTCTTCGCCCGGCATTCGAATTTCGAATTTTGGGCCAACAGGGATAATTTTTCCAGCTAATAGTATGTGAGGTTTTGGAGGAGGGGAACGATGCCCAAACTCAATATGGTGGAAGCGCTGAATCTGGCACTTCGAGAGGAGATGGAAAGGGACAACAGGGTTGTTACTTTTGGCGAGGACGTGGGGAAAGAGGGGGGCGTCTTCCGAGTCACAGACGGCCTCCAGCAAAAATTCGGAGAAAACCGGGTGGTGGATACGCCGCTGGAGGAGTTGGGAATCGTCGGGGTGGCGTTCGGCATGGCGGTTTACGGATTTCGTCCGATTGCGGAGATTCAATTTGAGGGATTCCTCTATCCCTGCCTCGATCAAATCAACAATCACATTGGTCGAATTCGAACCCGGTCGAGAGGGAGATTCACGTGTCCCCTGGTCATCCGGGTTCCTTATGGAGGAGGCATCCACGCGCCGGAACATCATTCCGACAGCCCGGAGGCCATCTTAGCCCATATCCCCGGGATAAAAGTTGTCATTCCTTCGACCCCGTACGAAGCCAAGGGCCTTTTGATCTCCTCGATTCGAGACCCAGACCCCGTTATCTTCATGGAGCCCAAGCGCATCTACCGGGCCATACGGGAGGAAGTTCCGGAAAACGATTATACGATTCCTCTCGGGAAGGCAAGAATGGTTCAGGAGGGCAAGGATGTCACAGTCGTAGCCTGGGGGGCAATGGTAAGGGAAGTCGTAAATGCCGCGGAGCAGTTAAAGGAAGATAAGATTGATGTGGAGATCATCGATCTCAGAACGATCTCGCCCATGGATGTCGAAACCATAATGGCTTCTGTACGAAAAACAGGAAGAGGCGTTGTCGTCCACGAGGCGCCAAAGACCTGCGGCTTGGGTGCGGAGATCATCGCCCTCGTTAATGAAAAGGCACTCCTTTCTCTTCAAGCACCCATTGAGCGGGTGACCGGGTTCGACATTCCTGTTCCTCTGATGAAGACGGAGCACTATTATCTGCCCAATCCCAAACGGATTGTAATGGCAGTAAAAAAGGTAATGAGCTTTTGATAAAGCAATTTCAAATGTCAAAATCCAAAGTTCAAATGAATATCAAGGTTCAAAGTCTAAGACTTTTGAATTTGGGTTTTGGATTTGGTTTGGCATTTGAGCTTTGACATTTGGCATTACTTATTTGGAGGAAGTTTATGGCATTCGAATTCAAGTTTCCTGATATCGGAGAAGGTCTAACCGAAGGTGAGATTGTTCGCTGGTTGGTCAAAGAAGGGGACGTGATCAAAGAGGGAGAACCCCTTGTTGAGGTTGAGACCGACAAGGCCCTTGCAGAAATTCCTTCTCCAAGGACGGGTGTCATTTTGAAGATATTGGCCAAGGAGAAGGAGATCGTAAAGGTTGGTCAGGTGATCGTTGTGATTGGGGAAAAAGGTGAAGCATTGGTCGCCCCACCTCCCACGCCCTCCGCTCCGGCCCCAAAGCCCAAATCCGTGGGTGTGGTGGGCGAACTCGAAGAGGCACCTGAAGAAGCCCCTGCCGTATCAGCGAAAGTTGAACGGATGAAACCCGCCCTCGTGAGTGAACACGTACTGGCAACACCCTCCGTTCGAGCCCTGGCAAGGGAATTAGGCGTTGACATCAATAAGGTGCAAGGGACAGGGCCTGAAGGCCGTGTGCTGGAAAAGGATGTGAGACAGTTTGCCGAAGGCAAAGCGAAACCGGCCGAGGAAGTGAAGGAAGTGAAGAAGGCCAGAAAGTACGACCTGTACGGGTATGTGGAACGCATTCCTTTGCGAGGGGTCAGGCGATCCATTGCCAAGGCCATGGTAAAATCGAAATATACTGCCCCCCATGTTTCGGCCATGGATGATGCGGATGTGACCGAACTTTGGAAGATCCGGGAGAAGGAGAAGAAGGTGGCGGAGGGTAAAGGAATTAAACTGACGATCCTGCCGTTTATTATCAAGGCCGTTATCGCAGGTCTGACCGAACATCCTTTTCTCAATTCAACCTTGGACGAGGAGAATGAAGAGATCATCCTGAAGAAATATTTCAATATCGGCCTGGCGACCGATACGTCTGAGGGGCTGATGGTTCCGGTGGTTAAGGGCGCCAAGGCGAAGTCTATCTTCGAGCTGGCACAGGAGTCAGCCCAGCTGGCTGAAAAGGCAAGGAACAGAACCATCGACTTGGCCGATCTGAAAGGTGGGACCTTTACCATCACCAACTATGGGACGGTCCGTGGGATTTATGGAACGCCGATTATCAATTATCCCGAAGTGGCCATCCTGGGGGTGGGAAGAATTCAGGACATGCCCGTGGTCAGGGGCGGGAAAGTGGTCGTCCGGAAAATGCTTCCCCTGTCCCTCTCCTTCGATCACCGGGTGGTCGATGGTGCTGAAGCAGCCCGCTTTCTCAGTACCGTCATCGCCCGCCTCGAGGACCCCGATCTGATCCTGTTAGAGACCTGAAAACGTAAGGCTACGAATCCCCCTTGCGCCCTACGTGACGCAGGGGGATAACCTCCTCCATATTCTCCACTACAAGAATTTATGATTCCGTACTTGACAAAAGCCCTTTGAGAAATTATAATCAGTTTATGCTGATAATTCAGATAAGTCAGATATCACTGTCACCCGAGGTGATGCCATGCCCAAAAGAAATCAAAAGTCCTGGTGCTCTCCCGCGGAAACAGGACTGAATTGTTGTAAAGTCGAATCAATCATCAGCGTGGACGAACGGGGGCAGATGGTGCTTCCCAAGGAATTGAGAGAGAGGGCCAATATCCGCCCGGGAGATAAGTTGGCCATTGTCAGTTTGGATAAAGGCGGGGAGGTTTGCTGCATCTATTTGATCAAGACAGAATATCTGGCAGAGCCTGTCAAGGATTTTCTCGGTCCGATGATGAAAGGCATCGCCCCCACCTGATATAAAACGCACATTTTAGAAATGGCCATCGTGTCATTTATTAATACAGGAGAGTTTCATGGATGTGGAAAAAGGATGCTCACCAGCGGAACAAAATGATCAGCCTAAGAACACGAGCTGTTGACCGCCAAATGAAGTGGCTCAGTTGAGCCTACCCAGTTTCAAGCAACCCTTTGTCATCGGTTTGACCCACACCCCGGTTGGCCCGGTGCCTCAAGTCTCGTCGTCCCTTGGTTGGAGAGACCGTTTTGGAACTCTTAAGGTTCGCTGGGGAATAGGCCGCAGGCATTACTCCATCGAGCCCGGTCTTTACGCCTTGGGTAGACCCGATGAGCAATCGCCGGTCTTGGTGACAGCCAATTATAAGATGAGTTTTGACAAGCTCCGCGAGGCATTGCCAGACCGGAATATC
>Ga0316628_100003570_pt1 | contig 12015 bp, 14 predicted proteins | sample OWC_Aug_M2_C1_D5_FD_207648 | JGI IMG/M metagenome (GOLD analysis project Ga0316628, IMG submission 207648) | Wetland soil microbial communities from Old Woman Creek delta, Ohio, United States - OWC_Aug_M2_C1_D5_C | ecosystem: Environmental > Terrestrial > Soil > Wetlands | place: USA: Ohio...
GCCGGGGTCGCGGCTCGAGGCGTCCTTTGGCGACTCCATCGCGAACGACCTGGGGGTCGGCCTCGTCTGCCCGGCCGGCCCATTTGCCGATCGTCGATACCGGTCGGTTCGGAGGAAGGCCATTTTTCCCTTCCCGTCGGTCGGCTGAGGGAGATTCTTTCCACCCTGACCATGGAGACTTGAAGCGGACTAGGCGCTCTCGAGGATCTTCGCGATCTCGTCCCTGTCGAACCGCGGCAGGTCCACGATCCGTCCGTCGCTACGGACCTTGACTCCCTGCTCTTTCCGCGTGATCCTTCCGATCTTCGATGCGGGCACGCCGGCCTCCTCCAGGGAACGCGTTATCCTTCCGGTGTCGGACGGTTCCACCATGATGAGGAGACTGCCGGAGGCGATTAATCCGAGGGGATCCAGGCCATAATGACGGCACAAGAGGCGGCATTCGTCCAGGATCGGTATCCGGGCTTCCTCGACGACCAATCCGACGTCCGCCGCCGCCGCAACCTCGTAAAGAGCGTTCGCCAGTCCGCCTTCCGTAGGATCGTGCATGGAATGGACCCTGCCTTCCCGCATCGCGATACGGGCGTCTTCCAGGACGCTGATCCCCGGCTTCTCCGTGAGGTTCCTGCAGCGATGCAGGATTTCCTCTCCGAACAGGCGGGCAAGCTCCCCGCCCTTCTCCCTCGCGATGATCGACGTGCCTTCGATCGCGATCGCCTTGGTGAGAAGGATATCGTCGCCCGGTTTCGCACCGCCGGTTGTGACCAGCCGATTTTTCTCCACCTCGCCGAGCATCGTGCCGATCACGATCGGCCGGTCGATCCCGACGGTGATTTCCGTATGCCCGCCGCAGAAGGCCACGTCGATGCGCCTGCATGCGGAGGAAAGCTGTTCGAATATCTTCTCGACGAGATCCGGCGTAGCCTTTTTTTCGGGGAGGAGAACGGTGGCGAGAAACCAGAGCGGTCTTCCTCCCATCGCCGCGATGTCGTTCGAGTTGACGAAGATCGTATAGGTCCCGATGTCCTCGGCGACGAACGTGACCGGATCCGTCTTGGCGAGGAGATACTTTTCCCCGAAGTCGATCGCCGCGGCATCTTCCCCGATCGAGGCGCCGACAACGACTCCATGCGTCGATGAAGTGTACGTCCGGATCAATCGTTCGAGGATTGCAACGGGGAGCTTTCCCGGGGGAAAGGAGATCGGGGCCGTTCCGTCCATGCATAAAAGAATACCCCGAGTTACCGGGAGGCAATCAAATATAATATTGTGGCCGTAGCCGGCGCGCGGGGATATCGCGAAAACCGGACTTCCGACATCGGGGGAATACGTGTTTTTCAAGGCCGTCAGCCGAAGGACCCTTCTCAAGACCGCCCTTGCCGGCGCATTCTGCCTTTGGACCGGCCAGGCCTTTTCGATAGAGCCCCCTCCGGATGCCTTCGAGGGAAGGCTCTCCCTTTACAACATCCACACCGACGAGAGACTGGAGATCGTCTACCGGGACCGGGACGGCCATTGCGATCCGAATGCGCTGGACGCGGTGAACCGACTCCTCCGATGCCATTACACCAACGAGGTGGCACGGATGGATATCCGTGTAATCGAGTATCTGAATGCGATGGATAAGAACCTCGGAGGAAAAAATACCATCCATGTCGTCTCCGGCTTCCGATCGCGCGCTTACAACGACCTGCTTCTCCGCGAAGGGCGGGGCGTTGTTCCGCACAGCCTCCATCTGGCAGGGAAGGCCGTCGACTTCCGGATCCCCGGGATCGGACTTGAAACCATGAGACGAATCGCCCTTGGTCTTGCGGCCGGCGGCGTCGGCTATTATCCCGTCTCCGACTTCATTCATATCGACTCCGGAAGAGTCCGGTCCTGGTGAGGGCGCCGCGCCTTTCGAGGATAATCCTGCTCGCCTCCCTCCTGTTTTCCGCTTCCGGCACCCTGTGGGGTGCGGAGTCCAGGAAACGTCCCTCCCTGTGCAAAATCCGTCATCCCTCCGATGCCATGGTGGAATGGGACTGCCGCAGCCTCGAAAAAGGCGAGACACCGGAGAAACTCTTCGGGGAGCGATGGAAGGACGTGGTCCGGTTCAACAGGATCGACCGCCGCCACATTTTTCCCGGCCTCCCCCTGAAGGTCCCCCGCCGGCTCGAGGAGATCGCCGACTACACTCCGATGCCCGGGGTCTATCCTCCCGCGGAATTGGAAGCGAAATTCATCCTGGTGGACCTTTCGGAGCAGTTTCTCGGTGCATACGAATATGGCCGCCTCGTGTTCTCGGCTCCCGCGACGACCGGGGAGAAGGGGAACGAAACGCCGACCGGCGATTATCGGATCACCGCCCGGGACAGCCGTCACCGATCGACCCTGTATACCATCGAAGACACGGACATCCCCTATCCCATGACGCACGCTCTTCGGTTTTTCGTGAACAAGGCCGGAACATCGTTCTGGATCCACGGCCGGGACCTCCCCGGATGCCCGGAATCCCACGGATGCATCGGCCTTTCCGACGAGGTCATGCAGAAGAAGTATCACAGGATCCCACGGGAACCGGTCCTCGAGGATGCAAGGACCTTGTTCGAATGGGCCATCGCTCCCCTGCAGGACGATGGAAATTTCGGTGTACTGGAGGAAGGCCCCCGGCTCAGGATCGTCGGAACATTGCGGGATTGATGTAATATCAATTTGGACCAGGTCCTGAATCGGGAGGCAAGGCGATGCCCACCCTGAAGGCCCGTTACGAATCCGTCCGGAGCGGTCTCGAGATCGCGGATATCGGATTCTTCGCCCTCCGGGTCATCGCTCTGGCAGGCACCGTCGGCTGGCTTCTCGTTGCGCCGGTCCCCCGGGAATCCGTGTCGAGCTTCCTTTGGATCGCCGGATTCTTCCTCACCTATTGCGTCCTGGGGTACGCCCTCCTGTTTTTCCGTTTCGACAGGAAGAGGGACATCTACCGGATCTTTCTCCTGTTCGACCTTGCCTTCGTCTATCTCCTGATCGTACATTCCGGCGGATTCAACAGCGGTTTTTTCATGGGATTCTATCTTCTCACCGCCCTGCATTCCTTCTATTACGGCTATCGCAGCGGCCTTGCCGTCGCCGTGGTGTGCGCTGCAATCTATTTCCTTGCCAGCCTTCGTGTCCCTGCAATCGAACCGGTCGATTTCCTTCTCCGCGCCTCCTTCCTTTTCCTCATCGCATTCCCGATCGGCCTCCTCTCGGCGATCCTTCGAAAGGACAAGGAGAAGATCGAATCGCTCAACCGGGACCTGGCCGAGTCACTGGAAACCATGGAGCACCTTCAAGGGAAGCTCATGGAAGTAGAGAAGTTGTCGGCCCTCGGGAGGCTCACCGCCGACGTGGCCCATGAGATACGCAATCCCCTGACGGCTGTCGGCGGGTTCGCAAAGCGACTGGAGAAGCGCCTTCCGGAGAAGACCACGGAAAAAGAGTACGCAACGATCATCGTCAACGAAGTGGCGCGGCTGGAACGGATCCTTCGGGACACGCTGACCTTTTCCAGGGAGGCGAAGTTTCATTTCCAATATGCGGACATGAACCATCTCCTCGCCCGTACGGAAGTGAAGTTCGGCGATGTCTGCAGGGAAAAGCATCTTCACCTCGCGGTGCGTCCGGCACCGGGGCTGCCAGCCTGCATCGTCGACGAAGACCAGATCCGGCAGGCACTCGACAATCTTGTGACCAACGCGATCGACGCGATGAACGATGGCGGAACGCTGACACTGGCGACAAGGACCGCCTGCGAGAACGGGACCCACTACGTGGCGATCGATGTTTCCGATACGGGGCCGGGCATCTCACCCGAACTTGTCAAAAGGATTTTCGATCCCTTCTATTCCACAAAAAAGATAGGCCAAGGCACGGGCCTCGGCCTGTCCATCTGCAAGAAGATCATGGAGGAACACCGCGGATCGATCCGTGTGACCGCGTCACCGGAAGGAGGTGCGCTGTTCAGCCTCTTCATCCCATATATTCCCGTGGACGAGATATTCAAGGCACAGTGCTGGGAAATCATGCGGTGTGGCGTGGATAAAAGCGAGAATGCCGCGACAAGATGCCCGGCCTACCCGAATTACGGACGGATCTGCTGGTCCGTGGCGGGCACATTATCCGAGACGAAGGTTCATTGCGGCGTGGCGGAGAAGCTCGGCGACTGCCGCAAGTGCCCATTCTACGATATCGTCAAACCTTCATGCCCGGGACCGGAACTTCGGCCCACGGGATCGCGACCGAATTCATGAGTGGATCCAACTCACTTGAATTTCGCCCTGGCGCCGTCGAACGCCTTCTTCAGTTCCGCCCATGCGCTCTCGACACCTTTCCTCATTTCCGTGGAAGCGGCCCCGCCGGCCGTTTTCAGTTCCTCAACTTTCCTCTGCGCCTCATTCAGCTTGGCGCGCAATGAGGAAACCTCCCGTTCGATCTCCGTCTTCGCATCGGCCTTGGCCTTATGCGCCCTGGACTTCAACTTCTCGAGGTCAACACCCCATTCCTTCAACTCCTCTTCCAGTCTTTCCGCCTTTACCGTAACTGCTTTTTTCTCCTCGCCCATGGCCTCCCTCCTTTCGTTTCGCGTTCATCCCGGCCACCAGTCGGTCGCAGACGGATGGGACAGGGACGGGACGTCGCGGTCCCGTCCCGCCCGGCATCCTGCCCTCGTCATTCCACCAGGAGGAAGGTCACCATCAGGTCCACCCGGTACTGGGCGATCTTCCCATCCTTCACTATCACCTTCTGCTCCTTGACCCAGGCACCCTGTACATTCTTCAAGGTTTTCGATGCGCGGTCGATTCCCATGGAGATTGCATCCTCGAAGCTTTTCGTCGACGCCGCCGTGATTTCGACCACTTTCCCCACATGAATACCCGACTCCATCATGAGGGCCATGACTCCTCCTTTGCACCCCGGGATCCGGAGCGCATTTTCCGTCATTGTTCTCCGCGATCGACGGAAACCAGGGGCCGGTTGACGGTACAACAGAATGTATACTGTATACAGTTTACCGCTATCCGCAGGAGAATCAAGTCCGATCCGCCACCCGTGCCGTGGTCACGATCGAATGTCCGGATACGGCGGGAATGAATCCCGGGTGGAAATTCCATTCCTGTCATTGAACTTTGCGCGAATTCGAAATTGGGAAGCGGACAGTGCGCGACTGCAGGATCGAAGCGTTACATTTCATGGTGTTATCCTCCCCCCGCTCCTTGGAATGACTATTGCGGCGATTCCTCCGATCCCTCATGGAGGAAATCGGAATGAACCGTCCGAGGCTGTTCCTTAAGCGGCTTTTCACTCCGGTCACCATCCTGATGGTCCCGCACAGCCGAACCAAATCCGTCAGCATCCGGGTCCCCGTCCTTGCGATCGCCTCGTCGGTCTTCCTGTTTCTCCTGGGAGCCTCCCTGGTGGTCGCCATGGCGGTCCGTGCCGTGGAGCACCAGCGGATGAAGGAGAGGCTCTCGTACCTCTCGTCGCAGTTCCACGAAATGAAGGCCACGATGCTTTCCTTGCGAAAGGCGGAAAAGGATTTCCGGAAGCTGTTCGGCGTGAAATCGAAGACCACCGTCCTCGAGTCGGCGGACCTGGCGGATACCGGCTCCCTCGACATGGAGATGCTCCGGGAGGAGATCGAGGCGTCGATGCGATCGGTCACCGAAATCCGGACCTACATCGCGGAGCAGAAGGACATCTTTCTTTCCACGCCGTCCGGGTGGCCGGTCTCGGGCCACCTTTCCTCGCCCTATGGAACCCGCATCCATCCGGTGTTCGAAGAGCCCCGGTTCCACACGGGGGTGGACATCTCCGTCCCGCCCGGCAGCGAGGTGAAGGCGACGGCCGACGGGATCGTGAGCTTCGCCGGCTGGACGGAGAGCAGCGGCATCGTCGTGGTCGTCGAACACGGGCGCGGATTCAGCACGGCGTACGCACACAGCCAAAAAGCGCTGGTCAGGGTCGGCCAGCGCGTCGTTCGGGGCGAAACGATCGCGCTCTCCGGCTCCACCGGGGTATCCACCGGTCCGCACGTCCATTACGAGATCTGGAAGAACGGCCGGCACACCGACCCCGCCGGTTACCTTGCCAGGAGGTGAGCATGTTCGGAAAGGGATCACGAAAACTGGAGACGATCGTCGGAGACGGCACACGCATCGCCGGGCAGGTGAGCGTAAAGGGAACGATCCGGATCGACGGGATCGTGGAGGGGGATGTCCACGCCGACTGGGTGATCGTCGGCGAGACCGGGAAGATCCTTGGGAACACCCGCTCCCGGGGGGTGGTCGTCGGGGGATCCGTCGAGGGGAACATCGATGCCACGGAAACGGTGGAGCTGATGGGGAAAGGCTCGATGACAGGGGAGATCCACACCCCGAAGCTGGCGGTCTCCGAGGGGGCGGTCTTTGACGGACGATCGCGGATGAAGGACGAAACGGGACGTTCCGAGGCGCAGGACGGGAACGTCATGACGCTGATCCCGACGAAGGGCGTAACCGGTTCCGCCTGATTCGACGCCGCGTCCAACTGCCCGAATCTTTCGACCGGTCACCATCCATATCCCGCCCCCACGAGGCCGTGGAGCCCCGTCACCGCAAAATCCGCATTGCCGTCCGCAACCGGAACCCGCACCCAGGAGGCCGTCCCCATCGCTTCCAGGGGGAGGAACGGTTCTTCACGGCGCCCGATCCGAACCCCAACGGCGCCCATGGCCGTCGGACCGGAAAGGTGGTACCCCATCCCCAGGATCCCCCCCTCCTCGGAGAATCGCCGCCCGCGCACCGTATTCTCCGGGTGGGTGATCACCACTCCCGCGCCCAGCCGCTTGACCATGTCTCCCCTTTCCGTTACCCGATTCAGCGTGATCCGATTGAAGCCGTGGGACATCGCGAAATGCTCGACCTCCCTCGTGGGATTCGAAAGGTAGAGTTTGTCGTGGTTCAACTCCAGTTCCCACCCGTCCGATCCGTCCCATTTTCCGATTCTCACGGCATAGTAGAGCGGCCGATCGAATGGACGGGATGCGAATCGAGGCCGATGCCGGAGGTCGGGTTCCTCCCCCTGGCGGATCGTCATGGTGGAGGGGAACGGGAACGAAACTCCTACGAGAAACTCGATGGACCATCCGGATTCGGCGAACGAGGGAGAGGCGAAGGAAAGGAGGGCTATCGGGACGACGCCGAGGATCATACCCCTTGGGATGTACCGTCTCAAGCGCATCCGGCAGACCCATGTTCACAGGCTGTTGAATAAGTTAAATTGAATAATTCGATCTCTTTCCCTATATCATGAAAACTGAATCTGCACGCATCTTCGCAGGCAATCTCCGGATGCAGGAGAACGGAGCATGAAAAGGGGGCTTGCGCATCACGTCCGCCGCGCAGGCTTGATTTGCCTTGTGTTTTTCATGCAGGCGGCCGGCTCCGTCATCGTCGTCCATGCAGGGACGGTCACACCAACCGTTCCCTCCGCTTCCGAAGCAGTGCCTGTCGAAGGGTCCCTCCCGCCGAACACCCCGACGGATCGGATGCCGTCCGAACAGGAGATGATGACCCAAGGCGCGGTCATCGGTGAAATCGTCATCCGCAACGAAAACATTTTCGACATCGCGGATCCCAGGGAAAACAACTGGCTCTTCCGCCTGGCGAACAGGCTCCACATCAAGACACGGCAGTGGCTGATCCGAAACCAGCTCCTGTTCCGGACCGGAGACGCTTATGACAGGCGGGTTCTCGCCGAGTCGGAGCGGATCCTTCGGTCGAACCGATATTTCTACGACGCCCGGATCCGGCCGATCGCCTTTCATGAAGGCCGCGTCGATGTCGAGGTCCTCACCCGCGACGTGTGGACCCTGAGGCCCGGGTTTTCTTTCGGGCGACAAGGAGGGGCGAACACGACAAGCCTCGAGCTCGAGGAGTTGAACCTTCTCGGAACCGGCGTCGGGATCAACATCGCGCACTCGTCGACGCCTGACCGGAGCTCGGACAGCGTGCTTTTTTCATCCGCGCACATCGGCGGAGCCTGGCTTCGGACCGAGCTGCTCTATGCCGAAAACAGCGATGGGCGGAAGCGGAGCGTCCTCCTCGAGCGGCCTTTTTACTCTCTCGATACCCGATACGCCGCCGGCATGAGTTTTTCGGACGACTTACGGGTGGATTCCATCTTCGGGCGTGAGGGCGTTGCCGGGAAGTTCCAGACACATGCAAAAAAACTGAATGCGGCGGGCGGATGGTCGGACGGCCTGAAAGGCCGCTGGGTAAAGCGCTTCACATTCGGATTCGTCCAGGACGAATCGCGGTTTGCGCCCGCGCCGGACAACGTTTCCGCCGACCCCGTCCCCCCCGATCGGATCCTGGCGTACCCTTGGGTCGGCTTTGAGCTCGTGGAAGATGACTTCGAGAAGGCGAAAAACCGCGACCAGATCGAGCGGACCGAGGACTTTTTCCTGGGAACCCGCTTTCGCACGACGCTGGGTTACTCGAGCGGCCGCTTCGGCGCCGACCGCGAGGCGGTCGTCTTCAACGGGCAGTTCATGACAAGCTTCCAAGGCACAGGCTCCCCGATCATTCTCGTAGACAGCACGGCAAACGGCCGGGTCGAGAGCGGGTCGATGCGCGACACGACCCTGGTGGCCAACGGCCGTTTGTACGCGCGCCTGTCGGATGCCTGGCTCCTCTTCTCCATGCTCTCCGGGAGCCGGGGAATAAACCTCGACCTGGACCACGAGCTGGTGCTCGGCGGGGAAAACGGCTTACGCGGGTATCCGCGCCGGTATCAGGCCGGGGACAGGACCGCCCTTTTCACGCTGGAGGGACGATACTACACATCCCTGTATCCATTTCGGCTGGTCCGTGTCGGAGGGGCCGCCTTCTTCGACATGGGGAGGGCCTGGGGCGGCGACTTCGTGAAAGCGGCGGACCCAGGTGTTCTGCGGAACATCGGTGTCGGCCTGCGGCTCGGAGTCACCCGTTCGGGATTGGGAAACGTCATCCACATCGACATGGCGTTTCCCCTGGACGGCGATCCGACGATCAGCCCGGTGCAGTTCCTGGTGACGACGAAGCAGAGCTTCTGAAAATCGGACCGGGCATAATGAGGGTTCGAAAGAGGTGTCCATGTCGAGGAAACAGTTCACGGCCGCAAATGTCGCGGAACTTTTCGATGGAATTTACCGGATAGAGCTTCCGACGCCCTACCCGGTCGGTCCCGTCAATATCTACCTGTTTCGGGAGGAAGACGCATTCGACCTCATCGACACGGGCTCGCCCACGAAAGAAAGTTTCTCCGTACTCGAGTCGTCCCTTGCACGCCTCGGCCTGGGAACCTCCCGCCTTCGGAATATCTTCCTGACGCACGGCCACATGGACCATGTGGGAGCGCTGACGGCGATCATGGAGAAGTTCGGCGGAGCGGCCTTCGCGGGGAGCGCCGATCTCCCGATCATCGAAGTGAACGTCAACGACACGTTTCGGTCACGAAAGGATGCCATCCTCGAAAGCTATCGCAGGATAGGATACCCGGCCCCGGACCTGGACCTCCTGGCTTCCCATTTCACTTCGAGCTTTTTCCCCACGCCACCCTTGGGATCCGTGACCGCGTTGTCCGGAGGCGAAGGGATCCAGGCTGGAAAAGTTTCCCTGAAGGCGTTGGCGGCTCCCGGTCATACCCCGGGCTCTCTCTGCTACTACCTGGAGTCCGAAAAAGCTCTTTTTTCCGGGGATACTCTCCTGCCAAACTTCACGCCCAACCCCGGGACGATCCTGTACCACGAGCTCCTCGTGTCCGACCGTATCCGGTCCAACCCGCTTGGTGACTTCCTTGACAGCATCGGAAAGCTGGCAAACGTCGAGGCGGCCGTTGTCTTCCCCGGCCATGGAAATCCGATCTTCGACCCGGGAGGTCTCATAAACGATTACCTCCGGCATCATCGGGAAAGACTGGCGTCGATCCTCGGAATCGTCGAAGGGCGATCCCTTTCCTGTTTCGAAATCTCCCGACTCCTCTTTAAAGGCAGCAACAGCGCCGACGATTTGCTGCTCCAGAACATCGAGGTGCTTGCGCATCTGATTTACCTGATTCGGGAAGGGAAAGTATTCGAGCGGATTTCGGATGACGGTATCACGAGGTACTTGAAATAACGGGAACATTGTCGAGGGAATCGAATTAATATATCGATTGCAATCGATATATTATATAATCTTCACATGGATAGAGGCTTCCAACTCCGGCCCGGTCCCGCGGGAAGAGAAGAGGCTTTATGCCCACCTATTCGTACAAATGCATGAAGTGCGACCACCACTTTCAGGAAATCCTCACCTTCAAGGAGTACGAGGAAGGAAAGAGGAGATGCCCGAAGTGCGGGAGCCGCAAGATCCTCCAGGTCCTCGAGACATTTTTCGCCAAGACGTCGAGGAAAACATAGCTCGATGGATCACGGGCGTCGATTTCATTGGGGATCACCCCGAAAATGGCGGCGATTCCATCATGTGGATCTCCCATTCGTCCCGGGAACGGTCATACCGGAGGATGTAGCGGGCGCCGTCGGAACCGTCGAGCTTGACGTACTCGTGATCCTCTCCCCGCCACCGGTCCAGGACGCGCATTACATCGACCCACCGCTCCCCGAGCAGGAAGGCCCGGGGCGTCTCCTCCGCCTTGTACCCTTCGTAGCAGACCACGCGGATCTTCATTCGGGCTACCCTCCCGTAATGATGAGGGCCGTCTCAATTGCCGCCGCGATCACCAGGAGGGGGAACACGACGGCGAAGTACCTCCGGAAAGCGTGCTCTACGTGGGATTTGAGGAGAGGGCCTCCCCTCCCCCGCATTTTCCGGACGACGATCATGCCGAGCCACAGTCCATAGGAGGCGGCGATAAGAAGCGCCGGTATCTCGAATACTCCATACGGCAATACCTTGAGCACCGCCTTGGAGTATCCGGACACCTCACCGGCCTGGCGATACAGCACACCCAACCCAAACCCATTGGAACAGATGGCGAATGTCGGGACGATTCCCAAACCCGCTCCGGAGATGAGCACGAAGATCGACGCCATCACGTTCTGGACGAGGATATTGAAGAAGAGCGCCCCCCCGGCAACCCCCTGGTAGTTGCCTACAACAGACTGGAATACCCCGATCATTTGCTTCCTGATCGGCGAAGGTGCGACGGTTCCGGCAAGGAAGGAGGCGGCGAAAATCAGGGCAAGGATCAGAATGTACGGTTTTATGGTCCGGTCGAACATCCCCCCGAGATTCAATGAATCATCCTCTTTCATCTCCCCCCATACGTGCGTCTTGAGGCGTTTTCGGTCCTTTATTGAGGAGCATACAGTTTGCCACGTTTCCTCATATTCCATCCGCAATATACTTGAATTGATGGAGAGGCATGTTCGGGAGATGACTGCTCGACGGCCACGGATACCCGATTCATCGCCGACGTCATGCCGGGTAAGCCGGCGGGACGAACGGCTCTTCGCCTTCGCCGGATTGTGGGACCGTTGGGAAAGCCCGGACGAGGGTGTCATCGATACGTGCGTAGCCCCCCTGGAATAGATCCAAGCGGCGTAAATATAACCCCCTCGATCTAGGCCGCCTTGAGGAGATACTCCGAGATCGACTTCATCTGTCCGGCCCACCCCTGTTCGTGCATCGAGTACGCCTTCGCGCGGCGCGCAGCCGGGATTTGATCGAAGCCGGACTCCACGACGGTAAGGAGCGTACCGCTCGGTGCGTCCTCAAGCTCGAAAACGACGAGAGTCGTGGGCTCGCTGGAGTAGTCCAAATCGGGAACCACGGCATACGGGTGCCAGCGAAAGGAGAAGAATCGCCCGGGCTCCATCCGCTCGATGGTGGCTTCCCAGGGCACGTGTTCATAGCCCTTGTGCGTGATCTTCCCCCGTACCGTCGCGCCCGGCTTGAACTCGCCAAGGCCCTGGACACCGAACCACCGCCCGAATTCCTCGGAGTCCGAAACAGCGTTCCAAACCCGCTTCCG
>Ga0316628_100003571_pt1 | contig 12013 bp, 8 predicted proteins | sample OWC_Aug_M2_C1_D5_FD_207648 | JGI IMG/M metagenome (GOLD analysis project Ga0316628, IMG submission 207648) | Wetland soil microbial communities from Old Woman Creek delta, Ohio, United States - OWC_Aug_M2_C1_D5_C | ecosystem: Environmental > Terrestrial > Soil > Wetlands | place: USA: Ohio...
CCAACGGGCTTCAGAATAATTGCAGCCCTAATTCTAGTTGGATCTCCAAAGGAGTCAAATTAGCCCTTGCACCGTCCATTTTTTCGCTGTAATTAATTCTGAACTAGAATAATTCAGTTTTGCAGACCCTCCATCACCTTTGCGGGCCCTCTATGGTGGGCTCTTTCGCCAATCGTAATAAGGCGCGGTGATCATCCGGACGACGGCGCCAGCCGCTAATGGCTGTTCTTTGAATACTTCTCCCGGCGGAAGGCTGGTGCGGGTTATTCGAGGTTTCCAGGAAGCAAATGCTCCCATGCACCTGATAGGTTAAACGACAGCAGAACGGGCGGCAGCTGAGAACAGGCGTCACTTCGGGCAGAACGAGGGAGGAGAGGTATGCGCAGGGGCTGGATTGCGGTGGGGACGATCGTGGCAGTGGTCGGCTTGGCATCATCCCTGCAGGCGGGGGGCATCATCAACAAACAGAACCTCAGCGCCGATTACATCCGGACGCTCAACCGCAATGCAGCCACCGATGCGGCTGATGCGAGCGTTTATAATCCGGCCGGCACGGTCATGATGGAAAACGGCCTCTATCTGAAAGCGGATGCCATTTATTTCTGGAAAGATTACACGAACCAAATGCCTTCCACGCCGGCAATCTTCAGTCTGGGAACCCTCGAGTCCCAGGAACCATCCATCATCCCCGGCCTCTTCGCCGTTTATACGCATGACCGCTGGTCAGGCTTTTTCGCCGTCACGATTCCCGCCGGCGGCGGCGCGGTGAGATATGACGACGGCGACGCCCGAACGGTCATGTTGACTGCCCCCGGGGCCGTCGGAGGTTTGGGAACCTACCTGGGGGGACCCGCCGGGAATCCCACCAACATCAGCCAATTCATAGAAGCCGACAGTTATTATGTCGGCTACAGCCTGGGGGCAGCGTTTAAAGTTTTCGATTCGCTGTCCCTATCCGGCGGGGTTCGCTTTGTCGACGCCTACCAGAAGTTCAAAGGCAGCGCGGTCGGGTCCCTCAACAGGATCGACGTCAAGATTGAGCGCACCGACGAGGCTTTCAATTACTTTTTGGGCCTTGACTATGCACCCTTCAAGGATCTCAACCTCGCGCTGACCTATATGTCCAATACGCCTCTCAATTTCAAGTCAAACACCAAGGATACCTCCCCCGGCCAAGCGGTTTCCAGAAACATAGGCTGGGCGGATGGGACCCACGAGCGGGAAGACCTGCCGGGCTACATTGCGGCGGGAGTATCCTACTTCATCATCCCCGGCACGCTCCGGATCGAGCCGAACTGGACCTATTATTTAGAGAAACAGGCCAGTTTGGAGGGAGCCCGCTTTCAAAATTCCAACCCCGGCAACAGCTATGACATCGGGGTCACACTGGAGTACATTTTAAATCCGCAATGGCGGTTCAGTATCGGGTACCTGCATACCGAGATCAACGGCATGAAATCGCAGGATCTCCTGCCCGAGGCGCCGGAACTGGATGCGAATACGGTGGGCCTGGGCGTGGTCTGGAGCCCGGTCGAGCGTCTGGACCTGACGTTGGGCGGCCTGAGATCTTGGTACGAATCAGTAAAAACGGATGCGACCTCTTCCCGGGCTCCAGCCAACACTCAGTACGACAAGGATGTGTATGGTATCGCCTTCGGCATTCAGTACCGCTTTTTCTAATCAAGAAGGGGGGTGGGGTTTACCCCACCCCCCTTCTTGATTGCGCTCCCTTGAGGGAAAAGATTGCCCCTGCCTTTTCATTTCCGCCAGTTTTTGCATTCGTACGCGGCACCTCAAGCCGCCGCCTCCTTGGAAGTCGGGTCGACACCTTCGATTTTAGCCTTGAACAGGAGTTGCTCTACCGGCTATTCTGGGGATAGCCTGCGTGAGATCGGCAGCTACCACAGCTCAGGGGTGAGGGCCGTCGAATGAGGACCATAGATGAGAGCTCAGCCGTCCGGCTCAGCTGGGATGTTTTCATCTTCCTGCTCATTATCGTCAGCTGCATCCTGTTCCCCTTCCAGCTATCCTATCGTCGCGTGACGTTGGGGCTTGGCTCCGGGCTGGTCTACCTCATCGACTTCTTTTTTGGTGCAGATGTCATCCTGAACTTTTTCACGTCGTTCAGACAGCAGGGGGAAAAAACCGCAGATGCGCGCCAGACAGCCCGGCACTACCTGAAGACCCTCTTCTTCGTAGACCTGGTCGCGAACCTGCCGCTGGATGCCTTGTTTCTGGGCGGCGAAGACCTCCGGGTGGCTGGCCTCTCCCTGGTGCTGATCCTGCGTCAGCTTCGCCTCCTGAGAGTGGTCCGGCTTTTCGCGATTTTCCACCGCTGGCAGGCCCTGAGCTGGACCAACACCGGCTATCTGCGCATCGCCCAGTTTTTCACGATCGTGATGCTGTTCATCCACTGGATCGCCTGCGCGTGGTTTCTGGTGCCGTATCTCGAGGGCTTCCCCGAGGACTGCTGGGTTGTTCAGCAGGGTATCGAACGCGCCGGGCCCGCTACCCAATATATCCGTTCTTTATACTGGGTGATCCAGACCATGGCAACGGTGGGGTACGGCGATATCACGCCCCATCGCGATTTTGAGTATGTATTCAGCATCCTGATCATGTTGATGGGGGCTTCCACCTACGCGTTCATCATCGGCAACATCGCATCGCTGGCCAGCAATCTCGACGCGGCCCGCGCCGCCTTTTTCAACCGGATTGAGGCCATCAGCCAGTATCTTCACTCGCGGCAGGTGCCGCTCCAGTTGAACGACCAAGTCCGCAACTACTATGAATACCTTTGGGCCCGCCACCGCGGGGTGAAGGAGGAAATCCTTTTTGAAGACCTACCGCCTTCGTTCAGGCTCAATCTGCTGCTTTACCTGACCAAGGATCTTCTGGAAAAGGTCCCTTTGTTCAAATACTGTTCGCCGGTGCTCCGGAATGAGCTCTTGATGTCACTCAAACCCGAAACCTATGCACCCGGCGTTTATATTGCCCGTGAGGGTGAGGTCGGCAAAGAGATTTATTTTTTAAGCCATGGAAAGGTGGAGATCCTCTCGGAGGACGGAAAGGACATTCACGGAACCCTGGAGGACGGCGACTATTTTGGGGATCTTTCCCTTATCCTAAAGGAAAGACGTTCGGCCTCGGTGAAGGCCCTGACCTACTGCGAGGTGTTTATTCTGACGAAGATAGACTTCGACCAGATCAGGAACGACTACCCGGAATTCAGGGAGGTCATCAAGAAAGTGTCTTCGGAGAAGACGGAGAAGGTAGTCAACCTGCTCTTGAAGGGAGTAACGCTGTGAATTTTTTTCTCACGAAAAAAATTATGTAAATATTCGCTCACACCTCTAACTTACGCCGCAAGCAGTGGGGAATTCAACCCCAAGTGATTCAATATTGGGGGCGTGCCGGCATGAACTCCCTATCTATTTCCACGCAGCCAGGTTCTTTTCAATAAACTCCACGACGATGTTGTGTGCTTCCTTCCCGCTTCCCTGGACCGCCATGGGCTCGCCGAAATGGATGTGGACCGTTTTTTCCGGGCAAATCCTGCCGAAGTCTTTCAGCCGCCGGCCTACTCCCCAGGCGTCGGTTTTCAGGGCAAAGGGCACCACCGGTACGCTGCAGCGCTTGGCGAGCTTGACCCCGAGGGTGTTGAATTTCTTCGGGTCGAATTCCACGCTGCGCGTGGTCTGGGGGAAAAGGATGATGGAGACGTTGGCCGCCAGCCTCTTCTGACCGTCCTCCATCACCACCCGTAGATCTTCTCTGGGATTTTCCCGGCCCACCACAACCGGACCGCGACTGCGCATCACGTGGCCGAAGAGAGGGTAAGTGATGAGGCTTTCCTTCACGACAAAGGTGACGTCGCGGTGAGGTACGACCAGGCAGGGCAGGACAAACGTCTCCAGGATGCTCATGTGGTTGCCGATAAAAACGCACGGGGACTGAAGGCGTGCGACGATGTTCAAACCCTGGAACTCAAATCGACCGCCCACGGACTCGAGCGCCCGCACCGTCGTGATGCTGCTCTCGATCCAGCGTTGGTTATCATAGAGGCCTTTCTTGGCCAGCCGAGCGGCCCGGCGGACGATTCCGAAAACTTTGGTGTAGAATACAAGGTTGGGAAAGCCAGCCGCCATCATGGGACCGGCCCGGACGGCCGTTTGATAGGTGCTTTCCGTGGTCAGGCAGTTTGCGTGCATTTCCTCCTGATCCTTCTGGCCTTTACTTAACGCATTTCAGAGGCGGAGTCGACCGAAATCCGCGTTCAGCAGGGGAACAGGCTGAGCTGCCTGCCCCTTCTATCGGCTTCAGGGGACGCGTCGTCCCGGCCGCAGCATAGCTGCGCCGGTCAATTTCAATCACACGGACACAGGCAGACGCTCTTGGTGGGTGCTGCGCTCCGCTCCGAGCCAGAGGGAACGCCGGGCTGAGTCCATGGGGTTGTCTTTCATTGACAGCAGGACGATCAGGACTTAAGGTTTTTATGACTCCGGCCTCAAGGCAGCCCCTTATTGCCCGAGCGCAGGCTCACCGGGGTGCCTGCCCAGCCCCCCCCGTAAACTGATGCATTCAGCTGCCGGAGCGATGGTTCCCAAAGGACGGTTGCGTCATGTTCCGCTCACGACCGAAAACCTGCCGCTGCCGCGTTGTAGAAAACGGTGCAGCCGAGCTGCTGATCGAGGACAGCGGCTTCATCGGCCGCCAGATCATCCGCCTTTATCGGTTCATGCACCAAGCCCACCGCCCCCCGGAAGGGCCAGGTTGCGACCCCGCGGCTTTCTTGGGGTCGCCGGCGGCAAAGATCCGCTATCTCCTCGACCGCACAGGCATCAGCCGGGCGGTGGATTTTCTATACACCTACGGCATCGGCGGTGCGCTCACCCGGCAAGATCAGCTTATCTTTGCCCGGTTCCATGCGATGCAGGAGCGGGCCTATCGCCTGACGCTGCTAAACTCCGTCTTTTTCGGGATTCCGTCGGCCTGTGCTTATTTTGCAGCGGGGGAGGGTTTTGAGCTTCTATCCACAGCGTTCTCCGCGGCTCAGATCCCCTCGCTTGCGGCCGCCTACACCTCATTTGCAATGGGGGTCGCCAACGCCGCGATGAATCTGTTCCGCATGCTGGATTCGCTGCTTCACCGGCGCTGCTGGGCGCCTTTCGGAACCATCCCGCTCGTGATCAATCTACCGACTTACCTGAAAAACCTCAGACGAAGCATCTGCAAATCCACGGACTGTGACTGCGACCCGCCGTAGGACAGGCCGCCATGCCCAGGTGACCGGCGCGCCCGGACATTTCACGAAAATTTCTGCCCTTTTTCGATATTTAAGAAGCTCATTTCCCCCGCGAGGCCGCGACAACCGCATGCACGACCTCCGGGTTCACCCAGGTATCGATGCTGCACCCGTTGGCGAGAAAGAACCGTCGGCCGCCGCCCTGGGTAATTCCCTGAGTGACGTGCGCTTTGAGGAAGGCCGGCGAGCGCCGCGTGAGCAGCGTTTGGTCGATACCACCCATCACGCAACCGGAAATGCGGGGCTTGACGTTCTCCAGGGCCGGGCCCTGAAGACCGCGGTCCCACCAGTTGAAGACGTTCACGGGGAAATCCAGGCAGTCGTCCATGTAAAGTTCACTCCCGTGGATGTGGGCGGTGTTCATCCTCCCCAGGCCGGAGATGGCTGCAAACACCCTCTGGGCATAGGGTTTCACGAAGGCAAGGAATATCTCGCGGCTCACGATCTCCTTGGCGGCCGGAACCGACATGAAGATCCCCGCCGCGCCGATCTCAAGCGACTTCCGCGAATAGGCGATGAGGTTCTCGGTCACCATCGCAAGAGCCGCGTGCAACGTTTCGGGCTCGTTTTGCGCTAGATGCTCCATGTTCTCTCCGGCAATGCTGCGCCGGATGCTCTGCCAGGGGTCAAACACCGTGTCGATGAAGTAAGCCCGCCCCTTGAGTTCCCGGGAGATGATGCGCAGCGCCTTGAACTGCTCGCTCCATCCCCAGCGTTCGACGTCGAAGGCCGTGAACGTCTGCAGGTCCTCCTTGGTGCGCACCGTGTCGAGCCCCCTGGGTGCCGGATAATAATAGTCGTTCATGACCTTGAGGAAGTCGAAGTCGTAGTGCTTGAAGTACTCGAGGGTCAGCCGCGCAAATTGCTCGCCCCCGGCGTGCTGAACGCCGAAGTGGTACCAGAGGGAAATGGGGGGATAGTCCACTTCATCGCCCTTGAGAACTCGATCGACGCGTTCGATTTTGTTCATGTGGCCTCCTGCTTCATGAATTCCGCGGGCAGTCGCGTGGCGGGCCTTCCCTCACACGGTCTCTTTCTCATATACGTTGCAGATGCAGCACAGAAAAGTAGCAGGCTCGGTGTCGCTCAGGTTGCGCATGCCGTGGGGCTCCATGCTGGGGACCACCACCGTGTCCCCCGGGCCGGAGACCCAGCTTTTCGTCTTTTGATCGGTTTTCGGGTCGTACTGGTGGCATTCGAAGCGGCCGCTCAAAATGTACATCGTCTGAATGTAGAAGTGGTTGTGGATCGGGATCTCGCCGCCGGGTTGGGCCGTGAACAGGCGCAGTCCGTACTCGGGGTAGCCGGTGCCGTCGTCCCCGAATTTCGAAAGCCAGCGCACGCTGATGCCCTTCACGTCGTAAGCTTTGCCCCGGTAAGGGAATTTGGCGATCTTGACATCTTCGACATCTTTCCATTTGACTAGGTTCATGATGTCCTCCTTGGAGGTGCCGGTTGCAGCAGTCGGTATTTCAGCATTTTGATGACGTACAATAGCCATTGCCAGAATTCTGTTCCAAACTTGAGCGATTCTGTCCCAGATCCAGGCGGAAAGGCCCGGAGGGGTCTGCGCCCCGCAGGGGCCGCCGCAAATGACACCGTGGCGGCGACAACGCCCCCAGGGGTTCTAGAATGAATCCGACCAGGCAGCGACGGCGGTGGCTGTCGTGGGATCTTTCCGTTGGGGGCTGTCCGGGCATATATGAGCGGCACTTGCTGCCGTTGCGATGGCCACCGGCGAGATTGCGGTGGCCCCTGCGGGGCGCAGACCCCTCCGGGCCCCGATGCAACTCGACAAAATCGCTCAATTTAGGTTCTAGTAACAACCCAGAATTTTGAGATACTCGCTCTTCTCGGCAATGGCCGCACGAACGGGCGCCAGCTCCGGGGACTCCAGGTCGGCCTCCAGGTCGATGTAGAACATATATTTCCAGGGCTCGCCGGGGATGGGCCGGGACTCGAGCTTGATCATATTGATCTTGTTTTCGGCGAACACCTGCAAGATCGCAAAGAGCGCCCCGGGTTCGTTGCGCGTCGAGCAGATGAGCGAGGTCTTGGCCACTTTGCGCTTCTCGATCGGCCCCCCGCCGACCACCACGAAACGCGTGAAGTTGCGCGGGTTGTCCTCGATGCCCTCCGCAACCACGGCCAGGCCAAAATGTTCGGCAGCCGCCAGGTTGGCGATGGCGGCATCGCCGGGGTCGACCGAGGCGCTCACCCGCTCGGCTGCGTCGGCTGTATCGCCCACCGCGACGTGCTCCCATCGGTGCTGCGAGAGAAACTGGCGGCACTGCTCGAATCCCTGGGGGTGGGAGAGCACGCGCCGGATGGCGGCGAGCTCCGTGCCGGGCTTGGCCAGCAGGTTTTGCATGATGCGAACCTGCAGCTCGCCGATGATGAGCAGGTCGTACTCCCGCAGCAGCTCGTAGTTTTCGTGGATGCTTCCGGAAAGCGAGTTTTCCAGGGGCACGATGCCGTAGTCCACGCGGCCGGTCTTCACCGCCTCGAAAATGGAGCGGAAGGTCGGCAACGGCACCGCTTCGGCGGCGTCACCGAAATACTGGAGGCAGGCTTTGTGGCTGAAAGTGCCCATTCGGCCCATAAAGGCGGCTCGCTGCCGTGCGCTGCCGTTTTTTCGCTTGCGCTCGATGACCTGGACCCGTTCCAGGTGGGCGAAGTCGAGCTGTTTGCCGATGACCGGCGCAATCACGTAAATGTCCCGCATGAGCTGGCGGAACTGCTGAGGGTAGAGGCTCTGGGCGCCGTCGGACAGGGCGTGCTCCGGGTCGTGGTGCACCTCGATCATGAGCCCGTCCGCGCCGGCGGCCACCGCGGAGCGCGCCATGGGGCTTACCTTCTCGCGCATGCCCGTGGCGTGGCTAGGATCGACGATGATCGGCAGGTGCGTCAGTTTTTTCAGGACCGGGATCGCGGAAAGGTCCAGGGTGTTGCGGGTGTAAGGCTCGAAGGTGCGGATGCCGCGTTCGCACAAAACGACCTGGCTGTTGCCCTCGGATAGAATGTACTCAGCGGACATGAGCCACTCCTCTATGGTCCCGGACAGGCCGCGTTTGAGCAGCACGGGCTTGCCCATGCGGCCGGCGCACTTGAGCAGCTCGAAGTTTTGCATGTTGCGGGCGCCGATCTGGACCACGTCCACGTACTTCATCATAAGATCGGCCTGGGATGGGGAGGTCATCTCGGTCACCACGCCGAGCCCCACGGTCTCGCGCACCTCGGCCAGAATCTTGAGCCCGTTTTCCTCCAGGCCCTGGAAAGAGTACGGCGAGGTGCGCGGCTTGAAGGCGCCGCCCCGTAAGAGCGAGGCGCCGGCCTTCCTGACCTCGCGGCCGATGGTGAGCGCCTGCTCGAGGCTTTCAACGGCGCAGGGCCCGGCGATGACGCAGATGTTCTCTCCGCCGATGATCACATCCCCTACCCGCACGAGGGTGTCCTGGGGGTGCATCGCGCGGCCGACCAGTTTGTAGGGGGTCTTCACCCGGATCACGTTGGCGACGCCGGGGAACTGGCGCAGTTCCTCTTCCCCCACACCGGGCTTTCCGAGGATGCCGATCCGCTCCACATCGGTCGGCGGCAGCTCCCGGCAGTCACAGTGCTTGGCCTTGAGTTTGCGGATCAGGGCAGTCTTGCCTTCGAGAGTCAGGTCTTTGTCCAGTTCTAAGATCATGGCGGGTGTCTCCTCTTAGACATCGGCTTTCACAGCCTGAAAAACATAAAGCCCCGAGGGGGGTCTCGGGGCTTCGCAAAATCAAACCCCGGACAGACCACCATCGGTCCATCGGGGCTTATGCCGTTCCTTGGTTTATCGGCCCGGATGGACGCCTCTAAACCAAAAAAACCAGAAGAAGCGTCCAAACATGTTTCCGCTCATTTTCAGTGTTTTTAAGATATCATTTAGAAAATTTCTCAAGCGGTGTCAAGAACCCTTTTGTGCCGGCGTGGCTCCGGTTCTCGGCGGCTGTAACTGCTGCCAGGATTCCGTTCCAATCAGAAGTTGCCGCTGCACCTTTTTCAGCGCGCCAGGCCCACAAAGGCCCTTCCCGCAAATTGCGAGCCGGCCTCCCCCGGGCCCGATCAGCGGATCAGCTGGCTGAACCGCTCGCCGGTCGGGCTGAGGGTTCCCTTCTGAATATTCTCCCAAGCCTTGGAGTTGCTCAGCTTCTTGAGCTGTTCGTAAGTGAGGTGGTCGGTTTCGGGTGTGTAGTCCACGTAGCTGTAGAGATGCTGCATCCAAAAAAACGAGCAGAACTGGGCATCGATGGTCCGGGCGAGATTAACCACCAGTTGAATGAAATTTGCATCGAGCGGCTGCCAGAAGGAGAAGGCGTCCCGCCGGAAGGCTTCCGCGGGAGAGGTGCGGTCGAACTCCCGGCCTAAGACCTTGTAGAGCCAGGCCTCGCCGATGGACACCCGCTTGCCTTTGGCCCGGGCGGTTTCCGCGGCCTTCATCACCCGGTCTGAGGCGAGGCCGTATGGGACGGGGTAGATGTGAAAATCGATATAGTCCAGCTCCGGTATGGCTGCCAGTGCCTTGAAATAGTCTGCTGATGCCCAGGCTCCGGCTCCGGCGCCGAGCTTGACTCCCGGCCGGTCGAGGTCCTTGGCCACCTGTTTGACCGTCGCGGCAAAATCTGATGGCGAAAACGGCAGGCCGGTGTTGCGGGCCTGGGTGTCCGGCTCGGAGAGGATCGTCAGAAAGTCAGGCCGGATGTCGGCGATGATCACCTCGGCCATCTCCCTCAGCCCGGCGTTGAACCCCTGCCGCTTCAAACCGCGGTAGTCGACTCCGAGCTGGCTGAGCTCGGGCTCCCGGAAGGCCGAGCCCATTTCGGCGACAATCAGCAGCCCCTGTTTCCGGATTTCTCCCGCGACTCTGCGGTAGAACTCGCGGTACTCTGCGGTACGCGGATGGTTGCGGGTGAGCACGGGGTACTGCAGGCTGAGGGAAACGCACCGCACACCCAGGGACTTCAGGCGGTCCAGCGTGAGAGCAGTTTCCTGCAGGACGCGATCGTTCAGAAGGGCCTCCCCGCGGTTGCTGCTGGCCGTCAGCAGCTCGACCCCGAACGCTGTGTCGGATTTTTTCTGACCCCAGGGCAGGGGGATGAGCGGCAGCTGCCGGTCGATCTCCGTGTCGATCTCACGGTAGATCGCCCGGTAGGCCTCCGGCACCTCCGAAGGAACCGAGTGCGCGGGGGCCGACTCGAGAACTCTCTGGACACACGCAGCGGCCAGGAAGCACATGCTGATCAGAACGGCGCAGACTGTTTTCTGCATGACACCTCTCTCGCCATTAAAGGCCGATTTCAAAATTCCGTTCCCGCTCACCCGCCTTCCCCCTTGACCGTTGAAACGGAACGGCAGTCTGACGATCACTCTTCATAAACCAGGACCCGATGCTTTACAATCCCCCGCCAGGCATTACTTTCGTACTGATCAACCAGAAAATAATGGCCTGAAGGGCCAAACCATATCGGAGACAGTCGAATGACCACAACCAAGAAAGTTTTCAGTCTTGCGGCGGACGCCGAAGGCAACCCCCATGGGTTGGACGAGCATCACATTCCCGAGGAGCTGCCGATTCTACCCTTGCGCAACACGGTGGCATTCCCGTTCACCATCATCCCGCTGTCGATCGGTATTTCGCGCTCGGTCAAACTGATCGAAGATGCGCAACAGGGCGATCACTTGGTAGGCCTCGTGGCCATGAAGGACCCTCAGATTGAGGAGCCCCTGCCCGGGCAGGTCTATGAGGTCGGGACCATCGCCCACATCGAACGCGTGGTAAAAACGGCGGAGCAGCAGCTGAACGTTATCGTGCATTGCCTCGAACGCTTCAGGGTCCAGTACTGGACTTCGGACAAACCCTACCTGAAGGCCCGCATCTCGCTCGCCACGGACATCATCGAAGACGACGTCGAAATCAATGCCCTGCATCGCAGCCTGCTCGACCTGGCGCGTGAGGTGGTGGCGCTCTCCCCGAACTACCCCAAGGAGGCGGCGGAATTCCTGGCTCAGATCAAGAATCCTCGCCACCTGGCCTACTTGGTAGCCAATTATGCCGGCCTCGACATGGCCAAGGCGCAAGGGATTCTGGAGGCCCAAACCCTCAAGGATAAGCTGCGCACCCTGATCACCCACCTCAGCCGGGAAAAAGAAGTCCTCTCCCTTGGACAGAAGATCCAGAGCGAGGCGCGCGAGGAAATGGACAAGGCACAGAGAGACTACTACCTGCGCCAGCAGCTCAAAGCCATCCAGAAGGAGCTGGGCGAATCCGACAGCGAGGGCCGCTCGGATGCCGACGAGTACGCCGAAAAGATCGAGAAGGCCGGATTGCCGCAGGAAGCCCGCAAGGAGGCCGAGCGCGAGCTGAAGCGCCTGCAAGGTATGTCGCCGCACTCGCCGGAGACCTCCATCATCAAGACCTACCTGGACTGGCTGGTGGACCTGCCGTGGACGAAAACGAGCAAGGACCGCACCGACATCGACAACTCGCGCGCGGTGCTCGACGAAGACCATTACGGCTTGCAGGATGTCAAGGAACGCATCATTGAATACCTCGCCGTGCGCAAGCTGGTGACTGAGCGCGGCGTCAGCGTGAAGTCGGAAAATGGATCGGTGTCCGAGGCCATGGGTGCGATCCTGTGCTTTGCCGGCCCGCCGGGCGTCGGCAAGACCAGCCTGGGC
>Ga0316628_100003572_pt1 | contig 12011 bp, 9 predicted proteins | sample OWC_Aug_M2_C1_D5_FD_207648 | JGI IMG/M metagenome (GOLD analysis project Ga0316628, IMG submission 207648) | Wetland soil microbial communities from Old Woman Creek delta, Ohio, United States - OWC_Aug_M2_C1_D5_C | ecosystem: Environmental > Terrestrial > Soil > Wetlands | place: USA: Ohio...
GGCTTCTATGAGAAGGCCCATCCGGAGATCGTCAAGAACGAAGGGCCGCGGCTCCAGGCTTCCATCGACGGCGTCGTCGCGGCCTTCGCCGAGAACGCCTTTCCCGAGATGAAGGCCCGCTCCGACGCCTATCCGAACAACATCGGCCATCTCAGCTTCCCGGGCTGTTTCCGCTGCCACGACGGCCGGCACTCGAGCCCGTCGGGACGGACGATCAGCCGCCAGTGCGACCTCTGCCATGCGATCACCGCCCAAGGGCCGCATGGCCGGATGACCAACGCCTCGGGCGGGCAGTCGCTCGAGTTCGCCCACCCGGTCGACATCGGGCAGGAATGGAAAGAGACGCCCTGCACCGATTGCCATTCGCCGGGCTGATTATTCAAGGCTTGGCCGAAGCCGCGGAATCTGCTAGGATGACCCACAGCCTGCCCGGGGGCGACCCGGGTCCCTGACCTGACTCTGCCAATCCATCGATCGAGGAGGTCCGATGAAGCATTTGTGGAAGATCGCGGTGATCGGCGTCTTTGCGGCGATGCTCGTCCTTCCTCAGACGGCCGCCGCCGGCATCAAGTTCGGCCTCAAGGCCGGGGCCAACGTGGCCAACGTCAACGGCGATTTCGCGACCGAGCTCGAGAACTGGAAGAGCACGGTCGGCTTCTGCGGCGGGATCTTCCTGGAGCTCAATTTCGGCCGCATCCTGACCATCCAGCCCGAGGTCCTCTACACCATGAAGGGCGCGGACTCGGGGGCAGGCAAGCTCAGCCTCGACTACCTCGAGATCCCGGTGCTCCTCAAGGTCCGCATCCCGACCGGCAGCATCCATCCCTTCGTTTTCGCCGGCCCGGCCTTCGGCTTCCGGCTCAAGGCCGTCATCGAGGGCATCGAGATCGACGACATGCCCAAGTCGGACTACGGCGCCGTCCTCGGCGGCGGCCTCCAGCTCGGGCGGTCCATCCACGTCGACGTCCGCTACACGATGGGCCTCGACAAGCTGGCCATCCCTGAGCTCGACACGATCGACCTGAAAAACGGCGTGCTCTCGGCGACGCTCGGCCTGACCTTCTGAGCGGCCGGGACGGAACGATACCCGACGACCGTCCTTCAGCCCTCGATCTCTCTCTGGACGACGGGTCCGCCGGGACGGGTCCAGGCCAGGCCGTCTTGACGGATCATTGAGCCCTTTTTGACAAATCCCTGACAACTCCGCCACCGGTCCGGCCTACCTTGAGTCCGAAGTCAGGACTTCTGGAAAAGGAGAGGACCGATGGCGACCCAAAATGCCCTGAAGAAAAAAGGAAGGGCGAAAAGGTCCGGACCGATCGCGGCCTCGCTCCTCATCGTCTGGCTTGCGGCTGCTCCGCTCCTGGCCCAGGATGGGACCGGCGTCCAGGCGTCCCTCCCCGTCGACGCAAGATCCGCTGGCTTTCCCTCGGAACGAACGGCCTTCACCTTGTCCCTCGCCACGACCCTGGCCTCCTGGGGCCTGCTGCTCGGGGCGTGGCGGACGGTGAGCGGGGGCTCTTCCGGGATCGTCCTCACCGCCGGCATCATGGTCGGTCCGTCTTTCGGCTCCTTCTATGGGGGACTCTGGGGTCGCGGATTGTTGTGGACCGGCCTCCGGCTGGGGGTCTCCGCTTTGGCCCTCAGCTACTCCCGCAATCACGATGAGGAAGACAACACGAACCTGAACGTCCTCATGCTCGTCACGCTCGTCGGCTCGAGCATCTATGAATGCGCGACGGTCAAGTCGGCGGTCCGGAAGCACAACGCCGCCCGGCTGGCGAGGCGCGGCACGAACCTCGCCCTGGCCCCCTTCCTCCTCCCCAATGGAGCAGGCCTCCAGGTGCGGCTGGGCTTCTAGCGGCAAAACCTTTCAGCCTTTCGCGTCAGGGCCCTCCTTCTCGGCGCGATCCCTTTCGACCGGCCGCCGGCCGGCGGAGATGCCGGCGAGGCTTGACATCCTTATATCCGAGTAAGATTATAGTATCTATCGACCTAATAGGATTAAGTGGTGTCGATCGCTTGCCCGAAATGCCGGTCTGACAATCCTGCCACAGCCCGGTTTTGCGGCGGCTGCGGGACGCGTTTGGGGCCTCCCGGAACCCCGCTCCAGGATTCCGTGACCCGAACGCTCGAGTCTGCGCCGGACGGGCTTGGCCGCGGGGCCCTGTTCGCCGGCCGTTATGAGGTCATCGAGGCCTTGGGCGCGGGAGGGATGGGTGAGGTCTATCGAGTCGAGGATACGACGGTCGGGCAGGAGATCGCGCTCAAACTCATCCGGCCCGAGATCGCGGCGGCCGAAGACACCATCGGCCGGTTCCGGCGGGAATTGACGACGGCCCGGATGGTCGCCCACCGGAATGTCTGCCGGATGTTCGACCTCGGCGAATTTCGAGGCCGGTTCTTCATCACGATGGAGTATGTGGACGGGGAGGATCTGAGGAGCTTTCTCCGGAGGTCGACCCAATTGACCGCCGGGACGGCCCTTCGGATCGCGGGACAGGTCTGCGAGGGATTGGCGGAGGCCCACCGTCTGGGGGTCGTCCATCGGGACCTCAAGCCTTCGAACATCATGATCGACCAGGAGGGGAATGCCAGGATCATGGATTTCGGCATCGCCCGTTCGCTCCACTCGCCGAGCATCACCGGGACGGGGCTGGTCGTCGGCACGCCGGATTACATGTCTCCGGAGCAGGCGGCGGGGGAGGAGGCGGATCCGCGCTCGGACATCTACTCCCTGGGGATCATCCTCTACGAGATGGTGACGGGGAGAGTGCCCTTCAGCGGGAATTCCCCTTTGAGCCTGGCCCTCAAACACAAGCTCGAGGTCCCTCGGAACCCTCAGGAGCTGGTCCCCCAGCTTCCCGATGAGCTCGGTCTCTTGATCCTGAAATGTCTGGAAAAGGACAAGGAGAAGAGATATCAGAGCGCGGCTGAGCTGAATCGAGAGCTGGAGAAGATCGAAAGCGGGGCGACCGTCGTACGGACTTCGCTCTCTCAACCGGCGTCTCAGGGTGCGGCCGGGGCGTCCGGGACGACGGCCCGGGCCAAAAAGACGAGGCGAGCGGTCCTCTTGGTCATTTTCGCCGTTGTTTTGTCTTCGGCGGCCCTGACCCGGCGCCTGTGGCTCAAAGGGAAGGGCGAGCCGTTGGATTCCATCGCCGTCCTCCCTTTCGAGAACGTGAACGCGGACCCGGAGATCGAATACCTCAGCGATGGGATCACCGAGACTCTGATCAACAGGCTGTCCAGGCTCTCCACGATCAAAAAGGTCATCTCACGGGCTTCCGCCTTCACCTACAAGGGGGAAAGGATCGATCCCCATCGGGTGGGGGCGGAGCTGGGAGTGAAGGCCGTTTTGACCGCCCGGATGGTCCGGTATGGCGAGACGATCTCCATCAGCCCGGCCCTGGTCAGGACGAGCGATAACAGTCAGCTTTGGGGAGAACGCTACAAACGGAAGATCCGAGACCTCTTCGCCATGGAGGATGAGATCACCTCGGCGATCGTCGCGGCCTTGAGACTCGAGCTGAGCGGGGACCAGAAGAAAAGGATCTCGGAGCGCCGGATCGACAATGTTCAGGCCTACGAGCTCTATCTCAAGGCCAAGCAAGAGATCAGGCTCTGGACCCGGGACGGCTGCGACCGGGCGCTCCAGGACCTCGAGAAAGGGCTGGAGCTCGCCGGCGAGAATGCCATGCTCAATGCCGGGATCGGCTATGTGTATTACTCCTATGCGAACATGGGGGTCCTGGCCGAAGAGAACGGGAAAAAGGCCGAACGCTACGCCAATAAGGCCCTGGACATGGATCCGGAATCCTCCGACGCCCACCTGGTCCTGGGCCTGGTCTATTCGTCCTTCTTTGGGAATCCGCAGGGGGGCGTCTATCACCTGAAGAAAGCGCTGGAAAGCAACGCCCGGGATGGGGACATCTTGTGGTGGCTCTGTATGGCTTACGCCTACACGGGGAAGATCTCCGCGGCGGAAAGAGCCGCGGAGAAGATGGCCGAATTCGACCCGCTCAATCCCCAGACCGTACCCGCGAAGATCAATGTCTATCACTACGGAGGCCGGCTGGATCTCGCTTTTGAGCTCCTCTCCAAAGATCCCCCTCCCGACCCGCCCGGGCTGCTTGACTACGCCTGGTTCCTCGTCTCTCGGAAGAGGCTCAAGGAGGCCGAAGATATCGTCGAGAGTCACATCCAGGATCCGGAACGGAATCTGTGGTGGCAGCTCTACGCTCTTCTCAAGTTTGCGGCGCGCGGCGATCGCGAGGGCTTTTCGCGTCTGTTGAATCCGGATCTACTTTATACGGTCAAGCGGGATCCTCAATATTCGACCTTTCTCGCGGATTATTATGCTCTCCTGGGCGAACGGGAGAAGGCCCTCGATTGGCTGGAAAACGCGGTCGACCGTGGTTTCATCAACTATCCTTATCTCAATGCCTACGACCCTTATCTGGCGGACCTCCGCGGGGAGGCCCGATTCCGGGAGCTCATGGAGAAGGTCCGCCTGGAGTGGGAACGATTCGACGAATAAAGGAAGGAATGGGCGAAAGAGGACTTGAACCTCCGACTTCTATCGTGTGTCGGAAGCGGCGAAAATCGATAAATAGTAGCAAATAATATAGTAGCAAAGAAATTGGGCTGTTTTTACGGACTCCAACAGTTCGATGGAGCTCGATATTACTAGATACGTTTTGATATCCCTGGCCTATTTCGGGCACAATTTGGGCACAAGATAAGAAGACGCGACACAGAACATTGGAGAGAAGATGGCCATCCAGCAAAAGAAACGGATTCTCATGAAAGCGGTTGTCTATACACGTTACGGGCCGCCCGAAGTCCTGCAGCTCAAAGAGGTCGAAAAACCAACTCCCTCCGACGCTCAGGTTCTCATAAAGGTCCATGCGACGACGGTTAACCGAACTGATTGCGGATTTCGAAAGCCAGAATATGGTTTCATCATTCGCATGATCAATGGGCTCTTTAGACCTCGCAAGAAGATACTGGGAAGCGAATTCGCCGGAGAAATTGAAGCCGTCGGCAAGGACGTCACCGCATTTAAGCCCGGTGATCCGGTCTTTGGATTGAGCACGGGCCGTTTTGGAGCTCACGCGGAATATGTCAGTATCCCTGAAAAGGGCTCCATGGCTATCAAGCCCGCCAATATGTCCTACGAAGAGGCGGCCGCTGTCTGTGACGGGCTGATGCTGGCCATGACCTACATCCGGAAGATCGATTTTCAGAAAGCGAAAGGAATCCTCGTCAACGGAGCCTCCGGGTCGATCGGTTCCGCTTGTGTCCAGCTGGCCAAGTGCTACGGCGCAAAGATCACGGCCGTCTGCAATACGAAGAATATCGGACTCGCGAGATCGTTGGGAGCCGATAGGGTCATTGATTATACAAAGGACGATTTTACACAAGATAACCAGATCTATGATGTCGTTATTGATGCGGTCGGCAAAAGTTCGTTCTTTCGCTGTAAAAGGTTGCTGAAGCGCGGCGGCGTCTATTATTCAACGGATCTTGGGTTCTTGGCACAAAATATCTTCTTAGCTTTATGGACGCGGGTTTTCTCCAGCAAGAAAGTGAAGTTCCCGATCCCCAAGGATAGTAAAAAGGACATCGAATTCTTCAAAGAGATTATCGAGGCGGGAAAGTATAGGGCCATCATCGACAGACGCTATTCCCTGGATCAGATCGTCGAGGCCACGAGATATGTCGAGACTGGGCAAAAAACCGGAAACGTTGTTATCAGGATCTTTTAAAACCGTAATGTAAAGACCGGTCTCCCTGACTATCCCCTCGAGGGCCCATCTCAGGCGTTGATCTATCGCCTGACCCTGTGATCGAGGATCTCGATCTTACGGGCGTTCAGGGCCGTGGCCGTGGATTGGTGGACTCCGATCCGGATGTGCCCCGAGTCGACAGAGTCGATCTCGTGCCGGGTGGTGTCGATCGGAATCCATCCGGCCTCGCCCATATAAACTTCGTTCCAGCCATGCTGACCGAATACGCCTCCGCCGGACCTCGCGTACAAACATCCCCAGACGACCCGGGCGGGGATCCCGACGGCCCGACAGAACGCGGCAGTGAGGAATCCGAAGCCGCCGCACTCACCGCTCCGCGTATCGTAAACGCCTTTCGCCGTCCCGCCGCCGGGGATCGCGCCTTTGATATTGACGGCGACCCATTGGGCGACGCGCCGGGCGGCTTCCCAGGAGTCTTTGGATCCCTTGGTGATCTCGCGGGCTTTTTCGACCAGGACGGGATCGGCCGATTGGATGAAGTCGGACGGCTCCAGGAATTCCTTCAGGACCGGGTCGCGGCTGAAATCGGGCGGAAACGGCGGCGCCTTCGAGCCGTCGTAACGCCGGTGCTCGATCTCGAACTCGCCTTCGATGTGATTGTCCCTGACGGTGCCGATGAACCGCTGTCCCGGGATGTTGAGCGTTTCCGGCGAGACCCAAAGGCCGGTGGGGTCGAGGACCGCCCTGACCCTCATAAAGGAAATATCATTGGGATCCGGGATCGTCCGATTGGCCTTGACCGAGAGGGTCGGATCCAGATTGGCTGTTTGGACCGCCTGCACGACCGAGGCGTCCGCCAGGTAAATGAACCGGTTCGGCATCTGCGTCTGGACCTCGATCCCCGTCGCAGGGTCCAGCCAAAGTCTGAACTTCAGCCCGTTCGACCGGTTCAAGCAGTCGAGAACGATCGTTTCGAAAGTCTTGCCCGCCCTCCGGACCGTCTCGGCGCCGACCTTTGTGTACACGACGTCCTGGACTTTGCCGTCGCGGCCGTTGAAGATCTTGTAGCTCTGCGTTTCCATTTTGCGTCTGGCGAAATCCGCGACGAGGTGCGGAAAATATAGGGTGTTCTCGAGAACGATGTCGGTCGGCAGCTCCACGGCTTCTTCCTTGTCCATCCCGGTGCCCGAGATGTAGGCCCGCCCGCCGTCGATGCGCATCTTGGCGAACATCCTCTGCTCGCCCTGCTCGATGGTGCTGTCGTGATAGCGGAAGCCGTTCGTCTCCGGGTCGAGATGGTAGGTCAGTCTGAGCCGGCTCTCGACCTGTTTTCCCATGGCCCGAACACGCATCAGGACCGTATGCTCGAGCAGAATAAGCTTCCGGCCTTCCTGGACGAGCGGCTCGGTCGTGAATTTGACGTAGCCGCAGAGGGTGCCGTTGATCTCGTACGCGTAATAATATTCTTCCGCCGATGCCGGAGGCGCGACCATGACGGCCACGGCCGACGACCAAAACACCGCTAAGAGGACACGCCATCTTATGGTTTTCACGGGCAGATCCTCCCTAAGAGGTTTCGCTCTCTTCCTTCACCCGGACGGCCAGCCTCATGAGCCCGTAATAGGCCGCCAGGGCAACGGCAAACAGGACGGCTTGATGAACCCACGGGCCCTCGGCCAGCCAGCGGGGGGCGAGGGTTCCGATGCCGCCAATACGGACCATGCGTTTGACGTCGACCATCCACGTCGCGAGAATGCCGAGCACCATAAAAGCTATCACACCCGCGGTCAGGGCGGATGGGCCGAATTGCCAGGAGAAGATGTACCAGCCGCCCGCGAGGACAAGCGAAACGGCGCAGGTCAGACTCGCCAGGGCCACATAGCCGGAATATTCCGGGGTCGAGCCCCAAGCCCCTCGGATGAACAGGGATAAGACGAGCCAGTAGATGACAGCGAATCCGAGCGCCAAGCCGAATTTCGCCCGGACGATCTGGCGGTCGGTCACCGGGAGGGTCCGAAGGAAGCCATATGACTCCTGCCTCTCGCTCCACAAGATCGAGCTGCTGAGCCAGACGGGAACCCAGAGGGCCATCACGGATAGCACGCCTCGATTTCTCTGCCCCAGGAGCATGGCCAGCGGAGGAATGACGAACGTGCAGAGATGGGAGATGAAGAAGAAAGAGCTCTTTCGTAGGATGGCGGACATATCATTCTCCTTGGTGCATGGCGATCAGGATGTCGTCGAGCCTGGCGTTTTCGATTCGAACGTCGCCGCGGGCGATCCCCGCCTCCAAGGAACCCCGAATGGCGGGAAAGTCCGGAGTGAGCCCCGAGCTCCCGAAGGGCTGTCGGCGAACATCGACCAGTTGTCCGAGGAGAGCTGGGGGGAGGGCTCCCTCCTTGAAATGGATCCTCTTCCATCGGGCCAGCAACTCGTCCCTGTCGGACTGGACTACGAGCTTCCCGTTGTCCAGGAAATTGATGTACTCGGCGATGTCCTCGAGCCCGTCGGTGACGTGGGAGGCCACGACGACCGTCTTCTCCTCTTCGGCGGCGAACCTCCGTAAGCGCTCGAGGATCGTCCGGCGGAGGATGATGTCCAGCCCGGCCGTGGGCTCGTCCAAGACGAGAAGGTCCGCTTCGTGCGAAAGGGCGAGCGCGATCGCAAAAAGCGTCTTCTGCCCACGGGACAGGCGCTTGAACGTCTTCTCCCGTCCGACCTTGAATTCCTCGAGCATCCGGCCAAAAGAGCCGCCGTCCCAGCGTTCGTAGAAGGAGGCGGCGAACCGGGCGTTGAACTCGACCGACCGGTCCTGATAGAAAAGCGGCTCCTGAGGGACGTATCCGATCCGGTTCTTGATCTCCTTTTCCCGGTCGTCGTAGCCGAGGCCGAAGATCCGGACAGTCCCCGAACTCGCCGGGATCTGGTGGACCAAAAGCTTCATCAGGGTCGTCTTCCCCGCCCCGGTGGGCCCGAAAACGCCGAAGACGCAGCCGGGGGGAATCTCGAACGATATGTCTTTCAGGGTGAAGTCATCATAATGCTTGGTCAGGCCTTTGGCTTCCAGGGAGATGGCCATGTCAGTCCTCCTCGACCTCGCGGATCAATTGAACGACGTCCTTGGCTTTGACGCCGAATCTGGCGCCCGTCGCGAGCATTCCCTTCAACGCGGTCTTGAACTCGGCCAGCTTCTCTTTGCGCAGCCTCTCCCGATTGACGTCGGCGACAAAGGAACCCAGTCCGGCACGTGTCAGGATGAATCCTTCGCTCTCCAAATCCAAGTAAGCCCGCTTGATCGTGATGATGCTTATCTTGAGCGCTTCGGCGAGTTCTCGTATGGAAGGCAGCTTATCGTTGGGGCGCAGGTCCCCGGCGGCGATGGCGTTCTTGATCTGGTCTGTGACTTGCTTGTACATCGGGTCCGGATTGCTGGGCGAAAGGGCGATGAACAAGTTTTTCTCCTTATCTACTGAGCATACACAATATACACAGTTCGCTCGGATTTGTCAAGCAAAAAATAGATAGATCCTTTTTCCTCAATAACAGTTGCGTTATCTTGATCATCGCTCTTTGGCCGCTGACAAGAGGGAAACGGGGCATTTTGGTCCCTGCGGGGCTGGCTCAGGATATCTATAGGGAATGTATGCGAGGTAACAGGGGGGCGAAGAGAGAGTTGGTGGGCGATAGAGGACTTGAACCTCTGGCCTCTACCATTGACTGTCGGCGCATCGCGAACTAATATCCCTTCAGAGGGATGAGGGACATGATCGGGAAGACCCTTGGCCGGTACCGCGTCCTCGAGAAGATCGGCCGGGGCGGCATGGGCGAGGTGTTCCTGGCCGAGGACTCCTCCCTCCACCGACGTGTTGCCCTGAAGTTCCTCCCGCCCGAGATGCAGCGGGACGCCGAGGCGCACAGGCGCTTCATCCGAGAGGCCCGGTCCGCGGCGGGGCTTGACCACCCTTACATCTGCCACATCAACGAAGTCGCCGAAGCCGAGGGCCGGGACTTTATCGTCATGGAGTACGTTGACGGCCAGGCCCTGAGGGCGAAGATCAGGCAGGGGCCAGTCGCCCTCGGGGAAACCGTTCAGATCGGCATCGAAGTCGCGGAGGCTCTCGAGGCGGCGCACGGCAAGGGCATCGTCCACAGGGACATCAAGCCCGAGAACATCATGCTGACCCGGACGGGCCACGCCAAGGTCATGGACTTCGGGCTGGCCAAGCAGATGGTTTCGCCCGAGAAAGAGGATCTCGGCGGCCCGACAATGACGCTCCTTACATCTGAGGGGACCACGGTGGGAACGTTGGCCTATATGTCGCCGGAGCAGCTCCGCGGCCTGCCTGCCGATGCCCGCAGCGACATTTGGTCGCTCGGCGTGACGCTCTACGAGATGGCCTCGGGCGTCCGGCCCTTCCAAGGACAGAGCGGGTTCGAGGTGAGCTCGGCCATCCTGAACCGGGCACCTCTGCTGCTACCCGCGGGCGTGCCGGCGGAGCTGGGCGCCGTGGTCGGGCGCTGCCTCGAGAAAGACCCCGCGAATCGCTATCAGACGGCGCAGGACCTACGGGCCGCGCTCGAAGAGATACGGGCGGGTACGGCATCAATTTGGGCGGCCTGGCGGTATCGCCTGACCCGCCGGCGCTGGCTCGTACCTGCGGCTGGAATGGTTATCGTGGCGGTGCTAGTGTTGGCCCTGGACGTCGGGGGGCTGCGAACCCGTCTGACCGGCGGGGCGGGTGCCGAAGGGCGGACCTTCAAGCTGGCCGTCCTTCCCTTCGAGAACCTGACGGGTGACCGGGAACAGGAATTCCTGAGCGACGGCATGACCCAGGAGATGATTTCCCAACTCAGCAGCCTCCATCCGGCCAGAATGGGCGTCATCGCGAGGACGTCGGTCATGCGGTACAAGAAGAGCGGCGTGCCCATCGACCAGATCGGCCGCGAGCTCGACGTAGCCTATGTCCTCGAGGGAACGGCCCGCCGCGAAGGGGAACGCGTCCGCATTTCCGCGGAGCTCATCCAGGTGCGGGATCAGACCCAGCTCTGGTCCAAGACTTACGAGCGGGAGGCCACCGGATTCCTGGCCATGCAGAGTGATATCGCCCGGAAGGTGGCCGATGCCCTAGCCCTTAAGCTGCTGCCGAGCGAGGAGGCTCAGCTGGCCAAAGCCCGGACCGTCAGTCCCGAAGCCTACGAGGCCTATCTCAAGTCCATTCATTACCGCGAAATGCTGTCCAAGGAGGGCTACGACGCGGCGGAGCGGTATCTCAATCTGGCCCTGGAGAAGGATCCGAACTATGCGGCGGCCTGGGCGGGTTTGTCCAGAGTCTGGGGAGGCCGTCAACAGATGGGCTGGGCCCCGTCGAAGGAGGCTTCCCTCAAGACAAAAGAAGCGGCCGCCAAGGCCCTCGAGCTGGACGATACGGAGGTCGAAGCTCATCGCGCCCTTGCCGGCCTCCTGACCTGGCTGGAGTGGGACTGGGGTGCTGCCGAACGGGAGTGGAAGCTCGTGCTGGAGCTCGATCCGGGATACGCGGATTCCCTGTCGTCATACTCGCACTTTCTGATGCACATGGGCCGCAAGGACGAAGCCATGGCGATGATCGAGAAGGCGCTGGAGCTCGATCCGTTCAACCTCAAGGTCCAGAGTTTCTATGCCATGGACCTTAACTATGTGCGCCGGTATGACGAGGCCATCGCCGTGGCCCGGAAGATCCTGAAGATGCAACCGAATACGCCGCTCGGCATAACGACCCTGATGACGGCGTTTTTCGCCAAGGGCATGTATGACGAGACGCTTGCCTTGGAAAAAGAAAGATGCGCCGGCGACCCTGAACTCCTGCGGGCGTTGGATCAAGGCTATGCGGAGGGCGGCTTCGCCGTCGCCAAGAAGCGGCTCGCGGACACGTTAGCGGCGCGGTTCGGGAAACCCGGCGGCGTGTCGCCCTACCATCTGGCGAACCTCTACCTCCACGCCGGGGACAGGGACCGCGTCTTCGAGTGGCTCGAGATAGCCTACGCCGAACATAATCGGAACATGCCGTACCTGAGGCTGCACTTCTATTCCCTGCGCGACGACCCCCGCTTCCAGAACCTGCTGCAGCGCATGAACCTTCCGTTTGGCAACAAGAAATAGCTGAATCAGTCCAGGCGAAGCTCTCTCTCATAAACAAGGCTGTAGCACGATGGTCATTTCGGCAAGAGGAATGGTGGGCGATAGAGGACTTGAACCTCTGACTTCTACCGTGTGTAGGA
>Ga0316628_100003573_pt1 | contig 12008 bp, 15 predicted proteins | sample OWC_Aug_M2_C1_D5_FD_207648 | JGI IMG/M metagenome (GOLD analysis project Ga0316628, IMG submission 207648) | Wetland soil microbial communities from Old Woman Creek delta, Ohio, United States - OWC_Aug_M2_C1_D5_C | ecosystem: Environmental > Terrestrial > Soil > Wetlands | place: USA: Ohio...
GCCGCTCCCTCCCCTGCGGGTCACGGAGCAACTCGCCCACCACCGAGTCGTCGCGCTGCAGATCCCCAGCGAGTGACTCGGTGACGCGGCGCGCGGAGTGCGCGAACCCGGCCAGGTCCTCCGTGAGCTGGTCCTGCAGCTTCTCGTCCGTGAATAACTTCCCTACTACTCCCTTGCCGGCGCGCACGCCGGCGAGCAGCACATCCACCTGATCGAGCACCGAGGAGAGCCTCTCCACCACCCGCCGCCCGCTCTCGGGGCTGGTGGTCAGCTCGCCGAGCACCCCCTCGCCGCGCTCGACCCGGTCGAGGATGCGCCGCAGCGAGGAGGAAATCGCGAGGACGTTGGTCATCGCATCGCCACCCTGCGAGAGAACCTGGGCGACGTCGGTGGGCTCCACGCTCGGGACCACGCTCCCGGGCGGCAGCTCCGGCTTGGACGGGCTTCCCGAGGAAACCTCCAGGTAGCGGTCGCCGAGGAGCCCAAGGGTGCGGATCCGCACCGTCGAGTCGGCCCGGACGCGCTCGGCCAGACCCGCCCGGATGCGGAAGCTCACGCTGATCTCTCTCCGGTTGGGGTCCGTCGGCAGCTCCACGTCGCTCACCGCACCCACGACCACGCCGTTGAGCCAGACCGCGGCGCCCGGCACCAGCCCGCCGACGTGCTCGAAGCGGGCCCGGTACTCCACGTGGCGCTCGAAGAGGCCCTGCTTCCCGCCGAGCGTCAGGATGACGATCGCCAGCACGGCCAGCAGGGCGGCGGTGAAAAGCCCGACCCTGAGCCTACGTCCTCGATCCTTCTCGAGCATGCACACCTCCTGCGCGCACGAACTCGCCGACCGCCCCCTCCTGCTCGGCCGCCAGCGCCAGCGGGCCGGTGAACGCGAACCTGCCGCCGGTCAGGAACGCCACCCGGTCGGCGAGGCCCTCGGCGACCGCGAGGTCGTGGGTGACGACCAGCGACGTCGCGCCGGTGCCGCGGGTGACCTCGCGAAGCAGCGCCGTGATCGCCAGGCCGGTGAGCGGGTCGAGTCCCGCCGTCGGCTCGTCGTAGAGGATCACCTCTGGGTCGAGCGCCAGCCCGCGCGCGAGCGCCACGCGCTTGCGCATCCCCCCCGAGAGCTCGGCGGGCGCGAGATCCTCGGTGCCGGTGAGCCCGACCCGCCCGAGCAGGGTCGCCACCCGCGCCTCGATCTCGTCGTCGGGGAGCGCCAGGTGCTCCCGCAGCGGGAACGCGACGTTCTCCCCCACCGACAGCGAGTCGAAGAGCGCCGCGTTCTGGAAGATGTAACTCACGCGGCGGCGCAGCGCGACGAGGTCGAGCTCGGGCATCTCGGACACCCGGCACCCGAGGACCTCGACGGTGCCGGAGTCCGGGCGCAGCAGGCCGTTGATGTGTTTGAGAAGGACCGACTTTCCGGACCCCGAGCCACCCAGCACCACGATCGTCTCGCCGCGGCGGACCTCGAGGGTCACCCCGGTCAGCACCCGGTTGGCGCCGAACGATTTGTGGAGGTCGCGCACCGCCACGACGACCGGGCGCCCGTCGCTCATAGCGCGAGGAACAGCTTGGTCAGGAAGAAGTCGAGCACCAGCACCGAGATCGCCACAGCCACGACGGTGTCGGTGGTGGCGCGGCCGACGCCGTCGGCACCCCCGCGGGCGGAGAGGCCGTTGTACGACGCGATCAGCGCGATCGCGATGGCGAAGAAGAGCGACTTAGCAAGCCCCGAGAAGACGTCCCCGTACTTCATCAAGCGCAGGACATGGCTGGTGTAGAAGGCCGGCGAGAGACCCAGCTCCCAGGTCGAGATCACCAGGCCTCCGAACACCCCCGTGACGTCGGCGAGCACGACGAGAAGGGGCAGCACGGCCAGGAGCGCCCAGACCCGCGGAACCACCAGCTTGCGGATCGGGTCCGCGCCCAGGGAGCGCATCGCGTCCACCTGCTCGCTCACGGCCATGCTGCCCAGCTCGGCCGTGATCCCCGCCCCCACCCTCCCGCCCACCATCAGCGCGGTCAGCACCGGCCCCAACTCGCGCACCAGCGAGATGCCGACGACCTCGCCGATGTAAAGCTTCGCGCCGAACACCTCGAGGGCATACGCCGTCTGCAGGGCGAGCACCATCCCGGTGAACAGCGCGATGACCGCCGCGAGGTTGGTGGAGCGGACGCCCATCGCCTCCATCTGCCTGACCGCCTCGCGCATGTCCAGCGGCGGCGTGACCAGGCGGGCGGCCACCGAGCGCGCCAGCAAGGCGACGCCGCCCAGGTGCGTTACCCGCCGCCAGGTGAGGTCGTACAGCCGCCCGAAGAGGCTCACACGGCGATCTTACCAGCGGTCGAGTCGCAAGAATCCCGGAGCCGCCGCCCCTCGGCGCGGGGCTTGCGGACCGCCCAAACCGCAGGGGTGGTATACGATGAGCCCATGGCGCAGCCCGAGTACCTCATCTGCTTGGAGTGCGAGACCCCGGTCTACGTGTTTGAATGGCAGGCCGGACGGGTCCTCGAAGCGACGTGCCCGGTGTGCGGCAACGACGACCCCGCGTCGTTCGCTTCCGAGGAGGAGATGGAGGAGATGGTCCGTGACGAAGATGAGGACGAGGGGTAGGCCGACCCCGCGGTCCCGCTCGCGCGCGGAGTCCTGATGGTCCTGCTGCTCACCGGGCCGCGGCTCGCTCGCGCCCTCCGTGCCGGGGCGCTGGCCGTGGTCCGCGAGCAGGAGAGCCTCAACCGCATCAACGTCTTCCCCGTCCCCGACGCCGACACGGGGGCCAACCTGGCGTCGACCCTGCGGGCTGCCGCGGCCGCCCTCTCGACCCCCACGGAGCTCACGGTCGGCCAGACCGCGCGGGCCGCCGCGGACGCCGCGCTGGACGGCGCCCGGGGCAACTCCGGAGCGATCCTGGCCCAGTTCCTCCACGGCATGGCCGAGGCGATCGAGACGCGGGTCAGCGTCAGCACCAAGGAGTTCGCGGCGGCGGTGCAGCGCGGCACCGATGCCGCCCAGCAGGCGCTCTCCCACCCGGTCGAGGGAACGATCCTTTCGGTGCTCAAGGCCTGGGCGGCGGCGCTCGAGGAGCAGACCGCCAGGATTCACGACTTCCGCGAGTTGCTCGGCAGGGGGCTGGAGCGGGCCCGAGAGGCCCTCGCCAACACCCCCAGGCAGCTCGCCGTCCTGGCCCGCCACGGGGTCGTGGACGCTGGGGCCCAGGGTTTCGTGTACTTCCTGGAGGGGATCTCGACGTTCTTCCGCGACCGAGGCGCGGCGAACTGGCGGCGGGCCGGACTCTCCGAGACGCAGCCGACGCCGTTCGCCGCGGCGCACGCCGAGCTCGACCTCACCTACCGCTTCTGCGCCGAGGGCCTGCTGACCGGGGAACGGCTCGATCGCAAGGCGGTCGCCGGGGCCGTGGCGCCCCTCGGGGGCTCCCTGGTGGTCGCCGGCGGCGGGTCGCGCTTGCGGGTCCATCTCCACACCAACGAGCCGCAGCGGCTCTTCGCTTCGCTGGCGGCGTTCGGCACGCTCGAACGCACCAAGACCGACGACATGGTGATCCAGCAGCTCGCCGCCCGCGAGGCGACGATCGCCCTGGCCAGCGATTCCTCGTGCGACCTCCCCGAGGCGACCGCCCATGCCATCGGCCTGGTGCGCGTGCCGCTCACCTTGAGCTTCGGCGAGGAGACGTTCACCGACGGGGTCGACATGACGCCGCCGCAGTTCTACCAGCGCCTGAAGACGGCAGCCGTGCCGCCGCGTACCTCGCAGCCGTCAGTCGGCGAGTTCCGCGCCACGTTCGAGCGCCTGCTCGAGACCCACGAGGGCGTGATCTCGGTGAACCTGTCGGCGGGCCTCTCCGGCACCTACGAGGCGGCGCTCGCCGCGGCCCGCCAGGTCGACCCCGAACGCATCCGGGTGGTGGACTCGGGCCTGGTGTCGGTCACGCTCGGACTGGTGGTCGAGGCGGTGGGCGAGGCGATCGCGGCGGGAGCGGACCTCGACGACGCGGTGGCGGTCGCGGAGCGCGTGCGGCGGGAGATCAGGCTGTTCGCGGCGATTCCCTCCCTCGAGATGGCTGTCCGCGGCGGCCGCGTCTCGGAGTCGCAGGCGAGGCTTGCCGGCCTGTTCCGCATCCACCCGGTGCTCACCCTGGGCGAGGACGGGAAGGCGGTGCGCGACGGGATCCATTTCGGTTTCAGGCCCTCCCTGAAGGGCCTGGTTCGGCGTGCCGTGCGCTTCGCCGCGGGACAGCCGGTGCGCCTGCTCATCGCCCACGCCAGCGCCGTCGGTGCCGCCGAGTTCGTTGCGGAGAGGCTGTGCGCGCGGTTCGGCGTCGCCGACATCCCGATTGTCAACCTGACGGCGGTGCTCGCCGCCCACGTCGGGCCCGGGGCGGTCGGCTTGGCGGTGCGGCGTGTTACCGGGGGGGGTCCTTGAAACCCATGGCGGCGGCCGCTACATTCTCGGCGGGTCCAGGGGACGATATGCCGCGGGCAGCGGCGGAGGCGTGAATGGCACGACCCGACTATCTCATCTGCCTTGAGTGCGAATCGGAGGTTGAGGACTTCATCTGGCGGGACGGTGAGATCCGTCGGGCCACGTGCGAGGTCTGCGGCAACTCGGATGCGGATGCTTTCGCGCTTCCCGAGGACTTCGAGCAGGATGTGGACGAGGACGAGGCTGAGGAGGAGGAGGACGACGAGGAGGCCGAGTACCTCGACGACTACGACGAGCTCGAAGACGAAGAGGAGGAAGGGGAGTAGCGGGTCGACGGCCGACCGGGCGCGCGGCTAGCGCGCCGGCGGCAGCGAGTCGAGCCGCCTGGCCACGGCGAGGAGGCGCACCAGCAGTGCGAGCTCCTCGCCGTCGGGCATCGAGCGGCCGGGGACGAGAACGAGCCACGGCGTGTCGTGCGCCCGGAGCGCCAGCGCGTCGCGGCCGGCAACCGTGAGGTGAACGCCCTCCCGCGCCACCACGCCGCTGGCGCCGCTCCGCAGCAGCGCCACGCACTCCGGGTCGCCCAGAACGTCGGCCAACTGTCCCCCCGCAGCCACCACGCCGATCTCCTCACCCTCGGCGTCGAGGACCGCGGCCCCCGCAAGCGCGCGGTTTGCGACCAGCCAGTCCACCAGGGCCAGCTGCGCCGGGTGCTCGGCGGCGGCCCAGCGCACCAGGAGTGGCCGCAGGCTCTCCTCGAGGGGAACCGGCACACTGCCGCCCGTGCTGTCCTCGCGCGCGAGCACCGCGGCCGCGCCGCCGGCGGCACCGGCGGGCGACGGCGTGACCACCTGTGCCGCCACCGACGAGAAGCGGATCTGATCCCCCGCGACCAGCTCGGCGTCCTTGACCCTCCTGCCGTTGACGAAGGTGCCGTTCGTGCTCCCCAGGTCGACGACGATGACCTTGCCGTGCCGGCATGTCAGAAGGGCGTGGGAGCGGGAGACGTCGAAAGCGGGCAGGCGGATGGAGCAGCTAGCCGCAGCGCCGACCGTGAGCTCCGCCCCCTCCTCCAGAGCAAACTCGCGCCCGCTACCGTCGAGGAGGAACAGGCTCAGCATCGCTCCTTCTCCGCGGCCTCAGGGACGGGGCCATGGTGACCGGAAACGGGGGAGTGGCCCCCAGGCCGCGCAGCGCTTCCGGAAGTGCCGCGATCTGCTGGCGGGCGTACTCCCGGCTCTCCGCGAGGGCCGGAAGCCGTTGGCAGAGGCGGCCGCCGCGGATCCACGGCTCCAGCAATGGCTCCCAGGGCCCCTGCCGGGGCGCGTCGCCCGCCGCCGTCACGAGATCCTCGGCGAACGTCCCGTCCCCGGCACGGAGTCGCCAGACCTGCTTCGTCCCCGGTGCGGTCCGCTTGCCGGTGGACTTCTTCGCCACTCCGCGCGGAGGCTTCCCTGGCTCCTCGACGGCCACCAGCTTGTAGACCGCTTGCAGCGCGGGGGCGTCCACCGACGTCACCATCCGGGTGCCGACGCCAAACGAGTTCACCGGTGCACCGGCGGCGACGATTCCGGCGATCCGCGCCTCGTCGAGGTCGCCGCTCGCGACGACCCTCACGTCGCCTCGACCGGCGCGGTCCAGGATGGCGCGACTCGCGCGGGACAGCTCGACGATGTTGCCCGAGTCGAGCCGCACCGCCACGAAGCGGAGGTCGGCGTCGCGGGCGGCGCGCTCGACCGCCGCCAGCGTGTCGAAGGTGTCGACGAGCAACACGCTGCGCGCGGGAAAGGTGGCCGAGTAGGCGCGGAAGGCCTCCTGCTCGGAGGAGAACGACAAGACGAAGGAGTGGGCCATCGTCCCAGAGACGGGGATGCCCAACCGACAACCGGCCCACACGTTGGAGGTCCCGTCGAGGCCAGCCAGGTACGAGGAACGTGCCGCCCAGCAGGCGGCCTGCGGGCCGTGGGCACGGCGCGAGCCGAAGTCGACCACGTTGTTGTCTCCCGCGGCGAGGCGGACGCGGGCGGCCTTGGACGCGACCAGGGTCGAGAAGGAGATGGCCGCGAGCAGGTAGGTCTCGACGAGCTGGGCCTGGCCGATCGGCGCCTCGACGCGCAGCACCGGCTCGCCCGCAAACACCACCGTTCCCTCGCGCACGCCCCAGACGTCACCCTCGAAGCGAAGGCCCGCAAGCTCGGCGAAGAAGCCGTTGTCGACCCCGCGGAACACTTCGAGCGCCCTCAGCGCCTCGACCTGTTCCTCCGGGAAGCGCAGCCCGAGCAGGTAGGCGAGCGCCGGCTCGAGCCCGGCGGCGAGCAGGAAGTTGCGGTGCGGGGGAAGGTCCCGGAACCACAGCTCGAAGCTGCCGCGCACCCCACGGCGGTGCTCCCGGTAGGCGGCGAACATGGTGAGCTGGTAAAGGTCGGTGACGAGACCCAGCTCGTCCTCGCGCAGGAGCAGGGAATCCGGTGTCCTCATTCGTTCAACGAGCAGACTAGCACGCCGCGCACGCCCCCGGAAGGCACGTGCGGCCGGTGAAATTCCGCCGCCAGGCTCTAGAATCTCGGCATGCCTGGCGAGTTCCTGCCCGTACGCATACGCGCGCGCTACGCCGAGACCGACCAGATGGGCGTTGTCCACCACGCCGTATATCCGGTCTGGTTCGAGGTGGCGCGCACCGCCCTCTCGCACGCGGTCGGAGTACCGTACACGACCTGGGAGGCCTCCGGCGTGCTCCTGATGGTCGGGGAACTGGCCTGTCGCTACCGTCGGCCGGCTCGCTACGACGACGAGGTGACCGTGTGGGTGCGCGTCGGCGCCGTGGCCAGCCGCCGGGTCGTCTTCGAGTACCGGGTGGAAGGCGCCGACGGGAGCGTGCTGGCCGAGGGCGAGACGCGCCACGTCGTGGTGGACCGCGCCACCGGACGCCCCACCGTGCTGCCGAAGGAACTGCGCGCCTCGCTCGACCGGGCGCCCGCCTAGCGTTGCGCCAGCCGCCGGCAGGCGCCTGCCGGGGGGTCGCCGTGGCCGTCGGTGCCCGCCAAGCGCCCTTCCCGGTCCGCCGGTACGAAATGGCGCCGCGAGGTGACGACCCGGCCGCCCCGGGTTCGCCGGAGCATGTGCAGAATTGGCACGCCTCTTGTACCATTCGCTATGGCATGTTCGGGGTTCCCGACCAGGACGCCTCCCACGGGGAGGAGCGGGCAAAGCTGCGGGCTTTGCCTTTCCGGCTGTCGGCATACCTCGAACGCGACGAGGACGAGGCTCCCTGGCCTCACGGCAACGACCCGTCGCTGGTCTTCCTGCTCGACGAGCGGGTGACCCCCCGCCGCGTGCGTCTCCGCGACCGCCCGATGGTCCTCGCCCTCCTCATCTCGGTGCTGCTGCACCTGACGATCCTGTGGGAGCTGCGCGGCAACAGCATTCTGCAGAGCATCCTCGCCACCCAGGCGATGGCCCACAGGGTCAAGAACCCCGACGACAACACCCCGTTCTTCGAGATGGTCGAGATGCCCAAGCAGCGGGCGGAGAAGCCGTCGCAGCGCCGGGCGCCGGCCTCCGACCTCGACCGCCGGGCGCACGGGGGGATCGGCGCCCCCGCCCTCACCCCGGGTTCGCGCGGGAACACCCCCGAGTTGCGCGTCGAGCCGCCTCCGGCGCCCCAGGTGCAACGGCAGGCGGGCGGAGACTCGGGCGAGAGGATGGCCGCTCGCGAGGCGGGCCGCGGCGGCAACGAGAGCGGTGAGGGCGCCTCGCAGGCGGATCGCCTCAAGGCGGCCGGGACGGGCGCCGACGCCGTCCTCGTCGTCCCGAAGGAGGGGGGCGGGGCAAGTCGGGGCCGCGGGCTCAAGGGGCTGTCGGCGCTCGCCAACCCCGGCTCCGCCGGGGGGGCCATGCCCAACCGGCAGGGGGGCCAGGTGGACCTCGGGCCCCTTTCCTTCGACACCGAGTGGTACGACTGGGGGCCGTATGCGGCGGAGATGCTCCGCCGCATCCGCTACCACTGGGCCATACCCGAGATCGCCCAGATGGGCGTCCCGGGTGTGGTGCGGATTCACTTCTTCATCGAGAGGGACGGGCGGGTGACGGGCGTGGAGATCCTGCGGGAGTCAGGCCACCCGCCGATGGACTTCGCGGCGCGCGACGCGATCCTTGACGCGTCCCCGCTTCCGCCCCTCCCGAGCGACCTGACCGGGGTGTTCCACGAGGGCGTGACCATCAACTTCTACTACAACACGCCGGTGCCCGAGCGCAACGATCGGGGCTGAGCACCGGCCGGGAACCGCTCCCCGTGTGGTCGCGCGAGGTGTGGGCGCGGGCGCGCGAGGCTTGCTGCCTCCGCGCGATCAGGCCCTCTCGCACGCCGCCACGACGCGGCGGAGCGCTTCCCCCACCTGCTCGCCAATCGGTTCCAGCTCGGGGTTGCCTATCACCGCCATCACGCTCGCGGGCTTCATCGCGCGGACCACGGTCCGCCCGCCTTCGACAGAGACGGTGACGTTGCAGGGGAGCAGCACCCCCACCTCGGGTGACGCCTCCAAGGCGCGGTGCGCGGAGGGCGCGTGGCATGCTCCGAGGATCACGTACGCCGGGCGCTCGACGCCCAGCTTGGCCTTGAGCGTGGCCTGCACGTCGATCTCGGTGAGCACCCCGAAGCCTTCGCCGGCGAGCGCCGCCTTCGCCCTCGCCACCGCCTCCGCGAAGGGGACCGGCGAGATCCCCTCGTACGCGACTCCCGTCTCCTGCATTCCCCACCTCCGTCTTCCGCGCCCACGCGAATGGTCGGCCTGCAGCCACACCGCTGATCGGGGGCACGCGCGGGGCTCGACCGAGCCCCCGTCACGACCCTCAGGTGAAGCCCCCGCTGCCGCACGCCGAGGCGGAGGGAGCGCCGCACGGCATGGCGCCGCCCGTCGCCCCGCCCGCCACTGCGCTCGCGAACGTTGAGTACTGCTTGGCGACGCGGCTCGCCCCGCAACCGGGGCAGGTGACGCCGGTCCCGTCCGACCCCACACGCTGCAGGACCTCGAAACGGCGACCGCACTCACGGCAGGTGTACTCGTACAGCGGCATCAACGCCCTCCGCAGCCCGTCCAGAGCGTGTCCCACACGTTGGTGGGGACACCCTCGGGGAACACCTCGTCAGTCGAAAAGATCTCCCCGCAGCTCCGGCACCGCCAGAGCAGGGAACCTCACGTGGGAACCGGGGTGAGCCGCTTCCCGCACGCACGGCACAGCGCCTCGGCACGCTCCTCAACGCTCTCCATCACGCTCCTCCCATCGCTGCCCGTGTGCCTCCGGACCGCCCGACCCACCGGTGCCGGCCTCCCGGCCCGGTTCCGCGGTGGGGCCTGTCTGCGGGATGCTCGCGGCTCTCTCCCGGCCGACCGCCGGGTTGGGAACCGCTCAGGTGGGCACGCCCAGACGCGGGAGCACGACCCTCTGCAGGACGAGCCAGGCGACCAGGATCCCCGCCAGGAGAAGGACGTCGCCGAGACCGGTCATCGGCCCCCCGCGAAGACCGCCGCGCGTCCCTGCTGGATCTCCTTCTTCTCGGCGTCGACCCGGCGCTCCAGCGAGTCGCACACGCTCTCGCAGATCACGAAGACCGCCGGATCCTCGATCCGGTAGTAGACGTTGACGCCCTCGCGCCGGAACCCCACGAGGCCGGCGCGTCGCAGCACCGAGAGGTGCTTCGAGACGTTGGCCTGGCTCCCGCCCACCTGGGAGAGAATCTCGCTCACGCAGTGCTCTCCGCCCTGGAGGACGTGCAGGATTCGCAGGCGCATCGGGTCCGCCATCGCCTTGAGGCGGTCGGCGATCCTCTCCAGAAGCTGCTCCGTTGCCGGTGGCACGTGACCTCCCGTTTGCGAGTATAACCACTCGACGATAAAGGAGCAAGCCTCGCGGGAAGCCCTGCGCGCGCGGGTTCTCGTCCCACCTCTCATGCGACCTCTTCGACCCCCCAGACCACCATCTTGAGCTTCTCCCCGCAGTCCGCGCAGTAGCTCCTGATGTCCGCGGTGAGCGCTTCGAGGGCGTCGGCGCGAATCACGGTGAAGATCACCGCGGAGGTCTTCGGGAACGCCCGGGAGCCCAGCCGCGGGCCGGACGACCCGACACCGACGGCGTTGGCGATCTCGGTGTAGCCCACGACGCCGGCGCGGTTGAGGAACACCTCCAACTCCTCCTTCTTGGCCTCGTCGACGATGAGCATGAGGAGCTTCATCGCGCTACTCCCGGACGCCGAGCGCCCGCAACAGCGAGATCATCGGGCACCACCTGGAGAAGGCCGACTGCAGCAGGTTGGCCCCGACGAACGCCGTGAACAGGTAGAAGCCCGGGTGAACCCAGTGCCCGAGCGCGATCGAGCCGAGGACGAACATCCCGGCGATCGCCCGCAGCAATTCCTCCAGCCTCATCTCGCACCCCCCGCGGCGCCGTCATTCCCCCTCCTCGCCGTTGACGGCCACGACGCGCCGCACGCCGACGGCCTTGACGTACATGAAGTACAGAAGCGGTATCACGATCAGGGTCAGGACGGTGGACACCACCACGCCGGAGATGAGGGCCACCGCGAGACCCTGGAAGATGGGATCGAGCAGTATCACGACGCCGCCGACGACCAGGGCGGCCGCGGTCAGCGCGATCGGGCGGAAGCGCACCGCCCCCGCCTTGACCACCGCGTCCGCGAGCGTCTCCCCGGCCTGCAGCTCGAGGTTGATGAAGTCCACGAGCAGGATCGAGTTGCGCACGATGATCCCGGCCAGGGCGATGAAACCGATCATCGACGTCGCGGTGAAGAAGACCCCGGAGAGGCCGTGCGCCGGGAGGATGCCGATGAGGGTGAGCGGGATCGGCGCCATGATGATCAGCGGCGTCACGAACGACCGGAACCAGCCGACGACCAGGAGGTAGATGAGGACCAGCACCGCCGCGAACGCGATCCCCATGTCGCGGAACACCTCGTAGGTGATCTGCCACTCGCCGTCCCACTTGAGTGCGTACGCCGTCGGGTCGTGCGGCTGGCGGGTGGAGGTGACCTCGATCGTCCGGCCGTCGGGACCGCGCAGGGCGGCGATCCGGTGCCGCATCGCCAGGATGCCGTAGACCGGAGCTTCGGCGGCCCCCGCCATCTCGGCCACCACGTAGGTCACCGGGGCGAGGTTCTTGTGATAGATGAAGCGCTCGCGGCTCGTCCGGTCGAGGCGCACCAGCTCGCGCAGCGGCACCATCTGCCCGCCGGCGCCCTGCACCTCGACCGCCAGGATCCCGTCCGCGCTCGAGCGTTGCGCCCGCTCCAGGCGGAGCACGATCGGGACCGGCTCGCGGGACGTCTCGTCGTGGAGCAGCCCGGCCTCGCTCCCGTCGAGGGCCACCCGCACGGTGCGGACCACCGCCTCCGGCGTCACCCCCGAGCGTATCGCCTTCTCGCGGTCCACCTCGATCTCGAGCCTCGCCGAGGGGTCCTCGACGAACCAGTCCGTGTCCACGACCCCCGGCGTGCTCTCGAAGATCTCGCGCACCTGGCGGGCAAGCGCCACGCGGCGGTCGAGGTCGGGCCCGTAGA
>Ga0316628_100003574_pt1 | contig 12008 bp, 5 predicted proteins | sample OWC_Aug_M2_C1_D5_FD_207648 | JGI IMG/M metagenome (GOLD analysis project Ga0316628, IMG submission 207648) | Wetland soil microbial communities from Old Woman Creek delta, Ohio, United States - OWC_Aug_M2_C1_D5_C | ecosystem: Environmental > Terrestrial > Soil > Wetlands | place: USA: Ohio...
TGTGCCTCACGCCACCAGCCAGGTCCTCGTGCTCGGCCGGATGAGCCGCGAGCCACGCCCAGTTGACGCTGCCACCCTCCGGCTGCCGGTGCACCGCAAGAAACGGGATGCCGAACGACGTCAGGTTGTGGAAGAAGTGGGACCCCTGCGAGGGCTCCACGTCGAGGTCCGAGAAATCCGTCTCGACGATCGCCGCGGCAGCCGAAATCTGTGCCCAGGCGACCGGCACGCCGAGCCACTCATCCCGCGAACCCCAACGCCCCGGACCGATCAGCAGATAGCTGCGGGCCTCGCCCCGCAGCCTCTGGTTCTGGCGCTCCAGGATCTCTGCGACCTCCCGGTTGTGCGTGCGTTCCAGAGTCGGGAGGACGAGGACGATGTCACGGATGTCGGTCCGCCGGCCGTGTCCGAGTGCGCTTGAGGAATCCGCAATCACGGTGTCGCCTGCACCCGCGCCCACCGCAACCGCTCTCTCCAGCGGCTCGATCAGCATCGGCCGCATCTGCAGCACGTGGAAGGAGCGACCCGCCTCTCCGGCCTTGAGATCAACGGCGAACTCGACCTCCACCGGCACCCCCAACGCGCGCTGGCTCACCTGCAAGAGCCACGTCAGGATCTCAGGGAGGGGAAAGCCACCCCCCTTCAGGATCCGGGAGAAGGTCACCAGAGGGCTCCCGCCGGGAACCAGGCCATCGACGAACGTGTCGTTGGAGCGCAGATAGGTGGAGGCGAGCCCGGCTGCGCCCCCGTCCGCCAGAGCTTCCGTCACCTCGAGGGAGACCAGGTTCGCGTCATACTCCAAGCCCGGGATGACGTCGGTGCGGGACAGGTCGAGCACCCAGAACCGGCGCTGGGCGTTGCGCAAGACGTCCTTCGTCGCCGAGAACTGGGGCAGGACGCGCGGCCAGGCGGGGCAGAAGCGCAGCGCCTCGAAACCGTCCACCACCGACTTCCCCAGTCCGACCGCCACCAGGGCCACGCCGTCCTCCGGGCGCATGTCCTGGAAGGGGTAGAAATTGTGCGAACAGGCGACTCCCGAGAAGGAGGGGTAGAAGCGATCACCGCGCGCGCCGCCGACCAGGCGCTGGACGAGGACGCCCATCCGCTCCTCCTCCAGACGGTGGGGCGTGCTTGCCAGGTAGGCGCGAGCCGCCCGCATGAAGGTGGAGGCATAGACGACCTTGATCGCCTCGAGGAGCTGGGCCAGCCGCACATCGAGGCTCGGGTGGTTGTTGGGGAGCATAATCGTGGCGTAGACACCGGCGAAAGGCTGGTAGGGGGAGTCCTCCAGCAGGCTCGACGAGCGCACGGCCAGGGGTACCTGGACCACCTGGAGGAACCGCGCCAGGTCGGCACGCAGCGAGCGCTGGAAGCGGCCCCGGCGAAACGCTGCCAGGACCTCCGGATCGGAGGCCTCACCCGGCCTGGAAACCAGCGTCTGCAGGGCGTTGCGCTCCAGAAACTCCTCGAAGAGATCTGTCGCGAGCGCCACGGTCTGCGGCACCGTCAACCCCACGTCCGAGAACCTCGCCGGCTCCTGCCCCAGAAACTGCTGCATGAAGGCGAGTCCGCGCCCCTTTCCCCCGAGGGATCCCGAGCCGATCTTGGCGAAGCCGACGAACTCATCGAAGCGATCCGCTGCGAAGTCGACCAGGACGTGCCGCTTGATCTCGCGCAGGTGACCAGCGACGGTGCGAACCAGAAAGGCCCGCAACTCCGCCAACGACGCGAACTCGGACACCTTTCGCGGCCGTAGCGCTGAGGCCACCTCGAACTCGGTGCGCGCCTTGAACCAGCGGGAAAAGTGGTTGTGGCTGGCGTGGTACTCCAACGACAGCTCAGGCACGCGATCCAGCTCGGACAGCAGTTCCCGAATCTCGCTCGCCCGCCCCACCTCGGTCCCGTCTGGGAGGTGAAAAACGAAGTCCCCGAAGCCGAAGTTGTCCTGGATGAACTTTCGCACGTCGTCAAGCACCATCGGTGACGTCTTGTCGAGGAACACAGCCGACAATGACGTGGCGCGGGGCCGGTTGCCCGGTTCCGAGGAGAGCAGCAGCACCGGCATCTCGGGGTCACGCACGCGGACGCGGCGGGCCAATTCCAGACCAGCCTCCGCATCGTGTCGGCCCGCCCGCGGGAAGCCGATGTCCGAAATGACCCCCAAGACGTTTTCGCCGTACCTCTCGACCAGGCGCCAGGCCTCCTCAAGGTTCTGGGCCAGGAGAATCTTCGGCCGGGCCTGCAGACGGAGCAGCCTCTGAGACAGGTTGAGACCGTCCGCCATCAGGCGCTCGGTCTGTCTCGTCACTTCCGCGTAGAGGTGAGGAAGGATGAATGAACCGAAGCGAACGTCGTCCTCGACCAGAACGATGACCTGGACGCCCGCCTGCAGGATGTCGTGGTCGGCGTTACGCCGGTCCTCCTCCAGCTGGATCATCGCCAGCAGCGTCTTGACACCACCCTGGGAGAGGAAGATCCAGTCCACGTCCCGGGAATCCCGAAGGCTTTCGAGGTGTCCGAGGTCCCAGCCGTGTGCGCCAAGTACTCCAATCGAGACCGATGGCCAGGCACGCCTCACCTCGGTGGCGAAGTCGTGCAAGGGCAAATCGGGCAGGCGGGTGGTGGTCACCACCATGTCGAACTGCTCGCTTCGCAGCAGCTGCAGGCCTTCATCCCCGGTCTCGGCGCGGGCGAAGCGGGGGGCGTGACCAACGTTGAGGCCGAGGTCGCGGTACTCCCGAGAAAGCGACTCCGCGAGCTCCCCATCTTCTTCGAGCACGAAGGCATCGTAGCGGGAGGCGACCAGTAGGACCCGGTGCACGCGGAAGGCCATCAGGTCTGAGAACTGCTCGGTTCGCATCCCGTGGCGAGCAGGAGGTTCAGACTGTTCGGTCATTGCGAGCGCCTGCCGCGCACTGTACCAGAAGCACCCCACCGTCTCCGCCCAGCCCGCTCTCCGCTTCGTCCGGCACTCTGACCCCTTGCGGGCGCGGAGACGAAGCTCGTGACCTGCGGGGGGCGGAAGGAAACGGGGGGAGTATCTCCCCCCGTCTTTCCCACGTCCGGGTTGCTGGCCCGCCCTACACGAGTCCCTGGTCGATCATCGAGTTGGCCACCTTGATGAAGCCCGCAATGTTGGCGCCGAGCACGTAGTTGCCCGGGTCGCCGTACTCCTTGGCCGTTTCCACGCAGGCCGCGTGAATGTTCTTCATGATCGTGTGCAGCCGCTCGTCGACCTCTTCCCGTGACCACGTGAGGCGCAGGCTGTTCTGCGACATCTCCAGGCCGGAGGTGGCCACGCCGCCGGCATTGGCCGCCTTGCCGGGTCCGTACAGGATCTTCTTGGCGAGGAACACCTCCACGCCCTCGAGAGTGGTGGGCATGTTCGCCCCTTCGGAGACGCACGTGCACCCGTTCTTCACCAGCGTCTGGGCGTCCTCGCCGCTGATCTCGTTCTGGGTCGCCGATGGGAAAGCCACATCGCACTTGACGAACCAGGGACGCCGGCCCTCGTAGTACTCGCACTTGAACTTCTCTGCGTATTCCTTGATGCGCCCCCTCCTGATGTTCTTCAGCTCCATCAGGTATTCCCACTTCTCGCCTTTGACCCCGTTCTTGTCGACCACGGTTCCGTTGGAGTCCGAGATGGTAATGACCTTGCCGCCCAACTGGTTGACCTTCTCGATCGTGTATTGGGCGACGTTGCCCGAGCCGGAAACCGCGCAAAGGGTACCGTCGAGCGACATGCCGCGTGTCTTCAGCATCTCCTCTGCGAAGTACGTCGCACCGAACCCGGTTGCCTCGGGCCGGATCAGGGAGCCGCCCCAGGCGAGGCCCTTGCCGGTCAACACCCCCTCGAAGGAGTGGGTGAGCTTCTTGAATTGGCCGAAGAGGTAACCGATCTCGCGGCCACCCACGCCGATGTCGCCTGCCGGCACGTCGATGTTGGCGCCGATGTGCCTGAACAGCTCGTTCATGAAGCTCTGGCAGAAGCGCATCACCTCCGAGTCGGACTTCCCCTTGGGGTCGAAGTCGCTGCCTCCCTTGGCACCCCCCATCGCCAGCGTGGTCAGGCTGTTCTTGAGGATCTGCTCAAAGCCCAGGAACTTGAGGATGCCGAGGTTCACGGTGGGGTGGAACCGCAACCCGCCCTTGTAGGGGCCGATCGCGTTGTTGAACTCCACGCGAAACCCGCGATTGACGTGGATGACGCCCTTGTCGTCCTGCCAGGGAACCCGGAAGATGAAGACGCGGTCCGGCTCGGTCAACCTCTCCAGGATCCGGTACTCCAGGTACTCGGGGTGTCGGTCCAGACAGGGGACGAGCGAGTCCACGACCTCCTTTACCGCCTGGTGAAACTCCGGCTCGGCAGGGTTCTTGCCGACGAGGTTGCCCATGAACTTCTCCACGGTCTTCGCGACGCTCATGCGAGTTCCTCTCCCTTCTCTCGGCAAGCTTCCTTGCCGTGCCGCGGAGGACTCTTGGCGAGTTCTCCTACCCGTGCGACCGAGAACAGACGTGACACGTTGCAGGCCCCGAGCATCTCGGTTTCGTAGCGGCTTGCGTGCCCCCCTTCCGCCGGCGGCCGCGGGCGGCGTACCGGCTCGGGTCACACGACAGGGGGCATAATTCCCCAATTCGTGGAGAGTTTTGAATCATGCCGCAGCACCTTGTACCACACGGCCACAAGCGTGTCAACCGGTCGCCGGGCTCAGGCGAGACGAGTCCGGCACCGACAGGCAGCTTGGGTATACTCTTCGCAGGTAGCTTTGCCGTCGGCGGTTGCGGGTGGGGTGGTGCGGCGAGCCGGAACGCGGCGCCGGTTGCAGCGTGGGCCTGGAACCAGCCGCGGCCGGAGCACCGCGGGACGGCGGGAAGGCGGAAGGTGGAAGCCAAGCGACGCGGCGTTTCTCCCCAGGCGGCTGGGGACTTTCGCGCCATCGCCGACAGATTGCTCCGCGACACCTCGCGCGGACTGACACGCATCGAGTACCTGCAAAACGTGTCCGACACGCTTCTCGAGTTCTCGACCGCCGACGCCGTGGAGCTCTGGCTGATCGAGGGCGACAGGGCGGTTCACTGTCGGGCCTGCCGCCAACCCGGCGACGCTTTCGTGTTCGAATCGCTCGCCCCCCCGAGCGGGGGCACCGTCGAGGCCTCGGCGAGCGCCCAGCCCCTCCGCCTCGCACAGCTTCTCGGCTTTGCGGCAGAGGATCCCCACGCTCCCCTCTTCGAACCGACCGGAGCCTTCTCCGTGCCGCCACCTCCAGGCCCGGGGAGCTCGGCCACCGCGCGCCCTGGCCCCGACGGCGTGGCGCGGCGAGCGCGCCCATCCCGACCGTCAGGGTCGCGGACCTATCTCCCGATCGAGGTCGGCGGGGAACGGGTAGGCCTCCTTGGCCTCGAGAGCGCCACGCCAGGCGTGATCACGCCGCAGTCGATGGCGCCGCTCGAGCGACTCGGCCAGATTCTGGGCGGTGCCCTGGCCAGCCAGCGCGCGCAGGCCGCCCTGAACGAGCGGGTCAAGGAGCTGACCTGTCTCTACGGCATGGCCCAGATCGCGGATCGGCCCGAGGTTCCGCTCGACCAGGTGGCGAGCCGCATCGTCACCCTGCTCCCACCCGCCTGGCAGTACCCGGAGATCGCGCGCGCCAGGATCGTACTGGACGGGAAGCAGTACGCGACGCCCGACTTCCGTGAGGGCCCCCACAGGCAGAGCGCCCCGATCACCGCGAACCGGAGGCCGCGCGGTACGGTCGAGGTCGCGTACGTCGAGGACCGCCCGGCGCTCGACGAGGGGCCATTCCTCAAGGAGGAGCGCAGTCTCATCGAGGCGGTGGCGAGACACCTGGCCCTCATCATCGAGCGGCACGAGGCGGCCGAGGAGCGCGAGGACCTTCAGGAGCAGCTGCGCCACGCGGACAGGCTGGCGACCATAGGCCAGCTCGCGGCGGGCGTGGCCCACGAGTTGAACGAGCCGCTCGGCAACATCCTCGGCTTCGCCCAGCTCGCCAGGAAAGCGCTGCCCGACGTGGAGCAGGTCAGCAGCGACCTCGCGAGAATCGTCGCCGCCTCGTTGCACGCGCGTGAGGTCGTGCGCAAGCTCATGCTGTTCGCGCGCCAGACACCGCCCAGGAAGGGCGCCGTGAACCCCAACCTCGTCGTGGAGCAGAGCCTCTACTTCCTCGAGGCGCGCTGCCTCAAGCAGGGCATCACCCTGAAGCGGTCTCTCGATCCGACGCTCCCGTCCATCACCGCCGATCCATCGCAGCTGGAGCAGGTCCTGGTCAACCTCGTGGTCAACGCGATCCAGGCCATGCCGAAGGGTGGAGTGCTGACCATCGAAACTCGGGCGCAGGCGCGGTTCGTCCTCATCGCTGTGGAGGACACCGGGGTGGGGATGACCGAGGACGTCAAGAGGCAGATCTTCCTCCCCTTCTTCACGACCAAGGACGTCGACCAGGGCACGGGCCTCGGCCTTGCGGTTGTCCACGGCATCGTCAGCGGACACCACGGCTCGATCAGGGTCGAGAGCACCGTCGGTCGCGGCAGCCGCTTCGAGATCGAGCTCCCCGTCGAGGACAGCCTCACGCAGGAGGGCACGCTGCATGATCCGAGATCCTGACAAGGAGAGCGTTCTGGTGGTCGACGACGCCCCCGCCACGTTGGAGGTCCTGCAGCGCAGCTTGACGGGCGAAGGCTACCGGGTCTTCACCGCGTCCGGCGTGGTCGACGCGCTGAAGCTCCTCGAGGCCGCCCCGGTCGATCTCGTCATCACCGACCTGAAGATGCCCCACGCCAGCGGCCTCACCCTCGTCAAGCACGTCCGGGAGAACCTCAAGGACACCGAAGTCATGATGATCACAGGCTACGCCACCGTCGAGGGAGCGGTGGAGGCGGTCAAGGCGGGTGCAGAGAACTATCTCGCCAAGCCTTTCACCGAGGATGAGCTGGCGCTCGCCGTCCGTCAGGCCCTGGACAAGCTCCACATCCGGCGGGCCGCGCGGGCCCGCCCGGCATCGGGCGCTCGCACCGCGCACGGCCTGCTGGGTGAGTCCGACGGGATCCGCGCGGTCTTTCGCGCCATTGACAAGGCTGCTTCGACCTCCGCCACCGTGCTGATCTCCGGAGAGAGCGGCACCGGCAAGGAGCTGGTCGCCCGGGCGATTCACTACGCGAGCTCGCGGGCCTCCGCCCCGTTCGTCGCGGTCAACTGCGGCGCGATCCCGGAAGGTCTGCTGGAGAGTGAGCTCTTCGGGTACATCAAGGGCGCGTTCACGGGGGCAACCGAGTCACGCGCCGGGTTCTTTCAGACCGCCGACGGGGGGACGATCTTCCTCGACGAGATCAGTGAGACCAGCCCGGCGATGCAGGTGAGGCTCCTGCGGGTGTTGCAGGACAAGGAAGTCTGCATGGTCGGCGCGACTCGAACGAGAAAGGTCGACATCAGGATCGTCACGGCGACCAACCGGAACCCGGCGAGTCTCGTGGAAAAGGGCATCCTGCGCGAGGACCTCTTCTACCGGCTGAACGTCATCACGATCAGCATCCCACCCCTGCGCGACCGGGGAGACGACATCCTCCTGCTCGTCGATCACTTCGCCAGGCGGTTCGCCAAGGAGTACGGGACGCGCACTCCCCAGTTCTCGGACCACGCCTTGCGCGCGCTCCGGCAGTACTACTGGCCCGGAAACGTCAGGGAACTGGAGAACGTCGTCCAACGCCTCGTGTTGATGAGCGAGGAAGAGGTGATCGACGTCTTCGACCTCCCGACGCTCATGCGCTTCTCCGCCCTGCCCGAGACCGGGCTCAACCGAACCCTCTCCGACGTCGAGCACGATTACATCCGCAACGTCCTCGCCAGCGTGGGCGGCAACCGAACCCGAGCGGCGAAGATCCTCGGGATCGACCGCAAGACGCTACGCGAGAAACTGAAGGCGGCAGCGCGGCAGGCCAGCGCGAACGCCTGATCTGAGGAAGAACGCCCCAGTGGGGCGAAATTCCCCATATCTCCCTCCCCCCACTTCGACCGTTGCCGCTGAGTGAGAACCGCGGGACGGGATGCCCCGGCATCGGCCCGAGAGGGTCCCGCCGCGGCGGGAGCTCTCTTCGGTCGCTACCGCGAACCGGTCATCGCAGCGTGGCATGTTCCTTGCTGCCGGGAACGGCAATGCACCCGAACACCCCGGTGGCCCCTGGGAAGCGGCCCCAGAGGAAGCAGCGGCGGAGCTCCGAGGAGCCCGGCGACACCACCCGGCGCCAGCGTACGGCCGGAGCGGATGCCAACGGCTCGTTCGAGGACCTCTGCAGCACCTGCAACAAACGGGAGCACTGCCGGTACCCGCGTCCCAGCGGCGGCGTGTGGCACTGCGTGGGGTACTGCTAGCGCGGAGGGCGTGTCGATGAGTGAGATCGCGAGGATCGTTGACAAGCACAGCGGGGAGCGCGGAGCGCTGATCGCGATACTGGAGGACATCCAGGCCAAGTACTCCTACCTCCCCGAGGAAGCGTTGCGCACCGTGGCCGAGAGGACCGGCCGCCCGTTGGTCGACATCTACGGGGTGGCGACCTTCTACCGTTGGTTCTCCCTCAAGCCACGCGGGAAGCACCTCCTCACCTGCTGCGTGGGTACCGCGTGCCACGTGCGCGGCGCCCCGAAGGTCGCCGACGAGCTCGCACGTGAGCTCGGCATCAAGGCCGGCGAGACGACGGCCGACGGGCAGTTCACGCTCGAGACGCAGAACTGCCTCGGCGGCTGTGCCCTCGGGCCGATCGTCGTCGCGGACGGCCACTACTTCGCCAACGTCGGCACCGCGATGGTTCCCCGCATCATCGAGAAGTCGACCGTGGGGCTCGACAAGGTGGACGTGCGGAGTGACGAGCGGGTGTTTCCGGTCGAGGTCTCCTGCGCGAGGTGCAACCACGGTCTCATGAACCCGAACTACCTGATCGACGGCTACCCGTCGATCAAGGTGACGATCTCGTTCGGCGACCAACACGGCTGGCTCCTCCTCTCCTCGCTCTACGGCTCGCACAAGATCGAGGCCGAGCACGAGATCCCCGAGGGTCAGGTGGCCAACTTCTTCTGCCCTCATTGTCACGCCGAGCTTTCCGGGGCCGCCCCGTGCGTGGCGTGCGGTGCGCCGATGGTGCCGATGATCGTCCGCGGCGGCGGCATCGTGCAGATCTGCTCCCGGCGCGGCTGCCGCAACCACATGCTCGATCTCACGGGAGTGAACCTGTGAGCGGGAGGCGACCGGATCCCGAAGGCTGCAACGCACGTTCCCGACTTCCGGGCAAAGGGGTGCACTGATGGAAAGGCTGCTCTCTCTCAACGAGTTCAGGGGCCTGCGGGAGCGACTCCGCGACGGGTACGACCCCACAATCCCCGTGATCGTGATCTCGGCCGGCACCTGCGGGCAGGCGAGCGGCGCCAACGATCTCATCCGCATCACCAAGCGCGAGTTCTTGGCCCGAGGCATCACCGAGAGGGTCAAGCTCCGGGTGACCGGCTGCCACGGCTACTGCCAGACGGAACCCTCCGTGCTCGTCGAGCCACAGCGGACCTTCTACCCCAAGGTCGGCCGTGAGCAGATGGCCGATATCGTCGACGCGGTGGCCAAGTCCACCGTGCTGGCGAACCTGCTCTTCGTCGACCCGCAGACTGGCAAGCCGATCGCCCGCCAGGACGACCTGCCGTTCTACCGGGACCAGGCGCGCACCATCCTGTCGCGCAACGAGAAGGTGGACCCCATCCGCATCTACACGTACATCGAGAACGGCGGCTACGAGGCGCTGCTCAAGGTCCTCGAGCAAGGCGATCCGAGATCCGTGGTGGAGGAGATCAAGGCATCGGGACTGCGCGGCCGCGGCGGCGCCGGCTTCCCGACCGGGCGCAAGTGGGAACTCCTCGCCGGGCAGCCCGGCCTGCGCGGAAAGCTCCTGGTGTGCAACGCGGACGAGGGCGACCCCGGCGCCTACATGGACCGCAGCGTCCTCGAGGGAAACCCCCACAGCATCATCGAGGGAATGCTCATCGGTGCCTTCGCCACAGGCGCCACCGAGGGCGTCCTCTACGTCCGCAACGAGTACCCGCTCGCGATCAAGCACCTCATCATCGCGCTCCGGCAGGCGCGCGAGCTGGGCCTCCTGGGCCACGACATCCTCGGCACGTCGTTCTCCTTCGACGTGACCCTGGTGCGCGGGGCCGGGGCCTTTGTGTGCGGCGAGGAGACCGCCCTCATCCGTTCGATCGAAGGAAAGATGGGCGAGCCCCGTCAGCGTCCTCCCTACCCTGTCCAGAAGGGCATCGACGGGAAGCCCACGGCGATCAACAACGTGGAGACCTGGGCCAACGTCCCGCTCGTCATCGCCGAGGGTGCCGCGAAGTACGCCCTCACCGGGACCAAGAACAGCACCGGGACCAAGATCTTCTCGCTGGTCGGCAAGGTCGCCAACACCGGCCTCGTAGAGGTGCCGATGGGGATCACCATTCGCGACATCGTCACCAAGATCGGCGGCGGGCCGAGCGGGCGTGCCGCGATCAAGGCGGTGCAGACCGGGGGGCCGTCCGGCGGGTGCATCCCCCAGGACCAGTTCGACCTGCCCATCGACTACGACTCGCTGGCGCAGGCGGGGTCGATCATGGGCTCGGGCGGCATGATCGTGATGGACGACGACACCTGCATGGTGGACGTCGCCAAGTACTTCATGAACTTCCTCAAGGACGAGTCGTGCGGCAAGTGCTTCACCTGCCGCAAGGGCACGCAGCGCATGTGGGAGATCCTCGACGACGTCTCCCGGGGGAAGGCTACCCTGGCGCAGCTCGACCTCCTCGAGGAACTGGCCGGTGTGGTGAAGGACACCACGATGTGCGGCCTCGGCCAGACCGCCGCCAACCCGGTGCTCTCGACGCTGCGCTACTTCCGCAAGGAGTACGAGCGTCACATCATCCACAAGCGCTGCGACGCGTTCGTGTGCAGCGACCTCGTCGGCGCCCCTTGCCAGGCGGCGTGCCCGCTGGGCACCGAGGCCTGGCGGTACGTGGCCTACATCGCCTGGGGCGACTACGACAAGGCGTACCACGTCATCCGCGAGGCCAACCCCTTCCCCTCGGTGTGCGCGCGTGTGTGCAACCACCCGTGCGAGGAGCGCTGCCGGGCGGGCGCCACGGGCGGTGATCCGGTGGCGATCCGGGCGCTCAAACGGTTCGTCACCGACCGCACGGACCCGGCGAGCTACCACCCCGTACGTACCCCGCGCGGCGAGAACCTGCCGCCGGTGGCTGTGGTCGGGTCGGGTCCAGCCGGGCTCACCGCCGCGCACTACCTCTCGCTCAAGGGGTACAGGGTCACCGTCGTCGAGCAAGACGCGGGGCCGGGCGGCATGATGTTCGCGGCCATTCCCGGCTACCGCCTGCCGCGGGAGGTGCTGCAAAAGGAGATCGCCTCCCTGTTCGACGAGAACGTCACGCTCCGCTGCAACACCGCGCTGGGCCGTGACGTCACCCTCGACAGCCTCTTCGCCGAGGGCTTCAAGGCGATCTTCGTCGCGCTCGGCGCTCACAAGAGCCTGAGCCTCGGGCTCGAGGGCGAGGACGCGCAGGGCGTGATCCCCTCCATCACGTTCCTGAAGGCGTTCAACCAGCGCGGCGAAGAGCTGGCCAGGGGCCGCGTGGGGGTCGTCGGCGGCGGCAACTCGGCGGTGGACGCGGCGCGCACCGCGCTGCGGCAGCAGGACGTCAAGAGCGTGACGCTCTTCTACCGCCGCAGCCAGCGCGAGATGCCGGCGTTCGCGGAGGAGGTCGAGGCGGCGGTCAAGGAGGGCGTCAAGCTGGAGACCCTCACCGCGCCGGTCAAGATCCACACCAAGAACGGCCGCCTGACCGGCATCGAGGCGATCAGGAACCGCCTCGGCGAGCTCGACGCCGGCGGCCGCCGCAAGCCGATCCCCATCCGCCGCAGCGAGTTCTCGGTTCCCCTCGACACCCTGATCGTCGCGATCAGCGA
>Ga0316628_100003575_pt1 | contig 12007 bp, 7 predicted proteins | sample OWC_Aug_M2_C1_D5_FD_207648 | JGI IMG/M metagenome (GOLD analysis project Ga0316628, IMG submission 207648) | Wetland soil microbial communities from Old Woman Creek delta, Ohio, United States - OWC_Aug_M2_C1_D5_C | ecosystem: Environmental > Terrestrial > Soil > Wetlands | place: USA: Ohio...
GATCCTCAAGATCGTCAAGAAGGTCGGCCTGCCCCGTGACGGCCACGGCCGCAAGCACGCCGCGCACAAGGACAGCTTCCTCACCGTCGGGAACCTGGCCGAGCGCTCGGGCGTCAGCCCGCGGACGATCAAGCACTGGGAGGACAAGGGCATCATCGAGCCCGACATGCGGACGGAAGGCGGCTTCCGGCTCTACTCCGAGTCCTATGTCTTCCTCTGCCAGCTCATCCGCGACCTCCAGCTTTTCGGCTACACGCTCGAGGAGATCAAGGCCGTCTCGGACGACGTCCGGACGCTTCTCGCCGTGGAGGCCGAGCCGGAGGCCTTCCCGGAGGCCGAGATCGAGAAGCGGCTGGCGGCGATGCTCGAGGCCGTCCGAGCCCTCTTCGACAGGATGAAGCTCATCGAGGAAGGCATCGAGCGCTGGCGGGACCTGGCCAAGAAAAAGAAGAAAGATATCCTCGCTCTCCAGTCCAGGAACCGGAAGCGCGGAAAGGCCGCCAAGGAGGCGAGCGATGGCTAAGATCGTTCTTATCGAGCCGAAGGCCCCGAACCTGCATATCTTCTCCCAGTTCCCCCTGCCCCGGCTGGGAACGCTCATCCTGGGGACGATGATGAAGGCGCGCGGCTGGGAGGTCGAGCTCTTCGTCGAGGACTTCCGCAAGGTCGATTTCGACGTCGTCGCGGCGGCCGACCTGGTCGGCATCTCGACGATCACCTCGACGGCGCCCCGGGCCTACGCCATCGCCGACCGGGTCCGGGCCATGGGCGTCCCGGTCATCATGGGCGGGCCCCACGTGACCTACCTGACCGAGGAGGCGCTCGAGCACGCCGACTTTGTCGTCCGGGGAGAGGGCGAAGCGGCGCTCGCCGCCTTTATCGACGCCAGGGAGAAAGGGACCGGCTATACCGACGTCCCCAATCTCTCGTACCGCGACGAGACGGGGGCCGTCGTCCATAACCCCATGGCGCCGCGGGCCTCGGACCTCGACCGCATCCCCTTCCCGGACTTTGGCCTTCTCCGCCCGGACGCGAAGGGACTGAAACACATGTCGTCCATCCCCGTCCTGACCTCGCGAGGCTGCCCCTTCGACTGCTCGTTCTGTTCCGTGACAGGCATGTTCGGCCGGAAATACCGCTTCCGCTCGACGGCGAACATCGTCGAAGAGCTCCGCCTCTACAAAGGCCGCAAGACCCTCGTCTTCTTCTATGACGACAATTTCGCCGCGGACCCGCAACGGACCCGCGAGCTCTGCCAGGCCCTGATCCGGGAGAAGCTCGGGATCGCCTGGACGACCCAGGTCCGGGCCGACGTCGCCCGCGATCCTGAGCTCGTCGGCCTCATGAAGAAGGCGGGCTGCCACACCGTCTACATCGGCTTCGAATCGGTCAATCCCGACGCGCTCGAGGACATGAAGAAGAAGCAGACCGTCGAGGAGATCGCCCGGGCGGTCAAGGTCTTTCGCCGTCATCGCATCCACATCCACGGCATGTTCGTCCTCGGCTTCGACCAGGACGACTGGCGAACGGTGCGGAAGACGGTCCGCTGGGCCGAGCGGGCGCGCCTGACCTCGAGCCAATTTCTCATCCTGACCCCGCTTCCGGGGTCGGCCTTCTACGACCGGATCGCGGCGGAAAACCGGATCCGCTTCCACGATTGGGCCCTCTACGACGCCCACCACGCCGTCTTCCAGCCGGCCCGCTTCTCCCTCCCCGACCTCCAGAAGGCCCAGAGCTTCGCCCACCGCAAGTTCTATTCGCTGAGGCAGGAAGCTCGAAAGATCCTCGCCGGCCAGTGGATCGCCGTCGCCATCGCCCACTACGCCCGCAGCCTCGATCGCACGTGGAAGCGGCGCAACAGGACCTTCCTCCGGGTCATCGCCTTGCTCAAGCCCCGGCCGGGATCGAGGGCGAGGGTAACCGTCGACTATAGGGAAGATATCAGCTTAGAGTAGCTGGCCTCTCTTTTTAGCTACTTCCACCGCCCCTCGGAGTCACTCCGGGGCGGCGCTGAGGGTCGCTCCGCGACCTCCGCTCCCTGCCGGTCCCCGATTTTCCGAACCGTTTACTTCCCGTTGCGTATCCACTAGAATAAGCCTCGTATTTTTCGCAGTCGCCCAAGGGAGTCGCGCATGCCCAACGTCCTCACCGTCCGGGGATTGAAGAAATCCTACGGCGCCCAAACAGCCCTGGCCGGCATCGATTTCGAGGTCCGCGCCGGAGAGGTCTTCGCCCTGATCGGCCCGAACGGGGCCGGCAAGACGACGACCCTGCGGATCGTCGCGACGCTGCTGACCTCGACCGCCGGCGAGATCACGTTCCTCGACCACGACCTCTGCAAGGAGCCCGATTTCGTCCGGGAGAAGATCAGCTACCTCCCTGAGGAAGCGGGCGCTTACAAGGACATGAAAGGCCTGGACTATCTCCATTTCATGGCCAACTTCTACGCCGCGACCCCGGCCGAGGAGAAGGAGATCGTCGACCGGGCCGTGGCCATCACCGAGCTCGGCGACCGGCTGCGGACCAAGGTCGGCACCTACAGCAAGGGCATGACCCGGAAGCTCCTCCTGGCCCGGGCCCTGATGACCAAGCCGGTCCTGGCCATCCTCGACGAGCCGACCTCCGGGCTCGACGTCCTCAACGCCCTGGAAGTCCGGGAGATCGTCCGCCGCTACGTCAAGGAGGGCACCTCCGTCCTCCTCTCCTCGCATAACATGCTCGAAATCGAGTTCCTGTCCGACCGGGTCGGGCTCATCAATAAGGGCCTGATCCTGGACACGGGCACGCCCGAGGAACTCAAGGCCAAGCACGCGGCCAAGAACCTCGAAGAAGTCTTCAGGAGCTCCATCCGATGAAACGATTCCAAAATCTCCTCAAAAAAGAAGTCAAGGAGCTGGTGACGAAACAGCTCGTCATTACGCTTGTTTTCACCGTCATCCTGTTCAACACCATCGGACAGATCAGCAAGAAAGAGGTCCAGAAGGCCATCGGCGTCCAGACCATTTCGGCCCTCGACATGGACGGCTCGGCCGGCTCCAAGGCCCTTCTGAAAAGCCTGGAATCGGCCCGGTTCAAGATCATCGACCAGTCGGGCAAGGGCAAGGATGAAGCGATCGCCGCGGCCAAAGCCGGCGAATCAAAGCTCCTCTTGGTCATTCCGGCCGGTTTCGGTGATTCCCTGGCCGAGTTCAAGCCGAGCGAGATCGAGACGTACTCCTTCATGCGGAGCTTCTCCCTCATCGGGGCCCGGGGGCAGGTTGTCGTCCAGAGCGTCATCTCCGCCCTCAACAACGCCCTCTCCAATAACTATCTGGCCCAGAAGCTGCCCGGGATCGACCCGGCCAGCCTGAAGAACCCCATTAAAAGCAAGGATTTCGTCGTCGTCCGGGACAAGGTCGCCGAAGGATCGGCCAACACGATCGCGAACATGCTGTCCCAGCAGTCGATGCTCATTCCGGTCGTCCTCATGATGATCGTCATCTATTCTTCCCAGATGGTCATCTCGGCCGTGGCCATGGAAAAGCAGAACAAAACCCTGGAGACGCTGCTGACCGTCCCGATCCGCCGGACATCGATCATCACCGCCAAGATGCTCGCCGCAGGGCTCGTCGGCTTGATCTCGGCCGGGGTCTACATGTTCGCCTTCAAGGGTTTCATCGGCGGCATCGGCCAGGAAGTCGCCGCGGCCGGGGCCAAGGCGGGCGGGGCCGCCCTGATGCAGAAGCTCGGCTTGACCTTCAACACAACCGGCTACGTGATCCTCGGCATATCGCTCTTTCTGGCCATCCTGGTGGCCCTGGCCATGTCCATGATCCTGGGCGTTTTAGCCGAGGACTTCCGCAGCGCCCAGACCATGATCATGCCCCTGATGTTCATGGTCATGATCCCGTACTTCATCTCGCTGTTTGCCGACATCAACACGCTCTCGCTCCCGTTCAAGATCCTGATCCTGGCCATCCCGTTCTCGCACCCGTTCCTGGTCTCGCAGAATCTCTATCTCGGCAATTACGGGATGATCGCCGCCGGGCTCGGCTACATGTTCGTCGTCTTCGTGGTCCTAGTGGTCTATGCGGCCAGGATCTTCTCGACCGACAAGATCCTGACCATGAAGCTGCGGTTCGGGAAAAAGAAAGAGACGGCGGCCTGAGGGCGTTATCGGACGATCGTTCCGTTCCGGTATTCGAACCGGTCCCCAGGCTTCGCCGGACAATAAACGGGGATATCAATCCCCGCCTTTTTAAGCGCCTCGGCGAATTCCGGATATTTCTCCTCCTGGCCGGCATAATGCATCGGGAACACGGCACCGGGCTTCAGGCTCTTCAGCACCTGGACATAGTAATCGGCGACAAACGCATCCAGAAAAAGAAACTCGACGGTTTTAAATTTCGGCTTCAGATAGTCCATGTCGGCCGGGACATTCGACGGCGCGGTGTCATAATCCCCCATTCTGCCGACATAGTCGCCGGTGTGGAAGAGGGTCAGACCGTCAACCTTGACCAGAAAAGCCGATTCGGGAACGCCGGAATGATGGGAATTCACGGTCTCGATTTCCAGACCGTCGAATTTCGCCGAGGCCCGGGGCGCGGCCAAGGAATGGACGTTGGGGCCGGTCCCGGCATCCCAGCCGAAAACATATTGGATCTTCTTGACCGTTTTCCCCCAAGTCCGGATGACTTCATCGTAATGGTCGCCGTGGCCGTGCGAGACGAAAACGACCACGTCGAGGTCTTTGATCTCCTCGGGATTGATCCAGCCGTTGGCAAGGGCGGGTTGGCCCGGGGGCTGCGGGACGGGATCGCCTCGCCGCATGGGTTTTTTAACATAGTCGAAGATCAGGAGCTTGTTCGCGGTTTTCACGGCAAAGCCGCAATGCCCAAGATACCAGATCGTCGCCTCTCCGGGTTTGAGGATTTGTTCGGCGGATGGGGATGGGGCGGCCGGGCCGGACAGGGACAAGGCGGCGAGCGCCGCGAGGAGTAATGAGATTTGCATCACTTCCTCCCCGGCCGCAGGTCCTCGACAACCCGGGCGGACATCCAGTAGATATCCCAGTCATTCCCCGTTCGGCCGGCATACAGAATATATTTTCCGTCCCCGGTGATGCCCTGCGGATACGAGGCGGCGAATGGCGCAAAGAGAGATTGAGCATTGATCGCCGGGGTCCATGAGCCGTCCCTGTTTCGGAAAGAGACGCAGGTCGTCATGCCGCCGAATTTCTCCGAACTGAAAAGCATATAGCCGCCGTCAGGCGAAACAAACGGACCTACGTCCATTTGAGGAGTGTTGACCGCCGGCCCTAACCGTTCCGCCTGAAGATATTTTCCGTTGAGATATTCCGCTCGATAGATATCAACGCTTCTTTTTCCGTCTTTCTCGGCCACCCTTGTGAAATAGACCGCCTGGTCTCGGCTCTGGGTGGCGATGAATTCATCGCCGTTCGTATTGATCTCCGGCCCGGCGTTTTCGGGTTCGCCCCACCCTTTCCCGTTCTTTTCGACGTACCAGATATCTCCGACTCCTTCATCCCTTTTCCCGTCTTTCCCGCGAGGCCTGTCGGAAGTGAAAAACAGCCTCCGGCCGTCGACCGAAAAACTGGGATACGAATTATCGTAGGGCCCCGAAAAATCCGCCATGCGGGGAGACTGCCATACTCCGTCGATTTCCTTTGTCCACCAGATTTTCCCGCTGTAATCCCCCCTGACCCAGAAGATTTCCTTCCCATCAGGGGAAACGGCGATGCCGGAGTGCGGGCCGACGATCCGGAGAACTCGGTTCGGCAAAAATGGCTCCAGGGCGTTTCCCGGCTTTGTCGCCCCGAGATACCGTCCCGCAATTGCGGGGAATGCCCGGGGGAAACGCTTGGTTCCCTTTGTTTCCAGCAACTCGGCGATTTCCGGGTGCAACGCATCTTGGGCGAGATGCCAGGCGGTGGCGCCATCGTCGGCCCGAGCATCCGCCTCGGCGCCGCGGGAGAGCAACAACCGGCACATCTCGATCAGCCCCAGCTCGGCGGCCATATGGAGCGGCGTCAGACCGAATTTATCCCGTTGGTTGATGTCGCCGCCTTTCGAAAGAAGAAGCTCGATGACGTCCCTATTCGAATTTTTCACGGCCGTATGGAGAAGACTCATCCCCAATGTCAGCCGGCGGAGATCAGCACCGCCGTCGGCCAACAGCTTAATTACCGGAAGATGCCCGCGTTGAACGGCATACGTGACCGGAGTGAACGTCGGGCCGTCCGTCGCGTCGACATCGGCCCCTTGGGCGAGAAAGTACCTGACGATGTCTTCCTTCCCAAGACGGGAGGCGAAGGTTAGCGGCAAAAACTTGTCTTTGTTTGGGGCTTTCAGAAGATCCCTGTTGCTCTCGACCAACGCTTTGACCCCGGCCATATCCCCATTCTTGATCGCCTCGAAAAGGTCCTGAGCCGGCAATGAGCCCGCGCCAAGGGAAAGAGCGCCCGCCAATAAAACGGAGACGAAATTCTTCATGGGATTTCGGGACGTGTTCACTTCCGCCCCGTCCGCAGGTCTTCGATCAGGGCCGTGCTGACCCAGTAGATGTCCCCGTTCAATCCGAAAAAGAGATACTTGCCGTCGGGGGAAACCTTGGCAATGCCGGCCCGGCGGTCGAGGCCGTGCTCGCTGAGGTCGATCGCCTCGCTCCAGGTCCCGTCGGGGTTGCGGAAGCAGACGAACAAATGCGGCCCGCCTTCGACGTCGAAGACGATGTAGCTTCCGTCGGGCGCGATAGCCGGATGGGCGATATTCGGAAAACGGGAGCGGAGCGCGTCCATCCCGCCGTGCAAGCGCTCGAACCCGGCGAATTTCCCATTGATCATTCTGACCTTGGCCAGGTAGCCGTTCGGAAGCTCGGTGTGGTCGGTGATATAAAACTGTCCGTCGCGCGTGGCGGTGATGTACATCCCCTGGCCGACGAACTTCGGCGCCGACCAGCCGTCCGCGGTCCGGTCGGAAACCCAGATGCCGTAATCCATGTTCTGGCGGTTCGGTTCTCCCGGAGGAATGGGTCGGAACCATCCCCAATAGATCTGCCGATTGTCCAGCGTCAGAAACGGTTCATGGGCGCCGAATCCGGCGGAGAAAGCCGCAGGCGCGGGGGCCGTCCAGCCCTCCGCCGTCTCCCGGCAGAACATGGTCGTTTGCGGGTTGCCTCCGAGAGTGTAATACATCTCTTTGCCGTCGAACGAAAAGGTTATCGCATATTCGCTTGCCGCCATGCGCGAAACGAGGCCCGGGGCAAACATCTGCGGCGTCTTTCCCGGGGGCGTCTGGCCGAGGTATGGACCTTTAAGTCCGGTCGGCTGGCCGGGATTGAACCTGTTTTTCCGCTCGTCCTGGGTTCTTTGAAAAATGGAATCGAAGGAGGCCAGGATATTTCGCGCGTTCGCGCTGTTCGGGTCCTTGTCCAAAGCCCGCTGATAGTTCGCGCGGGATTCGTCCTTGTTTCCGGCGGCCATCAGCGCCTCCCCCAGGCTGTCATAGGCGTTGGCCGATTCCGGGAACATCTCGACGGTCATCCGGAAAACGGCGACGGCTTCCGGCAGGGCGTCGCGCTGGAGATAGCGATATCCGAGGCCATTGAAGTCCCCTTCGAGAAAGGAATATTCCGATGGCCGGGCTTGAAGCTCCTTGAATTTCGCTTGTCCCGCCGCTGCGCCTTCTTTATCGATCGTCGTCCCGATCATTTCCGAAGCCGAGGGCAGCAGGGCAGCCTTTCGCAGCGCTTCGAAAAATCCGGTCTCGATCCAGAAGGGCATGTTCTCGCCGCCGGCGATCCCCAGGAAAAACAGGTATTTCCCGTCCGGCGTCACCCAGGGGCACATGCTCCGGTTCCGATAGCCCATGGCGCTATTCATCTCGCGGCCCCGGGACCACGTGCCGTCGGCTTTTCGGAAGCTGATGTAGAGACTGTTGATGCGATTCGGAGGGTCCGATTTGGAATAGATCAAGTAGCCCCCATCCGGGGCGATGAAAGGCGAATGGTCGTAGCCGGGGCCGTTGATCGCGGCCCCCAGGTTTTCCGGCTTGGCGTAGGTCCCGTTTTCGAACTTGGACCAGAAGATGTCCGACAGGCCGAATCCCTTCCCTTCTTCCATTCCCCCAAAATACAGATTTCCCTTGAGATCGGTGGAAACCTGCCAGTGGAGCTCCAGGGAATTTACGGACGGAGGGAGAGGCCCGGGCTCGCTCCAGCCGGAGCCCTTCCGGTCCATGGCCCAAATGTTCTCCTTGCCTCCTTGCCTGCCTTTTTCGAGGGGCCGGCCGGAAACGAAAAAGAGCCGCTGGCCGTCGGGAGACGGAAAGGGCACGTCGTCCGTCTGACCGAGGACGACGAAGGACATCGGCTTGGGCATCGTCCAACGCCCATCGACAAGATGCGATTCCAGGCTGGCCATCGCCCCTCCGTAATCCTGGACCGACCAATAGGCCGATTGGCCGTCGCGCGAGAAGGAAACGCTGCCATGGAACGCGTATTTAGCGGCCACGAGGCCGGGCGCGAACAGCTCCGGCCGTCGTCCGGGAAGCTTCTGCCCGAGGTAAGGGCCGGTCAGGGCCGGAAACTTCGGATCGTTCTTGTCGGCGCCCTTGGCCGCCAATAGATCGGCGATTTCCTTTTTCCCCCATTCGCGGGCCAGGTTGTAGGCCGTCTTCCCCTCAATCGTCCGGGCGTCGATGGGAGCGCCTCCGGCCAAGAGCGCTCCGACCGCCCGGAGCCGCCCCGCCTCAGCCGCGTAATGGAGCGGCGTCCAACCGATCGCGTTCGCCTCGGAAATCGAGAGACCGGCTTTAATGAAAAGATCGATGATCTCGGGCGAGCCGCCGGCGGCCGCTTTATGCATGAAGGTGTTCCCGGCGTCATCCTTCATTTTGACATCCAAACCCGCCTCGATCAGGCGATTGGTCAGTCGGACCAAGCCGCGTTCGATGGCGGACGTCGCAAGCGGGTACATCCATCGTTCGTTGGGGCCGGGAACGGCCGCACCCCGGTCCAGGAAAAGATCGGCCATGTCCGCTTTGCCGCTGAAAGCGGCCATCATCAGCGGAGGGCCCCAGGAGCCGTCCGAGGCGTTGATATCCGCCCCCTTATCCAAAAGAAGCCGGGCGATCTCGACGGTCCCGAGCCGGAAAGCGCACCACCATAACGGCGTCCGGTTCGCGGCGTCCCGCGGATTGAGGGCCGCGCCTTTTTCGATCAAATAGGCGACGATGTCCGATTTTCCTGATTCCGCGGCGGCATGAAGCGGCGTTTTTCCCTCGGCGTCCCTGGCTTCGAGCAAAGCCGGCGTTTTTTCGATCAAAGCTTTGACTTTGGCCAGGTCGCCGCTCCGGGCGGCGTCATGAATCTCGGCGGCCAAAGCGGCGGTCGCAACCAGGGCCAACAAAACACCCAGGATCAGCGGCTTTTTCATTTTTTCCTCCGGCATTGCCATTCTCCGCGGTCCGCGACATCTTCGAAAGCAAAATACAACAGGGAAAAAGGAGCAAACTCCATGCCAAATCCGAGGTCTCGCGGTCATTTTCTTCCGTCCATTCCGCGTCTCTCTTTTCGCGGGTACTCTCGAAATATTTTTACGGCCGTAAAGAAATTTCCATACGGCCGCCCGGCAAACGCGCAATCAACCTCGTCCAGGAATGCGGCCTTAAAGAACCTTGAAGCTCCCCCGGGCTTTCAACGCGCCGTCGATATAGATCTCGAGCCGGTATTCTCCGCCGGCCAGCGTCTCCCCCGCTTCCGGGATCTGGTTCTCGACCGATCCCAACAGCCGGGCGTCCGCCGGACCGGCCCAGTGCTCGGCCCGCCCCAGCCAGAGCTGTTCGATCCAGAAGACCTGCCCCGGCGCCCGCCGAAAGACCTTGCGGACGATCGACTGGTCCTTCACCATCCCTTTGAGCTCGAGGAGAAAATAAGCCCGGGCCGTCCCTTTCGGAAACTCTTCGGCAGCCGGCGTATCGACGATATCGCCGGCGGCGTCGTAAACCGGCGCGACAAACCGCGGCGGCGCGATCTCCGAGGCGACCTCCGCGGGCCGGGCACGGTTCAGAACGGCCAGGCAAACGGCCGCCTCTTTGAGCCGGAGGATCATCGCCTCCAATCCCTCGACGGGCTTGATTTCGTCGAGACGCGCGAGATTCTTGATGACCGTCCGGAGGCTCAGCGCGTCCGCGCCCAAGGGCTTTTCCAGGGCGAAAGCGATCGCCTCATCCGCCAGAGCCCGGGCCTCCCCGGCCCGTCCGGCAAAAAGGAGAGCGGCCGATTTGACCAAGCCGAGGGCGAATTTTTGGGTCGGGAGCAGGGCCAGGGCCCGATCCAGCGCGGCGAGGGATTCCGGGAAACGCCCCAAAAGGAAATTCACGTACCCCTTGGACCAAAACGTATAGCCGTCCGCTTTTCCGCTTCGGAGGGCGAGATCCAGGTCCGCGGCCGCCGCTTCCAGCTCGATCCGGGAGGCTTCGTCTTTTCCAGCATAAAGCCGCGCTTCGCCCAGCACCGAATGAACCCGAGCCCGCAGGAGAATCGCCGCCGGATAATCACCCTCGGCCTCGATGATCTTGTCGACGTCGGCTTTGGCCTTTCCCGCCGAGAGGGCGGCCAGATCGGCATCGCCGTTGAAATTGATGACCATTTGGGCGGAGAGAGCGTTCCCCGCCGCCCGGGCCATGAGCTTGACGGATTCCTCCGACCTCCCGGACCACGGCCGAACCAGCGCGAAGCCGGAGAGGATCAGGACCGCCGCGGCCAGGACAGCCCCCGCTCCCGCCAGGATGGTCCGGACATGAGCATGAATGACGAGGGAAAGCGTCAGGAGGAATACGGCCACGGCCATGACGGCCAACCCGGTCGTGTAGGCGTTCCCCTTCGAGCTCCAGAAGGCGCTTTCCTCCCACTTCAGGTCTTCCCGTTCCTTCAGCTCCGCCGACGGGACGACGACGCGATCCAGATAATATTGAAAGAGGTCGAACGACCCGAGCCGGGAATCGAAATAAGGCGGCTTGACCAGCTCGCCCTGGCCGAGGAGGAGCGCCCGGCTCTTAGCTTGGCTCTCCTCCATCATCTTGTAGAAGGCGGTGTCCGCGCCGCTTTTGGCCATGCGCTCGTAGACCTGGGCCTGGGTGATCAGGCCGCTGACCTCCTGGTAGGCGTTCATCAGGTCCCGTTCCCCGGCCACGTCCCACAGCGCCCGGCCCTGAAAGCTGAGCAGGCGGATCCCCAAGAGACGGCCGTCGCGCAAAGCCGCCGCCCCGCGATGGCCGGCCTGGACATTGAGATGGACAATGAGGCTGGTGAGGAAGGTCAGCCCGGCCAGCAACAAGGTGACGGCCGTCTTGAAGCGCTTCTCGACGGGATCGGTTTTTTCGTCGCTCATGGCCGCACCGTCATAAAGATCCGCAAAACCGCGATTCCCGCTCCGGCCAGGTAGAACGCGCCCCCGGCGCCGAGCCAGATCCAGGGGGAGCGCCAACCGGTTTTCAGCCCGACGGTGAAGAAAAAGATGGCCGCCGTGAAAAGCAGGTTGAGCGAGATCAGGATGCCGGCAAGGCGCCGCCTTTGTTCCGATTGGGCAATGAACGGCGCGGGATCGAGATCTTTTTCGCTCTCCGCCTGGGCCCGAAGCGCCGCGGCGTATTTCTCCCGGTCAAAGGAAACGCGCCCGTCCACGGTCTTCAGGAAGTCGAGATTGAGCTGCGGGGCGCTGGCCTTGGCCCGCATGCTCTCCCCCTGCCACACATCCAGCCAGCGCTCGGGAACGGCCGGGTTGCGAAAGGCCTCGTCGCGGACGGCCTTGGCGTTGTCCCGGTGGAGCTGGAAACGGCGCGCGGCGGTCTGGAAGACAAAAATGTCGGAGCCGATGCTGATTTCCGTCTGGGCCTCGGCCAGCGCGGCGGCGATGGCCTGGCCGTCGGCGCCGCCCGCCGCGCCGCCGACGCGGAATCCGTACCACGAGGCCAGCGCCCCCGTCGTCGCCGCCAGGGCGATCAGGATG
>Ga0316628_100003576_pt1 | contig 12006 bp, 9 predicted proteins | sample OWC_Aug_M2_C1_D5_FD_207648 | JGI IMG/M metagenome (GOLD analysis project Ga0316628, IMG submission 207648) | Wetland soil microbial communities from Old Woman Creek delta, Ohio, United States - OWC_Aug_M2_C1_D5_C | ecosystem: Environmental > Terrestrial > Soil > Wetlands | place: USA: Ohio...
GCTCGTCTTCTGTCTGCTCGCGATGAAACCCCGCCAGTTCCAGGCCGCTGCCGTAAGCCCACCACACCAGCCAGCCAGCCACCAGCACCACCGGCAAGACGAGCAGCCAGCGCACGTACCAAGGCAGGTGCGGCCGTACCGCCAGTTGCGGGGCGGCAATGCTGAACCTGCGTTGAATCTGTTTGCGCAGCTTCTTCATGGCAGGAGCGGCACCAATCCCAGCGCAGTGCTTTCGGGCAGCCCGAACATGATGTTCATGTTCTGCACCGCCTGGCCAGCTGCGCCCTTCACCAGATTATCTATCACCGACAGCACCACCACAGTATCGCCGCCCTGGGGCCTGTGCAGCGCGATGCGGCAGGTGTTCGCGCCGCGCACCGAGCGCGTATCCGGATGGCTGCCGGCCGGCATGACATCGACGAATACCTCGCCCGCGTAGCGCTGCTCGTACAGCGCCTGCACGTCCGCATCCTTGTTCAGCCTCGCGTATAGCGTGGCATGGATGCCCCGTATCATGGGGGTGAGATGTGGCACGAAAGTCAGGCCCACGGCATGCCCGGCCGCCAGCGCCAGGCCCTGCCTGATCTCAGGCAGGTGGCGGTGTCCCTTCACGCCGTATGCCTTGAAGCTGTCGCCCGCTTCGCAGAACAGGTTGGCGATCTCCTCCTTTCGCCCAGCCCCGGACACACCGGATTTTGCGTCGGCGATGAGGTGGGCGTCATCCACCAGCCTCGCCTCCAGCAGGGGAATTAAGCCCAGCTGTACGGCGGTCGGATAGCAGCCGGGATTGGCCACCAGCCGCGCGCCCCGCAATTCTTCGCGGTTGATTTCCGGCAGGCCATAAACCGCTTCCGCGACGAGTTTGGGACTGCTGTGGCTCATACCGTACCACTTTTCCCATTCCGCCACATCCTTGATGCGGAAGTCGGCCGCGAGGTCGATGATCTTCACGCCTGCGTCCAGCAGGGCTTGCCCCTGCTGCATGGCAATGCCGTGAGGAGTGGCGAAAAACACCACGTCGCACTGGTCGAGGTGCGCATGGTCGGGATGCACGAAATTCAGGTCCACATGGCCGCGCAGGCTGGGGAACATGCGGCTGACGGGCGTGCCTGCATCGGCACGCGAAGTGATCGCAGCGAGTTCCGCCTCCGGGTGCCGCGCCAGTAGGCGCAGCAATTCCACGCCCGTATAGCCTGTTCCTCCGACAATACCTACCTTGATCACGCCATTTGCTCCAGATTTTCTCACGCACATTTCCTGCGAATCATACCATCAACCGGAAACGAAAAAACCGCCCGAAGGCGGTTTTTTCCAGCACGCCAGCATCTTTGTCGGCCGGACAACCTTGACGTCCGGAGACTCCGATGCTTGAGCGGCCTTTAACGCTTGGAGAACTGCTTACGGCGACGCGCCTTGCGCAGACCGACCTTCTTGCGTTCCACCTCGCGGGCGTCGCGGGTGACCAAGCCAGCCTTGCTCAGAGCAGGCTTCAGGCTCGCGTCATAATCGATCAGCGCGCGAGTAATGCCATGGCGCACCGCACCGGCCTGGCCGGATTCGCCCCCGCCCTGCACGTTGACCATGATGTCGAATTTGTCCAGCATGCCGATCAGCTCCAGGGGCTGGCGCACGACCATGCGTCCGGTTTCGCGGGAGAAGAACACATCCACGGGCTTGTCGTTGACGACGATGGCGCCCTTGCCGGGTTTGATAAACACGCGGGCCACCGCGCTCTTGCGACGGCCAGTGCCGTAGTTGTAGTTCACGCTCATGTTTTAAGCCTTCAACAGGTCAATGGGTTTCGGTTGCTGCGCGGAATGGGGATGCGCGGCGCCGCCGTAAATCTTCAGCTTGCGCAACATCGCGTAGCCCAGCGGCCCCTTGGGCAGCATGCCCCGCACGGCCTTTTGCAGCACGCGCTCGGGATAGCGCTGTTGCAGCTTGGTAAAATTGGTCTCGAAGATACCGCCGGGATAGCCGCTGTGACGGTAGTACATCTTGGCTTTCGCCTTGTTGCCGGTCACGCGCAGTTTGTCGGCGTTGACCACCACGATGAAGTCGCCCGTATCCACGTGCGGAGTATAGATGGCCTTGTGCTTGCCGCGCAGGCGCGCCGCAATCTGGCTCGCCAGGCGCCCCAGCACCGCATCCTTGGCATCCACCAGATACCAGTCGTGCTGGACTTCGTGTTGCTTGGCAGAAAATGTTTTCATGGCATTTCCAGAATTAAAATCTTGAAGGGCGCGAATTCTAAGCCATGGAACCTGCCCTGTCAAACCATTTGAGGATTCGCCCGGCGGCCCGCCGGGGACCCCGCAAGTCGTCGCACGACGACGGGCTCCGCCTAGCAAATGCTATTCCTGCCGCCCGCGCGACGAAAAAGAACCTGCTAAAACAGTGGATTCGCGACTTGCGCCAGTATTTTCTGCGCACCTGCCGCTAAAGCAGCGCGGAATCAAAGTCCCAGAACCGCCGCAACCTTTTCGCGAAGCTCAGGAAGCACTTCTTCCGCAAACCAAGGATTGCGCCTGAGCCACATCTGGTTGCGGGGACTCGGGTGCGGCAGCGGAAAAAATTCGGGCTGGTATTCGGGCCAGTGGCGCACGGTTTCAGTCAGCGTCCGTTGCCTGCGGCCTGCAAGATAGTATGCCTGCGCATAGCTGCCGACGAGCAGGGTAAGGCAGATGTTCGGCAGCGCGGCGCGCAAGCGCGGATGCCACAGGGGCGCGCATTCGGGGCGCGGGGGCAAATCGCCGCCGGAGCCGGCACCGGGATAGCAGAATCCTGCAGGAATGATGGCGATGCGGCTCTCGTCGTAAAAGGTATCACGCGACACCTGCAGCCAGTCGCGCAGCCGGTCGCCGGACGGATCGTTCCACGGGATGCCGGTATCGTGCACGCGCCGCCCCGGCGCCTGTCCCACGATCAGCAGCCGGGCGGTGACTCCCGCGCGCAATACCGGTTTGGGCGGAAACGGCAGATCTTCCGCACATATCTTGCAGCCGCGAGCCTCGCGCAACAACTGCTTGAGCGCCTTATCCTTTGATTGCATGCTCTACTGCGAGAATGCGCGCTTCCAGCACGCGTGCTGCTATCAGGTTGCCGTCCGCGCACTGGCGCGCAATGCTCCCGGCGTCCACCCCCTGCGCGGCGCGCAACGCGGTCAGCCAGAGTTCGGCTTGCGGATAGGCGTCCTGCTCATGCCCCCCTCGTCCGCGCGCGTCGCTTGCGCAGGATTCAAGGATCTGCCCGAAACGCTCCGGCCTGCGCAGAGCATCGCAGTCGTGCAGCACGCGGACGAGGGTACCCGCGCGCAACTCCCTGACCCGATGGATATTGCCGTGATAGCGCGCGACCAGCAAGCCGACGTCACGGCATTCGTTCGGCACACGCAGGCGTGCGCAAAGGTCTTTGATCAACTCGACGCCGCGCTCCTCGTGCCCGATATGGCGCGGCAAAATGTCTTTCGGGGTGTTACCCTTGCCCAAGTCGTGGGTGAACGCCGCAAAACGGGTTTCCAGCGCATAGCCATGCCGCGCGGCATCATCCAGCGCCATCATGGTGTGTATCCCGCAGTCAATTTCCGGGTGATATTGAGGGGGTTGCGGCACGCCGAACAGCGCATCCGCCTCCGGCAGTATCTTCGCCAGCGCCCCGCAGTCGCGCAGCGTGGTGAAGAATCGTGAGGGCGTATTTTCCATCAACCCGCGCGCCAGTTCTTGCCATACCCGTTCCGGCACCAGAGCATCCACTTCGCCGTTTTCCGCCATGCGGCGCATGAGTTCCAGAGTCTCGGGCGCTACAGTAAAACCGTAGCGCGCTGCAAAACGCGCTGCGCGCAGGATGCGCACCGGGTCCTCGCTGAATGCGGGGCTGACGTGGCGCAGCACGCCTGCGCGCAGGTCAGCCTCGCCGCCATAGGGGTCGATCACCCGGCCTGCATTATCGCGCGCCATGGCATTGATGGTGAAATCACGCCGCGCCAGGTCCTGCTCCAGCGTGACATCCGGCGCGGCGTAGACCGCAAACCCCCGGTAGCCGCGGGCGATCTTGCGCTCGGTGCGCGCCAGCGCATATTCCTCGTGCGTCTCGGGATGCAGAAACACCGGAAAATCCTTGCCCACCGGCTTGTAGCCCGCCCGCTCCATATCCTCCGGCGTGCCGCCCACCACCACCCAGTCGTGGTCCTGTACCGGCAATCCGAGCAGCGCATCGCGCACCGCACCGCCCACGCAATAGACTTTCGGCTGCTTATCTCTCATTGGAGCTGCTGCTCCGCCTGGCGATGTCCTTGGGCGCAATCGTGCCCAGGCGCTTCTTGAGCGGCATGGGGGGCTGCCCGAACAGGCGGGAGTAGTACACGGTATTGCTCATCACTTTCTTCACGTAATCGCGCGTCTCGTCAAACGGTATGGTTTCGATGTAGATCGCTCCTTCCAGGGCCGCGTCACCGCACCATTGCTGCGCCCGGTTCGGCCCGGCATTGTATGCTGCGGAAGCCAGCACCGGATTATTGTCGAACTGGGACGACACTGTTTTCAGGTAATAGGTGCCAAGCTTGAGATTGATCCCCAATTCATGCAGCAGCGCCGCGCGGTAGCCCTTCATGCCGATCTTCTGCGCCACCCAGCGCGCGGTCTCGGGCATGAGCTGCATCAATCCCGCGGCACCCACGTTCGAGTTCACGTGGGGAGCAAAACGGCTTTCCTGGCGCATCAGTCCGTACACCCAAGCTTCGTCCAGGTCATTGCTGCGCACGTACTCCTGCAATTCGGCACGGTAAGGTGCAGGATAACGCAGATTGAAGTCATGCAGTTGCTGGGTGCGCTCGGCGGCATCGATGGAGCGGTCGTATATGCCGTTGCGGTGCGCAACCACAGCGGCCGCCAGCAACTGGGCATCATTGTAGCCGCGCACGGCCCAAGCCCATTCCCGCGATGCCTCGGCGTCCGCCCGCAAGCGGTATAGCGCAAGCGCGCGCTGGATGCCCGGTTGCGCCAGCACCTTGTCGATATCTTTCTGGTCCGGCGAATGACTGTCGATCTGCGCAAAAACCGGCATGACATCCAGTTCCTCGGCGGCGAGCAGCCCGTAATAGCCATATTCGCCGCTCAGCGCGGCAAATAATGCCTGGGCGGGAACGGAGAACCCCAGTGCCTTCAACGCGCGTCCTTTCCAGTAGCGCCATGCCTTTTCGCGCTGCTGCTCCGGGTCCATCGCATTGATGCTGGCCAGCACTTCGCGCCAGTCCGTCTCACGCATGGCTGCACGCGCGCGCCATGCCAGTTGCGCCGCGGTCAACTGCGTGTCCGCCGCCTCCTTGTACCATGCCAGGGCACGGGGATCGTGCGAGCGCGAGGCCTCATAGCCCAGCCAGCCGTAAAAATAGCGCTGTTCCGCTTCCGTGAAATAAGCCGCCATTTTCTCCCAACGCGTGTAAGCGAGCTGCGGTGACTGCCTGGCCAGGCGCCGCAGGGCAAACAAGGTCAGCATGCGCTCCGCCGCACCGGCTTTGGGCAGGTTTACCGTGGACAGGTAACGCCCCGGGTTGGTGTAGGCTTGGTTCACCGCCGTCGCCGGAAACGCCCGCCGGCTCGGGAGCCTGGCTGCCAGCTGCCGCACGAGGTCCACGTTTCCCGATTCCAATGCCATGCGAATGCGCTGCCAGACATCGCTTTCGCTGATGATGCCGGCCGCCAATGCCGCGTCGAACAGCGGAATGCAGTCGTCCGGCTGCGCCTCGCCGCTGAACCACAGCCTGCGCGCCTCGACCAGAGCCTCTTTTTCCTGCACGCGACGGCGCGCCTGCAAGGCGTAGCAGAGCAGTTCTGCATCCTCCTTCACCACATGCGGATATTCCCCGGTGAAGGCATCCCACTGCTCATTCTTCCCGAGCTGCTTGAGCCATTCTGCGCGCAGGCGGTCTATCACCGGCGTATCCGCCGGGCGCGCCAGAAACTGCTTGATGCTCGCAGCATCGGCTTTATCCAGATGCAGGTGCAGCCGGTAATACGCCACGTAGGGTTCCAGCACGGACGAAGCGAACCGGGGATACAAGCGCTCTATTTGCGCCGCATCGCCGATGCGAAAGGCCTCGCGCGCCGCAAGGAAATCCTCATCGGTCGCGGCCAGAACGGGGGCGCCGGCAGGGCCCGCCTGGCTGGCTTTGCTTGCAGGCTTGGGGGCCATTGCTGGCTTGGCGGTGTTTGCCGGCCCGGCATAGGCCGCCGCGCCGGGAGCCGGGAAACCGGGCACCTGTGGGCGCGAGGCCTGTGGGACGGCCGATTGGCCGGCAATGCCCTCCGGCGCCCGTGCCGCGGGCGGCTCGGGCGCCGCCTCTGCGGAGAGGGCAAACAGAAACAATGCGGCTGGCAGGGATGTTTTCATCGGGCATCACATAATCCGGGACGCCAAAGGATAACATCATCAATCCTGCGGCATCCACCCTGTCTTTACCCGATTTCCAGTGGCCTCTCTTTCCGGAACACCGTCAATGCCGCCAGGCGGCCTCCTGTCGACGTGCTCCGGTGACATTCCTGCCAGATTCTTCAGTACGACCAGGTCATGCCCGTCATGATCTGCTTGCGGTTATAGGCATAGCGCAGGTCGGTGGAAGCGCGGCTGCGGTAATCCAGTTCCGTCCAGAGCGTGGTGGTCTTGCTCTGCTCCATGTCCACCTTCAGCTTCACGTCGTTGCCGCTGTACGTCTTCTGCGGCTGCCCGAAGACATCATAGGCCAATGCGTTCGGGTAATTCCGGCTGAAGTGATGCAGCGACAGCCTGGCTTTTAGCCGGTCATGGCCGTACTGGATGCGCGCACCGTAGGCGCTCTCCGCATAGTTGTTGTAGTTCACGAAGTGGTCAACCCGCTGGGTATAGCCGAGGTCGACGCTGAACGCCCAGCCCGGCGAGAGCCGGTGGCTCAGCTTGGCGCCCGCCTTATTGAAGGAATACAGCAGGAGCGGATTGGCCACAGCGTAGACTCCCTGCGCATCGTGCGAATGCCGGTTCGCATAATCCCGCACCGAATAGCCAAGACCCAGTGCCAGCTTGGTCTTCGGGGCGACGTGAAAGCTGGTGTCGGCAGCAAGTCTGTAAAAGGTATGGTCCAGCTTCGCCACGACCACTGGATCATCATAGCTGTAGACGATGTACTGTGCCTTTACGCCATAGCCCGCACTGCCCGTCTTGTGTTTGTACGCCGCCTCGCCGCCGAAACCGAAATAGTTGTAGCGATCGGAAATGCCGGTGCCGCTGACCGTGGTGACTTTTGGCAGCCCGGTATCATGGTCTGTGTAGTTCTCCTGGTGTTTCGCGGCCAGCGCACCGAAATAGAGCGTGTCTTCTAGGCTCTCCTCGCGCCCGAGGACATGCTCGGAGCCGCCCCGCAGGCGGACAGTGTATTGGTCCGCATAGCTTACGCTGGACACCGGGTAGTGCCGTCCGTCAGCCTTGACCGAGCCCAGCAGCCTGCTGTCCTGTGCAAGACTTTTCGCAGTCGCGACCCTTATCTCGTACGGGACGAAAAAGCCGGATTTGCGTTGCGGCACCACGGTCGGGTTCGCGCCCCCCAACAGACCTCCCGCGTAATAGTCGACATAGGGTGCGCCGGGTGCCTGAAAGGCATTGCTGTCATACCCCAAACCGGTCTTTGCGTAGAATTTGACCTGGCCGGCGTCTTTTTCCGCTGCACTTTCGACAGCGCCCGCTTCTGCTTCCGGCTCGGCATCTTCCTGAGCATAGGCAATGCCGCACAGCCCCATGGCAACCACGATCGTCGCCAAACGTGAAAAAATCGCGTCCACTTTACACCTCCCTTTCCTGGTAAACACAACAAACCGCTCTTCTCTGCAAAAAGGTAACAGCGCCCCGTCAAGGTTCGGTATTACCCTGGGCATCCTGTTCGTCCCCGCGAATATTGGGGTCCAGTTGCTTTGCCTTCGCCAGCTCGTCACGGGCCTCGTTGTCGCGCCCGCTCTGGCGCAACGCCCGCGCAAGGTCCAGGCGCAGGCGCACGTCCGCCGAATCCGCGGCTACGGCATTTTGCAGTACCTGCACTGCCTCGCCCGATTTCTTGTCCAACAGCAGCGCACGGCCAAGCAACCGCAGCGTCTTGGTATTACTCGGGTCGAGCGCATTGGCCTTGCGCAGTGCGGCCACAGCTTCGGCAGGTTGATGGTTGCCGATATAGGCATTGCCGAGGTCGAACCATGCCACTGCATAGGATTCGTCGCGTGCCACGATCGCCCGGTACAGCCGGATGGCCTCTCCGTACTCCTTGCGTTTTGCGTAGCGCACTGCGAGGTTGATCTCGGCTTGGGAATAGTCGGGACGGATACTCAATGCCTTGTGGTAGGCCTCTATCGCCTCCGGGTCACGATTGACGTTGCCGTAAACCACTCCGAGATTGAACCAGGCCTGCTCGTAATCAGGCCTCTGGCGCACCGCGTTGCCAAAGGCCTGTTCCGCGCGCGGGTAGTCCTTCCGGTGCAAATAGACCATGCCGATGTTGTACCATGCCTCCGGATACTCCTTCTTGGCCGAGCGCGCGGCTTCGTAGGTGGCCAGAGCGGAGACATAATCGTTTTTGGCCGAATAGGCGAGGCCCAGATTGAGCAACGCCTCAGGGTAGCTGCCGGGAGTTGTTTTCAGCGCCGCCTGGTATGCGCTAATCGCCTTGTCGTAATCCTTCTCCCCGTATGCGATACGACCCAGGTTGAAATATGCGTCGGCACGGGATTTATCCTGTTGCAGCACCCATTCGAATTCGGCTCGCGCATCCTGCCAGCGCTTGTGCTCCAGCAGGAACAAGCCGAGAGTGGTGTGCGCGCGCAGGTCTGCAGCATCGGACTGGATTGCCTGGCGCAACGCCTGTTCCGCTTCATGCGGTTTATCCTGGGCATTCAATATGGACGCCATATTGACTAGCGCAGGCGAGTAATCGGGGGCGAGCTCCAGAATCTTGCGGTACTGGGCGAGTGCGCGCACCCGCCCTTCCGGGTTGTCGGGTTCCAGGGTCGCGAGCGCCACGCGCGGCTCAGGCGCCTGCGGCTGCAGACGGATTGCGGACTCGAAGGCCTTAGCCGCAGAGGTGATCTGGCCCATTTCCCGCCGCGCCAATCCCAGCTGGTACAGCGCATGTGCCTTGTGCTTGCCACTGGAAATCTGGATGGCCTTTTCCAGTGCATCGGAGGCGCCGGACTTGTCGCCCTGTTCCATCAGCAACAGCGCCATGTTGTATAGCCCCGGGAAATGATTGGGCTGCTTCGCCAGCAGCGCGCGATACCCTTCAAGCGCCTCGCGTTTACGCCCGCCGCGAGCCAGAGCCAGTGCCCGGTTGAACAAGGCGCTGCGATCAGCCGGATTGGCCTCAACCGCCTGATCGAAATACTTCAGGGCGCGCGTCATGTCGCCCTTCTTCAGGTACAGCACGCCAAGGTCCTTGAGCCCGCGCGCGCTACGCCGGCGTTTCAGGATGGCCTGAAAAATCCGCTCGGCGTCGGCCCATTTCTTCTGCGCCATCAGCGCACGGGCACGCTGCCGTTCCGGGTCGGCAACACCCGATTCAGCACTGCTTGAAACGTCTGTGCTGTCTCCGGGCTCCGCCGATTCGCTTTCCGATTCCCCCAGCGCTACCGGCTGGATGTCGATGACCGTGACCTTGTCGGCATCGTATTCGGTGCGGAATTGCACATACAGCAATACCAGGAACAGCCCAAGGATGACGATCATCACGGGAACAAAACTCTCCCTGAACAGCCGCAGCCAGCGGAACCCGCTACCTGACACGGCCATCCTCCCCCATGGTCAGCGACTCAAGAGCACGCAACATGCCGCGGCCATTCACGTTTTGTATCTCCAGGCCGGGTCGCACGTTGATCTCGAGCAGTTGGGGGCCGTCCGGAGAGATGGAGATATCCACCCCCAGGTATTTGAGCGGCACCGCCCGCGCCGCAAGCCGCGCAAGTTCAACAACCTGCGGCCAAAACGGTATCTGCCGCCCGATCAAGTGCATGCCGCTGTCCGGATGCGTGTCTATGGCCTGCCCCAGGAATTGGGCTTGAGTCGTGATGCCGCTGGCAATGTCTATTGCTACCCCCAGTGCGCCCTGGTGCAGGTTCGCCTTGCCGTCGGATTGGCGGGTCGGGATGCGCGTCATTGCCATTACGGGCCGGTCATCGCACATGATCACCCGCACGTCGGCAAGTCCGAGCGGGCTCAACTCCTGCATTTCGGGATGCTGCACGATCCGGCTTTCGATGATGGCCTGGTCCCCGAGGTCAAAGGAGTAAACGCCGAAAATGATGTCCGATATATGTTTTTGCAGGTCGTACAAAGTATAGATTTTCCCGCTTATACCTAGCCAGTCCCGGTTGTGCCGCCCCACGATGACAATGATGCCGCTGCCGCCGCTGCCCTGTGCTGGCTTGATGACAAAATCATGGTAGGCATCAAGGTCACGCTCCAGATTGCGCAGTTCGTAAAAATAACCATAGGCGCGGTATGTTTCAGGCATGCGCACGCCTGCCGCAACTAGCACTTCCTTGGCCAGCAGCTTGTTGTCCGCCAGCGGATAGTGGGTCCGCTCGTTGCGTGTGTAGATGTAGTGCAGATTGCGCCGGTTCATCGACAGCACTGCCTCGGCGCGTTCCCGCACCTGTTTCATGCGCGAAAAATATGTCCTAATAAAGGTCACGCGGCTGGTCCCAGTATCAGGCGGCGGAAGCGCATGAACTCCATGACACGGATACCTATCCACTTGCCCAGCCAGAGATTCAGCGCGATTACGACCAGCAACAGTTCTGGGAACGCCAGGACCAGGCTCTGCATGAACAGTGATTCCATCACCGCATAGCAGGCCGCGATCACGATAAGTGTCATGAATGTGATACGCGCGACCTTCAATGCTCCCTGCTCTGCCTCCATCAGTGCGACGCGTTCAGCGGTGATAGCAAGTATTGCAATGGGAAACAGGGTCATGTGCGCAAGCTCGAACAGGCCGAGCTGCACGCCGCCCACGGTGATGGCCATCATCACGATCACCACGGTGGTCAGCATGATGGCCATCTTGGGTGAATGCAGCAGATGCAGCCAGTCCAACGCCCTGCGCACGATTGCCGAAATCAGCACGATGGTTAGAAAGCCGACCAGCCCCCACAACAAACCGGTATCGCGTGCGGCCGAGGCAATCAGTGCGGGGAGGAAAGTGCCATACGTCTCCAGACCGACCACGTTGCGGAACACCACGGTCACCAGCGCCCCGAGCGGCAGCATGAGCAATATCTTGAGCAGGTTCTGCGGGATGCCTACCCGCTCAAAAAACGCATAGAAGTTCGTGACGTTCAGCACCGAGTTGCCCAGCGCGATCTGCGCATCGTGCTGCGGCACCAGTTTCCTGGTGACGTTGAACAGATACTGGAAATTGACATTGGCCGTGTGCCTGAACAGCGTCAGGTCGCCATAGTAGAGCGTCAGGAAGTTCGAGGGGATCTCGGCGAAATGGTCGTTGATGGTGTCGAACGGAACCCAATGGCCGCCGATATACACTTCGACCCACTGGTGGCTGGTGCGCTTGCTGCCCTGCTGCATGATGAAGCCGCCCACCAGGCGCGCAGGTACGTTCAGCTTGCGCATCAGCGAAACGAACAGGCGGCTTTTCCCGTTACAGCTGGCTTCCCCCAGCTTGAGGGCCGTCAGCGCATCGGTATATCCCGAAAAATTCCGGTTCGCAAGTTTATCCTGCAGATAGCGGTGTATGCGGGTTACCGCATCCAGGATGGCCGGTTTTTCCGCCGGGACAATGCGGCGCAAGGCGGCTGTTATCTGCGGGTCATTCATCTGCAGGCCGGGCTCGTCCGCAAGGTAGGGGGCAAGAGACGCCGGGTATGATTCAGGAATCGCCATGTCCGCGGGAATGTTGTACCGGACATGGCGCGCGCGCACATCGAATGAATAGAGCACCCCTTGCTGCCCCTGGACGTTCTCCGCTTTCCACGTCACCTCGCG
>Ga0316628_100003577_pt1 | contig 12006 bp, 9 predicted proteins | sample OWC_Aug_M2_C1_D5_FD_207648 | JGI IMG/M metagenome (GOLD analysis project Ga0316628, IMG submission 207648) | Wetland soil microbial communities from Old Woman Creek delta, Ohio, United States - OWC_Aug_M2_C1_D5_C | ecosystem: Environmental > Terrestrial > Soil > Wetlands | place: USA: Ohio...
TCGATGTGATCCTCTTGGCGCCTTCGCTCGTCCGCCATCGCCTTCGCGAGTTCTGGATCGAAGCCGGCAATCTTCATTTCAGCGCTGAACATGAGGCGGATCTCCCGAAAGGTAGCCGCCAATTGTAGCCGATCCCCTTAAGGTTCCCTAGAGACAAACGCCTGGACGACGCCGGTCCAGGCCTTCGCGAGGTTGCGCCGGTTGTAGCCGCCGCCGCCCATGCCGAGCACGCGTCCGTGACCCTGGGTGTCCGCTATTTTGCATAGCCTCGCCGCCGCGTGCGCGTGCGCCGCTTCGCTGAACTGCAAATGGGTGATCGGGTCGCCCGCGATGCTGTCGGCGCCGCATTGGAACAGCATGAACTCGCTCGGGAATCTCTCCAGGAACGCCTCGATTTCCCGCCATGCCGCATGGAATTCCGCGTCGCCGGCGCCGGGCTGGAGCGGCAGATTCAGCTTCGTGCCCGCGGCCGCGCCGCGGCCGGTTTCCTCGCGCGCGCCGGTGCCGGGGTACAGGTGCCGGCCATCCTCGTGGATATCGGCGATGAACACCAGTTCGTCGTCCTGAAACGCGTAGAACATGCCGTCGCCGTGGTGCGCGTCGATGTCGACGTAGGCGATGCGCCGCAGGCCGTAGCGCGACCGCAAGATTTCGACGGCGACGCCGCAATCGCTGAATACGCAGAAGCCCGCCGCGTGCGCGCGCGCGGCGTGGTGCAATCCGGCGATCGGCACGAACGCGCGCCGGCATTCGCCGGCCATCAGCGCCTCGACCGCGACCAGCGTGGCGCCGACGACCGAGCCCGCCGCTTCGAACACGCCCCGAAACGCCGGGGTATCGCCGCCGTCGAGGAAGCCGTCGCCCGCGAGCGATCGCTGCTGCACGAAATCGACGTACGCTGGGGTGTGGAACGAACGCAGCTCGTCGATGCTCGCCGTGCGCGGCGCGCGCATCTCGACCTGCGTGCCGACCCCCTGGGCATGCAGCTCGCGCAGGAAATGGTCATGCCGGTCCTGGCCGAAGGGGTGGCCGTTGCCGAACCCGTAGCGGGCGATTGCTTCTCCGGCAACCACGATGACGGGGGCGGATGACGACATTCCGGCTAGATTAGCACGCGCATCGGATCCCGGCGCAATCGTGACAATGGCGCCGAAGGCGCGGATAATTCAAGCTGTTCCGCGCGCCGGCCCACTTCAGCGTCCAATCACAACAGGTCCCCAATGGCTCAGTTCATCTACACCATGAACCGGGTTGGCAAAGTCGTGCCGCCCAAGCGCATCATCTTGCGCGATATCAGCTTGAGTTTCTTCCCCGGCGCGAAGATAGGCGTTCTGGGCTTGAACGGCTCCGGCAAGTCCACGCTGCTCAGGATCATGGCCGGCAAGGACCAGGACATCGAGGGTGAGGCGCGTCCCCAGCCGGGAATCAAAGTGGGGTATTTGCCGCAGGAACCCGAGATCGACGAGACCAAGACCGTGCGCGCGGTCGTCGGCGAGGGCGTCGGCGACGTCCAGGGTCTGATCGACCGTTTCAACGCGGTCAGCGACCGGTTCGCCGAGCCGATGTCGGACGACGAAATGAACAAGCTGCTGGAGGAGCAGGCGAAGTTGCAGGACAAGATCGACGCGGTCGGCGGCTGGGAGCTGGAGCGGAAGCTCGAGATCGCGGCCGATTCGCTGCGCCTGCCGCCGTGGGACGCGATCATCGGCACGCTGTCGGGCGGCGAGAAGCGCCGCGTCGCGCTCTGCCGGCTGTTGCTGTCGAAGCCCGACATGCTGCTGCTCGACGAACCGACGAACCACCTCGACGCCGAATCGGTCGCCTGGCTGGAGCATTTCCTCGAGGAGTATCCGAGCACGGTGGTCGCCGTGACCCACGACCGCTATTTTCTCGACAACGTCGCCGAGTGGATCCTGGAACTCGACCGCGGACACGGTATTCCGTGGCACGGCAATTACTCCTCCTGGCTCGAACAGAAGGAGCAGCGGCTCGAGCGCGAGGAGCGGCAACAGGAGGCCCTGGCCAAATCCCTGCAGCGCGAATTGGAGTGGGTGCGCACGAACCCGAAGGCGCGCCAGGCGAAATCCAAGGCGCGCCTGCAGCGCTACGAGGAGCTTTCGTCCCAGGAATTCCAAAAACGCAACGAGACGAATGAAATCTACATTCCGCCGGGCGAACGCCTCGGCGATCTCGTGATCGAGTGCAAGAACCTGCGCAAGGGGTTCGGCGACCGCCTGCTGATCGATTCGCTGAGCTTCAACCTGCCCGCGGGCGGAATCGTCGGCATCATCGGTCCGAACGGCGCCGGCAAGACCACGTTGTTTCGGATGCTGACCGGCGCGATCAAACCGGACGGCGGCGAAATCCGCGTGGGCCCGACGGTCAAATTGGCCTATGTCGATCAATCGCGCCAGGCGTTGAACGACAAGAACACCGTTTGGCAGGAGATCTCCGGCGGACTCGACCTGATCAAGGTCGGCAATTACGAGACCTCGTCGCGCGGTTATGTCGGCCGCTTCAATTTCAAGGGCGTGCAGCAGCAACAGCTGATCGGCGACCTGTCGGGTGGCGAACGCAACCGCGTCCATCTCGCGAAGGTGCTGAAATCCGGCGGCAACGTCCTGTTGCTCGACGAACCGACGAACGACCTCGACATCGAGACGCTGCGTGCGCTCGAGGACGCGCTGCTCGCCTTCCCCGGATGCGCGGTCGTCATCTCGCACGACCGCTGGTTCCTCGATCGCATCGCGACGCACATGCTCGCGTTCGAGGGCGATTCGCAGGTCGTCTGGTTCGAGGGCAACCACCAGGAATACGTCGAGGACCTCAAGCGCCGCAAGGGCGAGGATGCCGCCCAGCCGCATCGCATTCGCTACAAACCCCTGCAAGGGTGAACCAAAGGGTGAACACGATGATCCACATCGACCCGCAAGATCGACTGCAAATCGACTGCCAGGGAATTGCGCTGACCTGTCCGCACTGCCAGACCCTGACGCACTTGACGCCGGTGGCCGTCCCCAAGTTCGCGGCGATCAGCCGGCGCAAGCCGAAGGAAGTCGGCGTCGTGTTCCTCTGCGACTCGTGCGCCGAGCCGGTCTTCCTCAAATTCGCGGCGCGCGCCTACACGGCCGAACGCGTCGAGCTCGCGGGCGCCTACACCGAAGTCGAGCGCGCCCCGGAGATCTTTCCGCTGACCTACCTGCCGGACGAGGCGCAAGCATTGTTCAAGGAGGCCCTGCACTGCCACACGGCGGGCTGTTTCAACGCGTTCGGCGCGATGTGCCGCCGCACCGCGCAGTCCTTGTTCCGCGAGCTGGGCGAACGCGGCAAGCTCGGGCTGTTCGACACGCTGCAGGAAATACGCGACCTCGCGTCGATCGACGACGAATCCTTCACGGCGCTGCGCGCGGTGCTGTTCGGCAGCGACAGCGATCCCTGGCCGCACCAGCCCATGTTGAACGCCGAGCGCGCCGGCATGCTGCTCGAGGTGATGCGCGACCTTCTGTACCAGACGTTCGTGCGCAAGGCGCGCCTGCGTCAGGCGATGACGTTCCGCAAATTCGTCGCGCCGGCGGCGGTCGCCGGCATCACTTGAGGAACACCCGCGCGTTGCGGAAGATCCTCATCCAGCCGCCGTCCTCATGCCACTCGCGCGGCGCCCAGGAATTCTGCACCGCGCGGTAGACCCGTTCCGGATGCGGCATCAAGGCCGTGATCCTGCCGTCCGCGTTGCAGACGCCGGCGAGGCCCGCCGGTGAACCGTTCGGATTGAAGGGATAGCGCTCGGTCGCATGCCCGCGGTTGTCCACGTACTGCAGGCTCGTCATCCCCAAGGACTCCAGCCGGCCCGCGCCGCTGCCCGCGTCGAATTCCGCGCGGCCTTCGCCGTGCGCGACCGCGATCGGCAGCACCGAGCCCTGCATGCCCGCGAGCAGCACCGACTTCGTCGGCGGGACGCGCACGAGCGTGAGCCGGGCCTCGTATTGCTCCGAGCGGTTGCGCACGAACCGCGGCCACGCATCGGCGCCGGGGACCAGTTCCTTGAGCGCCGACAGCATCTGGCAGCCGTTGCATATGCCGAGCGCAAAGGTCGACGGCCGCGCGAAGAATTGCGCGAACTCGTCGCGCGCGCGCGCGTTGAACAGGATCGACTTCGCCCACCCCTCGCCCGCGCCGAGGACATCGCCGAAGGAAAAGCCGCCGCAGGCGATCAGGCCCTGAAATCCCGACAATGGCACGCGTGCGCTCAAGATATCCGTCATGTGCACGTCGAATGCGTCGAAGCCCGCGCGCGTGAGTGCGGCGGCCATCTCGGTCTGGCTGTTGACCCCTTGCTCGCGCAGCACGGCGACCGCGGGGCGCACGCCCGATTTCACGTAGGGCGCGGCGACGTCCTCCGCCGGATCGAAGGAAAGCGCGGCATACATGCCGGGGTCCTCGGCGTCCAACAGCCGGTCATATTCCTCGCGCGCGCAATCCGGATGATCGCGCAGCGCCTGCATGCGGTACGACACCTCGCTCCAGGTGCGGTGTAGGTCGACACGCGAGCCGGAATACTGCAAGGCGCCCGCCGCGAGCACGCGCACCGCGGTCCCCGCCACCGGCCGGCCGATGTCGCGCGCGTGATCGGCGAGACCATGCGCGCGCAGCACCGCGAATGCCTCGCCGAGAGCGCCGTCCGCGACTTGCACGACCGCGCCGGGTTCCTCGGAGAAACAGGCGGCGATCGGATCGCGCACTTGCCCAAGATCGATGTCGAGGCCGCAGCGCGACGCAAACGCCATTTCGAGCAGCGTGACGAGCGCGCCGCCGTCCGATCGATCGTGATAGGCGAGCACGAGGCCGCGCTGCTTGAGCTCGATGACCGCCGCGGCGAACGCGGCCAGCAGGCGCGGCTCGTCGAGATCGGCGGTCGCGCCGCCTGGCCGCTCGTGTACCTGGCTCCAACAGGAGCCTCCCATCCGGTCCCGGCCGCGGCCGAGGTCGATCAACACCAGGCGCGATGCGCCGCCCATGTTCAGTTCCGGCGTCAGCGTGCGGCGCACATCGCGGACCGGAGCGAACGCCGAGACGATCAACGACACCGGCGCAATCACCTTGTGTTCGCCCGCCGCGTCCGACCACGCGGTTTTCATCGACAGCGAATCCTTGCCGACGGGAATCGTCACCCCGAGTTCGGCGCAGAGTTCGACGCCGACCGCGCGCACCGTCGCGTACAGATCGGCGTCTTCGCCGGGCTCGCCGCAGGCGGCCATCCAATTGGCCGACAGCCGGATGTCCTGCAGCCGGACGACGTCCGCCGCGAGCAGGTTGGTGACCGCTTCGGCGACCGCGAGCCTGCCGGAGGCCGGCGGGTTCAGCACGGCGGCCGGCGCGCGCTCGCCGACGGCCATCGCTTCGCCGCGGTACCCCTCATAGTCGCTCAAGGTCACGGCCACGTCGGCGACGGGGACTTGCCACGGTCCCACCATCTGGTCGCGGCTGATCATGCCGCCGACGGTGCGGTCGCCGATCGTGATCAGAAAGGACTTGTCGGCGATCGTCGGCAGCCGCAGGAGCCGGTCGAGAGAGTCCGCGATCGTCGTGCCGCTCGGCAACGAGGCCTGCGCGGACTTCGGCAGAGATTTGACGTCGCGGCGCATGCGCGGAATCTTGCCGAGCAGGACGTCGACGGGCATGTCGACCGGCGCGTTGCCCGCGAGCGGATCGGTGACGAGCAAGCGCCCGTCGCCGGTGATTTCGCCGACCACCGCGAACGGACAGCGCTCCCGCGCGCACAGTGCGGCGAATTCCGGCGTGCTGCCGGGGACGAGCGCGAGCACGTAGCGCTCCTGCGCCTCGTTGCACCAGATTTCCATCGGCGACAATTCCGGCTCCGCGCTCGGGATGCGCCGCAAGTCGATGCGGCCGCCGCGATGGCTGTGCGCGATCGCCTCGGGCAGCGCATTCGACAGGCCGCCCGCGCCGACGTCGTGAATCAGCAGAATCGGGTTGCGATCGCCGAGCGCCCAGCAACGGTCGATCACTTCCTGCGCGCGGCGCTGAATCTCCGCGTTGCCGCGCTGCACGGACGCGAAATCCAGCTCCGATGCGCTTTGGCCGCTGCCGACCGACGAGGCCGCGCCGCCGCCCAAGCCGATCAGCATCGCCGGGCCGCCGAGCACGACGAGCGGCGCGCCGACGACGACGTCCTTCTTCTCGACGTCCGGCCGGCGTATGTTGCCGAGCCCGCCGGCGATCATGATCGGCTTGTGATAGCCGCGCACGACTTCGCGGCCGTGCTCGCTGCCCGACTGCTCGAATACGCGGAAATAGCCGCAAATGTTCGGCCGCCCGAACTCATTGTTGAACGCCGCCGCGCCGATCGGCCCCGCGAGCATGATCTCGAGCGCCGAGGCGATGCGCTCCGGCTTGCCGAAGTCCCGTTCCCAGGCTTGCCGCATGCCCGGGATCTTGAGGTTCGATACCGAGAAGCCGCTGAGGCCGGCTTTCGGCTTCGCGCCGATGCCGGTCGCGCCTTCGTCGCGAATCTCGCCGCCCGCACCGGTCGCCGCACCCGGAAACGGCGAAATCGCCGTCGGATGATTGTGCGTCTCGACCTTCATCAGAATGTCGACGGCTTCCTCGCGGCCCGAGTAGCGGCCGGTCTGTGGATCCGGGAAGAAGCGCACGGCGGTGGCTCCCTCGACGACCGCGGCGTTGTCGCGGTACGCGGACAGCACGCCTTGCGAATTCCGCCGGTAGGTTGCGCGGATCATGTCGAACAGCGACATCGGCATTTCCGCACCGTCGACGACGAAGGCCGCGTTGAATATCTTGTGGCGGCAGTGTTCGGAATTCGCTTGCGCGAACATCATGAGTTCGACGTCGGTCGGGTCCCGCTCGAGCGTGCGGAACGCGGCGAGCAAATAATCGATTTCGACCGCGGACAGCGCGAGTCCCCATTCGTGGTTCGCCTTTTCCAACGCGCGCCGTCCGTCCCGCCCGACCGGCACCGTACGCAGCGGCCGCGGCGCGCCCGCGCGAAAGAAATCCGCCGGCGGCCCGCCGTCGAGCCAGACCGACTCGGTCATACGGTCGTGCAGCAGCGGCGCGAGCTTGCCCAGATCCCCTCGCCCCAAGCGGCCGTCGGCGCGCAAGCGGAAGACCGTGCCCCGTTCGAGGCGGCGCACGCCCGCGAGGCCGCAAACATGGGCGATATCGGTCGCCTTGCTCGACCATGGCGACACGGTGCCCAAGCGCGGCGTGACGACGATCATGGCGCCGTCGTCGGTCGCGGCGGCCGCAGCCGCGTCGCCGTCCGCGCGCGGCCCGTAGGTCAGCAAGCGCGCGAGCAGCGCGGATTCATCTGCCGCGAGCGGCCCGACCGCATCGACGAAGTGGACGAAGCGCGCCTCGATCGCCCGCACCCGGGGCTCGAGCTCCCGCAGTGCGGCGGCGAGCCCGTCGAGGCGGAACTGCGACAGCGCCGGGGCGCCCCGCAGGCTAAACATCGGCCCGACCGGCAGCGGCCGGCCGTCTATTTGAGCGCGCTCGAATCTCCGCCCGGCGTGTAGATCGGAACCGGGAATTGTGCGACGTTCGAACCTTCGAGAGCGCTGATTTTACTGACACCTTGTTTCTTGACCTCATCGATGCGCAGCACCGAATGCATCGGCAAATAGGTGCGCTTGACTTCGTGAAATTCGGACTTGATCTTTTCCTCGGCAGGATCGACGACGATGGTCGAACGCTCGCCGAACACCAGTTCCTCGACCTCGATGAATCCGAACAGACTCCCGTGGCCGACTTTACGGGCGTAGATTTCGTAGACCTTGCCCTGGTTGACGAACAAAACCTTGAAAATGTGACTCGCAGCCATTTGGGAGGCTCCAGACATTGATACCGTTTGGCTATATTATACGAGCACTTAGCGCAAATCCCGTGACCCGTCGGATGGAGCTTAAATGGCCTTGCGCTTGGCGATAGTCAGCGAACATGCAACCCGCCTCCAAGAGAATGCAACCAAGGTCTTTGGCGTGCATGGGGGCACGATCGGCCGTGCGCGCGACAATGAGTGGACCCTGCCCGATCCCGAGCGCTACCTGTCGGGCAAGCACGCGCGCGTCGATTTCCGCGCCGGCAAATTCTATTTGGTGGATACGAGTTCGAACGGCACCTACGTAAACGGCGCCCAGGTGCCGCTCGGCCGGTTTCACGAATACCCGCTGAAGGACGGCGATTATGTTCGCATCGGCGAATATGAATTGCTCGTGAGCATCGACCCGTCCAACGATTTCCCGCCCGATCAGAGCGCGATCGTCGCCTTTGACGGCGCCTCGGCCTCTTCGGCCGTGCGCAAATCGACCGCCAATGACATCGGCGCGGACCTCGACCTGAGCGAACTGCTCGAGCCGAGCTTGAACCTCGACGCCGACGTCGGCAGCGTCGCGCGCAACGCCTATGGGCAGCCGCACGCGCCGGCCGGCGAGTTGGACGAGATGCTGGAGGCGCCGCCCTCGGCCGTGCCATGGCACATGATGACGCGCCCGCTGTCGGTCGAGCGGGCGACGGCGCCGCGCGCGCCGTCGGCCCCCGTGTACGACGGCGACGTCGATGCGGGGCTCGCCGCGTTTTGTCGCGGTGCGGGCATCGATCCGCGCTCGCTGCCGCCGGAGGCCCGCACGGCATCGCTGCAGCTCGCCGGTCAACTGCTGCGCGAAACGGTCCTGGGCCTCATGGACCTGCAGCAAAGCCGCACCGAATACCGCAACCGCTTCCGCATGGCGGCTCCGCCCGCGGAGGAATCCCCGTCGGTGATGAATTTTTCGCAGGGCGTGGACGCGACGCTGCTGCGCCTGCTGACCACGCTGTCGACGCGCGCCGGTTCCGTCGAAGCGATGCGCGAGAATTTCCGCGAGGTCAAGGCGCAGAACGCCGCGACGCTCGCGGCGATGCGCGCGGCGGTGGACGAGTTCCTCGCGCGCTTCGACCCCAAGGAGCTCGAGGAACGGTTCGACCGCGGCGCGAAGCGCGGCGTCTTCGAGACCCAAAACAAAGCGCGATACTGGGACTTGTACTCGGAGTTGTTCGCCGGCCTGTCGCAGCGCCCGGCGGACGGCATGCCGCACTTGTTCATCGAGGCGTTCGCGCAGGCATACGAAGAGAAGCTGCGCACGTTGGCGCCGCCGCGGCGCGGCGGATTCGAATCGACCGGCGGCGTTTGAACGGGATCCGCGCATGCGGCTCTTGATCGTCGAAGACGACGACATCGTCGCGGACGCCGTCGCGCGCGGCCTCGCCGCCGCGAGCTGGACCGCGACGCGCGTGGCGAGCGCGGAGGCGGCACTCGCCGCGCTCGCGGCGGATGAATACGACCTCGCCATCGTCGACGTCGGCCTGCCGGGCAGCGACGGCTTGACGCTCGTACGCCGCCTGCGCAGCGCGGGCAAGACGCTGCCGACCCTCGTGCTCACCGCGCGCTGCACCCTGGCGGACCGGGTCAAGGCGCTCGATCTCGGCGCGGACGATTTCCTCGGCAAGCCGTTCGAGCCGGCGGAACTCGCCGCGCGCTGCCGTGCGCTCATGCGGCGCGCGCATGGCGCGCAGACCGGAGCGATCAAGATGCAGCGCATGACCGTCGATCTTGCGGGCAAGCTCCTGCGCATCGACGAGGCCGAGATCGAATTGACCGCGCGCGAGTGGCTGATCCTCGAATGCCTCGTGCGGCGCACCGGCCTCATCGTCTCGAAAGAGCGCCTGCAGCAGGCTTTGGCGGGCCCCGAGCAGGACATCACGGCGAACGCCGTGGAAGTCCACATTTCACGGCTGCGCGCGAAACTCGGCGGCGCCGCCGTGATTCGCAGCCTGCGCGGCCTCGGCTATCGATTGGAAGAAGCGAAGCCGCCGTGAACGCCTCGATCAGCCGCCGCCTGGTGTTCTGGCTCGCCGTGCCGCTCTCGCTGCTCGCGCTCTGCGGAGCGCTCGTGCATTACTTCGGCAACGTGGCGCCGCAGGTCGCCAGCGTCGATCAACGCCTGCGGCGGGCGGCCGGCGATCTGACGCAGCGGCTGCGGATCGATCGCGGCCGCGTCGCGGTCCTCAGCGCGGATGATGCCGTCGAATTCGCGGTGCGCGACTCAGCGGGCCGCTTGATCGCGGGCGATGCCCGCCTCGCCGCCGTGCCCCTCCCGACTCACGGCAGCGCCGAGTACGCGACCGTGCCGGTTGGTGGGCGCCGCCTGCGCGCGCTTTCGTATTTCGTGGCCACGGAAGGCGGCCCGCTCGTGATCACGGTCGCAAGCGCGCTCGGCGCGGCAGGCCCTGCCGCGCGCTTCGGCTTCATGAGCAATCTGCTGTGGGATTTCGTGCAGCTCGACTTGACGCTGGTCCTGGTCTGGGTCGGCATTCGCCTGGGGTTGCGGCCGATCAAGCAACTGCGTGACGAGCTTGCGCAGCGCTCGGCGCTCGACTTGCGCCCGATCGTCGAATCGTCCGTGCCGCGCGAGCTCGCGCCGCTCGCGGCGGCCTTGAACCGGCTGCTCGCGATGCTGCGCGGCGGGGTCCAATCGCAACAGCAATTCATCGCCAATACCGCGCATCAGCTGCGCACGCCGATCACCGGCATGCTCGCGCAGCTGGACCTGCTCGTCGCCGAGCCCGCCGCCCAGCCGATCAAAGAGCGTCTGACGACGCTGCAGGATGGGATCCGGCAACTGGCGCATTCGGCGAACCAGTTGCTGACGCTCGCGCGCGCCGACCCCGCGGTGAATATCGCAGTGAAGCGCCAAGCGGTCGACTTGGGCGCCATCGCCGCCGACATTGCGGCGAAATACGTCGACCGCGCCGTGCAGGCCGACCTCGACCTCGGCGCCGAGCTTCAGCCGGTGCGCGTGCAGGCGGATCCCTCGCTGCTCGAGGACCTCATCAATAACTTGGTCGACAACGCCTTGAAATATACCCCGGCGGGCGGCCATGTGACGGTCAGCACGGGAACCGTGGACGGCCGGCCGTTCCTCGCGGTCGAGGACACCGGCCCCGGGATCCCGGAGTCCGAGCGCATGCGCGTACGCCAGCGGTACTACCGGCTGCCGAATTCCCCGGGGCACGGCAGCGGCTTGGGGTTGGCGATCGTCGAAGAGATCGCGAAGATTCACGATGCCGAGCTGCGCATCGGGGCCGGCGCCTCGGGCTCGGGCACGCGCGTTTCCGTGCATTTTCCCTAGGGCCGCGCACTGCGAACTTCGTCACATTCCGCGCAGAACGCCGGCGCCCGTCAGTTTCGAGCAAGATTGGCGCTCTAGGATACGAACCCATGATCGCGGGAATCCCATGAAACAGTCGCTCGGCTTCACCTTGTTCGAATTGCTGGTCGTCATGCTGATCGTCGGCATCTTCGCCGCGATCGGCATTCCGTCATTCCAATACGTCACCTCGTCGAATCGGATCGCGACCGAGCTCAACAATCTCGTCGGCGACATTCAATTCGCGCGCACCGAGGCGGTCAAGGAAGGTTTGCCGGTCACCGTATGCGTCTCGACGGACGGCGCCACGTGTTCGACGACCAGCACGAACTGGAACAAGGGCTGGATCGTGTTCGCGGATTCGAACGGCAATCACACCGTCGACAACGGCGAGCCGGTGCTGCGCAAACAAGCGGCGTTCAGCGCCGACACGTTCGTCGCCGACAACAACTTCGGCTGGGCGACGTACAACCGCAACGGCTTCGCCGCCACCGGCACGACCAGCACCGTGACGGTCACGCTGCACGCGCCCAACAACACGTCACAGTGGACGCGCTGCCTCGCGGTCTCGCCGGTCGGCATGTTGGCCGTCGAAAAGAGCGGCCAGGGGAATTGCACATGAATCACTCGCGGATCCCGGGACACGGGCGGCGGCGTGCAGCGGCGGGATTCAGCCTCGTCGAAGTCCTGGTCGCGCTCGTCATCACCTCGATCGGCCTGCTGGGCCTCGCGAAGTTGGAATCGCTCGGCCTCGCGAGCACGACGGTCGCCGGCACGCGCTCGC
>Ga0316628_100003578_pt1 | contig 12006 bp, 11 predicted proteins | sample OWC_Aug_M2_C1_D5_FD_207648 | JGI IMG/M metagenome (GOLD analysis project Ga0316628, IMG submission 207648) | Wetland soil microbial communities from Old Woman Creek delta, Ohio, United States - OWC_Aug_M2_C1_D5_C | ecosystem: Environmental > Terrestrial > Soil > Wetlands | place: USA: Ohio...
ACCAACAGCTTCGCGGTCAAAAATGTCCGCGTCTACGACGGCCGTCGCGTTCTGGAAAAAGCCACGGTGCTGGTGCGCAACGGCATCATCGTGGCCGCGGGCGGAGGTGCAGCGCTTCCCCGGGGCATCGAGGTCATCGACGGTTCGGGAAAGACCTTGATCCCGGGACTGATCGACAGCCATACCCATGTTTTCGGTGACGGCCTGAAACAGTCGATCCTTTTCGGCGTCACCACCGACATCGATATGTTCACCGGCGTTCCGTTCATGCAGGAGGCCAAAAAGCAGCAATTGGCAAGCGATGATCTCGGCCGCGCCGACCTGGTTTCTTCCGGTACCCTGGCCACCGCTCCCGGCGGACACGGCACCGAGTACGGGCTCACCATTCCGGTCATCGCCTCGCCTCAGGAGGCTGCGGCGTTCGTCGACGCCCGGCTGGCCGAAGGCTCCGATTTTATCAAGATCATCTATGACGATTTCATGCCGACCATCAGCCGTGAAACGCTGGCCGCCCTGATCAAGGCGGCCCACCAGCGCGGCAAACTGGCCGTGGTCCACGCCACCAAGTATGATAAGGCCTTCGAAGCCCTGCAGGCCGGCGCCGACGGCCTGGTCCATGTTTGGCTCGACCGGCTGCCCGATGCCGATTTTCTTTCCCTGGCGGCACGGCGGCGAATCTTCGTCATCCCCACCTTGACGGTGGCCTCCAGTTTATGCGGCCAGAAAGTGGAGGACGCCTTTCTCGCCGACCCGGCGCTCTCCCCCTACCTGACACCGGTCGATCTGGCCAAATTCGGTCAAACTTTTCCCAAACCGCTCGGCAATTCGTATTCCGTGGCCGAGGAGACGGTCAGGTTGCTCACCCAGCACAACATCCCCATCCTGGCCGGAACCGACGCCCCCAATCCGGGAACGGTTTACGGTGCCAGCCTGCATCGCGAGTTGGAGCTGCTGGTGCGAGCCGGGCTGGCTCCGATCGAAGCCCTGGCCGCGGCCACCATCCTGCCCGCCGCCCGCTTCCGGCTCAATGACCGCGGCCGCATTCAGTACGGCCGCCGCGCCGATCTGGTTTTGATCGACGGCAATCCACTGGAGGATATCCTGGCCACCCGGCGCATCGTCGCCGTCTGGAAGAATGGGGTCCGCTACGACCGTGAATCCGGCCGTCGCGAAGCCGAACGTCTGAAGCAGGCTGACGCCGCTGCCCGGCAATCGCCGGCGCCGGCCGGATCGGAATCCGGGCTGATCGGCGATTTCGAGGAGAACACGATTGCCTGCCGTTTCGGCTCGGGGTGGGCGATCTCCACCGATGCCTATGCCGGAGGCAAGTCCAGAGCGGAGATGAAGGTGATCCCCGGCGGAGCCAACAACAGCAACTATTCGCTTCGTATTGAGGGCGAGGTGGTGGGTGGTTTGTCCTTCGCCTGGAGCGGCATCATTTTTTTCCCCGGCGCCACCCCCTTCACTCCCGCCAATCTGTCGGCCAAAAAGGAGATCGCCTTCTGGGTCAAGGGCGACGGCCGGACCTACAGCCTGTCCCTTTACACCCAAGACCGTGGCTTCTATCCCCAGGTTCAGCTGTTTCGGGCTGATGCCGAGTGGCGCGAAGTGGTGGTTGCGATGGCCGATTTCAAGAGCGGCGACGGTCACAACATCACCGGCATCGGCTTCACGGCCGGTCCGCAACCAGGGGGGTTCATCATTCAAATCGACGACGTCCGGCTGAGATGACAAGGAGAGACCAATGAACCATTGGCGAAGGAAATACGTGGCGGTAGGGATGGCCTTCATCCTACTCGCTGCCGGAGTTGATCTGCAAGCCCGGTCGCCGAAAGGCGCCACGGTGGAGTTGATCAGCCGCAACGGCGACACGGTGAGCGGCGAGCTGCTGATCGTGGATCCGCAGGGAGTGACCATCCTGGCCAAGGAACTGACGACGGCCATTTCCTGGGATGATCTGCTGCATGTCCGCATCAAGAGGACCTCGCGGGCCCTGCCCGTTTTATGCGGCGGAATCGTCCTGGGAGTGCTCGCCGGCTGGGCCATTGCCAGCGGTTCTCAAAACGACGGCGATTCCTCATCGTCCGATTTCCGCCGCGGATTGAACATGACCGCCGCCCTGTCAGTGGGCGGTCTGCTGGGCGCGCTGACCGGCGGCATCGCCGGCTACATGCTTTCCAAACCCAAGGCGTTCGCCCTTTCCGCCTGGCGGATTGAATCACCCCAGGGGTGGAAAAACAACCTTATGGAGCGGCTGCGGCCTTATTCCAGAAAGGGGCGCGAAACCACGCCTTGAGATGGCCCGGATCATCATCGGCATTCACGGCCTGCGCAACAAACCGCCGCGGCGACTGCTGCAAAAATGGTGGAAAAAGGCCATCCGCGAGGGGCTACGCCGTCACGGCTATTCCCGCCGCTGCTTTCGTTTCCGGCTGGTTTACTGGGCGGATCTGCTCTATCCCCGACCGCTTGATCGCCGCGAAAAAGATCCCAAAAGTCCCTTCTACCTGGAGGATCCGTACCGGCCCGCGCCGGAGGTCGATGTCACGACGCGCCGGGAAATGAGGCGCCGGGTGCTGGATTCACTGGAGAAGGTGGTCGACTCGGTTTTCACCGCCAGGGACGGTTCAGCCAGATTCAACGCCCTGAGCGATTCCTTCATCCGCGAACGATTTCCTGACCTGGATTGCTATTACCACCGGTCGCTGGAGACCAAACCGGGAGTCACGCGTCCGGCCAAGGAAGTGATCCGTGAGCGGCTGGCGCGGCAGTTGCGCCGTTTCCGGCGCCGGCACATCATGCTGATCGGCCATTCCATGGGCTCGATCGTGGCCTTTGACGTGCTCAACCAGGTGATCCCAGGAATCGTCGTCGACACCCTGGTGACCATCGGATCGCCGCTGGCTCTGCCGGCCATCAAGGGAAAAATCAAAGCCGAAAAGCCGCTCCAGGTTCCGGAGAACGTCCGCCGCTGGTTCAACCTTTCGGATCTGAAGGACATGGTGGCGGTCAATTACAACCTGGCCGACGATTTCCAGCCCAGTTCGACCGGGGTGGCGGTGGTTGACCAGACCGTCTGCAACGAGTACTGCTGGAGCGAAATCCCCGATCCGCACAAGTCGTTCGGGTATCTTCAAACCCCGCAGTTCGCCGATATCTGCCGGGATTTTTTTCGGCGCTGAAATCATGAGCCCCCCGAATTTCCATCGTCTGGCTTTTCGGATTGGATCGTTGGAAGCCGATGCCAACGGCCGTGCCCGGCCGCTGACGCTGCTCGAATACCTGAATGAGGCCGCCAGCCAGCACGCCGAGATGCTGGGATTTTCGATCGCTCAGCTGATGAAACGCCAGATGACCTGGCTGCTTTCGCGTTACCACATCCGCATCGAACGACTGCCCCGGACCGGGGAGACGATCGACGTGCTGACCTGGCCTTCGGCTCGCAGTGGACTGCGGGCCTTGCGGGATTTCGAAATCCGCGACGAAAAAAAAGAAATTCTGCTCTCGGCCTGCAGCCTATGGCTGCTGGTCTCGCTGGAGAGCCGCCGGCCGCTCAGGCTCGACGGGCTTTTGACGCTGCCGCCGCTGTACGATCGCCGCGCCCTGGTTTCCGATTTTCCCACCCTGCCTGAAGTAAGCCGCAGCGACATCGAGCTCACCTTTCGGGTGCGTTTCGCCGACATCGACATCAATCGCCATGTCAACCATACCGTTTACGTCGGCTGGGCCTTGGAGACCATGCCCGAGGAGATGATTTTCAACGCCTTTCCCCGGGAAATCGAGGCGGTTTTTCTGGCTGAGACTTTCTGGGGCCAGGAGGTGGCGTGCCAAACCCAACGCCTGGATCAGCCAACCGTTTTCAGCCATCGGTTGCTCGATTCCAGCCGGACGCGTGAGCTGGCCCGGCTGCGGACCGAGTGGACAATGCCCTCAGGAAACAAGCCATGACGGAATGAAAAAAGCCAGAGTCGGTTTCTTGTATGATCAATCGTTTTTAAACCATGATACCGGAGCCGGACATCCGGAACACGCCGGCCGACTGGAGGCGATTGTGGATGCGATTCGATGCTGGAACCGCGGCGCCGAGTTGCAGCCGCTGGCGGCCCGGCCGGCCACGGCGGCGGAAATCGCCTTGGTACATGATCCTTACTACGTCCAGCGGGTCGAAGACGAATGCCGGTTGGGCCGGAGCAGCCTGTCGACTGGAGATACGGCCATCGGCGGCGAGAGTTTCGCCGTCGCCCTGCGGGCCGCCGGCGGCGTGCTGTCGGCCGTGGACGAGGTGCTGGGCGGGCGACTCGACCGCACTTTCTGCGCCGTGCGGCCGCCCGGCCACCACGCCTCGGCCGACCGCGGTCGGGGTTTCTGCATCTTCAACAACGTGGCCCTGGCCGCCCGCCATGCCCAGAAAAAACATGGACTGGAACGGATAGTGATCGCCGACTGGGACGTCCACCACGGCAACGGCACGCAGGAGATTTTCTACCAAGACGATTCGGTCCTGTTCATGAGTACTCACCAGTGGCCGCTTTATCCCGGAACCGGAGCCATTGACGAAACCGGAGCCGGTCGGGGGCTCGGATTCACCATCAACCGGCCGTTTGCCGCCGGAGCCGGAAACCGTGAGATCGTCGGCGCCTTTCGAGACGAACTGCTGCCAGCGGCGCGCCGCTTCAGACCCGATCTGACCCTGATCTCGGCCGGCTTCGATTCCCGGGCCGGCGACCCGCTGGGCGGTTTCCGGGTCGACGACGACGGATTCCGGGAACTGACGCGCCTGATGCTCGAGATGGCGGCGATTTCCGGATCGGGCCGCCTGATCTCGGTTCTGGAGGGGGGGTACGATCCGGCCGGCCTGGCCTCGGCGGTGCTGGCCCATCTGGAGGAAATGCTCGAGGCCTGACGCCACTAATTCTCTTTGGCGGAGAAAGTAAAATGATCGACGTTGTGTTGAACCGTGGCAATGATTTTATTACAATAGCGTCATGAAGAGCAAAACGATGGCATTTGTGATCGGGGGAATCTGTCTTTTCAGCTTGCTGCTGGCACTGGCGGGGCGGCCGTGGCCGTCGGGTCAGCCATGGCCGCCAGGGCAGTCGACCATCGCGGCCGATGAACAGTGGCAACAATCGCTGCTGCAGTGGCGGCAACGCAAGGACGAGGAGTTCAAAACCTCGCCGACGTCGCCGCTGGCCGGGATGAAGCGGTCGACGCTGCTGGCAGGCAAAGAATATTCGTTCATTTTCGGCAAGGGTGATATTCGCATTTTTGAGAGAAAAATCGATGCCGCCCGGATTTTGCTCAAGAGCCAGGACCAGACCTGGTTCTGGTATTCGTTCCGACCCGGGCTGACCTGCACCATCGACGGACAGGACGTCCCCTCGGGATCGCCGCTGAACGGCCGGGCGCTGATCCGGCTGGGGCACTATACTTTCCAGGCAGTGCCGTCGTCTGAGGATCTCATCCTGCAGATCTTCGACCCGGAGCGGCCGAAATTCAAGAATTTCCAAAAGCTGCTCTATTTTCCGCCCGATGCCAACTTCGCGGTGCCGGCCAAACTGGAGAAAATTCCCGATCCGGTCCTGGTCAAGATGCTGACCAGCCTCAACCTGGAGAAGGTGTTCTATCGATACGCCCTGATCCGTTTCCAGATTGACGGCCAGTTCTGCCAGCTCACGGCCTATAAATCAAGCTTGGAAGGCGATGAGGCCGGGCTGCTGTTCATCCCTTTTACCGATCTCACCAGCGGAGTTGAAACCTACGCGGCCGGCCGCTTCCTGGAAATCGATGAACCGTTGACGGCCGAGTTCATCCTCGACTTCAATTACAGCTTCAATCCGCTCTGCAATTACTCGAGCGTCTATAATTGCCCGCGGCCGCCCCGTGAAAACAACCTGAACGTGGCCATCAAGGCCGGTGAAAAAACCTACCGTTACTGAATCCCCCTGGGGACCGCGACCAAGACCATGACCGACACCCGGCTGCGCAAAATCATCCATGTCGACATGGACATGTTCTATGCCGCGGTCGAAATCCATGACCGCCCGGAGCTCAAGGGCCGGCCGCTGGTGGTGGGGGGCAAACCCAACACGCGGTCGGTGGTGACCACCGCCTCATACGAGGCGCGCCGCTTCGGCATCAAGTCCGGCATGTCCTGCGCCGAAGCCCGGAAGCGTTGTCCGCAGTGTCTCTTCATCCCGCCCGATTTTCCCAAGTACTACCTGGTCTCCGAGCAGATCCGGCGGATTTTTTTTGCATATACCGACCTGGTGGAGGCGGTGTCGCTGGACGAAGCATACCTTGATGTGACCGTCAACAAACTCAACCAGCCCAGTGCTACCCGCATCGCCCAGGAGATCAAGCGCCGCATCCGCGCCGAGACCGGCCTGACGGCTTCGGCCGGAGTCGCTCCGAATATGTTCGTGGCCAAGATCGCCTCCGAACACAACAAGCCCGACGGACTGTGCGTGGTCCGGCCGGAACAGGTGCTGACCTTTATCCGCGATCTGCCGGTGATCAGGATTCCCGGTATCGGTCAAAAAACCGATCAGCGTCTAGGCGAACTGGGCATCCGCACCGTAACCGATCTGGCAGCCCGGCCGCTGGATTTTCTGCGCGATCATTTCGGAAAATTTGGCGATTACCTGCACGACATCGCCCGCGGCATCGACGAACGGCCGGTCACCCCCGATTGGGAAAGAAAATCACTGGGCGTCGAGGAGACCTTCGCCGAGGATACCGTCGATCTGAGGTTTCTCAACGATTTCCTGCTTGACAGCTGCCGCCGGGTTTTCACCGATCTATCCGGCGAGGGGAAAAAGGCCCGGACCGTCACCTTGAAAATCAAGTATCACGACTTTCACAGCATCACCCGCCGGCTGACCCGGGAAAAATATTTCTCTTCGGCAAACGAAGTTTTCGACCTGGTTCGAGAGCTTCTTGCCCGGACCGAAGCCGGATCCAGGCCGATCCGCCTGGCCGGTGTGGCGCTTTCGGGTTTCGATGAGAAAACCGTACCCGCGCCGACGCCGACCATCGGGCCGCTGTTCAAGTCCGGCTCCGACACTGATCGGCCGGCTTGAATTTTTGACCCGGATCGGGTATAAACCTCTCATGGCCGACGTCAAAATCCGGGTGCTGCAAAAAATCCTTAACGCCAACGACCAGGTCGCCGCCGGATTGCGCGCCGAGCTGACCGCCGCCAAGGTTTTTTCCGTCAACCTGATGGGATCGCCCGGTTCGGGCAAGACCGCGATCATCGAGGAAACCGTGCGACGATTAAATAAAAAAATCGCCGTCATCGAGGGCGACATTCAGACGTCGCTCGATGCCCAACGATTGCAGAAACTGGGCATCAAGACCTACCAGATCAACACCGGGCCGTTTGGCGGCGACTGCCATCTGGAAGCCGCCTGGATCCGCAGCGCCGTGGCCGAGATGGGAGTGCGGGGGCTCGACCTGTTGTTTATCGAAAACATTGGCAACTTGGTTTGTCCGGCCGAGTTTGACACCGGCGCCCACCTGAACGTGCTGGCCTTGAGCGTGACCGAAGGCGAGGACAAGCCGCTCAAATATCCGCTGGCCTTCCGGGTCGCCGCCGTGTGTCTGGTTTCAAAAATCGATCTGCTCCCCCATCTAAAAATCGACGTCGAAAAGATCCGCGCCAACATCCTCCAAGTAAACCCGCAGTGCCGTATCATGGAGATTTCGGCCCTGACCGGGCAGGGATTCGAACCCTGGCTCGAGGTTCTGATAAGCGGGTGTTGACTCAATCCGGCCGGTTGCCGGTGATGCTGACCAGATCCAATTCCTGGCCGCCGCAGATCTCGATGGCCTGGCCGTCGGCCGTGCCGCAGGCCGGACAGTAAAAAGCGGCCTTGCTCAATTCCGTTTCCTGCTGACATCGGCGGCAGCGGATCCTCACGGCAGCGAATTCAATGCGCAGCGTCGATCGCCGCAGCGAGGCATGGTCGCGTTTTAACTGGCGGTAATAGTTCTGCAGGACGTCGGCCACCACGTGGTGCAGCCGGCCGATGCGCACCGTGACCTGGCGGGCGGTGGAGATCCCCTCCCGTTCCATCACGGCCAGGGCTTCCTGGATGACCGCGGCGGCGATGCTTCCCTCGTGCATCAGCAGATCCGTGGCAGAAGCTCGCCTACCGGCGGCATGATGATCCGTTCCGTTCCCAGGGTGGTGCGCAGGGCGACCCGTCCGCCGGGGTGGCCGCGGACGATCCGGCCGATGAGCCTGGCCTGCCGGCCTAACGGATGGCGGCGCATGGTTTGCAGCACGGCCTCGGCCGCGGCGTCGGCCACCACCACCACCACCCGGCCTTCGTTGGCCAGAACCAACGGATCAAAGCCAAGCATGTCGCATACGGTCCGCACCGCGGCGCTCACCGGGATTTGACGCTCGTCGATCTCGATACCGATATGGCGGCCGCCGGATGCCATTTCGTTGAGAACTTGGGCCAAGCCGCCACGAGTGGGATCGCGCATGAAGGTGATGGGGAAATCCAGCAGCGAGCGGATCAGCGGCCAGAGCGGGGCAACGTCGCTGACCACCCGGCTTTGCAACCGGAATTCATTCCGGGCCAGCCAGACGGCGATCCCGTGGCATCCCAGCGGACCGCTGACGATGATGCGGTCGCCCTCGCTCATCCGGTCCATCCCCAGCCGGTTACCGCCGGGGAAGCGAATCCGGCCGATGCCCGATGAATTGATGAACAGGCCGTCGGCCTTGCCTTTCTCGACGACCTTGGTGTCGCCGGTGACGATCCGGACCCCGATGCGGCGGGCGGCGGCTCGGATAGAGCAAAGGATGCGGCCAAGGTCGGCCACATCGAACCCTGCTTCGATGATGAATCCCAGCGACAGGAACTGCGGCTCGGCGCCCATAACCGCCAGGTCGTTGGCCGTGCCGCAGACGGCCAGCTTGCCGATGTCGCCGCCGGGGAAAAACAGCGGTTTGACGACATAGGAATCGGTGCTGAACACCTGATCGCCGATGACGGCCCCGTCATCCAGTTTGCGGATTTCCGGATCGTCCAGGTAGTGATGAAAAAATCGGCTGATCAGCTCCTGAGTCTGCCGGCCACCGCCGCCGTGAGCCAGCTCGATCTTAGCCATAGGTGTACCAGGCGGCGCAGCTGCCTTCGCTCGATACCATGCATGGACCTTTTGGATGGCCCGGTTTGCAGCCGCGGCCGAACTGCGGGCATTGCGGCGGATCGATCGTTCCGCGCAGCACATCGCCGCAACGGCAATGGCCGGCCGGGCGCTGTTTTTCTTTCGGCCAGGCCACCCGCTGGCCGATGTCGAAGCGGGCGAATTCGGATCTGAGTTCCAGGCCGCTGGCGGGGATATTTCCCAGGCCGCGCCAGTCCGAGTCGGCCACCGTGAAGACCTTGGCAATGGCGGCCCGGGAGCGCGGATTGCCCTGGTCGCGAACCACCCGGCGGTAGTTGTTTTCCACCGTCCCCCGGCCGTGAACAATCAGTTCCAGCAGCCGCAGCAGCGACGAGATGATTTCTGCCGGAGTGAATCCAGAGATCACCCCCGGGATGGCCCATGGTTTGAGAAAGGCGTAGCCGTCTTTGCCCAATACGGTGGAGACGTGCCCGGGCAGTAGAAAACCGTCGATGATCGTCCGCTCAGTCAGCAGGGCGGTCATGGCCGGCGGGATGAGCTTGTTTCCCGGCAGGATAAAAAAATTGGCTAACTTTTTCTTCCGGGCCTGGAGCAGGGTCAGGGCGATGACCGGCGCCGTGGTTTCAAAACCCACCGCCAGGAACACCACCTGGCGGTTGCTGTCGCGGGCGATCTCCAGTGCCTCCAGCGGTGAGTAGACCACCCGGATATCGGCGCCGGCGGTCCGTTCCTGCGCCAGAGAAGATTCGCGGCCGGGCACCGTCAGCATGTCACCAAAGGTTACGATCAGGTAGCCCTGGCGAGCCAGAAAGATGGCCCGGTCGATGAAGCTGTCGGGGGTGACGCAGACCGGGCACCCCGGTCCCGACACCAGTCGGATCTGGGGGGGCAGCAGCTGCTGAATTCCGGCCCGGCGGATGGCCATGGTATGGGTACCGCAGACTTCCATGACCTTGAGCGGCCGGGGCGATGGGAACGTGCGTAACGTTTGGGCCAGGCGGGCGTCGATGGTTCGGTCAATCACAGGGGATGTATCCTGCCTCGGCGAGCAGCCGGCGCGTCCGATCCGCTTGCAGCCGGTTCAACTTGGCAATGGCGAATCCGGCGTGGATCATCACCCAGTCGTTGACCTTGACGTCGCCAAGCAGTGCCAGGTTGACCTGCTGGCGGACATGGTGGCTTTCGACGATTCCGATTTCGCCGTGGATTTCAATCACTTTCATGGGAACGGCCAGACACACGGTTCACTCTCCCCCAGGAGCCAGTGACGCCAGGCAGGCCTGGCCGAGAGATATTCCGCCATCGTTGGCTGGCACCTGGCGATGGGCCAGGACCCTGAAGCCGGTCTGTTCGAGCTGGTCGACGGTCATTTCCTGCAACAGCCGGTTTTGAAAAACGCCACCGCTCAGGGCGACCACGTCGGTTGGATTGTCCCGACGCAACTGTTGCGCCATGGCCGCAAAGCCCCGGGCGATGGTCAGATGAAAAGCCCTGGCAATTTTCGTCATGCACCTTCGGTCGGCCAGAAGCCCGTCCAGAGCCGGTAGAAAATCGATTGTCAGGCAATCGCCATCGCTGCCCAGGTCAAACGGATAGCTGGCATCGTCATTGCCGGGGGCGGCTTCGGCCAGTGATTGAAGCACCGCCGGGAGTTCGCCGTCATAGGAGCTGCGGTCGCCAAGCCCGAGCAGGCTGGCCACGCCGTCGAACAGCCGGCCGCAGCTCGAAGTCATGACCCCGGCCTGGCGGAGTTCAATGGCCTGCCGCATGATCTCGCCTTGTTGGCCGAATTTTTTCGCCCAGTGCTGGATTCGCTGTGCTCGCTCCGCTCGCTTCGAACCGCTGGCGACGGTCTGCAACAAGGCCAGGGCGGTGCGCCAGGGCTGGTGAACCGCCTGGTCGCCGTTGGGGAGAAAAAACCTGCGCAGATGGCCGCGGCGTTCAAGGCGGCGCATGTCGCCGCAGAAGAATTCCCCGCCCCAGATGGAACCGTCATCGCCATAACCGGTGCCGTCCATGACGATGGCGATGACCGGCCCCGTTTCGCCTGTTTCGGCCAGCAGCGACGCGGCGTGGGCGCGGTGATGCTGGATTTCGACTCGTCGGCAGCCGGGGAATTCATCGGCCAGCAAGCGGTTGGGATAGAGCGGGTGGCGGTCGATGGCCACCAGGCTTGGCTCCAGATCCAGTGTCCGGCGGAAATGATCGATCTGCCTTTTTTCCGCCGCCAGACTGACAGCGGAATCGGTGGTGGCGATGTGCGGGCTCATGAACGCCTGGTTGCGGTGCAGCAACGTGAAGGTGGTCTTGAGCATGGCCCCCAGGCCCAAGACGGTTTCGGGGCTGCTGAAGGAAAGCTCGAGCGGCAGGGGGGCGTGGCCGCGGCCGCGGCGGATGATCTGGAACGATTTCCCGGACACCTGGGCCACCGAATCGTCGCAGAACATCTCGATCCCCCGGTCATGGGTGAGAACGGCGTCGGCCATGGTCAGCAGGGCGGGCAGGTCGTCGGCGGCGATGATCGGCTCCTCGGCCCGGTTGGCGCTGGTCATGACCAGCGGCTGGCCGGCCATCTCCAGCAGCAAACGGTGCAGCGGCGCGTAGGGTAACATAAAACCGACGCGGTTGAGGCGCGGCGCCACCAGCTTCGAAAGGGTGCTGGCCGGCCGGCGAGCCAGCAGCACGATCGGAGCCGCCGGAGAGCGCAGCAGCTCTTTTTCGTCGGCGTTCACCCGGCAGTTATTTTCGATCTGGGCAATGGTGCCCATCAGGGCAAAGGCCTTGGCCGGGCGGTTTTTCAACCGGCGCAGGCGTCGCAACGCCCGGTCGGAGCCGGCCAGGCAGGCCAGATGATAG
>Ga0316628_100003579_pt1 | contig 12003 bp, 6 predicted proteins | sample OWC_Aug_M2_C1_D5_FD_207648 | JGI IMG/M metagenome (GOLD analysis project Ga0316628, IMG submission 207648) | Wetland soil microbial communities from Old Woman Creek delta, Ohio, United States - OWC_Aug_M2_C1_D5_C | ecosystem: Environmental > Terrestrial > Soil > Wetlands | place: USA: Ohio...
TGGATGGCGCACACGCAGGCATACGCGGAGAACGAGTGGAAGAACGCGGCGCCGTGGAACGCGCCGACGATGGCCACGCTGAAGCCCGGGGAGTCCCGCACCTACGGCGTGAAGTTCCTGGTCGCCGACAGCGTGCGCGCCATCGAAGCGACGCTGGCTGCCAATCGCCGCCCCATCGCGGTTGGAATCCCGGGGTACGTGCTGCCGACGGACATCGACGCACGGCTGTTCCTCAGATCGGTCAATCCCGTTCGGTCGATCGTCGTGGAACCGCGAGGAGCCATCGACATCAACCAGGCACCGACATCGCGGCCGCCCGCGACCGCGGCCGGCTGGAAGGCTTACGCCGTCAGGGGCAGGACATGGGGACGCGCGCGCGTGACCATCGCCTACGCCGACGACACCGTGCAGACGATCCACTACCTCGTCACGAAGCCCCAGGCCGAAGCGGTGACGGACCTCGGCCGATTTCTGACGACGAAGCAGTGGTTCGTCGATCCGGCCGACCCCTTCCGGCGCAGCCCGTCGGTGATGACCTACGACCGCGACGAGAACCGCATCGTGACACAGGACACCCGCGCGTGGGTCGCAGGCCTTGGCGATGAGGGCGGATCGTCGTGGTTGACCGGCGCGATGAAGCAGCTCGGCCGCCCGGACAAAGCGGAGATCGACAAGTACCAGCAGTTCGTGGACAAGGTCGTCTGGGGTGGCCTCCAATACGCGGACGGTCCGAAACGGTACGGCGTCCGGAAGAGCCTTTTCTACTACCAGCCGGAGGAGTTGCCCGCCGGCTACTACCGCAGCGACTGGAACTGGACGACCTGGACGAGCTGGAACAAGGCAGGAACGGAGGCGGTCGACCGCTCGTACGACTATCCGCACGTCGCGGCGCTGCACTGGACGATGTACCGGCTGGCGCGAAACCACGCAGGCCTGGTCACCAACCATTCATGGGAGTGGTACCTGACCAACGCGTACCAGACGACGCTGGCGATGATGAAGTACGCCGGGCACTACGCGCAGTTCGGGCAGATGGAGGGGACGGTTTTCCTCGAGATCTTGCAGGACTTGAAGCGGGAGGGATGGGCCGAGCAGGCCGCGACGTTCGAGCAGACGATGAAGGCTCGCGCCGACGTGTGGATGAAGCTGGCGTATCCCTACGGGAGCGAGATGGCTTGGGATTCGACCGGCCAGGAGGAAGTCTTCGCGTGGACGCGCTACTTTGGAGATGCGGGAAAGGCCGAGGTCACGTTGGACGCGATCCTGGGCTACATGCCGACGCTCCCCTCCTGGGGCTACAACGGGTGCGCGCGGCGCTACTGGGACTTTCAGTACGCGGGCAAGATCCGGCGCATCGAACGCCAGCTTCACCACTACGGGTCGGGCCTCAACGCAATCCCGGTCCTGACCGCGTACAGGGATCACCCTGAGGATCTCTATCTTCTGCGCGTCGGGTACGGCGGGCTGATGGGAGCCATCACGAGCATCGACCAGGAAGGGTTCGCGTCGGCCGCCTTCCACTCGTTTCCGGATACCCTGCGGTGGGACCCGATCTCCGGCGATTACGCGCAGAACTTCACCGGGTACGCGCTGAACGCGGCGACGTACCTCGTGAAGGACCCGGCGTTCGGGTGGCAGGCGTTCGGGGGCAACAGCGCGGTTGCCGGTTCCCGCGCGACAGTCACGCCGCTCGATGCGTTCCGCACGCGGGTGTACATCGCACCGGCCGGGTTGTGGCTGACGCTCGATGCGGGTCACTTCGACAGGGTGGAGTTCGACGAACGCTCCGGGGCCGTGCGAATCGGGCTGGCAGCTGCGACGGCGCACGTACCGGTGGCGCGCCTGCGCGTCGAGCAACCCGCCCGCCGAGGTGCGGCGACCTACGCCGTTCGCCAGCCGATGAAGACCGAGCGGGAGGCGTACGTCATTCCCCTGGGCAGGACGACAGCGTGGGTTGACCTGGTGTCGAAGCGGTAGGACAGGATTTGAGGATTCGCAGCTTCGACACCCCCGAGGGGATTGGAGGCGGCGGTCCGGATCACCTTCGCCACCCGCCGGCACGAGTCCTGAGAATGCGGTCTACGGTCTGCGAGTTTCCTTTACAATGCCCTCGCCATGCTGAGGTGCCCCACGTGCTCGGCGGATCTCGTCGACGGCGCGACCTCGTGTCGGGTGTGCGGCGCCCCCCTGACGCCGGACGCCGTGGCGACGCTGGCTCCGACGGCTGGTTTCGTCGAGGGCCGGTTCCGGATCGGCGCGACCGTCGCAGGGCGCTACCGCATCCTCGGCCTGCTCGGCCGCGGCGGGATGGGCGAAGTCTACCGCGCTCACGACGTGAAACTCGATCAGCAGGTCGCGCTGAAGTTCCTGCCCGAGGCGCTCGGGCGCGACGGCGCTGCCGTCGCGCGCTTCCACAACGAGGTTCGCACCGCCCGCCAGGTCCTCGCCGTCGACGAACTCCATCGAGATGAAGGGAAGGCCCTCCGCCTCGCCGATGTCGTGGACGCGGCAGACATCGAGAGCGTCTGGCGGAGCTGTCCGATTGCCTGATCGTAGCGGCGCGCTTCGAGGAAGATGCCAGCCCGTGCGGTCACCGTCGCACGCCCAGGTCCGCCAGCGCCCGCCTCTGAGTCTCGCACGCGCCGTCGGTCTCGTACTCGCCCTTGCCGACCGAATAGCCGATGCGCTCGTACAGCCGCCCCAGACTGGCGGCGTCCGTGACGTCCGGCACCATCGCGACTTCGCGCGCGTGCTGCAGTTCGTGGGCGAGTTGCCCGATCTGCTCGACTGGCTTCATCGACACGTGGAGGACGATCCGGAGCCACCGGGTCCCGTGAGCGAGCCCTGAGAAGTACAGCGCGCCAGGCGTCATGCCGTAGCGATTCTCCAGCTCCACGAGGACGATGACATCCGTCTTGTCGAGGGCGAGAATGAGTGCGCGCACCGTGGGTGACCGTCGGCTGGCTTCAGCCACGAGGAGGGTGGCCGCCGTGCGCGAGCCGAGCCCTCTTACGTGGGGGATCCCATTCGCCGACGGCGCCTGCCGACGGGACGGTTGTGCGGTCGTTTGTGGCGGGTCAAGGGGAGCGACCGTCTGGGCTTTGATCTGGACGACTGTCGCCAGTACGAAGGCTGACATCGTGAGGACCGAGGCAACTGCGGCGGCGGGTAGCGTTCCCATTGCGCCCCCTCTTCCCGTTGGCCGGTCTGCTCGCACCGGCCTCCAATCACGAGCTCGGAAAAAGGGAGAGCGAACTGGCACACCAGGCGGGTGGGATCGAAAGAGCCCAATGGCACGATCGGGCCGGTGCTAGAATGGCCGGCATCCACGGGGACAACGCGCGGGGGCAGTTTGCATGACCGGACCTTCGACCGCCGACCTCACCCGGCTGCTCGTCGCCTGGCAGAGAGGCGACGAAGGGGCGCTTGCCCGCCTCATGCCGCTCGTCTACCGCGAGCTGCATCGCCTGGCTCACGCCCGCCTGCGCGCCCAGCACCCTGCCGGAGTCACGATTCAGACCACCGGGCTCGTCCACGAGGCGTACCTGCGCCTGGTGGATGCCCCGCGGGTCGCCTGCCACGACCGCGCGCATTTCCTCACCCTGTGTGCGCGGGCGATGCGATTCATCCTCGTCGATGCGGCTCGGGCGCGCGGCTCGCTCAAGCGCGGTGGACGGGACATCCGCGTGACATTGCGCGAGTCGCAGGTCGTAACACCGGCGTTCGACGTCAACCTGTTGGCGGTCGACGAAGCGCTGACGCAGCTGGAGCACCTGGATCCACGGAAAGCCAAGGTCGTGGAGTTGCGCTACTTCGGGGGGCTCAGCGTGCACGAGACGGCCGAGGCGCTGCAGGTGTCTCCGGAGACGGTGATGCGCGACTGGAACACGGCCAGATTGTGGTTGCTCAGACGGCTGCGTCACGCGCCGACAGGCAGCCGGGTGGGAGGCCGGGAGTGAACGCTGACGATCGCGAGAAGTTGCTGCTGCGGTTGTGCGACGACGCGCTCGCGAAGGACGTGCGCGAGCGGGCGGCGTTCCTGGACGAAGCCTGCGGCGGCGATGCGGCGCTGCGGAACGAGGTGGAGTCGCTGCTGGCCGGGCGAGCCGAGGAGCCGCGCTTTCTCGAGTCGCCCGGGTGGGCGGCAGCCTCGGCGCCGCTCGCGGCGGGAACCCGACTCGGTCCGTACGAGATCCAGTCTTTCATCGGTGCGGGCGGGATGGGCCAGGTCTACAAGGCCCGCGACACTCGACTCGGGCGGACGATCGCCATCAAAGTCCTGCCGCCGGATCTCGCCGCCCATCCGGACCGCCGCCGCCGTTTCGAACAGGAGGCGCGCGCGGCGTCGGCGCTGAACGATCCGCATATCTGCACGCTCTATGACATCGGCTCCGAAACTCCACCGCAATCGGCGGGCGGTGTGACCATCGACTACCTGGTCATGGAGTACCTGGACGGAGAGACACTGGCCGCGCGGCTGCGCAAAGGGCGGCTCCAGCCGACCCAGGCGCTCGAGTATGCGACGCAGATTGCCGACGCGCTCTCCAAGGCGCATCGCCAGAGGATCGTCCATCGCGATCTGAAACCGGGCAACGTGATGCTGACGAAGTCGGGCGCCAAACTGCTCGACTTCGGGTTGGCGAAGCTGCGTGCGCCTTCTGCCATCGCCGGCGTCGTCTCATCGGCGCCGACCCGCGAGAAGTCTTCTCTTACGGCGGAAGGCATCCTCCTCGGCACCGTGCCGTACATGGCGCCGGAGCAGGTCGAAGGCAAAGAAGCCGATGCGCGCAGCGACATCTTCTCGTTCGGCGCCGTGCTCTACGAGATGGTCACGGGCAAGCGCGCGTTCGAGGGCGAGAGCCACGCAAGCGTGATTGCGGCGATTCTCGAACACGAGCCCGCGCCGCTGTCGTCGCTGCAGCCGATCACGCCGCCCGCGCTGGATCGCCTGGTAGGGAAGTGCCTGCAGAAGGACCCGGACCGGCGCTGGCAGACGGCGGCTGACGTCGCGGACGAACTGCGCTGGCTCGCCAGCGGATCGGCCGCGACAAGCGCCGGCGTCGTACAACGTGCGCCCCGATCGCGCCTCGGGAGGTGGCGACTGCCGCTGGCGCTCGCCGCCGCTCTGCTCGCGGGCGGCGCAGCCGGAGTGACGGTGTGGTCCCTCATGACCCCTGGCGGGCCCCCGCTCGTCACCAGGTTTGAGCTCTCGATGGCGGGCACACCGCTGGGATCTACGGGGATGGTGGCGATTTCTCCCGATGGACGGACGGTTGCCTTCAGTGCGGCGGATGGTGAAGCGGTGCGGCTCTACCTGCGACGACTCGATGACGAGCGCATCACGCCGCTGCAGGGCACCGAAGACCCGTTCTATCCCCGTTTCTCGGAGGACGGCACGGCCATTACCTTCGTGGCAGGCGAGGAGGTGCGCAGGGTTCCGATAGAAGGGGGACCGGCCGTCGCCATTCTCAAAAAGGCGGGAGTCAACGGATACGACGTGCAGCCAGATGGCGGTATTGCGTTCGTGATCGGCTCGGGCGGCGACGAGGACGGGCTGTGGACGCGCCTTCCGACGGCGGGCCCGCAACGGCTCGTGCCGTCAGGCGCCGGAGGCGTGCGCAGGTTCTTCTCGCCGCAGATGCTGCCGCGCGGTCGCGGACTGCTGTTCACCGCCGTGGAGAAAGGTCACCCGAGCGTCTGCCTCTACTCGTTTGCAGACAGGGCAACGAAGACAATCGTGCCCGACGGCGTTCACGGCTACTACGTATCGGCTGCACGGTGCCTCGTCTATCAATCCAAAGGCTCGCTCTACGGGATAGGCTTCGACCCGGAAGGGCTCGTCCCGACAGGCACGTCGTTCCCGCTCGTGAGCCACGTCGGGACCGGCGACCCGTGGAGTGTCGAGTTCGACGTGTCCTCAACCGGCACGCTCGCGTACCTATGGCCACCAGTCGCCACGCTGTCGTGGTTCGATCGAGCGGGTCACAAGACTCCACTGCACGTGGCGAACCTGCCGGCCGGCATCATCTCATGGGTGGCCATCTCGCCTCTGGGCGACCGTGCGGTGCTGCAGGTCGATACAGGACCATCGCACAGACTCTACAGCGTCCAGCTTGGTGACGCGCCTTCAGCGACGAGACTCTCGCCCACCGACGACGACTTTTTCGGTGCCTTCACCCCGGACGGGCAGCGCGTGCTCTTTACGTCGATGGCGGGCGACAATTGCTACCGGATCCGCTCCGTCCGTGCCGACGGCGCCGGCGATTTCAGGACCGAGACAGACAGCAAGAACTGGGAGATGGCCTACTCGGCAGGCCGGGGTGCATCCGCCCAGCCTGTGTTCTTGTCCCACCGGATCGTTGATGGCCAGCCGGACCTCTGGATACAGGAACTCGGCAGGACCAACACCGCCCGGCCATGGAAGGCGGACAAGACGGTGGCGGAGCAACATGGATCAGCCTCGCCTGACGGCCGGTGGATCGCGTACATCTCGACGGAGAACGGCCGTTCGGATGTGTACGTCCAGGCCTGGCCGGAGGGTTCGCGGTCGGTCGTCTCGATAGCAGGAGGATCGAGCCCGGTATGGCATCCAAAGGGTGGGCAACTCTTCTACCAGCAGTCCGGTGCCGTGTTCGCGGTGAAGGTGGTCGACGGCCGGCGCGTCGGCGACGCGACGAAGCTGTTCGACTTCCGGCCGAGCGGAGAGCGAAGCTGGCACGTGATGCCGGACGGCGACCGGTTCCTGGTGGCCGAGCCGACGCGGCCGACGGAAGTCCACGTCATCACCAATTGGGTGACCGAGTTGAGAGCCAGGGTGGCCCGAAACAAGTAGACCCGGTCGTCCCGTGCCACTCGGAGGATATCGGCACTTAGGAGTCTTCTTATGAGCCGCGTTCATCCTGCCATCGTCCTACCCTTCCTGTTCCTTCTCTCGCTTTTCGGCACCCGACCGGCCGGCGGCCAAGTCGGCACGGCGTCGCTGGCGGGCGAGGTCCAGGACCAGCAGGCGGCGGTGGTTCCGGGCGCGACGGTCACGATCACCAACGCCGCGACTGCGGCGGAGCGGGTGACGACGACCGACCGGGCGGGCGTGTACCGCTTCGTGGCGCTGGCGCCGGGCACGTACCGCCTGAAGGTCCAACTCGCGGGGTTCAACACCGCCGAACGCGGCCGGGTTGAAGTCGCGGTGGACACCGCCGGTTGGCTCGACGCGATCGTCCTGACAATAGAGAGCGTGACGGAAACGGTCGAAGTGCAGGCTACGGCCGTCCGCAATACGACCGACGCCACGCTCGGCCAGGTGATCGGAAGCCGACAGATCGCCGCGCTGCCGCTCGAGGCGCGCAACGTTGTGAACCTCATGAGCCTGCAGCCAGGCGCGGTCTTCCTCCCGACCGGCGATCCGCGCAGCGGCGCCATCAACGGCGCGCGGAGCGACCAGTCGAACGTCACGCTCGACGGGGTGGACGTCAACGATCCTGAGAAGGGCACCGCCTATACCACCGTCCTGCGCATGCCGCTGGACGCCATCGCCGAGTTCCGGGTAACGACGTCGAATTACGGCGCCGAGCAAGGACGGTCCAGCGGCAGCCAGATCTCGCTGGTCACCAAGACCGGTTCGAACGTGTTTCACGGCGCCGCGTACGGCATGCTGCGAAACACCGCCACCTCGTCCAACGAGTACTTCCTGAAGCTGTCGCAACTGCAGGCAGGCCAGGAGAGCAGGCCGCCGAAGCTCGACAAACGAATCGGTGGCGGAGCGCTGGGCGGTCCGGTGAAAGAGAACCGCCTCTTCTTCTACGCAACTTACGAGCATCTTCGAGAATCGAGCGAACTGCCCAGCATGCGGCACGTGCCGTCGCTGTCGCTGCGCGACGGCGTCGTCCAGTACTTCTGCGCGGATACGGCGGCGTGTCCGGGCGGAGTAGTGCGAGGCGCGAGCGGCGCGTCGTACGCGATCGCGCCGGGCTCCTACGGCCTGTCGCCGGCTCATCTGGAGATGATGGACCCGCTTGGCATCGGCGCCAGCCGCGCGATGCTCGATTACTGGCGGCTGTACCCTAGCCCCAATGCGCCGGGCGCCGACGAGAACTACCAGGCGTTCCGGTTCGCGGCGCCCATCGAGAACCGGTTCAACACGGCGGTCGCGCGGATGGACTACACCGCGGCCCGCGACCACCGGCTGTTCGCGCGCGTCAACCTGATGCGTGACACCATGCAGGCCGCACCGTGGTTTCCCGGTCAACAGCCCGCGTCGATGGAACGAGTACGCAACGCCGGCTTCGCCCTGGGCTACGACTGGGTCATTGGGCCCAGTCGTGTCAACACGCTGCGCTACGGCCTCACGCTGATCAGGGACGACACCCTTGGCCAGCTCCAGTCGGATTTCCTCAGTTTCGGTATGTACCCAATCGACTCGTGGAATCCGAACACGCCGAGTTACGCGCGGTCGGTCGCGACGCACAACGTGACGGAAGACTTCTCCTGGATCAGCGGCAAGCACACGCTACGGTTCGGAGCGAACCTGCGCTTCACGAGGAACAGCCGCTCCAACAACGCGACCTCATACGTCTACTTCGGTCCGATGCCATTCTTCGTACAGAACGCCGGGCAACAGTACGTGCCCGGGGACACGTGCGCGGCGCCCGGATGCGCCGCGTTGCCGGCAGCGGCGGCGTTCAACACGCAGGCTTTTCTCGCGGCGCTCGGGGTCATGAGCGTGAACTTGACGACGCATTACTACGACCACGGCGGCCATCTGTTGCCGACGGGCTCCACCATCCGGCGCCGATTCGCGACGGACGAGTACGAGATGTACGCGACCGACTCGTGGCGGATTGGCCGCGACGTGACCCTGAACGCAGGCTTGCGCTGGAGTGTGTACTCGCCGCCGTGGGAGACCAGCGGCATGCAGGTGGCGCCCACCGAGAACCTCGGCGACTGGTTCGACCAGCGCGCGGCCAACGCGGCGCGAGGAATTCCCGCCAGCGCCGCGCCGACGCTCACCTACGATCTGGCGGGCGCGGCCAACGGGAGGCGCGGGCTGTACGACTGGCAGTACCACGACGTGGCGCCGCGCCTGTCCGTCGCCTGGACGCCGGACGCGAAGGGCGGGTGGCTGAAGAGGGTCACGGGGGACAGGCAACTCGTGCTGCGCGGCGGGTACTCGCTCGTCTACGATCGCGTCGGCACGGCGCTCCTCGCGGCATTCGACGGGATAGCCGCCGAAAGCCAGGACTACACCGGGGCATATCCGCTCGAGAAGCAGAGCTACACCCCTCCCTTCTCGGTCAGTCTGGACGGTGCCGGCACGCGCTTCACCACCCCGACTGCTCGGCCGGCGCTCCTTCCCGCCGCCGCGCCGACGGTTTCGTTTCCCTACACTCCGGCCATGGACGGGCCATTGGGCACGGTCGGCATCGACGGTGCCCTGCGGACTCCCTACGCGCACGTCGTCAACGCAGTGCTGTCGCGGGAACTGCCAGGCGGGTTCGCCCTCGAAGCCGCCTACGCCGGCCGGTTCGGGCGGCGGCTGCTGGTCAGGCGCGACGTGGCCGCGCCGGTCAACCTCGTAAACACGAAGTCCGGCACTGACTACTTCACCGCGGCGGCGGCGCTGGCAAGAGGCATACAAGCCAGCGCGGGCGGCGACTTCTCGGGCGTCGGGCCGATCGCGTACTGGGAGAACCTGTTCCCCGGTGCGGCCGGCGACGGATTGACGGCCACGCAGGCGATCGCAGGCTTCTTCGCCGGCTACGGCGCGAACTACGTCTTGGCGCTGCACGATCTCGACCGCTCGTGCAGTCCTGCTTGCAGCATCTTCGGGCCGAACGCGTACTTCAGCCCGCAATTCGATTCACTGGGCGTTCAGAGCTCGATCGGTCGGGCCGACTACAACGCTCTGCAGGTAACGCTTCGTAAGCGCTGGAGTCACGGCTATCAGTTCGACCTGAACTACACGCTCTCGAAATCCGAGGACCTTGCATCGGCCGTTGAGCGCGGCAACTCGTGGTGGCCGCAAGGGCTCGGCGGGTCCTCCGGAGTTCTCGTCAACCCCTGGCAGCCGGAGCGGTACTGGGCCTTCTCGGACTTCGATGTGCGGCATCAACTCAACGCGAACTGGGTGCTCGATGTCCCGTATGGCAATGGCCGGCAATGGGGTCGGAGCGCACCGAAGCTGCTCAACGCTGTCGCCGGCGGATGGAGCGTTGCCGGGCTGTTGCGATGGACGAGTGGCTTCCCGTTCAACGTTGCGAATTGCTGTTCGGAGGGCGCCGCCGCTGACGGCATGGACGGGGCCAGCAACGCGGAGTTGGTGACGCCGGGCGTGTTGCCGGCGACCGCGACCACGAAGAACGCCATTGGTGGCTATCCGAGTGCGTTCGCGGATTCGCAGGCGGCTGCAGGGTATTTCCGCGATGACCTGGCCGGCGAGGTGGGCATCCGGAACCAGTTGCGCGGGGATGGCTACTTCAACGTCGATCTGAGCGTCAGCAAGGCGTGGACCGTGCCGAACGGAACGTTGCGCTTCCGCTGGGACACGTTCAACGTGACGAACGCGGTGCGTTTCGACGTGGCAACGATTACCGCCTACCCCGCCGACCCGTCGACCTTCGGCCGCTACAACAGCACGCTGGCGACCTGCGACGGGCGAGCCGGCCGCTGCATGCAGTTCGCGCTGCACTACGAGTTCTGACGCAGAGGACGTGCTCGGGAAAGCCGAGCCTGCCGACACGGATGGTCGTTAGTTGTTGGTTATGGTCGTCGGTCGCGGTCGTTGGCTTGCCTCGCCGAGGCTCGGCCGAGGAGCACGGGTCAAAGGCAGGCGATGGGATGGACTCCTCCCGGTTCGACCGTGATGATGGTGGTGTTCAAAGCACCTCATCCGCTGAACGAACCTGGACTCTCTCGCACTGAACGGCGTCTGCTGCGGCTCGCTGAAGCCGGGCGCATGACGCTCTCAACGGCGTTCTCGCGGATGCACGAGGACGAGAGCGTCTACTACGTGACTGACACGTCGCTTGTCGAACTCATGGAGACGCTGTCACGAGCGTCGCCGCCATTGCTCGCTCACAGCTCCGAGAGCGTATCCAGCCATCGGTGGGCCTCCGACACGGTGGCGATCACGGCCGCCGGGCGCGCGGTCCTTGGAGGTGGGCAGGATCGAGTGTCTTTGTGCGGTGTCCCGGATCGCTGGCTCGGGGGCGTGCACCTCACGAACAACGCGACACTGTGGCGCTGGGACGACGCGCGCCAGCGGATTTCGATGAGCCGCACGTGAGTCGCGACTCGTGGCGGCGCCTTGAACGCCCCGTCCTGCTCTTCCTTGACCAGGGCGTCACCGTCGGCGCATCCGATCATCACCCACCAGGGCCGAGACCGCGAAGCTGGAGCGGGCGGGCTTCGACTACAGCGTCACGGCGTCGAAGATTCTCGACTCGCGCGGAGCGCCTGAAGCCTGCTCGATCGGCAGGAACCTGCTGAACAGGGGCGATTCCTCAAGATTCTGCTATCGAACTGCACCTTCGACCGTGGAACTCTCTGTCCCACCTACAGTTCGCCGTTCGATCTGTTCGTGAAGGGGAACGAAACCGGGGTGTCAGAGACGATTTTGGAACTTGGGCGGTCGAGAAGGTGGCATGACTATGACGCCGACCACTGCAGCGCTGGCCTGAGGCCGAGTATCCGCGCGTTATCGGGGTTCGAGTGTGCCGAGAGGGACGTCCGCCTCCGCAGCTTCGCTGCTTCGGCGAGACAGACTTCGCGGGTTTGGAGACTCGCCAGAGCTAGGCGTGTGGGAACTGACGCAGACTTGCCCGCCTAGACGGCGCCTAGACGAAGCTCGCCGAAGGTGAGCGAAGTCTGGCTGGGAGGCAGGGACGATTTTAGAACCTGGGTGGTTCAGACGGCGGCGTGAGCCGCGCGGAACGCCCGCCATGCGTCATGGAGGTACAGGCCAAACGGAATCCACCAGATGAAGTCGTTCGTGAGGCACAACAGAAG
>Ga0316628_100003580_pt1 | contig 12003 bp, 8 predicted proteins | sample OWC_Aug_M2_C1_D5_FD_207648 | JGI IMG/M metagenome (GOLD analysis project Ga0316628, IMG submission 207648) | Wetland soil microbial communities from Old Woman Creek delta, Ohio, United States - OWC_Aug_M2_C1_D5_C | ecosystem: Environmental > Terrestrial > Soil > Wetlands | place: USA: Ohio...
TCCACCCGGCCGTTCTGTTTTTCGGCAGGACTTGCTCCTGGGATATTCTCCCGCCGGAAGTCACGAATTTCTCAAAAAATACCTCGCGGACTCATCTTCACTGAAAAAAAGGAGGGCCGGCGGCCGGTCTTATTTGCTGATTGGGTTGGAGGCGGCCGCCGGATGCTGTCCCTGCTTGTCCAAAAAGATGGCGTGCTCAGGAGCCAAGCAGGTGCATGCCTTCTTCCGCTGCCGGGAGCGCTGGCCACAGCAAGCGGATCAATACTCCTTCTTCTTGCTTATATTCGAGTGTAAATATCTGCGAACACCGCTCGCAGAGCCAAAAATGTTCCACGTGATGGGTATGGCCCGCATGTCCCAACCGGCCTTCGGCCGGTAAATCGTTTTCAGTGTCCCTGCGAAAACGGAAAAGTCGCCCGCCTCCCAGCCAGTCAAACGCCTCCGCGCAACTCGGATTGGAGCATTTCGGATGCAGATTCTGAAACATGACACCCCCCTCTGAGGCACGCGCGAGTTGGCCCCAGTAAAACTGCTACGCGGCAACTCCTTCCGTGGGACCTGCTGGATTGGCATTTTCGCTTCCTGGCGCCACGGCTTCAAAATGCGCAATCGTCTCCTTCAGCCAGCCTGTCAGCGCGCTTTCCAGTTCCTGCTGCGTTTTGCCAGCCTGGTATAGGTCAAACACCGTCTGGCCGGCAGTGGTCAGAGGAATATGCCGGCAGGGCACTTTTTCGGATTGCCTTCCGGCCGGCACAAATTGCATCAGCAGGCATTCGGAGCAGGGTTCCGGATGGTCCAGGGCGTCGAAATTCATGCATGTGGGAGAATCTTCGAAAATCAGTTGCGCCCGGAAAGGATCGCGCGGCGAACGGCCGTACCCCCCCTTTTGCACGAAATTTAACTCCGCTTTGAGAACCTGTAAAACATCACGGTCATCCTGCGGCATGATGCACCTCCATTTCAGTTGCCACTATGGAACGCGGCGGCGGGGAATTCCGTGACTCCGGTCACGATGTCGTGTGATTTAGATCACGGTGCGCGGGCTGAATTCTCTGTATTCATATCGGAGAGGCACGGGAGATTGGGTACTGGCGACATACCTTCGATAGGCCGGTTTCATTTTGTAAGCCGCGGTCGGGGGCGTATAATCGGAGTGGGTAAAATTATGCGCTCGCCCTACGGTTTGCAGATCATTGAGAACTGTGCCACCTGTCCTCACAAGGAAGACAGGCTCTTCTGCAACCTTGCCCCCGCCGCCCTTCAGCGGCTTTCCGAAATTACCGGTTCGGCCACCTACCCCAAAGGCGCCACATTGTTTGTCGAGGGGCAACCCGCCCGCGGGGTGTTTATTCTATGTACCGGGCACGTGAAGCTGTCGACTTCCGCTTCCGACGGCAAGACCCTCATCCTGCGCATTTCCGAGCCGGGTGATCTGCTGGGCTTGCCAGCCACGATTTCCGGCAGGGCCTACGAAGTGACCGCGGACGTGATCGAACCCACGCAGGCCAATTTCATCAGCCGCACGGATTTTCTCAACTTCCTGCGGGACCACGGCGATGCCGCCGTGCGCGTGGCCCAGGAACTCAGCGAAACGTATCAGTCCGCCTTCGCGGAAATGCGCACCATCGGCCTCTCCCATTCGGCGGGGGAGAAGCTGGCGCGCTTCATCCTGGATTGGGGCGCGAACCACAAGTCGGAAAATGGAGCCGTGAAGTTCAATCTGACGCTCACCCACGAAGAAATCGCGCAGATGATTGGCGCGTCCCGGGAAACCGTGACCAGGGTCTTTGCGGACTTCAAAAAGAAAAATCTCTTGCAGATTAAAGGGTCCAGCGTCACCATCAAGAGCCAGTCGGGGTTGGAACGGCTGGTACAAGGTTCTTAATCCCGCCTTTCTGCCATGGATTTTAAATCAAATTGACTGCAACCGTGCGCATGCGAAAAGCGGAGCGCATCAAAAGCTTGTTGCTTCTCGCGTGCCTCGTGGCCGGCCTCCTCCCCCTGCCTGCAAATGCCGCTGAATTAAAACCAGAAACCGTTCGCGCCTTCGATCATTACGTCCACCTCCTCGAAATGCGCATGGATGAGGATCAACACAGCGGCAATTTCCTCTATATCGATCGCCTCCCGGGTGACGCGCGCGCCAAAATCTACGAGCAGATTCGCCGGGGAGATCCTTACATCCAACCGCTGGATATCATGGAAAATGGCTCGCCCGTCCCGATTCCCTCCGGCCTGATTCATCACTGGGTCGGAATTTCCTTTATTCCGGGCGCCAGCTACTCGCAAACCATTAAAATTCTGCTGGATTTTGACAAACAAGCCGAAATCTACAGACCCGATGTTCAGAAATCGAAGTTGCTGGGACGCGACGGAAATAAATCGAAGGTCTACCTGCAGTATCTCAAGAAGTCGCTGGTCACCGTCGTGCTCAACGCCAATTTCGATTCCGAATACCTGCCCATGGGTAATTCGCGCGGCGAAATTCGCTCCTATTCCACGCACATCGCGGAAGTTCAGAATTCAGGCGAGCCGGATGAGAAGGAACTGCCCGTGGGAATGGACCATGGCTATCTGTGGCGTCTGAATAGCTACTGGAAGCTTGAAGAAAAGGACGGCGGCGTTTATCTGCAAATCGAATCGGTCGCGCTGAGCCGCCGGGTTCCTACCCTGATCGCCTGGCTGATCAACCCCATCGTCCGGAATCTTTCCAGGGCGGTAATCCGCAACCTGCTTGCGTCCACGTGCAAGGCGGTGAAGAGCGACGCTCCCGCAGGGCGAGATGCCGCGGCGGGCGGCTCGCAGAGTTGTTTGTTGCCACCCGGTCCTTGAGAATCAACTTGCGTTGTTGTACAGGCACTCTTGCCTGTCACTTACAACCAAGACCCTTCGCCTAAGAATTTATCCTCGACCCATCCGGATGCGGCGTTGCATACGAACAGGGCCGGGTGTACGGTATCGGTCGGCCTGGAAATTTCAGAATCCGTGATAGCCGATCCGGTATCCCGCCCCATGACCCGGGACTTAATCCGGCGGCGGCCCTGCCGTAAGAACGCACCCGACGAAAGGAAAAACACCATGACTGAAATCACGCGGCGCGGCTTCGTAAAAGGCGTGGCCCTGGCGCCGCTGGCGTTTACACCCGTCACTCTGGAAGCGCAGACCACCGCGCCGGGCAATCGTTTCGATATCGTCGTGGCCGGCGCAGGACACAACAGCCTGATCGCTGCCGCCTACCTGGCCAAAGCCGGTTTTCGTTGCCTCGTTTTGGAAGGGCACAGCATCATCGGCGGCGGAGTGAAAACCGAGGAATTAACTTTGCCGGGCTTCAAGCACGATACCTGCTCGACCGCGCATAACGGCATTCAAGGCAACCCGCTGATTCGGAATGACGAATTGAAGCTGCGCGATTATGGCCTCGAATATATTTCGCCCGATCCCATCATGCACATGCCGTTTGCCGACGGCAGCTATATCACGCAATGGGCGGACCTGGACCGCTCCGCCGCCGAATTTGCGAAATTTTCCAAAAAAGATGGCGAAGCCTACCGCCGCATGTATCACGAGAGCGAGGCCGCCAGGGATCTGCTCGGCGGAGACACGTTCGTGCCGCCGGGTTTTGGAAAGCCGCTCAGCGAGCGCCTGGCCGCGCATCCACTGGGAAAAATATGGCAGCGGCGCCTGGCCATGTCCGCCTGGGACGTCCTGCGTGAAAATTTCGAGGATGACCATTGCCGCGCGTTTCTGTTGGGAACGCCCTGGAGCATGCAGCCGCCGCAATACCCCATGAGCGGGCGTTCCGCGTATATGTCGATCCGCACCGCGCCCCGCAAGATTGCCAAAGGCGGGTCGGGAATGCTGACGCAGGCGCTCGCGCGGTTCATCGAAGCGCACAACGGCGTGATTCTCGTGAACAAATCGGTCGCGCGGCTCATCGTCGAGGGCGGGAAATGCGTGGGCGTCGAGTGCGCGGACGGCAGCGCATATCGCGCCGATAAAGCCGTGCTTTCCACCCTGCACATCAAGCATCTGGTCGAGATGGCGCCGCGCGAGTTGTGGCCCCAGGATTTTCTCTACGGCGTGGAGACCTGGGAGGGCGAAGTTTCCGAAGTCGTGACGCACTATGCCCTTATAGAGCCGCCGAAATATCCCATTCAGGGCGGCACCATTTCGCCGTCTGAATCGGCCATCGTGGCCAGTTCGGAACGCATGTTACGTTTTGCATACGACGACGAAAATGGCGTCTCCAATATCGACGAGCCTCCGATCTCCGTCTTCTGCAGCACCGTAGCCGACCCCACGCGCGCCCCCGCCGGGATGCACACCCTGAAGGTGCTCGGTTTTCATCCCTACAACTTAAAAGAAGGGCCGAAGCATTGGGACGCGATCAAGGATCAAGTGTCCGACGCGCAACTGAATTATCTCCGCAAGTTCGCGCCGAATCTTACCGACGACAAAATCCTGGGCCGGTTTGTGATGAGTCCCTTGGATCTTGAGCGCAAGAATCCAAGCATGTGGCAGGGAAGCATCCACGGCGGTTCATCGGATCCGTCGCAATCGGGCGCGATGCGTCCGATGCCGGGCTGGGCGCAATATCGCATGCCGGTTCCCGGCCTGTATCAGACCGGCGATTGCACGTATCCCGGCGGCTCGGTCACGGGCGCGCCCGGACGCAATGCGGCCGTGGTAATGCTCAAGGATTTTGGCACGAGCATCGAGGAAGTCGTCAACAGCGCGTCGAGCAAGAAGTCATAACTTGCGCATCGACGGGACATGGTACTTGGGCCGGCGGGTCAATCGTAGGGACACGACATGTCGTGTCCCTACTAAGCGGCATTACTTAGGCGGAATGATCGGCAATAACAAATAGGGCTGCCGTTCGCTATCGGTGTGCAACGTTGTCTTTCCCCTGAAAATCTTTTCCGGGCGGTCGACCGGATCATTGTGCAGGAACGGTCCACAGCCGCGCAGCTCGTTCTTGAAGTTGGAAAGTTTTCCGCCGCTGCACGCGTGTTCGTAATCCCTGCCGCGGATGGTCAGCGCGATGCGGTAACCCGCGGGGACGACGATGCTGGTGGGCCATATTTCGACGTCCAATTCGACGGGCACGCCCGGCTGCAAGGGTTGCCGCTGGTCATGCGTATGATACGGGCGCCACGGCTGTGACAAAGTGAGGTCCAGCTTGCGGTGCGAAGCGCGCAGCCAGCCCTGGCCGATCGGCGTGTGCGGATCGATCGCTCCCTGGAAAACAACTTCCTGTAAATCCGGCGAGAAGACGCGCAGCACTGCAAAAATATCGGCGTCTTCGGTGCTGGAGGAAAGAAATAGTTTCAGCGCGGAGGGGCCGGTAATTTCCGTTTCGCTTGCAATGGGCGGCGTCATGAACGTCAGACCTGCGCCCAATGCGTCAAACGTGAGTTCCGCTTTCTTCGTAGCGGGCGACGAAGTCAGCGCGCCATTCACAAAATCGAAATAGCACTTTGTCCAAAGCGTGCGCCCGAGAGGCCATTCCTGCTCGGCGCGTTCCTCGAAGCGGTCGATGTGGCGAACCTGGAGCAGCGCGCGAGGCTGGCGATCCCACCCGTTCTTCTCGCCTTTTAAGAAATAATCGAAAAAGCGTTTCTGTATTTCGCGGCCGTAGTCGGTATAAAAATGCGTCCAGTGCTCGCCGCCATGCGCTTCGAGCCACTTTTCCGGAGCGGCGGCGCGGAAGAAAGCCTCGAAATTGCCGCGCGGGTGAAGCCCTTGCCCGCCCCAGTTCGCGGCGGTGAGAAACGGCACGGTGATCTTGGACCAATCGGGCGAACGGCAGATGCTGTACTCGTCGTCCATCGCGTGCGCGCGCAAATCGGCGCCAAAATCCACGCGATTCGCGGCCAGTTGCGCTTCGGTCAGCGTTTCGGGTCCGCAAACCAGATCGCCGGTCGCTCGGCTGCGCGGCCCGCGCTCTCCCAGGCCGTGCTGCACGCTCTTCACCTGCACGTCGTACCAGTTTTCCCAAAACGTGCACAGAATTCCGCCGTGATGCGACGTGTCGCGGTACCATTCCGCCGCGCCTTCCCATATGCACATGGCCGTTAAATGCGGCGGCTGCTGCGTGGCCACCTGCCACTGGTTGGTTCCATAATATGAAATTCCATTCAGGCCCACCTTGCCGCTGCTCCAGCCCTGCTCCCCGGCCCAGGCGATGCATTGCACGTAATCGCGCGTCTCGCGCGGCGAAAATGGATTCACGACGCCCGGCGACCTGCCGCAGCCGCGGCTATCCACGCGCACGCACACGTAGCCGTGCGGCACCCATTTCTCCGGGTCCACCACTTCCCAGTTTTGATACAGGTTGGTCGAGCCCGCCGCCACTTCCGGATATTCCTGCACCATGATTCGCCACGCGTCGGGATAGCCGTCCTGAAAGGCCAGCCCCTTTGCGTACGGCCCGTAAGTAAGCAGCACGGGGTAGCGGCCATTCTCGACGGGGCGAAAAACATCCCCGCGCAGGACGATGCCGTCATCCATGCGGATCGGCACATCCCAATCGATTCTCATCCCGTCGCGAACTTCACTTTTTGTCTGCGCGTCGTGTCCTTCGATCATTCTGGCTCCTCGCAATCAAATTCAAGAAGGCAAAGGTTTCCCTTTTGTTTCCACACCAAAGGGCAAAAGTATAAGCCCTATGACAAACGCAATGGCCGTGAGCGCCACGGGAAATCCCAGAGTCTGAAAGTGGCGCACTCCCGCGCCGACCAGAAACGTCGCCCCCGCCCCGGCAAACCGGCCCACGTTTTGCGCGAAGGCCAGCGCGCTGGCGCGGCATTCGGTCTCGTACTGTTCCGGTAGCCAGAACGAGTAGACCGTATAGTTCGCACCGCCGATGCCCAGAAAAAACAGGCACACGAAAAACCATTTCAGCGCGTCCGTCTGCAGGTAAAAAACATACCCGAACGTGACCACGATGACCACCAGCATCAGCGAATAGAAAATCGCCTGGTTTACGCGGCGTCCCAGCCGGTCCGCGATAAACGGGACGCTGAGCGCTCCGAGGATCGTGCCCACGGAAAGTATGGCCGTGCCGTCGGAAGCCAGCCGCGCGGTTTCAAAAGTCGAGTGCCCGGCCTTTACGGCGAGGTAAGAAATCGCCGCCGGCACGTACACCGTGCCGGCCCACAAGCCGATCGTGGAAACCAGTTGGTACATCAGGTTGAGCATCGTGCGCAACCGGTAGCGCGGCGAAAAAATTTCCAGGAACGTGCCGCCGAGCGTCCACTTTTTGCCGGAGGCACCTTGCCTGGCCTTCCAGCGCTCCGGCTCGTGCATGCCTTTGCGGATAAAAATCACCAACAGCGCCGGCACGCCCCCCACGACAAACATCCATCTCCACCCGAATCGGCTGCCCACAAAATAATTCGCCAGGGCGGCCAGGAAAAATCCGAAGTAATATCCCGTGTGCATCATCCCCGCGCCCATCGTGCGGCGGCTTTCCGGCCACTCCTCGGAAATCAGCGTCGCGCCCATCGACCATTCCCCGCCAATCCCGATCCCGGCAAGAAGACGAAGCACGGCCAGCATCCAGATGTTCGTCGAAAACGCGCTCAGGAATGTGAAAACGGAAAAGCAAATGATCGTGAGCATCAAGGTGCGCACGCGTCCAAACCTGTCGGCAATGGGCCCCCAAAGCAAAGCCAGTCCCCAGCCGATCAGGAACAGCGCAAACAGCAGCCCGCCGTAATATCCGATATTTGCCGTTGTGGCGGGAATGCCGGATTTGGGCAATAGCTCCCGCAGCGCCGGAACCAGTACCAGCGCGTAGATGAACGAATCCATCCCGTCGAGTACCCATCCGCCCCAGGATGCCCAGAAACTCCGGACCTGGTTTTTGGTGAGTGGAATGCGATTTGAGGCCAAGGGAATTACTTTGCCGGATGCGGAATCAAGTTCTGCATCCAACGGTTAGCGTTGTGAAAGACATATGAGAAAGGTATAGCGGAATTGCCAGCTGAATCCAAATGTAAAAATGTTTTTCGGGAAAATCGCGGAGCAGGCGCGAACCGATTCATGGCCGCGATGCCCCGCACTTACGCGCGTGATTGCACAATGGCGTTGAATTCGACGCTGGCGCGAGTCAGCCGCTCCACGTCCAGCATGGGAGTGATCGAGCCGTCAAATTCGCAATAGAGCCGGAAGGTATTCAAGAGCACGCGCGAGGAACCCATCCAGTTGTCGAATTTCCCCAGCTTGATGTCGGCGGCGGCTTTTCCAGGACTCATGCCCGCGTCGAAGCGCTTCCTGGCTTCACGCTTCAAAAGCACGAAGTAATCGCGGTTGTCGACCAGCGCCTGTTTGTCGCCAACCGGCCCGTGCCCGGGAACGACAATGTCGATGTCCATGGCTAAAACCTTGTTCAACGCTTCGATCCATTGCGATACATGCCCCTGATGTGCGAACGGCACAATGTTCAACAACGCCAGGTCCCCGGCAAATAAAATCTTGTGCTCGGGCAAATATACGATCAGGTCGCCCCAGGTGTGAGCGACGCCCGGATGGCTCAGCTCCACAGGAGTGTCGTTGTAGTAGTACGTCATCCTGTCCGTGAACGTCGTGCCCGGAACGTGCAGGATCATGGGTTCCGTGCCGAGCGCGCCGCCCGCTCGTTTCGGGAACTTCGCGTCCGCAGGCAGCTCTTTTTTCATCGTGATGACGCTCTCGCGGCAGAACGGATGCGATACGATTTCGGCCGGCATGAAAAATTGGTTTCCGCCGACGTGGTCCCTGTGCTGGTGCGTGTCGATGACGCGGCCGAACGGCTTGTTTCCAATCATCCGCTTCATTTCGGATTTCAGGAAATCGCACCGGAGCGGCTGGCCAAGCGTGTCAATCAACAGGAGGTGATCTTCGCCGACGATGACGCCGGCGTTGCTGTCGCCTGAGCCGTTGCCGAGATCCGGCCCTCCGGCTTGAATGTAGGCGTACACATTTGGCGCAAGCTTTACGACTTCCGTTTTCCAAGCGGCCGGCACAGGGAAATTGTGGTTGATCGGAGGCGTCGCGACCTGTGCTGTAAAACCCGCCTGCGCATTCGCCGGGCCTGCGTTCCACAGCGAGAGGGCGCCGATTCCCACTGCGACACGCGCGATTGCTTCCCGGCGCGTCAGGCCGCTGGTCCCTCCGTTTTGCGATTTCATCATCCGATCTTCCATGACCTCTCCGTCTTCTGTCGGCAAATTTACTGACTTGAATTTATTTTGGAATTCCAAGGTCTCGCGACTCCGCCTGGCGGATGAGCCGCTCCGCATCGTTCCGCAGCAGGAATCCCTGCTGCTGAAGCCGCGCTGTCGCGGCCCGCACCAGTTCCACGTAGTGAGCCTCTGTGCCGTAACGCTCCTCGAGAGACAGCCGCGGATCCGCGCCGCGCTCGGTCTTCGTTTTCGCAAATGGAATAAACGATCCGGTCGTCCCACAAACTTCGCCGCCAATGAAACCCGCGCGGCGCACGTTCCACCCCGTATAAGTTCCCAGCGGAACCTGCAGCATGGACGAACGTACACCGGCGATATCGTTGCCGTCACGATCGACTTTCGGAACCAACACGTTGTACTCGGCAGCGGTGTGTTCTACAGGCAGCGTGAAATAATTGTTGATGTGCAGGTCGTTGTATTTCCCCGTGTACTGCACACCCGGAATCACCGGAAATCCCTGCGCGGATTGCGGAAGCGCCGGCACGAGCGTTCCATCCGACAACTTCGGATACTCGCTTGCCGGCGGGGAAGTGTCCGCCGTAATCCACGCGCGCATCGCGCCGAGCAGCGCCCGCTGTGACTCGCGGTAGGGATTCGGATTGGCGAGTTGTTCGCAGACGCCCCGCGAGCCCGGCGATGGATCTTCGCCGGTTCCCGCCTGGTGCTGCGTGCTGGAAAAATAATAGAGCCTCACGTTGGTAGGCAGCGGAACGTCCTTCATCCCCAGAGGGTCGGTCAGCACGAGAGATTCCCGGCCAATCCACGCCTCGCTGCCTGAATCCCACTGCATGATTTTCGGGCACGTCGCGGACTCGCGGCACCGCTCGAGCAATCCGTCGATTCGCCCGCTCACCGGATCGGAAATCGTTTCGTAGGTGAAGGGAAACGTGTCTCCCTCGAAGTAATGATCTTCAACGGCCCTCTGAAAACGCCCGGGCTCGCCGAAGACGTAGTTCGTATACGTGCGCCGCCCGCCCGCGGTGTGAGCAATCGCGCCGTCCACTACCTTGCGCCCTGCACTGTCCCGATTTCCGGTCGTATAAATCCAGTCGCGAACCATGCGTCCGGGCTGGGACTGGCCGAACACAATCACTGAGCGGATTGGAGCGCCCGCGCCGCCCGTCCCGCGTCGCGCGATCAGCGGGTTGCTGCTGGTCGTGTCATTGCGCAGGAAAGAAATAAAATCGCGTATCGCGGCAAATCCGATTCCCATCACGTACGGGTCCTGCGCTTCATACACCAGGGAATAGATGTAATCGGTCGAAAATCCGCCCGGCATGCATACATCTTTATTGCTGGCAACGCCCGCGGCCGGGCCACTGCACTTCGCGAAGGACCACGATTCGCGCGAAACGAGTTCAGGCGCGGCGTGCGGCGTGGAACGCCGATACAACTTTGCCCCGGGCATCGAATTCCCGTAGGCCGGGTAATCGATTTCACTCGTGCGCGTGCTCTTATCAAAAAGAAGCTCGGTCGAAATCCAATGCCGGTAGGGACTCCCGTCGGGAAACTTTGCAACCGGAATCCGGGCCGTGATGCGTCCATCCCCAGGCGGGACGTCCGCCTGCCACCCGCTCCACACGATCGTGTAACCCTCATTCAGCAAGAATCCGTCGCCCAGATTGTCCAGCTTAGGGGGATAGCTTCCGTAGGCTCCCTTGAAATCTTCGTGCAGATTGAAAGCGCGCTGAGTACCGCGGTTGTTAACGTCATAAAACAAAATGCCGTTGCCGGACCGCATCGCGACCGGCTTCAGAATGCGAAAGTCGGCGGAATATTCCACCATCCCCTGCGCATTGCGCGGAGCGCGATCGATGTTCACGATAAACGCATTCAGCGGATCGCCGGGATCGAGTTCGCCGGAAAAATGTCCGAGCAATTTTTCATATCGCCCCGCGCTGCCGAATACATGGCCCTCAAATGTAGGCGATTCGACGGAGTCGATCTTCACGCCGGTGATTCGCGCCGCGCGGCGGCCGCTCATCGCCGCCGCCGTCGCCGCCTTATGTGACGGACTCGTTTGCGGCCTCGCCAGCGTTAAGCCGCCCCAGACAGCCAAACAGGCGAAGAGACAACCGCCAATCAGCAGCCTGGCAACGGAAAAAGATCTCCGATCAGCCTGTTCCGGCAACAAACTCACCTCGTGATCTGGCCCGCGAGTGGATGGATCCGCTGCAATCATTTCAATTCAGCAGGGTCTGTGAATTCGATTTGCGGCGACCTTGGTTTAACAAAGTTCCGAAACTCCGTCAAGTTCAAAGCTTCGCCGAACCGTTAAGAATGATGACACTGTACAGGCCCGAGCCGGCGATATGGAAAGACCGAGGCAGGAAAGCGAAGCGGACGTTTAGAGTTATTGCCGGGCACGTTTCGCCGAAGTGGGGGACTACTATTTGCACGTTCGACTTGAGGCAACGCGGATAACCTTGCTCGTTCTCTCAGGAAGGGCTTCGGGCGGGATTACGTCACAACTAGCGTCACAAATTCCTGTTTTCCACTTCATGTCACTGAAAATAATGGCGGGGCCGACGAGACTCGAACTCGCGACCTCCTGCGTGACAGGCAGGCGTTCTAACCGACTGAACTACGGCCCCGCTGTGATGATTCTGGATTGGTGGGATGTGTCCGCATTGCAACGGACGCGCGGTCAAGTGTAAACCTTTCCCGATTCACCGTATCGAAGTCTAACAGAGTCGATTGCCGAATATCAAATCCGCCAATTTCGACAAACCTGGAAACGCGGGCAACGCTCGACCGCATTGCGATTCTTTTT
>Ga0316628_100003581_pt1 | contig 12003 bp, 10 predicted proteins | sample OWC_Aug_M2_C1_D5_FD_207648 | JGI IMG/M metagenome (GOLD analysis project Ga0316628, IMG submission 207648) | Wetland soil microbial communities from Old Woman Creek delta, Ohio, United States - OWC_Aug_M2_C1_D5_C | ecosystem: Environmental > Terrestrial > Soil > Wetlands | place: USA: Ohio...
GGTGTCGCGCGGCCGGATATCTCCAAGGCGCACATGTCGTATTTCTACGACGACGACATCTGCTTCACGCGCCTGAGCTTTCCGCACATGCTGTCGCCGAACAACGCGCCGGCGGGGCACGGCAGCATCCAGGCCGAGGTGTACTTCTCGAAGAAGTACCGTCCGCTCACGGTCGCGCCGGAGACGCTCATCGATCAGGTGATCGCCGATCTGCGGAAATGCGGGTTGCTGCGCACGGACGACCGGATCGTTCACCGGAACGCGATGGTGGCGCCGTACGCGAACGTCATCTTCGACATGGAGCGCCCGGCGGCGCTGGCCACGGTCCATGGATTCCTCGACGACGTGGGCGTGGCCTACTGCGGCCGCTACGGCGACTGGGCGTATCTCTGGACCGACGAGAGCTTTTTGAGCGGCGAGCGGGCGGCGGAGACGGCGCTGGCCAGGCTCTCGCGTGGGCGGCCCGCGGGAGCACCGGCGTGATCGCGCTCGGCACGGCGGTCCCGCGCGGACAGCCGTTGACGATCCTCTGCCTCGGCGCGCACGCCGACGACATCGAGATCGGCTGCGGCGGGACGATCCTGCGGCTGCTCGCCGAGCGCCCGCGGACGTCGGTGCACTGGGTGGTGATGAGCGCGCCGGGCGCGCGGGCGCGCGAGGCGCGGCGGAGCGCGGCGCGCGTGCTGCGCGCCGCCACGACGCGGGACATTCGCGTCGAGGCGTTCCGCGACGGGTTTCTGCCGTACGACGGCGCCCGTGTGAAGGAGACGTTCGAGGCGCTGAAGTCGCGCGTGTCACCCGATCTGATCTTCACCCACCGGATCGACGACGCGCACCAGGACCACCGGCTCGTCTCGGAGTTGACGTGGAACACGTTTCGTGATCACTGGATTCTCGAATACGAGATTCCGAAATACGACGGCGACCTGGGCCACCCGAACGTGTTCGTGCCGCTCCCGGCGGCCGTTCGCCGGAAGAAGGTGCGCCTGCTGCTCTCGGCGTTCCCGAGCCAGCGGAGCAAGCGGTGGTTCACGGAAACCACGTTCGACGGCCTGATGCGCATTCGCGGTATCGAGTGCGCGGCGCCCGACGGGTATGCCGAGGCCTTTCACGGACGCAAGATCACGTTCGACCCCGGAGTGGCGGGTCAACGGTGATCGGGCCCATCCGTCGTTAGGTGGGCGACCGCGGTGGCCGGCGGGATGCGCGAACCATCCTCGTGAGCATGGCGGCGGCCGGGGCATTATGGTTCCCGCGATAGACCAGCCATGACCCTGCCTCCAAGCGATCCCGGGTCCGAAGCGTTCGCGACCGCGAGCGACATGAAGATCGAGGCCACGATCGACGGCGGCGTGCGCTCGGCCGTGAGCCACGGACCGGCGCCGGGCTCGCTCGATCGGTCGTTCGTGCGCGGCATCGCCTGGCAAGGCGGTGTGAAGTGGATGGTTCAGCTCGTGACGTGGGCCACGACGATCGTGGTGGCGAGGATTCTGAGCCCCGCCGACTACGGGCTGCTCAGCATGAGCAACGTCCTGCTCACGTTCATCACGCTGCTGAGCGAATCCGGCCTCGGCATCACCGTGGTGCGGACGCGCGCCATCACGGATGAACAGGTCGCCCAGATCAACAGCGCCGCCGTCTTGATGGGGGTCGCGTGTTTCGCGATCGCCTGCCTCGTCGCCGTGCCGGTGGGCCGATTCTACCGCGCGCCGGAGCTGCCCGCGGTGATCGTGGCCATGAGCTTCGCGCTCGTCGTCGCCGGATTTCGCGTGGTATCCGGCGCGCTGCTTCAGCGAGACCTGCGCTTTCCCCGACTCGCCGTGATCGATGGGATGCAGGGCCTGATTCAGGCGTTCGCGACGTTGATTCTCGCGAAGCTCGGCTTCAGGTACTGGTCGCTCGTGCTCGGGTCGCTGTTTGGCGCGTCGATCGGGACCGCGGTGACCGTCGCCACTCGGCCCTACAAGTTCAGTTGGCCGCGACGCGAGACGCTTCGGCCCGTGTTCACGTTCACGCGCGAGGTCCTCGGGGCGCGGCTGCTGTGGTACATCTACCAGGACTCCGATTTCGTCGTCGCCGGCCGGCGACTCGGGCGACAGGCGCTCGGCGTCTACTCCTACGCGTGGACGCTCGCGAGCTTACCGGTCGACAAGATCACGGCGATGGTCGGAACCGTGACGTCGCCGGTGTTCGCGGCGGTGCAGGATGACCATGTGGCCCTTCGGCGGTACTTCTTGACCGTTACCGAGGGCCTGGCCACGCTCACCTTTCCGCTCACCATCGGGATCGCGCTGGTGGCCAGTGAGCTGGTGCCCGTCATCCTGGGGCCCAAGTGGACTGCCGTGACACTACCCCTCCAAGCGCTCGCGGCGTACGCGTCGATCCGAACCATCACGCCAATTGCCGGTCACGCGCTGGTCGTTCTCGGAGAGACGAAGTTCGGCGTGCGACTGGGTATCGTGGACGCAATCGGTCTGCCGACGGCGTTCTACATCGGGAGCCACTGGGGCACGACGGGGATCGCGATCGCTTGGGCGATTGCGCATCCGATCCTGGTCTACATCCCGTCGAGCATCTGGCTGTTCCGCCGATTGGAGGTCTCGTGGAGCAGCTACGTGCGCGCGCTGTGGCCGGCAATCTCAGGGTGTCTGGTGATGACCGTTGCCGTTCCACTCGTACGCATGGTCGTCCCCACCGGTCTCGCGACCGGGCTGCGGCTCGCGCTCGAGGTTCTGGCCGGCGCGACCGCCTACGCCGCCTGCCTCTTCTTGTTCCACCGCGCGCGGGTGGACAAGGTCTGGGCACTCTGGCGGCACCGGGCGGCGTAGGCCGGAGATGGACCCGGCCAAACGGCGCACGGCTCGAACGCCGACGAGCTACGCTGTTCGGGCCGAGCTCTTCGCCCGCGCGTACGCGGCGAGCTCGCGCAGCAACACGCCCCGATCCCAGACCACGCGCTGCGCGAGAAATCGATAAAGACGCGCCTTCGCCCCCAGGGGGAGTGGGGCCGAGTTGACGGCCGCGAAGAACCGCAGGTGGGTCCGCCACGATCTGAGCGTTGCGCGCTTCCCGTCCGCGGCGTGATAGCGACGCGCATCGTGAGCCGGGTCGCCGCGGATCCAACTCCCCGAATCGCGATGAAACCGGCGGCTGAACAGCCGCTCCGGCAACTCGAAGAACTTGCCATACAGCGTCAACTCGGCCAGCAAGTTGACATCCGAGCCCACGTGCGTGCCCAGCAGGTGCGTTTGCCGCAGGGCCGACATTCGGATGACGCCGAGGTGTTGATGGGCCAGTTGAATGCGCTCGAGCAGAGTGTGGAATCGCTCGACGGGATCTTCCTGGACGAGGTGCAGAAAGTCCTGATACTCGACCGGGTTCAGCCCATCGGCATCGACCAGAACGGCCTCCGGATAGCAGAGCGCAATACTCGGGTCGCGCTCCATGACTTCCATCGCGCGCTCCAGGAACGTCGGCGCCCAGTAGTCGTCGGCCGTCGACCACTTGAGATACTTCGTCGTGGTGAGATCGGCCACATGATTGAAGTTTCTCGGATTCCCGATGTTCACCTCATTCCGATGGTACTGCACTCGGGAATCCGCCGCGGCGTACCGCTGGCAGATCTCGCTGGTCCCGTCCGTCGAGGCGTTATCGCTGATGATGAGGACGAAATCCCTGTACGTCTGCCCCAGCAGCGAATCCAGTGACTGTTGGACGTACCGCTTGGAGTCGTACACCGGTAGACCAATCGTCACGAGCGGAGAGTCTGACATTGATTGCCTGCGGTTTCGAGATGATCGCGAGTTCAGACTGACCGCCACGAGGAGCGACACGATTCCTCGCCCGCTCCAGCGTCCTGGTCCTTGGTGCTGACACGACTGCGGATGCCGCTCGCCTTCCGGCGCCCGCCGCGATCGTTCGAAGGCGAGCAGCGCGGCGTTTCGACGCGGCGGCGGAACCGTCCCAAATAGTATCGGCCAAGCAGCGGCTCGGTTCGAGGCAGCTCGGCGGCGCGGCGCGGCGGCATCGTCACGGTCATCGTGCAGTTACTCGAGAGCGATTTCAAGAGGGGCATCGACCCGAGAGCGACTCACTTCATGGGTGCACATCTTCGGGGGGAGCGGCGGGCGGAGGACGGTCGTGTGGCAGACGACAGCAGCTCGAGGGGTGTAACGAGACGTTCCAACCTGCACACCGCTCCGACGACGGACGCGAAGCGACCGTGCGCGAGACATCTCTGGCGTCGCGCCGGCGCAACATCTGTCCGGACCCCGGAACCACCGTTAGTATAGCAGCATGGGCCTGTGGCCGTTCGGCAGACCACACACGAGACGCGCGAACGCCAACCAATCATGTCGGCTTTTCTGGGCGCTCGGCGTTGCGCCATCGCGCGACTCGTCGCGGCACGCCGTGCGCAACTCCACCGCTTGCCGACATGAAGGTCGTCCGCCTCGCAGTCGGCGTCATTGCCCAGCCGCCGGCGACGCACGCATGATTCATGGTTGATCAGCGGCGGAGTTATTGGAAGACGACGGCCGCGGCGATCGTCGCCGCGGCCGTCAGCGGCGCGGCGGCCACGTGGGCCGCGGCATCTTGGCATCCCGCATCGTCAGCACTCGTGAGCATCGCGGGCATTGGGACGATCATCGTCGCGACCATCGTGGGCCTATGGGCGATCGTCGTGGTGGCCGGCGGGTTCATCGCGCTTCGCCGCGACGCGCTCGAGGAAGAGGGCATTCCGTATGCCCCGCTCGAGCCGAGAGAATGGCACGCTGGCCCGCTGGTTCGTCGGCTGCGGGCGGGGGCTCGCGCGGTGCGCGCGCTCCTGCGGCCCAACGCCGAACGGCTCGACCTCCGCGCCGGCGAGCTGGTCGAGGTACGAAGCCTCGCCGAGATCCGCCGAACGCTCGACGACCGCGGTGCGCTCGACGGCGTCATGTTCATGCCGGAGATGGCGGGGGCGTGCGGGCGCCGATTCCGCGTGTATCGCCGCCTGGACAAGCTGAATGACTGGATCGGCCACACCGGCCTGCGGCGCATGCGCGACACCGTGTATCTCGCCGGCGCGCGATGCGACGGCAGTGGCCACGCGGGATGCCAGGCCGCATGCTATCTGCGCTGGAAGGAATCGTGGCTCCGGCGCGTGGCCGATGACCCGCCGACCGCCCCGGGTGGCGCGCGCGACGCGGACGCTCCGGGCATCGACGCGCCCGCCGATCTGCAGCGGCTCGCTCGCCGAACGGCCGGCGACGGGAGCGAGCTGTTCGTCTGCCAGGCCACGGAGCTCAGCGCCGGAACCACCCCGCTGCGCCGCGCGGACCCACGCCACTACGTGCGCGACCTCGTCACCGGCAACATCGCGCTGCGGCCGCTGCTGACGGGCGTCGCCATCCTCGCGTTCAACACCGTCCAACGGCGGCGGCGCGGCGTCACCTACCCCTGCCTGGACCTGCCGGACCGCAAGACGTCGCCGCACCTCGCGCTCGATCTCACGCCCGGGGAGCTCGTTCGCGTCCGGTCCAAACGCGAGATCGAGGAAACGCTCAACTCCGGCTCGCGAAATCGCGGCCTCTGGTTCGACCCCGAGATGGTTCGGTTTTGCGGCGGCGAATACCGGGTTGCCGCGCGGGTCGATCGCCTCGTCGACGAGCGGACCGGACGCTTCCAGATCGTCAACACACCGTGCATCGTCCTCGACGGCGTCGCGGCGAGTGGTGAATATCTCGGCTTCTGCGCTCAGAACGAGGTCATCCTCTGGCGTGAGATCTGGTTGGCTCGCGTCGCGGCCGCGGCGTCGGCCGCGGGAACCGGCGTCACCGCGCTCACCTCGGCACGTAGTCCGTCGCCATGAAGCTCGTGAATCCGTAGTCATCGTTCGTACCCGCGCAACCGGGGGGACGATTCTCGAGGTTGAAACCCATGCCGGGACTGCCGGAAGCGAACACCGAGTCGGTCGCCCGCGCGATCTGGACACCGTTCCTGAACGTGGTGATCACGTTGCCCACGATGGTTGCGGTCACGACGTCCCCCGCACGGAGAGCATACCGTTCGCCGGAGGCCCGGACGAGGTACGTGAAGTCGCCCAGTCGACCATTCCACCGGACGATGGCGACGTACGCCCCCTCGCTTTGCGACACCTTGTAGGTGACCTCGTACCCGGTATTCCGGCGCGGCGCGATGGTGCTGCGGAGTCGAAGCTCGACTTCTTGAAAGCACTCGTCTCTGGGCCGGGTGACGTCGGCGCGCGCGGTCGCCATCTGATCCGCGCCCCACGCGCCGGTGAGAATCGCGGTCGCGTCGGTGTAGGGCGCTCCGACCTGATGACCGATCGCGAGTCCGTCCGCCGTCGAGACGTCGGTCCAATCCCCACCCGCGCTCCCACCGTTGATCCAGCTCCCTCCCTCCGATATCGGGTTCTCCGCGAGCGAGAAGGAGGTCGTGTGGTTTCGGGCGGTCGGTGGCGTCACGATCACCATGACGGTATCCGCCACGCCGTCGCCGGCCATCGCCGCTACCCAATAGCGCCCCGGCACCTGTCCCGCGACATAGACGCCGTCGTTGATCGTGCCGCCGGTTGCCGAATACGTCACGGCGACGGAAGCGCGACTACCGTCGGCGCGTTGGCGCGCTGCCTCGAAGCGAATCGTGTCACCCAGCACGAGAGCGGCGCCGGCAGGCGTGACCACCACGGCATGTCGATCGACGTCCCCCCTCCGGCCGCAGCCGGCAAGGAGCACGGCGGCCGTGAGGGCGTGGTACGTCACGCGCCAGCGCATCGCGTGCCGGCCGCCGACGCGCGTACTAGAAGATCGTGTAGATGAACGGCGCCAGCGCAGAGCCCTGCGCGAAGACGAGCAACGCGCCCACCGCCACCAGCATCAGGATGATCGGCAGAAGCCACAGCTTCTTCCGCACGCGCATGAACTGCCAGAACTCTCGAGCCAGACTCGATCCGGCCATGGTAGATCTCCAGTATCGCGGTTAAAACTGCCGGTCGAGCACGCCGCGCGGCGACTCACGCCGGTCTGCCCACAGCCCCGTTGCTCCGGATGTGTGCACCAGCGCGTTCTTGCCGAAGGCCCGCCGGAGCAGCGCCATGGGCGTGAGAATGATGAAATACACGATCCCCATGAAGATGGGCGTCGTGACGCGCGAGATGAGCCCGGCCAGCTTCATCCACGCGCGCTCCACGGGGCCCATCGCGGTCGGGACCACCAGGCCACCGGCGATGAGCAGCAGGCCGAGCGCCCCGAGGACCACGAAGCTCGTCGGATGCCCGCGCCAGCGGCCGATGCCCGCGAGCACGACGAACGCCAGGCCGACGGTGAGCCCGAACTTGCGCCCCGCGGCCGCGGTATACGGTCCGCTCAGTCGAGCTGGAACTGGGTGCGCCAATCTGCCGTCTCCTTCCATTCGGGTTGGCTCGTCTTGTCGAGCAGGAAGCTGCCGAGAACGAGGTGGTCGATGTGCGTGCGCATGAAGCACACGTATGCATCGTGCGGCGTGCACACGATCGGTTCGCCGCGCACGTTGAAGCTGGTGTTGACGATCACGGCGCAACCCGTCTTCGCCTCGAACGCCGCGATCAGGTCGTAGTAGTCCGGGTTCGTGTCCCGGCTCACCGTCTGCACGCGCGCCGAGTAGTCGATGTGCGTGATCGCCGGCAGGTCCGAGCGTACGACGTTGAGCTGGTCGATGCCCCAGAGCTTCTGCTGCTCCGAGGTCATCGGGATCTGCCGCTCCTTCTTCACCGGCGCCACGAGCAGCATGTACGGCGAATCGCAGTCCATCTCGAAATACTCATGGACCCGCTCGCGCAACACGCTCGGCGCGAACGGGCGGAAGCTCTCCCGGAACTTGATCTTCAGGTTCATCTGGGCCTGCATGCGCGGGCTGCGCGGGTCGCCGATGATGCTGCGATTGCCGAGCGCGCGCGGGCCGAACTCCATGCGTCCGTTGAACCAGCCGACCACCTTCTCGTCCGCCAGCAGTTGGGCGGCGGAGTCGATCAGGCGATCGCGGCCGAGCCGGCGATACGATGCCCCGACCGACTTCAGGTACGCCTCGATCTCCTCCGGCGAGTACTCCGGGCCGAGATACGAGCCTTTCATGGAATCGACGTACGCGAGGTCGTCACCGCCGCCGCGCGACGCCGCGCTGTTGGCGTAGCCGCGAGGTGACGTGGCCACCGCCACCGCGCCGTCGCCCTCCGCCATGCCGGCGCCGGCGTCCACCGCCGCGTGCACCGCCGCGTGCACCGCCGCCGCCGCGCGGCGTTTGAGCACGCGCGGCCGCTTGAACTCGCGGTGCGCGATCAACTGCGCCACGCCCAGCGCGCCGCCGGCATCGCCGGCGGCTGGCTGGATCCACAGGCGCTTGAACGGGCCCTCGCGAAGCAGCCGTCCATTGCCAACGCAGTTCAACGCCACGCCCCCCGCCAACACGAGGTTGTCGAGCCCCGTCTCCTTGCGCGCCGTGGCCGCCATGCGAAGCATGATCTCCTCGCACACCACCTGCACCGATCGCGCGAGATCCATCTCGCGCTGCGTCAGCTTCGACTCGGGCTCGCGTGCCGGACCGCCGAACAGCTCGTCGAACGCGCCGTTCGTCATCGTCAACCCGCCGAGGTAGTCGAAGTACTTCTGGTTCAGCGAGAAGGAGCCGTCGTCCTGGAGATTGACGAGGTGCTTGTAGATCAGGTCCACGTATTTCGGCTCGCCGTACGGCGCGAGGCCCATCACCTTGTACTCGCCGGAGTTGACCTTGAACCCGGTGTAATACGTGAACGCCGAATACAACAGGCCCAGCGAGTCGGGCCAGCGGAGCTCGCGAATCATCGAGATGTCGGCGCCGCGGCCCAGCGCGATCGACGCCGTGGCCCACTCGCCCACGCCGTCGATCGTGAGAATTGCCGCTTCCTCGAACGGCGACGGAAAGAACGCACTCGCCGCGTGCGACTCATGGTGCTCGGCGTACAGGAGCTTGCCCTCGTAGTCGCCCAGCGACTCGCGCAGCATGCGGTCCGTGTAGAGCTTCTCTTTGATCCAGAGTGGCCCGGCCTTGAGAAACGACACGAAGCCGCTCGGCGCGATGCCGAGGTACGTCTCGAGGATCCGCTCGAACTTGAGCAGCGGCTTGTCGTAGAACCCGACGGCACTGAGATCGCCGGTCGAGATGCCGGCGGTCTTGAGGCAGTAGGCGACCGCCTGCTTCGGAAAATCGGCGTCGCCCTTCTTGCGCGTGAAGCGTTCTTCCTGTCCGGCCGCGACGATCTCTCCGTCTTTCAGGAGCGCCGCCGCGCTGTCGTGGTAGAAGGCCGAAATTCCGAGAATGAATTCGTGGGACATTAGACCCGTCAACGAGATGGAAACCGCGATGAGCGCGGGGCCAAAAACGCAAGAGACGGACTGGGAGTCGTCCGCCACCGCGCTCTCTGTAAACTATTCTGCAACCGTCGCTTACGGGACTGGACTCTGCCCCTTTCCGCCACCAGCAACCGCACTCCTGTCGCACGCTCGCGACAGGTGATGCTGAGCCACCGCACCGCGCACCCTGTTAACGCGGCAAGCGCCGGCTCGTAACATCCGAATCGTGCGTTCCGCGCCCGTCGAGCGCGCGTGAAGCTCCCTCTACACTGTGCGCGCCGGCGTGTTCGGCCCTCCGCGCCGCGGTCTCCGTTTGCACCGGTGCACTCGCCGACACGAGCCACGCGGCGAGCGCGGCCATGTCGGCGGAGTCGACGAACCGATGCGTTGGAAGCGTGAAGAGCGAACGACGTAGCTCCACCGCGCCAGGCACCGGCAGCCCATTGTCAACTAGTATCGGCACGAGTTGGCCTTGCTCCGCCATTGTGCTCGGATACGAGCGGAGGACGCCCAGGGACGGACGCGCTGCACGCCGCCCAGCGACGTCGCGAACGGGATACCTCAGGAAGCCGGGTACGGCACCAGACAGCTCGAGTATCGGCGCGAGGGTGGGCTCGCTCGTCGCAACGCTCCGTAAGACCGCGGCCCGCTCGCGCCGCCCGGCCAGATCCTTTGGCTCCAGAGCGAGCGCCGACGCGAGCAAGACACTCGAACCCTTGGAGATCGACGCGGGCTCGTGCGCCCGATGGTAGACCATCTCTCCCAGGTGGAGCCATGGCACGAGAGACGGAATTGCGTACATACTCGGCCGGCCCAACATCCATTGGACCGCGGTCTTGGCCAGGCCGCCCCACCCGCGACTCGGGGCCGGCAGGTCAATGCTGTTCAGGACATTGGTCCACGCCGCGTCGCGCGCGAGGAGAGCGCCACCGCCCCCGGCGCAGAGTCCCTTTCCGCGACCGAAGCTCAGTACCGTGAGATCGCCGAATGTGCCGAGCCGCTTGCCGTGAAGAGTGCCGCCCGCGCCCTGGGCGGCGTCCTCGATGACGGGTACGCCACGCCGAGCCGCGCGTTCGAGCACCGCGGGGATGTCCGCCGGAAAACCGTAGAGGTGGGCCACCACCACCGCGTCGACGCCGCGCGCGAGCATCCGATCGAGCGAGTCGAGATCGGGACTCAATGTGGCCGGATCGAGATCGTAGAGACGAACGCGAACGCCGGCGAGCTGTGCCGCGGCAACGAGGTCGACGCAGGCGAAGGCCGGAAAGCCGACGATGCCGCCGGAAGGAAGCGCGAGACGGAGCGCGAGAACGAGCGCGGAGGTTCCGCTGTCGGTGAGCACGGCGATCGACGCGCCGAAATGCTCTTCGACCAGCGCGCGCGCTTCTCGAGCAAGCGCTCCACCCGGCGTCATTGAGCGAGCGAAGGCTCGAGCCAACGCGACCCCGGAGATCGGAGACGCGACGGCGAGCTGCCGCCGGCCGATCATGGAATGGAGCGAACGATGGACGGTCCGAGGCGCGTGGCGATGGGCACGGGGAGCTTCTGCCAGATGCGCGTCGCCAGGGCGAACACGCCGTCGTCCGGCGATGGCGTTCCCGCTTCCGCGCCCTGCTCCACCCCCGCGGCCCGCTGATACCACCACAACAATTCCTCTCGCCCGCCCCACTGCATCTTGAAGCGGTGCGTGCCGCTGCCCGGACTGCAGCGACCGAAGTTGAACAGCCGCGCGCCCGAGCGCGTCATACGGTCCATGAGCTCCCAGTACACGAGCATGTTCGGCGACATCGCGTTGTACGATCGCAACGCCGACGCCCACGTGATCTCGAACTCGCCGTTCCAGAGAAATCCGCATCCCCCGGCAACCGCCACGTCCTCGTGATACGCAACGGCGAAGTGCACATCGTGTGCGAAGACCTCGGCGATCGCTTCGAACAGCCGCTTCGATAGCACGGGCGTCCCGAGGTCGCGCATGTGGTGCGCGAAGACACCGTAGAACGGCTCGAGCTGCTCCGCGCCGAACTTCACCTGTATGCCTTCCTTTCGCGGACGCTTGATCTGGCTGCGGAGCTTGGCCGGCAGCGACGGCCAGAGCGCGTCGGGGTCAGCGGGAAGGTCGCGCACGACGGTCAATTTCCGGTGCGACACGGGCAGACTCACCGGCAACGGCGTCCGACTCCGCAGCTCCAACAGCTTGACCTTGTGACGCGCGGCGATTCGCTCCGCCTCCGACACCAGCGCAACGACGCCGGCGTCGGTGCCCAACGGTCCGCCATAGTTGAGGAACGGCATGGACACCAGGTAGTGTCCGAAGATGAGACTCCGAACCCGGATCAGCGGAAGGATGGCGACGATCGCGCCCGATTGGTCGCGAGCGGCCAGGTAGACGCACTCGTGCCCGAACACCCGCTCGATGACCGCGCGCCAGCCGTGCAGGTGAAAGTGCGTCCAGCCTGCCTGCGCGCGAACGAACGCATCCCAGTCGGACGACGTGCCGTCGTAGCGCGTGACCGTCACCGTGGCGGGCGCGGCGACGGTTCCGGAGGAGTCTCGGCCGTGCTCAGTTGGCATGCGTTAATGTTCGGGTAGCGCGCGGCGCCACGGTAGTCGCGTTTTGCTCCGAATCTCGGGCGCCAAC
>Ga0316628_100003582_pt1 | contig 12002 bp, 11 predicted proteins | sample OWC_Aug_M2_C1_D5_FD_207648 | JGI IMG/M metagenome (GOLD analysis project Ga0316628, IMG submission 207648) | Wetland soil microbial communities from Old Woman Creek delta, Ohio, United States - OWC_Aug_M2_C1_D5_C | ecosystem: Environmental > Terrestrial > Soil > Wetlands | place: USA: Ohio...
CAATGCTGCGCGCAAGCTACTACGCCCGCTTCGACTTCAACTCATTGAGGATGCGGGTGACCTCTTCTTCCTTTTCCATCTGGGCGAAGCGGTCTTCCACGCTGGCCGTCTCGTCCAGCAGTTCGGTCTTGGCCTGGCCGATGGCCGACTGGCGCATCACCTTGTGCTTCATGCGGTCAAACGCGGCGCCGTGATTGCTGCCATCCACCTGCATGCGCGCGTCCGCGGCCTTGTCCAGCGTGCGGGCGCGGCGATGCTCCGCCATCAGCATTTCACTTTTGCTGCGCGCCTCATCCAGCTTCTGCTGTAATTTGTTGAGCGCAGTCTTCAGCGTTTCCACTTGAAGCTTCTGGTCGGCAACCTGCTGGGTGAAGCTTTCCGTCAACATCTTGTAATGGAGGGAACGCTCGATGGCTGCGCGGGCAAGATCATCCTGTTTCTTTGCCACCGCCATCTCCGCCTTGCGGTTCCAATCCGCGATTTTTTCCTCGTTTTCTTTCTGCTTCTTCTCCAGCAGGTGCTGATCGGCAATGGCGATGGCCACCTGCGTCTTTACCTGAAGCAACTGGTTTTCCATGTCGAGGATGATCTGCTTGATCATCTTCTCCGGATGCTCGGCTTTGTCGATCAGGTCATTCAAATTGGCCCGAATTAATGTTGAGACCCTTTCCAGTAGTGCCATAAATCCTCCAAATCTGACTTCACTTGCGCCGGCGAGCGCTTCTTAGCGCCGGTAAAATCGAAACACCAAACTCACCATAAAAACCGTAATCGTTGCGAACAAAAGGACCATAGGCGCAATCACCCACAGCGGCCGGAACGGCTTGCCATCGGCGTTGTAACTGATCATCTGCCAGAAAGCGCAGACCAGCGTAACGCTCACCAGCAATTGCACCGGCGCCATGAGGCTAACGGCGGCGCCTACGCGCAGGATCAGCCAGGAGGCAAGCGCAGCCTGTCCCAGTGTCACGGCAATTACCGCGATCAGCATGCCGCTCCTGCTGCTCCATCCGTTGGGCTGCATGGACATGCCAAAGTGCACGGCCACGCGCTCCGGCAGACGCTCCCAGGCATTCCATAGCCGCAACAACACCGCTGCGTTCATCGCCCAGATCGTCGTGATTGCCAGCTTGGCTGTCATAGGCTTCCGCCGTGGCTCATAGTCCGCTGCGCGCGGCGCGCGCCCGCCGAACCCAGCACGATGCCCAGTGCCATGCCCACGGCCATCCAGAAGATCCAACTACCGGAAAGCATGGCCACAAGAGCGCCCATGATCAGCCCCAATAACACACCTGCAAAGGAAAGCTTCTTCATCGTTACTCTCAATCAGGGCAGGTCTCAAAACCTGCGCTGCTGTTTTGGGGTCCGGCAAAGCCGGACAGTCATTACTTGTTTGCGCCCTTGCTCTTGCCCGAAGGCTCGTCCTCGGGTCCGTTCAATGACGGCTTGGGTGACTTATCGCCGATCCCTCTCACCTTGGAGAGCAGATCCGTGATGCTCATGCCCGACAGGGACTCGAACAACGCCGGCACCTGCGCGGCGATCTGCGCCATGTCTCCGGTGATCTTGCTGGCCCCGGCCGAAGTTCCGTTGCCGGTGGAAACAATGGTGATCTTGTCCACGTTGGAGAGCGGCTGCGCCATGGCGCGGACCACCTCGGGCAGGGCGGTGATCAGCTTGTCCACCACGGCCGCCTGGTTATACTCCTGGTAAGCTTCGGCCTTGATGTTCATGGCCTTTGCTTCCGCCTCACCTTTCTTGAAGATAATGTCGGCTTCGGCCTCGCCCTGGACGCGAATGGCGCTAGCGCGGCCTTCCGCTTCGGCGATCAGGCGCTGCTTCTCCGCTTCCGCCAGGTTGAGCACGCGCTGGCGCTCCACTTCCGCCTGCTTCAGGATGGTGGCGATCAGCTCCTTCTCATGGCGCGCGATTTCTGCTTCCTGCACCTTGATTTGCTGTTCTTTTTCGATCTGCTGGACTTTCACTTGCTCGGCGATGACCTGCTGTTGCTGGATGTTGGCCTGAATTTCATAGGCCTTGTCCGCCTGCGCCTGTTGCTTCTTTACCAGTTCGGCGTAGGTCGCCTTCTTGACCTCCAGATCGCGTTGGGCCTCGGCCTGCTTGGCCTGGGAGAGCGTCTCCGCCAGCACGCGCTCCTGATCGGCCTGCGCGCGGGCAATGGCAGAAGCGCGCTGCGCTTCCGCTTTCTTGATGGCCGTATCCCGCTCGGCTTCGGCAGCGGCGACGTCGGCATCGCGCTTGATGCGGGCCACGTCCGGCCGGCCCATGTTGGCAATGTACTCGTTCTTGTCGCGCACTTCCTTGATGGTGAACGAGATCACTTCCAGGCCCATCTTGCTCATATCGGCCGCGCAGGTGGAGCGCATGCGGTCGCCCACCATCTCCGGCTCTTTCACGATCTGCTCCACCGTAAGCTGGCCGATGATCCCGCGCAGGTGGCCTTCCATCACCAAGCGGATCAGCCCTTCGCGCTGTTGCGGCGTCTTGGTAAGGAACTGCTCGGAAGCAGTCTTGATGGAGACTTCATCGGACTTCACCTTGATCTGCGCCACCGCTTCCACGGTTACGGCCACACCTTGCTTGGTGTAAAGGTCCTGCTGCGGGGCCACGTCAAAGGACATCAGTTCCAGCGAGAGCGATCGACAGCTCTCAATCATGGGAAAGATCACCCGGCCTCCGCCTTTGACAACCTTGGTGCCGCGGAAACCGTAAGTAATCAGCGCTTCATTGGGGCCAACCTTGCGATACAGCCGCGCGAACATGGCAAAGACAAACATCACCGCCAGAACGCCGAGTCCAACCATGATCCAGAGTGTCGGGTCTATGCCTTGTGTGATTTTCACGAACTTCTCTCCTCTTCTTCCGGCAGAACGCCGGCCTTTTCTGCAAGCTCACTCCAGCGGCGTACATACGCCACGCCGCGCTCGTAGCGCGTGACCACCACTTCCTCACCGCGCTGGATATCTTCCGCAGCCTCGCTGCGAGCAGCACATGCCTTGCGTGTCCCTTGCTGCTCGAAAATGATTTCGCCCGTCCCGCCGTTGCGGATCATGCCGCTCACTTTGCCCAGCACGCCGGTCATCTCAAAGTCCTCGGGATCAAGCGTGAAGTCGCGGGCCATCAGAAATTTGCCCACAAACAGGAACACCAGCCCTGCTCCGGCGAATCCCGACAGCGACGCCAGCGCCAGTCCGGCAAACACCCATATGTGGCGGAGATGGACCAGCAGGTATCCCGTGCCGCCGAACCAGGCCAGGAATACGGCAAGGCTCATGGGGTTAAAGAACGGGAAATGGCTCCCGTGGGCGTGGCCGCCGTGGGCTCCGCCATGGCCGTGCCCGGCGTGCCCACCAAGATGAAAGTGACCGTGGCCGGGCAGGTGAAAATGGAAATGCAGCGTACCGCTCAAAAACGAAAGCGCGGTAAAGGCAAAGCCGACGACGAAACAGATCAGATAAAACAGTTCCCAGTTCATACTAGGCCTCGCTCATCTCCGGCAGATCTTTGCTGCCGGCTTGAGGACGCAGGACATGCAGCAGCCGTTCGGCAAGCTGCGGCGTTTCCAGAATGGCGTCAATCAGGATCAGACCGCGGCGCGAATCTTCATGCTTGGCCAGGTTCAAGAGCGCCCGGCCCACCGCGGGATCGTTGCGGAACCGCTCCGCGCCCTGGATCAGCCAGAGGTCCAGCTTGTCCTCTTCCGCGCTCACGTCAGACAGCAGCTCGGTGTGAAAGCCTGCCGGGTCATCCACCAGATAACCGGGGTGGACTTTGAAAAACTTTGACAGCAGCAGCCGCGTCTTGTTGGTCAGGTGCGGTCGCGCGCCGTTTTCAATCTGCGACAAGTAGGACTGGCTGATCTTCAGCTTGAGCTCCTTGTTGATGGCGCGGACCACTTCCAGTTGCGTCATGTCCCGGCCCAAGCCGCGAAGATTGCCTTCCATCAGCCGCAGGTAGCGTAATTTCTCTCCCAGAGTCATATTGCAAATCGCGATATTTATATTTCAATTTGTAATACATGTCAAGAAAAATCGAGAGAGAGATACGGCTGCGGCTAAGTTATTCATTACAGGATTGTTAATGCATATTTCGTCGGCGGAAGCGTCCCGTCAGATGGCACAGCAAGACGTGATTGAAGGAATCTTTCGTCCTAAGCAGATGGTGCGCTGCTTCGGTCCAGGCCGCGAAGGGCGCCGCCGGAAGCGCAGTTAGAACCGATCTCAGTCCGAGAGACGCATCTGAATCTTCAAACCACGATCTCTCGCTTTCTTCTTCACTTCCACAAGAATGGATATGCAATCCCATTCACGGGGCTTGCTGCAGCGTACTTCGTAGTGGCCCGGAGGCAAGTCAAACGAGAATGTTCCATCTGCTGAAGTGACACACTGAGCAAGCTGGTTTTGTCCCGTCCGATCCATTTTAGGAAGCCCGCGTTCATCTAAAACGAGTTCGGGATGGTCGAAAACCTGCACGCGAACGCCGCCAAAAGGTGAGAGCGAGGTCCTCTCCAGCACGATACCACGCAATTTTCGCACCGGTTCGTTGTGTTTGACTGTGATGACGTGGCCCCACCAGGTTGGCTGCGTATCTTTCACCGGGACACACTTGGCGAATGCGGCCGACGCGGCAGTAACCACCATCAAACCGATTGAAACAACAGCCTTCATACTCTCCTCCCAGGGGCCACAACAGGTTGGGTTTCACTATGTCATCGCGGGACCGTCGATGACAGATAGCCGCCCGCGAACCCTCCGCCTAAGCGGAGGGTCTTTGCGCCTTTTTATGCCTAACGGCGTGCGTTGTTAGAAGCTGAACCTGACCGCCAGCTCCAGGTTGCGCGAACCGCCTCCGCCGAGGAAGGGATTGCCAGTGCCAACGTCCGGCGTGGCCGTCACAGGAAGGAAGCCAACGCCATGACCGGTGGCATCAATGCCGTTCTGCAGGAAGTCCACGCCGAAGTTCGGCCACAGCGGATTGGCCAGATTGGGATGGTTGAAGAAGTTGTAAACGTTCACGCGCAGCTGCATCGCGATCTTCTCCGTCAGCTTGGTGTCTTTCGACACGCTGAAATCGAAGTTCTTGTAATCCGGCCCGACGAACGCGTTGCGAGCCAGATTGCCGAAGTGCGAGGTTCCAGCGATGCAATTGCCGCCGGCATCCAGCGTGCAAGGCACCTGGAAGGCCGTGAGGTTCAGGATTTGTCCGGGCAATTTGGTTCCGGTGAACGGATTACCTACCAAGTCAGGCCGTCCGAAGAACTCGCCGCTGCCGTTGAAATCGCCTTCGAACAGATAATTCACGTTGAACGGCTGACCGGCGGCCAGGGCCAGCACGCCGTTGACCGCCCAGCCAGGGCCGATCCATTTGTTGTCACTGAAGGAAGGCACCAGGTAGGAGAATGTCCAACTGAGTTTCTGGCGCATGTCAAAGTTGGAACTGGCGCGCTCGCGGTTGGGCGCGAAGCTGTTGTCCGGCTGGGTGGCGTTGGGAACGTAATCCTGGCCGTCACTGGCGTTATCGATGGAGTGCGACCAGGAATAATTCAGTGTGGAGGTCAGATTGTGCCAGTTGCGGAAGTTGAGCGAGGCCTGCAGCGAGTTGTAACTGCTGCTGGCCGAGGACTGGAAATCATTGATGAACTCGAACGCCGGGAAAGCAGCGGTGCCGGTGGCCGGGTTGATCTGGTTGATGTCAACGTAGCGGAACAGCTTCCTGCCCTGCGAGCCCACGTAGCCTACCTGTATTGCGACGTTCCGGTTCAGCTGCTGCTGCACGTTCAGGTTATAAACCTGAATATACGGCGTGCGAATGTCCTGGTTCACGGTGAACACGTCTGCCGCGGAGAAAGACGCGGCCGGAAACACCGGCACGCCGGTCTGGATGGTGCCCACAGGACTGAAGCTGAAAGTGATCGGGTCAGGGCCCACTCCGTTGTACGCCGGGCCGGAGTTAAAGGTATTGAACGGGAGCTGGCCGACGAAAAAGTCCTGCGAGAATGCGTCGTAATACACGCCATAGCCGGCGCGCACCACGGTCTTGCCGTCACCGCGCACGTCCCAGGCCACGCTGGCGCGCGGAGCAAAGTTATTGAAGTCCTTGGGATAGAGCTGGTTGACGGTATTCACGGTGGCAGTGGCCGGGTCAAACAGACTGAAGCGGTTCTGCTCTTCTCCGATCACGCCGAAGTATTCCCAGCGCAATCCATAGCTAAGTGTGATGCGCTGGGAGAAGCGGTACGTGTCCTGAAGATAGAGCGACTGGTTGTTCTGGAAGGTCTGGCGCGACGAGTTGCCCTGCGCCTGGCGCCCGCTGGAAGGAGTGCCGGCGATGAAAGCGTTCAGATCGTCAAAGCTCAGCTTGCTGCGATAACCGCTGTCAAAGAAGCCATCGACAAAAGTCCGGCGGAATTCATAGCCAAACTTCCAGTTGTGCCGGCCGCGGGCCCAGGTGAAGTTATCAAAGAACTGCCAGTTGGTGTCCGTGCGTCCGCGGGGCACGGAGGTGTTGGCGCCCAGTGGCGCGAACCCGGAAACGCTGATGGAAGGCAGCCCGAAATCCGCCGGGCCCACACCGGTATTCAAGCCGATGGTGCTGGGATCAAACGTGTTGTCTTCCGGCGAGAAAGTTTCGTGGAAACGGTTGTACCCGAAACGGATCTCCGTAAGCAGCGTGGGATTGAAGATGTGCGTGTGTGAAATGGAAACAATATTCACGTTGGTGGGCGTGACCGTGTTGAATCCGGGCAGAATGCCGCCGCCGACCAGCGCCAGCGGGAAACTCTGGTCGCTGTCGCCGAAGTAATAGCGCCCGGTCAGGGTGTCCCTTTCGCTGAAGCTGTGATCGATCTTGCCGATCACGCTGTCCACGCGGTTGCTGGCTTTGTCTGACGTGATCAGGTTGTTCCCTCCGGCGTTGGGCGCGGGCCAGGGATTGCGCGCCAGCAGATTGGCGATCACCGGGTTCACCACACCGCCGTTGGCCGCGATGGCGGCGTTGATATCGGCCTGCGTGGGCACGGTGGCCACCGTGGGCACACCCACGCTCTCGCGCTGTCCTTCATAGGCGACGAACCAGAAAGTCTTGTCTTTCCTGATCGGTCCGCCGGCGGAACCTCCGAACTGGTTGTTATGGAACTGGTTCTGCGGCTGGCCCGCGGGGTTGAAGAAATTGCGCGCATCGAGGGCGCTGTTGCGGAAGTATTCGTACACCGAGCCGTGGAGGTTGTTGGTGCCGGACTTGGTCACGATGTTGACGGTGGCGCCGGAATTGCGGCCATATTCGGCTTCCGTGCTGTTCACCACTGAAACTTCCTGAAGAGCATCGATGGGCAAGATGGTGGCGGGAGTGCCGAAGACGCCGCCCTGGTTGATGGCGGGCAGGTTGCGGTAACCGTCATTCATGTCCGTTCCGTCGAGCAGGTAGTTGTTGGAGCGCCCGCGGTTGCCGTTGATGCTGAACAGGCCGAAGGAACCGGGCGAATCAGCCACGCCGGAAGGATCGCCGCCAGAGCCGGGCACCAGCACCAGCAGCTTGGTGTAATCACGCCCGCTGACCGGCAACTGGTTGAACTGCTGGGCATCCAGGGTTGCGCCCAGCGTATCCTGCGTTGTCGAAATCAACGGCGTTTGCTCGGTGACCTCGACGACCTCAGAGACTTCCCCCGGAGAAAGCGTCACGTTGATCTGCTGGCTGGCCAAAACTTCCACCTTCACGGCTTTCACGGTCGCCACCCGGAAGCCTTTGGCCTTCACCGTCACGTCATAACTGCCGATGGGCAACTCGGAGACGAAGTAGTTGCCGGTGGCGTCAGTTTTGGTGGTGCGGCTTAGCCCTGTCGCTGGATTGGTGACGCTGATGTCGGCGCCTGAGACCACCGCCCCCGAACTGTCGGTGACTGTCCCCTGGATTCCGCCCCGGAAGGTCTGGGCCGTTAAAGAAGCAGTAAGCACGAAGAAAAATATCGCGGAAGTGATTGTCCTCATCGTTTTTGCCCCTACAAATCGGAAGTTGCGAGCTGCTGCCTAAGAATTATATGCCCGGCGCCACCACGCAACCGGCCGCGGACGTGCTTCCAGAGTTTGTCATTGTTCGTGTGAGTTCGTGTAACTGTGTAACGTTTCTCCATTCCGCGTCACTATCCTGACAACCGGAATTGACCAGGGGAAGGATTCAGACACTGAGATTCGTTTTGGAAATAGGAGCCGCAATGAACCGTTTGCGTCAGTTTCTTGCTGTTGGGCTTTGCCTTGTTTTGCTCTCCGCTTCTTCCACGGCGTGGAACGACCTTGGACATATGACTGTGGCCTATGTGGCATACCAGCACCTCACGGCGAAGACCAGGAAGCGGGTGGCCAAGCTGCTCATCATCAACCCGCGCTACAAGGAATGGGTCAACAAGGTCCCGGCCGGGACTTCCGCGGCCGAGAAGGACATGATGATCTTCATGCTCGCGGCAACGTGGCCGGACGAGATCAAAGGCGATCCCACGTACCAGAACGATGGTCCGGATAACGGGAACCGTCCGCCGAATGATCCCACGGCCTCGCAGAACATCGGCTACTCCGACCACCTGAAGCACAAATACTGGCACTTCATCGATACGCCGTTTACACAAGACGGCACCACGCTGGGAGCGATTCCCGATCCCAACGCGGCAACCAGGATCGCTGCTTTCCGGGCGACGCTTGCGTCCGCAAGTCCTGACCCTCTGAAGTCGTACGACCTGGTGTGGCTGCTGCACCTGGTGGGCGACGTTCATCAGCCGCTTCACGCTGCCAGCCGTTTCACTACCCTGGATCCGGATGGCGACGCGGGAGGAAATGCGGTCTGCCTCGGCCCCCAGAACTGCAGACCCTCCCTCCATTCATTCTGGGACGACGTTCTGGGAACCGGCAAAAAGCCCGCCGACGCAGTTGCGGCAGGAAAGAAACTGCACGCTCCTAACGCGCAGCTTGCCAAGATCACCAGCGAGCAGAAGTGGATCGATGAAAGCTTTGTTCTGGCCCAAAGCAAGGCCTATGTTTCACCCATCATGGATGGCAACGGGCCGTTTGCGCTCACCTCGGCGTACCAGAAATCCGCAAAGAGAACTGCCTCGCAACGGATCGCTCTGGCAGGAGTGAGGCTGGCTAATCTGCTGAATCAGGAATTGCAGTAACTTCAAGAGATCAGGGAACGGGCAGTTTGAATCCCCGTTGGGGAAGGCACTGCCCCGGATGAGACCGTGCTCGTGGACAGCGCTTTCATCATGATCCTGCCTCAGTTTACGCAGCCATGCGTGTGCGCACACAGGCTAGGGCAGCGTTTTCACCACATTTTCTTCTCTCCGGGCGCCCGCCACGCCACTTTCCCGCGATGCACACGCCCGTGCGGAGTTATCATCTAACTTAGGGAAATCACGTCATCCGATCGAGCTCTCAAAAGAGGCAACAATCATGTATTTCGAGCAGTTTTTTCTGGGATGTCTGGCGCACGCCTCCTACATGCTGGCATCGGAAGGCGAGGCGGTGGTGGTGGACCCGCAGCGCGACGTGGATCTCTACCTGCAAGCAGCAGCCGAGCGCGGGCTGAAAATCCGGCACATATTTGAGACACACTTGCATGCCGACTTCGTCTCCGGGCACGTGGAGCTTGCCGAGCGCACCGGCGCCACCATTTATATCGGCGCAAAGGCCGGCGCGGCGTATCCTCACGTTCCGCTGCGCGAGGGGTTCGAGCTGCGCGTGGGCCAGGCGCGCATTGCGGCTCTTGAAACTCCGGGGCACACGCCTGAGAGCATGTGCCTGGTGGTCACCGACGAAGAAAAATCGGCGCGGCCGTGGGCGGTGCTGACCGGTGACACATTATTCATCGGCGACGTCGGGCGTCCTGATCTTTCTCCGGCCTTCACCTCACAGCAACTCGCGGGCATGCTCTATGACAGCCTGCACGGCAAACTGCTGCGGCTGGCGGACGACGTGCTTGTGTATCCCGCACATGGCGCCGGCTCGTTGTGCGGACGCAACATGCGCGCCGAGCGATTCTCCACCGTGGGCACGGAGCGGCTCACCAATTACGCGCTGCAGATCAAAGATCGCGACGAATTCATCCGCCAGTTGACCACCAACCTTCCGACGCGTCCGGAATATTTCTTTCAGGACGCGCAGATCAATCGCCAGGGCGCTCCGGCACTGGCCGAACTGGCGCCGCTCAGGGCGATTCTGGCAGACGAGCTCGACATGCTGCTGGAGCAGGATGTCTTTGCCCTGGACGTGCGCCCTACTTCGCAGTTTGCCGCCGTGCACGTACCCGGCTCCATTAACATTGCGTTGTCCGGCCAGTTCGCCACATGGGCGGCGACCGTGCTGGGACTCAACGCGCGTCCGGTACTGGTCGCCGATACGCCGGAGCAGTACGCCGAAGCCCGGATGCGGCTGGCGCGCGTTGGCATTGAAGACGCCCGCGGATACCTGGAAGGCGGCGTCGCCGGATGGCACCAGACCGGACTCCCTGTGGCCCAGTTGCCGCAGATCACGGCGCGCGAGCTGCGCGAGTGCCTCAGCGGCGCCCAAGTGCGCGTGCTTGACGTGCGCCGCGAACCGGAGTGGCAGGCGGGACACATCGCGGAGGCCACATGGTGGCCGCTGGACAGATTCAAGGTGTCAGCACCGGAAGTGGATCCTGCTGTGCCCCTGGCCGTCCATTGCCAGAGCGGCTATCGCAGCGTGATCGCGTGCAGCCTGCTCCGCCGTGCCGGCATGGAAAACGTGGTCAACGTGACTGGCGGCTTTGAAGCGTGGCAAAAAGCGGGGATGGAAGTGGAGGCCTGAAGCATCGCCGTGATCGCCGACATCGCCGTGATGGGAAAAGCAAGGCACCGGCGACTCGTTCTGGTCTAGGCAATCTCTTTACTCTTGGTCCCTGGTTTCACATTGAAGCTGTGCATCAGCCGGTGCAGATAAGTCACATGGACGCCCAGGCGGCGGGCCGCCTCTGTGTAGTTTCCGCCGGCCAGATCCAGCGCCTGCATGACGATCTTCTGCTTGGCCTGGCGCAGCGCCGCATGGTAAGTCATGGGACTGGGACTGGCGGAGACGGGCGCACCTTCCCAGATAGTTTCCGGGAGATCGCCCACCTGCACCTCAGGTTCAGATCCCAGGACTACCGCGCGTTCAATGGCGTTTTCCAGTTCGCGTACGTTTCCCGGCCAGTCATACTGCTGCAGCGCGACTCTGGCTTCAGCAGAAAAGCCCAACACACGGCGACGGCATCGCGTTGCGGATTTGGCCAGGAAATAAGCCGCCAGCAGGCCGATGTCTTCCGTGCGCTCGCGCAGAGGCGGCATCTTCACGGAGATCACGTTCAAACGATGCCACAGGTCTTCGCGGAACGCGCCAGCCGCTGCAGCGGCGCGCAAGTCCTTGTTGGTGGCAGCGATCAAGCGGATGTTCACGCGCACCGGACGCGTGCTGCCCAGGCGGGTGAATTCGCGCTCCTGCAAAACCCGCAACAATTTCGCCTGAACGGTGAGCGGCAACTCGCCTATTTCGTCCAGGAAGACGCTACCGCCATCGGCTGCTTCCAGCAGGCCTTTCTTGGCCGCGACCGCTCCAGTGAAGGCGCCCTTCTCGTGGCCGAACAACTCGCTTTCCAGCAGGTTCTCCGCCAGGGTGGCGCAGTTCACGGCCACAAAGGGCTTCTCTGCCCGGCTGCTGTTGCGGTGTACGGCGCGCGCGGCAAGCTCTTTGCCGGTACCGCTCTCGCCCAGGATGAGCACCGTGGTTTCAGAAGCAGCCACCTTGGCGATGGTCTCGCGGACTTTCTTCAGCGCCGGCGAATCACCCACAATGCTGCGGTCCTGGTCCAGGTCCGCGCGAAGCAATTCCGCCTGTGCCTGCATGCGTTGGAAGTCCAGCGCGTTCTCGAGCGATAGACCGATCACGCCGGCCACCCCGGTGAGCGTTTCCAGATGGCTCTGGTCAAAAACGACGCCGGGGCTGCGG
>Ga0316628_100003583_pt1 | contig 12002 bp, 8 predicted proteins | sample OWC_Aug_M2_C1_D5_FD_207648 | JGI IMG/M metagenome (GOLD analysis project Ga0316628, IMG submission 207648) | Wetland soil microbial communities from Old Woman Creek delta, Ohio, United States - OWC_Aug_M2_C1_D5_C | ecosystem: Environmental > Terrestrial > Soil > Wetlands | place: USA: Ohio...
GCCCAGACCAGGAACATGATGCAGAAGGAGCTTCTCAGGATCTGGCAGAACGCGAAGAAGACCGTGCTCTTCGTCACTCACTCCGTCGAGGAGGCCGTCTACCTCGCGGACAGGATAGTCGTGATGACGGCCCGCCCGGGGAAGGTGAGGGACATCATCGAGGTGCCGCTGGCGAGGCCGCGCGACAGGACGTCGCAGGACTTCATTCGCATCAGGGCAAGGGTGCTGGCGGAGCTCGAGGAGGAGTTCGAGAAGACGCAGTCCCTCGAGAAGGCGGGAGAAAAGTGAAGGCTCCTGCTATACTATTAAACCAAAAGATTTAATTATTATCATAGTTATTATCCCGGACATGAGCTTCGAAATGAACATCGTGAGCAACACGCCGCTGACGCCATTGACTTCGGTCGACGAGGTCGCGATCATACTCCTGAACCAGATCGGCTACTTCCCGAAGGGATACGAGCCGCACACGGACGCGGAGTCAATCAAGGAGAGCATCCCCTACCGGCTCTTCGTCGACTGCTTCCTAGCCAGGATGGACAAGGGTTGGCTCGTGGAGGACCTCGCGACCGAGCTCGACACCACGAAAGCGACGGTATATCGCCACATCAATAAGCTAAAAGGGTTCGACATCGTTGAGGATGTCGCTGTCGAGACCAAGGAAGGCAAGAAGAAGGGCTACAGGATAAGGTACGGCGACCTGTCGAAGGCCTGGAACTTCACCGAGGCTCACGTCGAGATGGCGATGAAGAGCTACCGGCAGACAGTCGACCACCTGCAGTCGCTTGCAGCGAAAAAGCATGTGAAGTCAAAGAAGTGAGAACATGGCAATGGGCAAGAAGAAGGAAGAGAGCTTCGCGATAACCGTCGGATCGCAATACCTCGTGCGCAGCGTTGATGCGAGGGACAAGCCGCTGGAGACGAAGGGCAAGCTCCGCGGGTTCGCGAGCATAGGGCAGGAGACCGCGATCGTGATGGAGCTGGACGAGTCGAACGGCGAGATGAAGGGCAAGCTCCGCTTCATCCCGCTCAACGTGATAATGTCGATCGACGTCCTGAAGGCGGTCGACAAGGCAGAGGAGAAGTCCAAGGACCAGACCGAAGGAGTCTATTTCGGCTGAAGGCCCGGGCAAGGATATTTTAGTCCGAGATTCTCTCAGAACAGCCGTGACCTTCTCGTCCGATGTGGTCGATGCAATACTCAATGGCAGCGTCAGCGACCGCGATTCGCTCCAGCGGCTCAAATCGGAGCTGTGCGAGAAGTACGAAATGGACCGCATGCCATCGAACCCGGAGATACTCTCGGAGGTCCCTCCGGAGCTTCGGGCGAAGGTCGAGCCGCTCCTTCGCCTCAAACCGATCCGCTCACTGAGCGGTGTGGCCGTCGTTGCCGTGATGGCTAGCCCCGCCTCCTGCCCGCACGGTAAATGTATCTACTGCCCCGGAGGCCCGGAGAACGGTACGGCGCAATCCTACACTGGCCAGGAGCCCGCCGCGAGGCGCGCTGCGATGAACGATTTCGATCCCTTCAGGCAGGTGAGGTCGAGGCTCGACCAACTGAAGGAGGTCGGGCATCCCATCAACAAGATCGACCTGATAATCATGGGCGGCACTTTCCCGGCGAGGGACAGGCACTACCAGGAGAACTTCATCCTGAGGATCTTCGACGCGATGAACGGCATCGAGACGAAGTCGGTCGAGGATGCCCAGACGATGAACGAGACGGCCGGTTCGAGGTGCATCGGGATGACGGTCGAGACGAGGCCGGACCAGCTGTCGATCGACCAGATGTCCTACTTGATGTCGATGGGGATGACGCGGGTCGAGCTCGGCGTGCAGACGGTCTTCGACGACCATCTTTCCAAGCTGGAGAGGGGGCATGCGGTCAGCGCGTCCGTCGACGCCACCGCGAGGGCGAAGATCGCCGGGCTGAAGGTCTGCTACCACCTGATGCCAGGGCTGCCCGGGTCGACCATGCAGACGGACATCGAGATGTTCCACAAGGTGTTCGAGGTCAACGGACTGAAGCCGGACATGCTCAAGATCTACCCGACCGTCGTGATCAAGGGCACCAAGCTCTACGATATGTGGCAGCGCGGCGAGTACAAACCGCCTGGGACGGAATACATTGTCGACCTGATGTCCGAAGTGAAAGCGTTCGTCCCAGAGTGGGTCAGGATTCAGCGGATCCAGAGGGACATACCGATCAACCTTATAGATGCGGGCGCGGAGAAGAGCAACGCGAGGCAGCTCGTCGCCGCGAGGCTGAAGGAGAAGGGCGGAAGGTGCAACTGCATCCGCTGCAGGGAGATCGGCCATTTGCCCGAGGGGCAGCCTTCGGATTCCTCCCAGATGGTAGAATCGGAATACGCGGCATCGGGCGGCAAGGAGCATTTCCTGCAGACAATGCTGGCAGACCGATACACGCTGCTCGGGTTCGCCAGGCTGAGGATCGACGAGAGGAGGGACGGGACGATCGCCTCTCTCAGGGAGCTAAGGGTCTACGGGCAGCAGGTGCCGATCGACGATATTCTCCCGGAAGGGTTCCAGCACCGCGGACTGGGTCAGGCCCTGTTGGAAAGATGCGAGGAGATCGCCAGGGAAAAGGGCGCAGAAGGACTGCGCATAACTAGCGGGGTCGGCGCACGGGGATACTACCGCCGTCTCGGTTACGGACTGGACGGCTATTACATGGTGAAGAATCTACATTCCAGATAGCGAATCCTGGTCGTTAGGTTTTTAGACGACAAGCATGATACTGCTCAAAGTGATTCGGCTTGTCTTGTATAAGATGCGGTGATGAGACAGAGGAATCGGCCTATCTTTGCGAGAACTGCTCAGAGGCCTGCTACCAAGATCCGATATTCTTCTTCCCGCCGAGCCTGATAGGGGAGGGGGTAGTCGGCAGGCTGAGGAAGCAGTCGTCCGCATTGGTCCGAATGGGGCCGGTCGTCGGCGGCGACATCGAGAAGGTAGCGGGGCAGTCCTTCTTCGATTCCGTCAGCTCGTTCAACGCGAAGAAAGCTTCCGAGCAGGAGGCCAAGGATTACTGCAAGATAGCGGACTTCGTGCTCGGCCAGTACGGCATCCCCCTCTACACCGACCATCCTACCCTGATGCTCACGGAGGAAGCATCGAAGGTCGTCGCCGCGATAGCTCAGAAGGTCAATTCGCTCACCTCTCAATACCCCAATCTCGTCATGAGCGACGCGTTCGTGAGGATGGGGCTCATCTACTGGGGCGCGTCAAGGAGCGTCCTGATGCGGTCCGGCCCGGTGAAATGGTGCCGCGACAAGCGGGAGTACACGCTCTCGAAGGCGCTGGAATACCTTGAGAAGATACCGAAGAACGACGACCTCCACTCCGTCGCGATGAAGATGTCCGGGCAGATCCTGCTCGACATGGGGGCGTACCCAGAGGCGGAGGAGAAGCTGTCCGCGGCGAGGAAGAGCTTCCCCGACGACATCGTCCTCGTGAGGTCGCTCGCGAGGGCGCACTTCAACCTCGGCAACCTCGACGAGGCGATCAGCCTGCTCGACCATGCGATCGTCGTCCAGGAGACCGCCGAGATCTGGTTCGAGAAGGGCGAATACTTGCGAAGGGGCGGGAGGACAGACGAGGCGATCGCCGCCTATGAAGAGGCGATATCGATCGATAGGAACTACATTCACGCCTACCGCGCGCTGATACTCCTGCTGCGGCAGATGGGCAAGGAGGAGGATGCGCAGCAGAAGGAGGCGGATATGAAATTAGCGCTCGAGCCGGGCGCAGCGGCCAAGCTCGAGGAGCTGCTCCAGATGGAGGCGATGGTACCGTCCGAGGACGCTTCGACCAAGGCGAGGCGCGAGCCCCTCGTCGAGCACAAGCCCAAGCTGAAGAAGGAAGAGATCAAGGACTACCTGAGGTCGGCCAACAAGGCGCTGAAATCCGGAGACTTCGACCTCGCGGTCGAGATCCTAAAGCTGGAGCTGGCCACCAACGGGCCCAAGGACCCCGGGACGCTCATCCTGCTGTGCAGGGCGTTCCTCTACAACGGGCAGTTCGACAAGGCGACGAGGGTCATCAACGAGCTGCTCAAGAGGGAGAAGGACAGCGCCTCAGCGTGGTACTGGCGCGCGAAGATCGAGTTCGCCGAGGGGTACTGGGGCGCCTCGATACAGCACCTTGAGAAGGCGACCAAGATCCTCCCGTCATTCGTCGATGCTCACGCGGAGAAAGGGCTGATCTACCTCGCGAACCAGCGGTACGGCGAGGCGGAGGAGGCGTTCGGCAAGGCCATCGAGTTCGACAAGAGGGACGCCCGCTCCTACCTCGGCAGGGCGAAGGCGCTGACGAAGCTGGACAGGTGGGGGGCAGCGATACAGGCGATCAACTCGTTCCTCGAGATAATCCCGGACAGCAGGGAGGGGCAGCTGATGAAGGCCGAGCTGCTCCTGGACAAGGGACGGAACCAGGAAGCGGAGCGCGCCTTCGCGAAATACCTCGAGCTCGAGCCGATGGACCCGAAGGCCTGGTGCGAGCGCGGGGTCGCGTTGCAGTCGCTCGGGCTCACCTCCGACGCGGTCAACTGCTTCAACAAGTGCCTGGAGCTTGACCCCAAGAACCAGATGGCCGCCAAATGGATGAAGCAGATCACGGGAGGCGAATCCAGTGGCTGACCTGAAGGACCGCATGGACAAGGACGCAGACGCGCTCCTTCTAAGGGAGCTGTTGCATCTCAACGACGCTCAGTTCGACGAGGTCATCAGGCAACTGATGCTGGAGCTCAAGGTCGAGCCGAGGAAGATCCGCAACAAGCCGACCTATTACTTCGCCGAGGTGGTCTCGACCGAGGACCAGAACCGCGAGATCCTTTTCGTGAACAAGGGCGCGGCGGTCATCGGCACGGTCGACGTCGAGAAGCTCTTCCAGTACGCGGAGAAGGTGCGCGCCCCCAGGAGCAAGCTTGTGACGCTCGGCGATGTCTCGCGCGAGGCGGAGAAGGAGGGGCGCAGGAAGAACGTCAAGCTCATCAACGGCGCGGACCTCGCCACGCTGGTCAGGAAAGCGGGGATAGAGGACATGATCCTCAAGGACTTCGCCCACCAGGAGGAGGTCCAGGCGCCTCCGTCGGAGGAGGAGACGCTCCGCGGGCAGACGATCATGGGGATAGAATCGATGCAGGCGGGCGACCCGGTCGTCGCGCTGGAGCACTTCGACAGGGCGATCGCGGCCGACCCTGATTCTGACGCCGTCTGGAGGCTGAAAGGAAACGCGCTCGACCAGCTGGGGCACCACGAGAGGGCGCTGGAGTGCTACGCCCGCGCCCTGGAGCTGAACCAGCAGAGCGCCGAACTCTGGTATTCGATCGGCGCGTGCATGTACCACCTCGGGAGGTATGAGGACGAGCTTCAGGCCTACAACAAGGCGATCGAGATCGACCCGCAGATGGAGCGCGCCTGGCTCAACAAAGGCTCCACGCTTCTCAAGATGCACAAGTACAAGGAGGCGCTCGACGCCCTCAACAGCCTCCTGAAGCTCAACCCGCGCTTCGTGAAGGCGCACAGCGACCGCGGCATCGCGCTGAGGCACCTCAACCGCACGGGGGAGGCGATCGGCGCGTTCGAGACGGCGCTGAGCCTTGACGCCGAGTTCTCCGAGGCGTGGGCGAACAAGGGATCGATCCTGCTTCAGCTCGGCCGGTACGAGGAGGCGCTGACCAGCTTCGAGAACCTCGCGACCTTCCGGCCGGATTCCGCACAGGCATGGAAGACGAAAGGTGAGCTGGAGAGCAGGCTCGGCAGGAGGAACGACGCCATCATCAGCTTCGAGAAGGTGCTGGACATCGAGCCGACGAACGAGGGCGCCAAGAAGATGCTGGACGCCGAGAAGGCGAAGATAAACGCCAGCAGGCCCGAGCTGCACGAGAAGATATCATCCATATTCTACAACGCGGGGCTGGAGGTCCAGCCTGAGCCGGTCTTCATCGAGCCGGAGGCCGGGGTTGCACCGATGAAGGAGGAGGCCCCGGTCGAGAAGAAGCAGCGCGTCGTTAAAAAGACCGAGATGGCCGAAGAGGCGGAGCCCGCCCCCTCCGAGGTGATGAGAGGAGGGAAAGAGGCAGAGGCCGAGCCAGCACTCGAGTATAAAGAGCCGGAGGAGGCAGAGCCGCCGAAGGTCGAGGAGATGATCCAGCAATCCGCGATCCCTGACGATCTCCTGGGCCCCGAGACGGACATGATGGGCGAGCCGATGGAGGACGTAGCGGAGGACGTCTTCGGCGATTCCGCGGACTTGATGATGCTCATGAAGCGCCCGGAGCTTGCGCTGGACGAGGCGGACAAGGGGCTGAGGCTTGAACCTCTGTCCGTCAGGATGCTCCTCTTGAAAGGTTCCGCGCTGTTCGCGTTGGCCAGGGAGGAGGACGCCCTGAGTGCGTTCACGAGGGCGGTCGAGATCGAGCCAGGGAGTGAGGAGGCAGTGTACTCGATCGAGTTCATCCTGGCTTCGAGGGGGAAATACGGAGAGGCGGCCGAGGCGCTCCGACCGCTGCTCGACGGCAAGCGCTGGGTACCGGAGATCCTCGCGGCGATGGACTGCCTGCAGGCGGGGAAGATGAAGGAGGTCTCGGAGCACATGGAGTCCGCGATCTCTCTGGCGCCGTCGGCGATGGCCTGGAACTACAAGGGTCTGCTCGAGCTGGAGCAGGGCGACTTCGAGAGCGCCATCGAGACGTTCGGCAGGGCGAGGGAGATGGAGCAGGTGTTCTCCGATCCAAGCAACAACACGGGTGTCGCATACTACAAGCTCGGACAGACGGATGAAGCGAGCAACTGGTACGACAACGCGATATCCGCTCAGCCTAGGAACTCCATCGCCTGGAGCAACCGCGGCGTCATGCTCGCCGACCTCGGGAGGGGCAAGGAGGCGATGGCCTGCTTCGACCAGGCGCTGCTGATCCAACCGGACCACCTGATACTGCTCAACAAAGGGTTCATGCAGCTATCCGCGGATCAGCTCGACGACTCGCTCGCGACCTTCAACACCTCTCTGTCGACGAAGGAGTCCGCCGAGGGCTACAACGACAAGGGGATCGTGCTCGCGAGGCTCAACCGCTTCAACGAAGCGATGGCCTGCTTCAGGCGTGCCCTCCAGTTCGCCCCGGGGTTCGATGACGCGAAGAAGAACATCGAGCAGTTCGCGAATATGGAGACGGCGGAGCCGAAGAAGGAGCGCGAAGAGATCTCCGTGAAGGTCCCCCCGACGAACGAGGAGATGGCCTGGCAGGTACTGGGGGATGTCGACGAGGCCTCTCTGAGCAAGCTGAAGAAGAGCGAGATCGACGAGATATGCGAGGCGCTCGGCCTGTCGCAGGAAGGGTCGAAGAAGGACCTGGTGGACAGGGTGATGGCCGCGTACAAGGCGCACAAGAAGAAATGAAAATAGGGTCGGCGGCCGGAAAAATTTCTAGAAAGGCGGTAATGCCCGCCTATTCTATGCTCATCACTACGACGTCTTTTACAGCTCTCATCTCGCTGAAGGGGAGCACCAGTCTTCCCTGCGGGTCGGTCTTGTACATCCTCGGGTCGATCTCCTCGGCCGGTATGACCAGGACATGCTCCAGGTCGCCGGTCGAGGTCTCCATTATGAAGTTCTCGATCACGCCGAGAATCTGCCCGTCGTTCGTCATCACGGTCTTTCCCTTGAGCTCGCTGATAAACTTCTTCATGTTCCCATCACTCCTCGATACGGGCCTCTCGGATCATCTGTAATAGCCCAGCAGTAAATCCTCCTTCTTCTTCTTAGCAGTTGCGGTCGACAGCTCCTTGGCCATGCCCTCGTAGTACTTCGCGGTGGTCTCGTCCGTCGAAGGCTTGACCGTCGTGAGCGCCTCCTCGAAGTGCTCCTGGGTGACGGTCTTGGACTTCCTGTTCTGCCTGAGCGCGACCATCGCCGCCTCCCTGCAGAGGTTCTCTATGTCTGCACCGACGTATCCGTCGAGCCGCTTCGCCAGCTGCTCGAGGTCGACGCCGGTCAAAGGCATCTTGCCGGCATGCACCTGGAGGATCCTGAGCCTGCCCTGCTCGTCCGGCGTCGGGACCAGGAGTATCCTGTCGAACCTCCCGGGCCTCAGGAGCGCCGGGTCGAGGATGTCAGGGCGGTTGGTCGCGCCGATTATCACAACGTTCTCCATCCCCTCGAGGCCGTCCATAGAGGTCAGCAGTTGGTTGACCAGCCGCTCCATGGAACCGGAATCTGAATAGACGCCCCTGCGCGGGGCTATCGCATCAATCTCGTCCAGGAAGATGATCGCCGGGGCGACCTGCTTGGCCTTCTTGAATATCATCCTGATCGCCTTCTCGCTCTCGCCGACCCATTTCGAGACGACCTCCGGTCCCTTTATGGAGATGAAGTTCGCCTTGGATTCGTTGGCGACAGCTTTAGCGATGAGCGTCTTGCCGGTGCCAGGAGCGCCGAACAGAAGGACCCCGCGCGGCGGTCTGATTCCCAGCCGGACGAACGCCTCCGGATCCTCCATCGGCATCTCGATGACCTCCCTCAGCTGCCTCTTGACCTCCTCGAGGCCACCGATGTCCTCCCATCGGACATTGGGTATCTCGATGAGGACCTCCCTCATGGCGGAGGGCTCTATCTCCCTCAGCGCGCTGTTGAAGTCCGAACCGGTGACCCTCATCTTCTCGAGTATCGATGCGGGGATCGCGCGTTCGAGTTCGATCTCCGGCAGGTACCTCCTGAGCGCCTTCATGGCCGCCTCCCTTGCGAGCGCGGCCAGGTCGGCGCCTGCGAACCCGTGCGTTATGTCCGCCAGATGTTCGAGGTGCACCCCTTCCATCGGCATGCCTCTCGTGTGGATCTGGAGTATCTCGAACCTGCCCTCCTTGGCGGGGACTCCTATCTCTATCTCCCTGTCGAACCTGCCCGGCCGCCTGAGCGCCGGGTCGATCGCCTCGACGCGGTTGGTCGCGGCGATGACTATGACATTTCCTCTGCCGCTCATGCCGTCCATGAGGGTCAGCAATTGCGCGACGACCCTCCTCTCGACCTCTCCCTGGACCTCGTCCCTCTTGGGTGCGATGGAGTCGAGTTCGTCGAGGAATATGACCGACGGGGCGTTCTTCTCCGCTTCGGCGAAGATGTCCCTCAGCCTCTCCTCGCTCTGGCCGTAATACTTCGACATTATCTCCGGGCCCTGGATGGAGTAGAAGCTCGCCCCGGCCTCGTTCGCGACCGCTCTGGCGATGAGTGTCTTCCCGGTTCCTGGCGGGCCGAATAGAAGCACTCCTCTCGGCGGGTCGATTCCCAGCCGTTCGAAGAGTTCCGGGTGCTTCAAAGGCAGTTCGATCATCTCCCTGACCCGCTGCAGCTCCTCGTCGAGGCCGCCGATGTCTTCGTAAGTCACGGACGGTCGAAGGATCTCCGACATCTCGACGGGCTCCGTCTTTACGGACAGCTGCGTGACGTCGTTGATCTGGACAATGCCCTGCGGGGTCGTGGAAACGACGACGAACGGCAGGAAGCCGCCCATGAGCGCGATGTTCGGAATGATGATCTCGTCGCCCTTCACGACAGCCCTGTTCAGGAGACCCCTCTTGAACAGTTCCTCGACGCCCTGGCCGAACTTGACCTTCTTGCCTTCGGGAATCTTCGGCGCGACGACGAGCTTCGATGCGCTGACGACATCGGCCCTCCTGACGACGACCTTCTCGCCGATGGAGATGCCCGCATTCCCGCGGATCATGCCGTCGATCCTGATGAGGCCTTTCCCCTCGTCCTCGTGCGACGCTCTGAAGACCTTGGCCGCCGTCTTCTTGGTGCCGGTGATCTCTATTATCTCCCCGACATCGGTCCCAAGGAGCTTCCTAGTGGCGGTGTCAATCCTCGCCCTCCCCAGTCCGACCTCGGATTGATGGTGGGCCCTTGCGACTTTGAGTTCCAACTCCCCTCCATCCCTTTCCTCGTCACCCTTCACGGTCATTCGAATGACCTCCGGTGATTTCTTATGAAGTGCTCTGAAATCATCCCGCTCTCGAATGATTCCTTGCCCAGATATACTTTGACCCACGGGTACAACGGCTGATTATCTCTCATGCGAATATCCTCTTATTCTCGGCTAATCCTAGGAGGGCAAATGTCGGAACCCGATTATTCCAGTGCTTTAAAGACGAGTTTCGAGAGCGCCTATAAACCACTGCTTCCAGTGGATGGTCGGGGGTATCCTAGAAAGGCTTAATTCCAATCATCATATCCTTCATCTCGGTAGTTCCCAGAGTGGGATGTTAATGTTTGAAGTAAGGTTCCACGGAAGGGGCGGCCAGGGAGCCGTGATGGCTGCCCAGGCGCTAGCGAGCGCTGCTTTTGAGGAGGGCGGATATGCGGTCGCGTTCCCGTTTTTCGGTTCGGAGAGGCGAGGAGCACCGGTATTGGCGTTCACCAGGATCGATAAGAAGCCGATCCGGGTCAAGACTCAGGTCTACGAACCCGATTATATCGTCATTCTGGATGAGGGGCTCATCGGCACGATCGACGTCGCCGCTGGGCTGAAGAAGGGCGGAATGGCAATCGTCAACACGACGAAGAGGCCCGAGGAGATCGACCTCGGGATCGACCTGAAGGTCGCCACGGTCGACGCCACCGGCGTCGCGCTAGAAGTCCTGAAGAGGCCCGTCTTCAACAGTGCGATACTCGGCGCGGTCGCCAAGGCCACCGGCGTCGTTTCGATGAAGGGGCTCGAGAAGGGGATCATCAATATTTTCGGAGGCAGACTCGGAGAGAAGGTCGGCTCCATAAACGCGAAGGCCGCCGCCGTTGCCTACGAGAGGACGATCATCGGCGAATCGAAGGGCAAGACGAAGCTCAAGACCAGCGGCAAGTGGATGCCGACGGCCCAGGAGATGTTGCCAGGAGCGGCCATCGGCAAGCACGATACCGAATTCGGCAAGGTCGGCATGGGCTCGATGGCCGAGAACAAGACCGGCTCCTGGAAGGTGTACAAGCCGAAGTACGACAAGAGGACCTGCATAATGTGCCTGATCTGCTGGTGGGCATGCCCTGAGGGGTGCATCTACAGGACGAAGGACAAGATGGATTTCGACATGAGCTACTGCAAGGGCTGCGGGATCTGCGCGAACGAATGCCCCGTCGACGCGATTGAGATGGTAAGGGGTGACGAGCAATGACGAAGCGCGTCGTCACAGGTAACTACGCGGCCGCCTGGGCGGCGATGGCGTCACAGGTCAAGGTCGTCGCAGCGTATCCGATCACTCCGCAGACGTTCATCGTCGAGCACATCTCCGAGTTCGTCAACGACGGGATCATGGACGCTCAGTTCATCGAGGTCGAGAGCGAGCATTCGGCGATGAGCGCGACAGTGTCGGCGAGCGCCGCCGGCGTCAGGGCTTTCACCGCGACCTCGTCCCAAGGCCTCGCGCTGATGCACGAGATACTCTTCACTGCGAGCGGTTTGAGGCTGCCGCCGGTCATGGCGATAGTCAACAGGACGCTGTCGTCGCCGCTCAACATCTGGTGCGAGCACAGCGACATAATGGCCTCGCGGGACTGCGGCTGGCTCATCGTCTTCTGCGAGAACAACCAGGAGGTCCACGACATGGTCATCCAAGGATTCAAGGTCGCGGAGGACAAGCGCGTTCAACTCCCATTCTCGGTCAATCTCGACGCTTTCATCCTCTCGCACTCGGTCGAACCCGTGGACCTCGCCGACGCAGACAAGGTCTCGGCGTACCTCGGCAAGTTCGTGCCGAAGACCGCGGTGCTGGATCCGGAGAACCCCATGGTCATCGGCCACGCCGCCCCGCCGGACTTCATGTCCGAGACGAGATGGCAGCTGAACGAGGCGCTCGCCAATTCGAGGGAGGTCATCCTCGAGGTGAACAAGTCGTTCGCCAAGGAGTTCGGCAGGGATTACCACGGCCTGATCGAGGAATATCGCACCGATGATGCGGATGCGGTATTGATGACCGTAGGGACCGTCACTGGCACGGCCA
>Ga0316628_100003584_pt1 | contig 12000 bp, 3 predicted proteins | sample OWC_Aug_M2_C1_D5_FD_207648 | JGI IMG/M metagenome (GOLD analysis project Ga0316628, IMG submission 207648) | Wetland soil microbial communities from Old Woman Creek delta, Ohio, United States - OWC_Aug_M2_C1_D5_C | ecosystem: Environmental > Terrestrial > Soil > Wetlands | place: USA: Ohio...
TGGTGGACCAGCTGCGCTCCTTCGCGTCGGAGGTCACCCGCGTGGCGCGCGAGGTCGGCACGGAAGGCAAGCTGGGCGGCCAGGCGAAGGTCGAAGGCGTGTCGGGCACGTGGAAGGACCTCACCGACAGCGTGAACTCGATGGCCGGCAACCTCACGGGTCAGGTCCGGAACATCGCCGAGGTGACGACAGCGGTCGCGACGGGCGACCTGTCGAGGAAGATCACGGTGGCCGTGAAGGGCGAGATCCTGGAGTTGAAGAACACCATCAACACGATGGTGGACCAACTCAGTTCGTTCGCGGCGGAAGTGACGCGCGTGGCGCGCGAGGTCGGCACCGAGGGGAAGCTGGGCGGGCAGGCGGACGTGCGCGGGGTCGCGGGCACGTGGAAGGACCTGACCGACAGCGTCAACTCGATGGCGGGCAACCTGACCGCGCAGGTGCGCAACATCGCCGAGGTGACGACGGCCGTGGCCAAGGGGAACCTGTCGCAGAAGATCACCGTGGACGTGAAGGGCGAGATCCTCGAGCTGAAGGACACCGTGAACACGATGGTGGATCAGCTCAGCTCGTTCGCCGCGGAAGTGACGCGCGTGGCGCGCGAGGTCGGCACCGAGGGGAAGCTGGGCGGCCAGGCCGACGTGCGCGGCGTCGCGGGCACCTGGAAGGACCTGACCGACAGCGTGAACTCGATGGCCGGCAACCTCACGGGCCAGGTGCGCAACATCGCCGAAGTCACCAAGGCGGTCGCGGCCGGCGATCTCTCCAAGAAGATCACGGTCGACGTGAAGGGCGAGATCCTCGAGTTGAAAGACACCATCAACACGATGGTCGATCAACTCAGTTCGTTCGCCGCGGAAGTGACCCGCGTGGCGCGCGAGGTCGGCACCGAGGGCGAGCTGGGCGGCCAGGCCGACGTGCGCGGCGTCGCGGGCACCTGGAAGGACCTGACCGACAGCGTGAACTGGATGGCGCGCAACCTGACGAGCCAGGTCCGCGGCATCGCGCTCGTCGTCACGGCGGTCGCCAACGGCGACCTGAAACGCAAGCTCGCCGTGGACGCGAAGGGCGAGATCGCCGCCCTGGCCGACACGATCAACGGGATGATCGAGACGCTGGCCACCTTCGCGGACCAGGTCACGACCGTGGCCCGCGAGGTCGGCGTGGAGGGCAAGCTCGGCGGCCAGGCCAGCGTGCCCGGGGCGGCCGGCACCTGGAAGGACCTGACCGACAACGTGAACCAGCTCGCGCAGAACCTGACCACGCAGGTGCGGGCGATCGCCGAGGTCGCCACGGCGGTGACCAAGGGCGATCTCACGCGGTCGATCGCCGTGGAGGCGCAGGGCGAGGTCGCGGCGCTCAAGGACAACATCAACGAGATGATCCGCAACCTGAAGGACACGACGCTGAAGAACAGCGACCAGGACTGGCTGAAGACGAACCTGGCGAAGTTCAGCCGCATGCTGCAGGGCCAGCGCGACGTCCTCACCGTCGGCCAGATGATTCTCTCGGAGCTCGCACCGGTGGTCGCCGCCCAGCAGGCGCTCTTCTACACGCTGAACACCTCCGACGAGGAGCCGTCGCTCGACCTGCTGGCGAGCTACGCGTACCAGGACCACGCGTCGCTCAAGCGACACCAGCGCCTGGGCGAGGGCCTGGTCGGCCAGTGCGCGGTCGAGAAGGGGCGCATCCTGCTCGCCAACGTGCCGCACGACTACGTGAGGATCTCCTCGGGTCTCGGCGAGGCGCCCCCCGCCAACATCGTCGTCCTCCCGGTGCTCTTCGAGGGAGCCGTGAAGGGCGTGCTGGAGCTCGCTTCCTTCGAGCGGTTCAGCCCGACGCACCTCGCGTTCCTGGAGCAGCTGACCGAGAGCATCGGGATCGTGCTGAACACGATCGAGGCGAACTCGCTGACCGAGGACCTGCTGAAGCAATCGCAGTCGCTGGCCGCCGAGCTGCAGAGCCAGCAGGAGGAGCTGCGGCAGACCAACCAGCAGCTGGAGGAGAAGGCGAAGCTGCTGGCGGAGCAGAACGTCGAGGTGGAGCGCAAGAACCAGGAGGTGGAGCAGGCGCGGCAGGCCCTCGAGGAGAAGGCCAAGCAGCTGGCGCTCACCTCGAAGTTCAAGTCCGAGTTCCTGGCCAACATGTCGCACGAACTGCGGACGCCGCTCAACAGCCTCCTCATCCTGTCGGACCAGCTGTCCAAGAACCCCGACGGCAACCTGACCGTCAGGCAGACCGAGTTCGCGAAGACGATCCACGCGTCGGGCAACGACCTGCTGACGCTCATCAACGACATCCTCGACCTGTCGAAGATCGAATCGGGGACCGTGGTCGTCGACATCGGGGAATACCCGCTGGACGATCTGCGGGCGTACGTGGAGCGGACGTTCCGCCACGTGGCGGAGGCGCGCCACCTGGACTTCCTCATCGACCTGAGCCGGGCGCTGCCCCCGGCGATCTACACCGACGCGAAGCGGCTCCAGCAGGTGCTGAAGAACCTGCTGTCGAATGCGTTCAAGTTCACCGACACGGGCCAGGTCGCCCTGCGCGTCGCACCGGCCTCCGGCGGCTGGAGCCCGGACGTGGAAGCCCTGAACCGGGCGCGGTCGGCGGTCGCGATCTCGGTGACCGACACCGGCATCGGCATCCCCCCCGAGAAGCAGCGGATCATCTTCGAAGCGTTCCAGCAGGCAGACGGCAGCACGAGCCGGAAGTACGGCGGCACGGGGCTGGGCCTGGCGATCAGCCGGGAGCTGTCACGGCTGCTTGGCGGCGAACTCCGCGTGGACAGCAAGGTGAACCAGGGCAGCACGTTCACGCTCTACCTGCCCAGCACCTTCGTCGTGGAGCACCGGCCGCCCCTGGCGGTCGCCGACGTTCCGGTTGCGGCCGCTCCCGAGCCCGCCGCGCTCCCGCTGCCGGAGCCGGGGCATGCCATCGTCCAGGAGATGGACGACCGCGAGAGGATCCGTGCGGGCGACCGCACCTTGCTCGTCGTGGAAAACGACGTCGGGTTTGCGCAGATCCTGCTCGACAGGGCGCACGCGGGCGGCTTCAAGGGCATCGTCACCTCCTTCGGCGCCGCGGCCGTCGCGCTGGCGCGCGAGTATCGGCCGGATGCCATCACGCTCGACATCCACCTGCCCGACATCGACGGCTGGAGGGTGCTGACGCGTCTCAAGAACGACCTTGCGACGCGGCACATTCCCGTCTACGTCATCACGACCGACGAGCAGGCCGAGCGCGCCCGTCAGATGGGTGCGCTCCAGGTGCTGACGAAGCCCGTGCAGACGGCGGAGTTGCTGGAGGCGGCGCTGGCGGATCTTCAGGCGTTCCTCGCCCGGCCGCGCAAGACCCTCCTCGTCGTGGCCGGCGAGGCCGAGGAAGCGGGGGAGGTGACGGACCTGGTGAGCGGCGACGACATCGACGTGCGGGTCGCGCGTTCGTGGGCCGACGCGGTCGCCGCCATGGCGTTCGACGGCATCGACTGCGTCGTGCTGACGCCGTCGCTCGCCGACATTGCGCCGGCGCCGCCGGCCGGCGACGAAGGCCAGGCGCCCACCCGCTCGTCGCCGGCGTTCGTCGTCCACGCGGGGAAGGACTGGCCGCGCCGGCTGCAGGAGCGCCTCAAGACGCTCGAGCGGTCGGCAACCGTGCGGTTCGTCTACTCGCCCGACCGGTTGATCGACGAGACCGCACGCTTCCTCCACCGCCGGGTCGAAGACCTGCCCGACGCGATGCGCCGCAGGCTCGAGGCCCTGCACGAGACCGACGAGGTGCTGGCCGGCAAGAGGGCGCTCATCGTGGACGATGACATCCGGAACATCTTCGCCATGACGAGCCTGCTGGAACAGCACCGGATGAGCGTGCTGTCGGCCGAGAACGGGCGCGACGCGATCGACCTGCTCGGCCGCCACCGCGACATCGACATCGTGCTGATGGACATCATGATGCCCGACATGGACGGGTACGACACCATGCGGGCGATCCGGAAGATCCCCGCGTTCCGCTCGCTGCCGATCGTCGCGGTGACGGCGAAGGCCATGAAGGGCGATCGCGAGAAGTGCATCGAGGCCGGCGCGTGGGACTACCTCCCGAAGCCGGTCGATCCCGAGCAGATGCTGGCCGTCTGCCGTTCGTGGTTGCTCCGATGACCCAGAAGCGACGAGGGACGGGCGGCACGTCCGCCGAAAACGCCGCGGCGTCCGACGCTGTCACCATCCTCGTGGTCGATGATCGCGTCGAGAACCTGGTGGCGCTGTCGGCCATTCTCGAGGGGCCCGGCCGAACACTGGTGACCGCGCCGTCGGGCCGCGACGCGCTGCGGGCGCTGCTGAGGCAGGACGTGGCGGTGATCCTGCTCGACGTGGACATGCCGGACCTCGACGGCTTCGAGACGGCGGCGCTCATCCGGCAGCGGCCCGCCTCGGCCCACACGCCGATCATCTTCGTAACCGCCCACGGCGAGGAGAGCCACGTGGTGAAGGCGTACTCGCTGGGGGCGGTGGACTACATCCTCGCTCCCGTCGATGCCGAGGTGCTGCGCGCGAAGGTCAACGTGTTCGTCGAGCTGTTCCGCAAGACGGCCGAGAACCGGCGGCAGGCCGACGAGCTGCGCGGCGCGGAGGAGCGGCTGCGGCGGCAGGCCGAGCTGCGGCTGCGCGAGACGCACGCGCGCCTTCAGCAGATCATCGAGAGCGTCGTCGACTACGCGATCTTCTCGCTCGACGAGACGGGCAACATCGCCAGCTGGAACGCCGGCGCGGAGCGGCTGTTCCTGTACGAAGAGGACGAGGTGCTCGGCCGGGACCCGCGGCTTCTCTTGCCGCCCGACGCCGACGCGCGCGACCTGCCCGCGCAGCAGTGCGGGCGCGCGATTGCCGAGGGGCGCAGCGAGCTCGACACCTGGTTCCGCCGCAAGGACGGCACGCGCTTCTACGCGATCGGCGTGGTGACGCCGATGCGCGACGCCGACGGGCAGCTGGCCGGCTTCAGCACCGCCGTCCACGACATCACGGAGCGCAGGCGGGCGCAGGAGGCGCTGCAGCACAAGGCCCGGGAACTCGCCGAGGCAAACCGCCTCAAGGACGAGTTCCTCGCGGTCCTTTCGCACGAGCTGCGCACCCCGCTGAACGCGATCATCGGCTGGTCGCACATGCTCCTCGAGCGCGGCGACGACCCGGCGCTGCTCCGGCGGGGCCTCGAGTCGATCGGCCGCAACGGGCACGCGCAGCTCGCCCTCGTCAACGACATCCTCGACGTCTCGCGGTTCATCACGGGCAAGTTCAGGATGGAGATCCGGCCGTGCGACCTTCGCGAGACAATCGAGGCGGCCGTGGAAGCGGGACAGACCGCCGCCCAGGCGAAGGGGATCGCCCTGCGGGCCGCCCCGCTCGACACGCCTGTGACCATCAACGGCGACTCCGCGCGCCTGCAGCAGGTGGTGTGGAACCTGGTGTCCAACGCGCTGAAGTTCACCCCCGAGGGCGGCAGCGTGACGGTCGGCCTCGACGCGGGGCCGAGAAACGCGGTGATTCGCGTGCGGGACGACGGCGTCGGCATCTCGCCGGACTTCCTGCCCTACGTCTTCGACCGGTTCCGCCAGGCCGACTCGTCCGCCTCGCGGGCCTCCGGGGGACTCGGCCTCGGTCTCGCCATCGTCAAGCACATCGTCGAACTGCACGGCGGCACCGTGACGGCGGAAAGCGGGGGGAAGGGCCACGGCGCCGCGTTCACGGTCTCGTTGCCGCTCGCCGGGCAGGCGGCGAGCCCGGTGCCCGATGCCGGGCCGCGCCGGCACGAGGGACGCGAGCCCGAGCGTGCGCCGGTTCTCGAGACGTTTACCGACGCCCGCATCGACGGCGCCCGGCCGTCGCTCGGCGGCGTCACGTGCCTGGTCGTCGAAGATCACGAGGACACGCGCGATCTGATGAGGACGGCGCTCGAAGCCTCCGGGCTCCGCGTGCTGACCGCCGGGTCGGCCGAGGCGGCAACGCCGCTGGTGGCCGATGCGGACGTGCTCGTCTGCGACATCGCGATGCCGGGGGAAGACGGCCACGCGCTGCTGCGGCGCGTGCGCGCGCTGCCGCCGCACCTTGGCGGCACGGTGCCGGCGATCGCATTGACGGCGCACGTCAGCGAAGCCGACCGGGCGCGCGCGCTGCGGGCCGGGTTCCAGGCGCACCTCGACAAGCCCGTCTCGCTGGCGCGCGTTCTCGAGACGATCGAGCAGTTGCTGATCGGCGAGGGCGCGCGCCGGTGAGGGTATAATCCCGCCTCGAATACTCTCGTTTCATGTCACTGCCGCCGTCGAAGGAGACTTCGATGCGAAGAACACCCGCGATCGTGTGCGTGCTCGTCGGCCTGGCGGTGCTCCCGGCTCTCATCGGCGCGCAGAGGTCCACATCGCCGCCGGCCGCAGGGGGGACCCGCCGGGTTGCCCCTGCACCGCAGCGTCCCACGTCGAAGCCGCCGGCGCCGCCGCCGTCCGCCGGCGTCGATGACGGGGTGAGGTTCGCCCTGACCGGCGATTCGATCATCACCCGGAAGCTGTCGGTCTATCGCGAACCGGCGTTTCTCGGCCTCGTCGAGTTGATTCGGGGCGCCGACGCGGCGTTCACGAACCTGGAGATGCTGTTCCACGACTACGAGCCGTACGCGATGAACGAGAGCGGCGGCACGTACATGCGGGCGGATCCGGCGCTCGCGTCGGAGCTGGCGTGGGCCGGCTTCGACATGGTCAGCCGCGCCAACAACCACACCGGCGACTACGGCGTGCTGGGCATGCGCCTCACGACGCAGCACGTCGCGAAGACCGGCCTCGTGCAGGCGGGGGTCGGCGAGAGCCTGCCGGAGGCGCGCGAGGCGAGGTTCCTCGAGACGGCCAGCGCGCGCGTTGCCCTGATCTCGACCGCGTCGACCTTCTCGGACGGCTCGCGCGCGGGGCGCACGCGCGGAGATGTTCCGCCGCGCCCGGGGCTCAACCCGCTGCGCTTCACGACCACCTACGTGCTGCCGCGCGAGCGCCTGGAAGGCCTGCGGGCGACGCTGAAAGCGCTCGGCATGCGCGCACCGGACAGCGGCGACGCGCTCACCGCCTTCACCGCGCGGTTCGTCGTCGGGGAGAACCCCGAGATACGGACGGTGCCGCTCAAGGAGGACCTCGACGAGATCGCCGGCGTCGTGCGCAACGCGGCCAGGCTGGCCGACTACACGATCGTCGCTTTCCACACCCATGAAAGCGCTGGCTCGCGCCCCGTGCCACCGCAGTTCCTCGTGACCTTCTGCCGGGAGATGGTCGATGCGGGCGCCGACATGCTCGTGGGAAGCGGTCCGCACGCCCTTCGCGGCATCGAGATCTACAAGGGCAAGCCGATTCTCTACAGCCTCGGCGACTTCATCTTCGAGAACGACACGCTGCTGCGGCTGCCCAGCGAGAACTACGACCCGCTCGGACTCGGCGCGACCATGGGCGTTGCCGACTTCAACGACCGGCGCTACAGCAACGACACGCGCGGGTTTCCCGCGGATCGCGAGATCTGGGAGTCCGTTGTTGCCGTCCCGCGCTGGAAGGGGAAGACCCTCGTCGACCTGAAGCTTCACCCGATCACGCTGGGGTTCGGTCAGCCACGGACGGTCCGCGGGCGGCCGCTCCTGGCCGAGGGTGACCTCGCCAGGAAGATCATCGGCGACGTGATCGAGCGGTCGAGGCCGTTCGGGACGACGGTGGTCTTTGAGAACGGGATCGGAAACGTGGTGCTGGAGAAACGACGGAGCCAGTAGACCCGTCCGAAAGTCCGAAGATCCGAAAGTCCGAACGCCCGAACGTCAGACGACTGACCTTCGGACCCTCGGACTCTCGGACCGCTCGCCTATCGAATCCAGTCCTCCGCCGCCACCCACGGCAGCGCGGCTTCGTCCAGCACGCTGGTGGTGGGCAAGGTTGGCGGCGGTGTCGGCGGCTTCAGCGCGCCCCACGGCGGCGGTTCCACGCCGCGCAGGTAGCGGACGAAGAAGTCGAAGCGCTTGTGATCGCCGTACTCGCCGCCGTTGGTGTGGCCGGCGTTCGGAATCGCGACCAGCTCGAAGTTCTTGTTCGCCTGGACCAGCCTGTTGACCACCTGCATCGTGGACGACGGGTCGACGTTCGTGTCCATCTCGCCGTAGATCAGCAGCAGGTTTCCCTGCAGCTTCGACGCGTTCTCCATGTTCGACGAGGCGACGTACTCCGGGCCCAGCGGCCAGCCCATCCACTGTTCGTTCCACCAGATCTTGTCCATGCGGTTGTCGTGGCAGCCCGATGACGCCGCGGCGGCCTTGTAGAACTCGGGGTGGAACAACACGCCGCCCATCGCGTTCTGGCCGCCCGCGGACGTGCCGTAGGCGCCGACGCGCGAGATGTCGTAATAGGGGTACTTCGCGGCAACCGCCTTGTGCCACAGAATGCGGTCGGGGAATCCCGCGTCGCCGAGGTTCTTCCAGGCCACGTCGTGAAACGCCTTGGAGCGGTTCGCCGTTCCCATGCCGTCGATCTGCACGACGATGAAGCCGAGTTCCGCGAGCGTCTGCATGCCGAGCTGCGTGCTGAACGTCTTCGGCACGAACGACCCTTGCGGCCCCGCGTAGATGTTCTCGATCACCGGGTATGACCTCTTCGGATCGAAACTGGCCGGCCGGACGATGATCCCCCAGATGTCATTCGTGCCGTCACGCCCCTTGGCGGTGAACACCTCCGGCGCTTTCCAGCCGGCCGCGAGCAGGTCCGTCACGTCCGCGCGTTCGAGCTCCATCACCGGCGAAGCGTCGCTCGTCCTGTGAAGCTCGGACACGGGCGGCAGGTCCACGCGCGAATACGTGTCCACGTAGAACTGGCGGTCGGACGACCACGACACGGCGTGCTGGGCCTCGGCCTTCGTGAACCGGGTGAGCCCCGTCCCGTCGAAGTCGACGCGGAACGACTGCAGGAAGTACGGGTCCTTGCCCTCGTCCACGCCGTTCGCGGTGAACCAGATCTGCCGCTTCTCCTCGTCAACGCGATCGACGAAGTGAACCGCCCAGTTGCCCTTCGTGATCTGGTTCTTCACCTGGCCGGTGACGCCGTCGTACAGGTACAGATGACTCCAACCGTCGCGCTCCGACATCCAGATCACTTCCTTGCCGTCGGCGACGTCGTAGCGGAATGTCCGGCCCGAGTCGCTCAGCCCGGCCGCCGGGCGGCGATAGTCGATGAACGCCTTGCTGGTTTCCTCGATCACGGTGCGTGCCCGGCCGGTGAGGGCGTCCACCTCGATGACGCGATACACCTGGTGGCCGCGCTGGTTGTACTCGAAGGTGAACGCGCGGCTGTCCTTGCGCCACTCGATGCGGCCGTTCGAGTACGGGGTCGGGAACAGCGCGTTGTCGATCTTCGTCGCGCGCTTCGCCTCGACGTCGACGAGCACGGGCTGGTCGAGATCGACGACGTCACCCGGCTTCTGGTAGTAGTTCGTGGACGATTTCGGCTGCAGCTGGTCGTCGGGGGAGGACTGCACGTAGGTGACCATCCGCCGATAGCCGGGCCGGCGCCTGAAGGCGGCGATCTTCTTCGAATCAGGCGACCAGGTGATCGAGTTGAGGGTATAGGCTTCGCCCTCGGAGCCGTCCCAGGTCAACGGCGTCGCCTGACGGTTCGCCGCCGGGCGCGCGAACGTACCCGCCGGGCCGACATGGATGTTGTAGTTCTGGACGAACGCCTCGGTCTTGCCGTCGGGCGACACGCGCGGCTGCGGCTGCTGTTCGCCCTGCGCCCCACCGGCAGGCACCTGGCCGCGGCCGCGGCCAAGTGCCGCCTGACCGGTCGGTGCGGCCAGCCGGGTGCACTGGTAGTCGGTCAGCGTGCACCGCCAGCGGGGCTGCGCGGGAGCGCCGGGCACCGCGCCGCGGCCGGCCGGCGCCGCGCCGCGTCCGCCTCCGCCGATCGTGAATTCGATCGCCTTCATGTCGTCCACGAACGTGAACTGGTTGAAGGGGAGCGTCACCGCGGTGTACTTGCTCTTGGCGGCGCTCGACAGGGCGGCGGCAAGCTTCTCGTGATCGAAGGCCGGCGCCTTCGTCGCCGCCGCCGCGTCCACCAGCACGAACTGGTTGCCGCCCTTCACCGTCTTGCGGTACCAGAACCTGTTTGTCTTCTCGAGCCAGTTCGGGGCCTCGGGCACGTTGTAGATCTTGTCCTGGACGCGGCTTCGCAGCCCGTAGGCGCGCTCGAAGTCGGCCTTCACGTCGGTCGCCTGCGCGCCGGCCTTCGCGACCGCGCGCTGGGCCCCCGGCTTCGCCGCCGGTGCCTGCGCGGCGACGAAGGCGGACAGCGCCACGACGCCCGCGAACACGCTCGCCCTGCCAATCAAACGCTTCATCGAACACTCCTTGGGAGTCTTTGTGCACCTGGTGAGCGGCGTCGAGGGCACGCTCGGCTTGGCGCCGTTGAGCCCGTATCCGTCCATTGCCCATTCAATTGTTCGTCTTGGCTAGGATTGCCAGCCTCGGGTTCGCCTTGTTGAACGCCGGCAGTTGCTTGTCCAACAACGCGGTGTACGCCACTTGCGCGGCCGCCAGGTCCTTCTCGATCATGTCGAGCACTTGCAGCGACGCGTCGGTCGGGCGATAGTCGGCCCCTCCCTGCACGTCGCCGGCACCGTTGCCCACGACACCGCTCAGCCACAGGAGGTTCATGTAGACCTTGTAGGTTTCCACGTACCACTTGTCGTCGCTGTGCAGGTCGGTCCGCGACAGCAGCTGCAGCTCGACGTCCATCATCTTCTGATCGAGGTCGCGCAGCGTCTTCTCGGGTCCCTTCTTGCCGGCATTCGCCTTCAGCAGGTCCTCGATCTGCTTCCGCATAACCTCCAGCCGGTTGATCATCGTGACCGATTCGTTGATGTCGTCGCGAATCCGCACCTGCGCGGCCGTCGAGGCAACGAGATCCGCCGGCGAGGCCGCGATCTTCGGATCCTTCACGACTTCGAACGGCTTCGCGTACGCCTGGCCGCCCACCGTCAACCGGATCGAGTAGCGGCCGGGCGCAGCCAGGGGGCCTCCGCGCTGCGGCTGCTGGATGCCCCAGTGCGAGATCGGCCGCATGTCGCGTCCCTTGAACCGCGCCTCTTCCCAGATGTGCGGGTTGTCGGGCGGGATCGTGCGCAGTTCCACCTGCGCCGGCCCTTCGTACCGCAGATCCCAGGTCGCCCGGTTCAGGCCGGCCCGTGACGATCCGGTCAACTTGCGCAGCACCGCGCCGTTCGCATCGAGAACCTCGAGCGTCACCGGATCGGCGCCCGCGTTCTTCAGGGAATACACGAACTCGACGCTGCCGCTTCGCGCCATTCGGAACCCGGGCCGCGGGGCGTACAGGAATGCCGGCGCGTCGGTCGTAATCTGGTCCTGCTGCTCGAGGCGGGTGATGTCGCGCAGGATGTAGAGGCCGCGGCCGTAGGTGGACACGACGACGTCGTGGTACTGGGGCTGGACTTCGATCCAGCTCACCGGCGCCGCGGGCAGGCCCTCCTGGAACTGCTTCCACGTGCGCCCGTCGTCCATCGAGTAGTAGAACGCGTTGCCCGTGCCCGCGAAGAGCATCCCCCTGCGGTTGGGATTCTCCGCGATCGACAGGACGTACGCCAGTGGGTGCCCCTTGGGCAGGCCGTCGCTGATCTTCGCCCAGGTCTTTCCGAAATCCGTCGTCTTGTAGATGAACGGATCGCGGTTGTCCATCAGGTGGAAGTCCACGGCGACGTAGGCCGTGCCCGCGTCGAAGCGCGACGGCTCGATCCTGCGGATCGTGCCCCATTCGGGCAGGCCCGTGATGTTCTTCGTGACGTTCGTCCACGGCTCGCCGCCGGTCTGGGTCACCCAGACGAGGCCGTCGTTGGTGCCCGCCCAGATGAGGCCCTTCCGGATCTTCGAAGGGGCGATTGCGAACACGACCTCGCCGTAGAACTGGCCGAGGTTGTCGCCGATGATGCC
>Ga0316628_100003585_pt1 | contig 11996 bp, 12 predicted proteins | sample OWC_Aug_M2_C1_D5_FD_207648 | JGI IMG/M metagenome (GOLD analysis project Ga0316628, IMG submission 207648) | Wetland soil microbial communities from Old Woman Creek delta, Ohio, United States - OWC_Aug_M2_C1_D5_C | ecosystem: Environmental > Terrestrial > Soil > Wetlands | place: USA: Ohio...
AGAAGCCAGAGCCAGCCAAGCGGCGCGTTTGTGCGATGAAGCCTATGGCGTTGCTCTTGCATCATCCCCAAAACGTGGGCGCGCAACCATATGCAACGGCTTTCTGAGGCGCAAGCGAAGCTGTCCGAGGCGTTCGTTCCCTCGCTACGCCTCAAGCTGCTGCTGTTCGCTTTTCTGCTGGTCATTGTGCCTGGGGTGGTGTTTGCGCTGATGTCGATCGCCAGCGCGCGTCTCGCGCTGGAACAGGCGGTCGGCCGCCAGCTTGCCGAGGTCGCCCACGACACGGCCACCGACGTCGCCGAGCTGCTGTCCCGCGAGCAGAAGAATGTGGCGATGTGGGCGCGACAGGATCTGATGCGGGAGGTGCTGATCGGGGATATCGACAAGCGCATCTCGCGCCTGCTGGTCTCCTTGACGCAGAACGGGTCGCCGTATCTCGACCTGGTGTGCATCGATGCCAGCGGGCGCGCCGTGGCCGCCAGCGCACCGAGCCTGTTGGGATCGGATTACAGCGGTCAATCCTGGTCGCGCGCCGCGTTGGCGGGAAAAACGTTCTTGGCAGGGCCGCGCCAGGCTCCCGGCGATCGGGCGGCCCTCGAGATTGCTGCCCCCATCTTCGATCCGGAGCGCGGCGACAGGGTCATCGGCGCCCTGTTGGGACACTACGACTGGGCGCGGTTCACGGCCCTCACCGAGCGCGTTCAGCGCAACACGAAGGTGCTACAGCTCGCCGTCGATGTCGCTCTTCTCGGAGCCGACGGCAGCGTTCTGGCCGAGGCACCGCCGGCTCACGGTGTTCCGTTGCTCGGCGAGAACCTGCGGACGGCCGGCTGGCGTGCCGCCCAGAGGCCCCTGCCGGTGAGACACGCGGGATTCGTGCGTGAGCAGAATGTGGACACCCTGGTTGGCTTTTCGGCGGTGCCGCGACCGGAGGCGGCGTGGACGGCGCTGGTGATGCAGCCCCTGCGCGAGGCATTCGCGCCCGTGGATCGGCTGCAGCGACGCCTCATCTTGTTGCTGTGCGGCGTGCTGCTCTCGGCCCTCGGTGTCGCGCTGTTGCTGGCGGAGCGGCTGAGCGGCCCGGTGCACGAGCTGACCGAGGCCACCCGCGAGATCGCCCACGCCGGCGAGACCAGGCATCCGGTGCCGGTGCGTTCGCGCGACGAGATCGGCCAGCTAGCCATCGCCTTCAACGCGATGGCGAGTCGACTGAAGCAGGCGCAGGACGATCTGGTGGCGGCGGCGAAGTTCGCCTTCGTCGGCGAGGTGGCGGCCGGTGTGGCGCACGAGGTACGCACGCCGCTCGGCATCCTGCGCAGCTCGGCACAGATCCTCGGGCGCTCGCTGCCCGCCGACCGGCCGGAGGACGCCGAGCTGGTCGAGATGATCATCGGCGAGGTCGACCGCATCGATCGCGTCATCGAGGGTCTGCTCGAGCTGGCGCGCCCGCGCACTCCTCAGGTCGAGCTCACACCGCTGGCACCGGTGCTGACCCGGGCGCTCGATTTCGTCGAAGGCCAGGCGCGCGAGCAGGGCATCGTGCTGCGCAACGAGATCAGCCAAAGCCAGCGGCCGGTGCGCTGCGATCCGGAGCAGATCTACCAGGTCGCGCTCAACCTGATCGTCAACGGCTTGCAGATCTTGCCACGCGGTGGCGAACTGACGGTGCGCACGGTCTCGGGCGGCGATGGGCGGGTCGGCTTCGAGATCGTGGACAACGGGCCGGGGATGCCTCCCGACGTCCTCGATCACATTTTCACCCCCTTCTTCACGATGCGAAAGGGAGGGACCGGGCTGGGCCTGGCGCTGGTACAGCGCGTGATCCAGGCGCACCAGGGGACGGTCTCGGTCGAGAGCACGGTCGGGCAGGGCACGACGTTTCGCGTCGAGCTGCCGACCGCGGAGAGGGACTAGATGACGCGTGTGATGGTGGTCGACGATGAACGCAAGATGCGCCGCGTCTTGCAAATCCTGTTGGAGCAAATGGGGCTCGAGTCGGTGTCGGCCGAGAGTGGCGAAGAGGCCTTGGATCTCCTCGACGGCGAGAAGGTCGATCTCGTGCTGACCGACCTGAAGATGCCCGGCATGTCCGGGGTCGAGCTGCTCGGCCGCATCCGCGAGATCGATCCTGACATCCCGGTCATCGTCCTCACCGCCCACGGCACCGTACAGAGCGCCGTGGCCGCCATGAAACAGGGCGCCTTCGACTATATTCTGAAACCGTTCGATGTCGAAGCGATCGAGCTGATCATCCGCAACGCACTGGAGATGCGTCGCTACCGAACGGAGAATCGCTTTTTCAAGGCCCAGGCGAGCACCGTGCCCGTCTTCGAGAACTTGATCGGAGTCTCTCCGGCGATGCAGGCGGTGTACGAGCTGATTCGGCAGGTCAGTCCGGCGAAGACCGCGGTGTTGATCACCGGGGAGACCGGCACCGGCAAGGAGCTGGTGGCGCGCGCCATTCACAAGCTCAGCCCGCGCGGCGATAAGTTGTTCGTGCCGCTCAACTGCGCCGCCATTCCTCCCGAGCTGTTGGAGACCGAGCTGTTCGGCCACGTGCGCGGTGCCTTCACCGGCGCGCAGGCCGAGCGCACCGGCAAGTTCGAGCTCGCCGACGGCGGCACCCTGTTCCTCGACGAGATCGGCGACATGGCCTATCCCCTCCAGGCCAAGCTGCTGCGCGTGCTGCAGGAGGGCGCCTTCGAGCGGATCGGCAGCAACAAGCCGATCCGGGTCGACGTGCGGGTGCTGTCGTCGACCAATCGCGATCTCGCCGCCAGCATTCGCGAGGGAACGTTCCGCGAGGACCTCTACTATCGCCTCAACGTGTTTCACCTCGAGCTGCCGCCGCTGCGCGATCGTCGCGACGACATCGGTCCTCTGGTGACCTTCTTCTTGGGGAAGTTCGGCAAGGAGCTCGGCAAAGCCGGACTTTCGCTCGCCGACGACGCGCGCGAGCTGCTGCAGCGGTACGAGTGGCCCGGCAATGTCCGCGAGCTGCGCAATCTGGCGGAACGTGCCGCCGTGCTGTGCCGGAGCCCGCAGGTCGACGCCGGCTTGGTGCGCACTCTGCTGCCGTCCCTGGAGGCTCCGGCGTCCGCCGAGTCCCCCGTGGAGAACCTGCAGCTCGAGCCCGCCGTCGAGCAGCTCGAGCGCAAGCTGATCCTGCGCGCCCTGGGGGCTGCCGGCAACAACAAAGCCGAGACCGCTCGCTTGCTCGGGGTGAGCGAGCGGACCCTCTGGTACAAGCTCAAGCGTTACGGTCTCTAGACCTTGCTCGGCGCCGTCGAGCCCTGCCGTCGGAGCGCTGCCATCGTGCTCGCCGCGGCCGAGCGGTGGGAGCGAGCTCACACGGCAATCGGCAGCAGGGCGCGAGTGTCGGCCCCGACCTCATCGAGCCGCACCTCGCGCCCTTCGCGCGCGGCCAAGTTGGCGGCGATGGCGAAACGAAGCGTCTCGCGCGCGTCGGGGATGTTCTGCTGCGGCTGCCGTCCTTCGATCAGCGCTTCGATGAACTCGTAGCCGGCCAGGCGGAAGCTCTCGGCCCAGTCGGTGGGAATGTCGTGCCAGGCGCGCGTCTCGCCGTCGCGGTACACGACGAGCGCCGGCTCGTCGAGCAGAAGGCCGGTGCAGCGATTGACCCAGATGATCCCCTCCGTCCCGTGGATCTCCATGCGATCGTCGCTGGCGTAGTACTTCGAGCGCACCCGCATGCCGATCGAGGCGATCACTTCCCAGCTACCGAACTTGGGTACGCCGGCGTACTTCCAGGTGATCATCGCCGGGCCATCGTAGAAGGAGTCGTTGCCGAAGCGGTTGACGTGGATCCAGGCGTGCACGCGCTCGACCGGTTCGGGAATGAAGAAGCGGCCCATGTTGTAGCAGTGATAGCCGTGATCGAAGCAGGTCGGCCCGCCACCGCACAGGTCGGGGTTCATGCGCCACTGCTGCGAGCTCGCCGGCACGCGCCACCCATCCTCGAAGCGTCCGGCGGCTGTCTTGAGACGCACCGAGAGCGGCGCGCCGATCACCCCTTCCTCGACCAGCTCCTTCGCCTTGACGTGGGGCGGGTAGTGCATGAAGTTCTCCAGCACGCGGACGCTGCGGCCGGCGCTCTTGGCGGCCTCGGCGACGTCGTCGAGTTCCGCGAGCGTCAGCGTCGGCGGCTTCTGCAGGGAGACGTGCTTGCCCGCCTGTAAGGCCGCGACGGCGACGTCGCGATGCAGATGGTGGGGCAACGCGATCTCGACCGCGTTGACATCGGCGTCGCGCAGAAGGGCCTCGATGTCGCCGTACACTTTCGGGGCCCGCCACTCTCTCGCGCGCCGTTGCGCCAGCCCCTGGTCGCTGTCGCAGACGGCCAACACCTCGGCGCGCGGATGATCGAGGTAACCGAGGACCTGAAGGTCGGTGATACGACCGCACCCTATGAATCCGACTCGCACGTGCTCGACCGATGTGTGCATGCGACCTCCACGGTCCGCTTATAGCACGAGCCGGTGTCGGGCCGGGGAGGGGCGGATTTTCCGCTTGTAAAGCCTGCCTCCGAATCGTAGGCTGGCGACCGGAAGATGAACGCGATTGTCCAGTTTGCGCAGGCCCATCCCGTATATGCCGGCGCGATTGTCGCCGCGGTCCTCATCGGTCTGTATCTTCTGCTGAACATCAAGTCGACCGCGACCAGAGACGCCGAGCGACGCATCTCCCAACTGCAAGACGACGGCCGCGATCGCTATCGTGGGCAACGGCCGTTGCGCTGACGCACGCGGGACGACGGGAAGGGCTCTAGCACGCGGCCTTGTTCGCGCCGCGCAGCCGCTGCTCCGCCAGCACGCGTAGCGGCTGCTTGGCGATCTTGCCGCTGCCCAGGACCGGCAGATCGCCTTCGGCGCAGAAGAACAGGTGTCGCGGCACCTTGTAGGACGCCAGGCGATCGCGACAGAACTGCAGCAGATCCCCTTGGTTGCAGCCCTCCTCACGCAGAACGACGAAAGCCGCAACGTCCTCCCCGCGGGTGGCGTGGGAGACCGCCGTCACGCAGGCGAGGCGAACCTCGGGGTGGCTGGCGAGAACCGCCTCGACCTCGGCGGCGGCGACGTTGACGCCGGCGGTCTTGATGACGTCCTTGATGCGGCCGATGAAGTGAAGGTGTCCGCTCTCGTCGAGCCGACCCAGGTCGCCGGTGTGGAAGAAACCGTCGCGGTCGAAGCAACGGGCGGGGTCCATTTTGTAGTAGCGCGCCATCAGGCTGCTCCCGCGCACTACGATCTCGCCTTCGGCCTCTGCCGGGAGGGGTGCGCCGCTTACGGGGTCGACGATGCGCACCTCCAACCCCGGCATCGCCCTCCCGTGGGTGCTGGAGCGCAACGCCAACGGGTCGTCGTAGCGCGTCGAACACGCCATTGGGCCGGTCTCGGTCATGCCCCATGTGCCCACGGCTTGGTGGTTGGGCGGAAACAAATGCGCGGCCCAGGGCGCGTTGGCGCCCGGCCCTTTGTGCAGGCGCAGCGTGTTGCGATCGAAGGTGGGATGGGCAATCAACGCCTGGGCCTGGTGCGGCCAAGCGAACAGCAGCGTGCAACCCTCCGTCCGCATGAGCTCGAGCGTCTCGCCGGCCTCGAACACCTCTTGCAGCAGCAAGGTGGCACCGCGGGACAGCGTTGCCAGCGCCACCCCGACCAATCCGCCGTTGAAGAAGAAGGGCAGGTACGCCCAGGTGCGATCTTGCGGCGTGATGCCCAGGCGGTCGGCGACGTTGAGGGCCGCCTGCCGCATGGTGGCGTGCGTGTGCACCACCCCTTTCGGGGCCGCGGTACTGCCCGAGGTGAAGAAGATGCCGGCCTCGAGGGCGGGGGAGACCTGCTTCTTGGCCGCCGCCAGCCACTCGCGGTCGGGTGCGACCTCGCCGCGGAGCCAGGCGTCGAAGGCGAGGGCGCCGGCCGGGCGTGGCTCGCCGGCGACGATCACCTGCCGGAGACTCGGCAGGCGGGGTGATCGCAGCGGCGCGGCGCCGAGTCGACCGATCTCCGGGCAGAGCTCGCGCAGCATGGCTGCGTAGTCGTGCCGCAGAAAGCCGGCGACCGAGATCAGCACGCTCACGTCGGCATGCCGGAGGGCGTACTCGAGCTCCGGCGCGCGAAACAGAGTGTTCAAAGGCACGACGATGGCGCCCAGCTTCCAGGCCCCGATGGCGCAGGCGAGCCAGGCGGGCCGGTTGGGCATGAGAAGGCCGACGCGAGTGCCCACCGACACACCCACTCGGGCGAGGGCCAAGGCGGCGCGATCGCTCTCCTCCGCCAGCTCGGCGAAGCTCAGGCGGCGATCCTGCGCGACGAGCGCCAGGCGATCGCCGTGCCGGCCCGCCAGCCCGTCGATCAGAGCGCCAAGGGTTACGTCGTCAGCGGTGGCCGCGTCGTCCGCCACGCGTCCTGTATAGACGGCTCGCTCGTGACTTGTCGACGGCCCCGAGGGCTCACGGGGCCGGCTTTGCCGAGCGCATGCTTGCAGATGACCTGATCGAGGGTTCATCCCAGCCCTCCGCCACTTCACTGGTGGCGAAGGGCCCTGCTTTTGGCTAGGGTACCGGCCATGTCTTGGATGCGCTCGGGTCGGCGCGCCGCCGCAGGCTGGCGGCGTCTGATGGTTACGCTCTTCTTTGCTCATTTCTTCTCGCTTCTCCTGGCCGTCGTCAGCCTCGCGCAGTGGGCGTGCGTTGGATGGATTCTCAGCCTGGCAGGCCATCCTCTGCCCGGCGCCCTTCACCTGGCGGCGGCGATCGTGGTGTATGGGATCAACCGCGAGCTGATCGGCAGTCTGCGGCGGCAGCGCGACGGCTCGGGCTGGCTGCCGGCGGTGCTACGGGTGTACTCGGCCACGGCCTTCACCTCGTTGTTCTGCGCCGGTTTTCTCGCGCTCAGCACCGTGGCGTGGGGAACGTTGCGGCTCGCGCTGGGTGCGCTGACGGTCCAGGCGGGAACCCTGCAGCCGGCTGCCGGCGGCTCGGTGCTCGACGATCTCTTCCATTGGTTCTCGGTGGCCGGCTTCGGCACGATCGTGGCGGCTTTTGCCTATGGCTACACCATCGGCCAGCGTAGACTCACCGTGACGCACCGGCGCGTCCCGCTACCGTTCCCGCCGTCCCTCGACGGGCTGCGCATCGTGCAGATCAGCGACATTCACATCGGGCACAATCTCACCACCGACCAGCTTTTCCGGTTCGTGAAACGGGTCAACGAGCTGGAGCCCGATCTGGTTTGCATCACGGGTGACATCGCCGACGGCCCGACGGCGGACCTGCCCGGCGAGCTGCCCCTGCTCGGGAAGCTGCGCGCCCGTCTCGGTGTCTTCGCCATCCTCGGCAATCATGACCATTACGCGGGAGCGGACAGAGTGGAGGCGGCCCTGCGCGGCTACACCTCCTTCGTCGTCCTGCGCGATCAGAAGGCGGTCGTCGACGTCGACGGCACGCGGCTTCACGTCGTCGGGCTCGACGATCTGGGGCGCGACTGGGCGCGCGGCGTGCACCAGCACCCTGGCTTGAGCCGCTTGGAATCGGAGCTACCGGCGGACGAGCCGGTGCTTCTCCTCTGCCATCGGCCGGAGACTTTCACCCACGCGGCCGGGCTCGGGATCGGGCTGACTCTGTCGGGCCACACGCACGGAGGGCAACTCGCGTTGCCGTGGTTCGACGGCAGGGTGCGCGGCCTGGCACGCTTCATCACCCCCTACGATCAGGGGCTCTTCGAGCGCAACGGCTGCTTCCTCTACGTCAACCGGGGGCTGGGTGTGACCGGCCAACGAATTCGGCTCTTTGCGCCGCGCGAGATCTCGGTGATCGAGGTCGCCGCGGTCGAGCAGCTACGGGCCGCTTAGGCCGATCGCCCGCCGTTGTTGCCTGCGGGCCCCAGACAGAGCGCCCGCAACTCGTCGCACAGACCGATCCACTCTTCCTGCAGTGCCCGCGGCACGGGGCCCCGCAGGGTCCGTTCCCAGAAGGGACCGTCGAGCGGGCCGGCGATCACGGCCTGCTTGATCGCATCCCTCGCCGCCGGGCTCGCCTGCACACCCAGCCGGCGCACGCGCGGTGCCACGTGCGTTTCTTCGACATGGGTCAGGATTTCCTGCAATCGCTGTCGCAGGCGATGCTCCTCCGTGATGCGCGTCCAGTTGACCGGCCACACGGCGTCGGTCAGAGGCCAGAGATACTCGTCGAAGTCTCCGGCGCCGGAGATGCCGTCGTCGAACTTGATCATCCGCTCCCCCCTCGGCGCAGCGGTCGCTATCGTCCGCTGCCCGCACTGCGCTTTGCATCGAGCATCAGCGCGGCCTGACCCACGGTCCGGATGCGATCGAGCTCGGAGTCGTCGAGGGAGACTCCCAGACGATCCTCGACCGCAATGGCAATCTCCGCGACGTCCAAAGAGTCGGCGCCGAGATCGTCGCTCAGACTGGTCTCGGCGGAGATCTCGCCCTCATCGACGCCCAAGTGATCCGAGATCAGCTCGATCAAGACTCGCAGCGAGTCGATTTTTTTCCGGATCGGGCGCTCGGCCGGAGAGCCGACGCTCTGCTGAGTTCCTTCACTGCTCCACATGGCCGCTACCATAGAGAAGGACCCCGGCCGTGGTCCATGCCGCCGTGTGTCGTACGGCACACGGCGCGCGCTTTTCTTTGTGTCAGGCGAGACGCTTGCGCGACGATCGCAACAGATCCATGTCGAGCAAACGTTCGAACTCGGGGTTGTGCTGGGGATCGAAGAACGCCTCGGTGAGCAGGATCTTTCGTCCCGAGCGAGCGACCAGCCCGTCGCGTTCGAAGCGTTTCATCAGTCGGGCGACGTTGGCGCGCGAGGCGATGGCGAACTCGCCCAGGTCGGCGTGGGTGAGCGGCAAGTCGAGGACGATGCCACCATCCTGTTCGCGTCCGAAGTCGCGCGCCAGCACCGCGAGCTCGCGCTTGAGGCGATCCTCGAGCCCCAAGCCGAGCAGGCTGCACTTCTCGTGCAGCAGTCGGCTGAGCGCGCGCCAACTGTACGACATGATCTGCATCACCGACTGCGGCGGCGAGCTGGCGATCAGCGTCGCCATCATTTCGCTGGTGACCATCGCGATGGTGCAATCGGTGAAGGCGGTGGCGCCGAAGAGCCGCGGCCGGCCGCGCTCGGCGTACCAGTTGAGACCGAAGAATTGCCCCGGCCGGACCAGCTGGACACACACGGTGCCGTTACCCGCCGGACAGGTCACCTTGACCGCGCCCGAGACCAGGAAGTTGACCAGATCGGCGGCATCCGCCGTGGTGAAAATGTCCTGGTTCTTTCGCCAGCGGCCGAGCTGCGCACGTTTGACGAGCTCCGCCACGGCGATGTCGGTCAACCCCATCCGGTGACCTGTTTCCAACAATCGGGCACGAAACTGTTCTTTCGGCAAGCTCAACATCGGCATCAGCTCCACCCGCGGGGGTTCTCAGTAAACGCAGCGCCACGCGTGAAAGTCAAGATTGCCAGCCATGCGGGTTCACGCGTCGGCGTGCTGTTTGGGCTTGTCTGGACTCACCCTGGTTTCGTGGAACTTGATCCTTTTTTGAGGGAAGAGGAGTTCACGATGCCAACGAATCACGGAGCGCACCGGCGTTCAGGGAGCAGATGGTCGCGTCGGTGCGAGGCGGCGACTACGCCGGGAGAGCGAGCTCTGCCTCCTATGGCCAGCCGGCGCTCGGTGCGGGCGCCTGAACGATCAGCACTTGGCCCGTTCGCGCCCCCTCAGCCAGGCTCGCAGGACCACGCCATTCGTTTGCCGTCAGGAACAGCGTCCGCTTGTCCGCGCCCCCGAGCATGCAAGCGAAGCAGCCGCGGTCAAGGTCGATCGTCTGCAGCACCTCACCGCCTTCGCGAACGCGCACGCAACGCTTGTGGGGGACGTCCCCGTACCAGACGGCGTTTTCCGCGTCGAGGCAAATGCCGTCGGGGAAGTCGCCGTCGAGGTCGGCCCAAACCCGCCGGTTCGACAGGCTGCCGTCGGCCGCGATGTCGAAGGCCGTGAGCCTTTTGCCGTAGGACTCTGCGAGGATCAGCGTCGCGTTGTCGGGCGTCACCACCATGCCATTGGGAAATTCGACGCCATCTGCGACCTGCCGGGCGGAGCCATCTGGGGTGACCAGGGCGATGATCCCAGTGGCGAACTCGCCGCCGGGAAAGTCAAAGCCGGTGTTGTTGACGTAGGCGTTACCCCGACCGTCCACGACGATCTCGTTCCAGGTCTGGCGCGAGAGGCTGGTAAGGTCGGCATGGGTCACGAGCGACCCGTCGAGCTCCCTGCGCAGGAGAAGCCCGGTGCGCCCCGAGACGATCAGCAAACGCCCATCGGGCAACCAGTCGATGCAAAACGGAAACGACGGCACGCGGAGGATGACTTCGCTCTTGCCGGCGAGATCGACGGCGATGACCTCGTGCGCGCCCCAATCCGAGAACCAGAGACGATCATCGTGCCAGCGTGGCGATTCGCCGAGCTGGAGGCCGGTCATCAGGGTTTGCACTCGAGGCACGGAAGACTCCTTCGACGGCGTCACCACCTCCTCACATCGAGGCCCATGGTGATGGTCGGGCGGCCTCGCGCGTCCTCGCCTCCGCGCTCGTGCTTGGGCGGCTTCGGAATACCTCGTCCTGCCAACGTAGTGCGCTGAGGGGTCCGCGGCCACGGACCGCGCCGTGAGCAGTCCGCTTCGCCGCGGGCCGCTCCATCGCCTGGTTGGGCGCCGTTCTCATGCACTCAACCACTTCGTGTAAGCGGGAGGCCAGCTTGGCCGTGGTCCGTACTTGGCGTGCAATGCTCGCTCGAGCCAGAGCTCGAACAGCGTATCGTTGCTCGTGAAGGCGCCCGTCGCTGTGTATGCCTCGTAGACTACCTGACGAATGGCCGGATCGTCGACGCGCCGCGCGACTCCGGACACGTAGAACTCGTCGTCCACCTCCGGATTAGGGAAGGAGTGCAGCGCGAACCGGCCATTGCGCAGAAGGTCGTGGACCTTCGGACTTTGATTGCCGATAAAGACGTACAGCCCGCCGTTTGCGATGACCGGGCAGACCGGATGGACGCGTGGACCGCCGTCCTTCCGGACCGTGGCCAAGTAGCCGAGGCCGACCCGGAATTGGTAGATCAGGGAGCGGCCGGCTTCGGCGATTTCGGGGCGTTCGGCTGCAAACTCGCTCCAGCGCTTCATAGTGCTCGCTCCGACGAGTCCAAAGGCGCCTCTTTGCTCCTTGCTGCCCAACGTCGGGCGCATGAGCGGCCGGCGCACAGACGCACGCGAGTGGCAACCAGAATCAAGCCGGTCCGCTCCATGCGCGGGCGCCGGCTGCCTCGGGTCACGGGATGTCATCCCGCCGCCCGACGAACTGCGGCCTCCACGGCATGCGGTAGTTCGATGGGCATGAAGAACTTCTCGGGGTAAAGATAATCCTCGCCTGACTCGTCGATCAGCCGAATGAGTCCGTGCGCCGCACCGTCCACATCGGGCAGAACCTCGTAGATCTTGCGCAGCTCCAGCGATGCCGGATACCCCGTGTTGCGAACACACACCGCAAACTGCCGTTCCTTGCTCGTTCGTCGCCTCATGATCGGTCGATCAACAACCGCTTCTTACCAACTCCTGTGGCTTCGTACCAATGCAGCTCCGCCTCGGTGACGAATCCGTCGTCCAGCTTCGCGGTGGCTACATTCTTGCGTTTTCGCCAGCGTCCGCGGCCGTAGAGCCGGCGCAGCCGTGGGAGGTCGCGAATCGACGGGCCCGCCGCAAAGGTCTGAGCGTTCCGGATCGGTCCGATGATCTCGAAGCCCATCGATGCGGCGGCTTACCATGCATACATCGAGTGCGCTAACGTCGTGGCGCTCAGGCGCGGCGCGCTCTTCGCCGTCGCCTGGAGCGACCTGTTGGGCGGCGACCACACCAGCTCCTGCTTCCCCATTGCGCCCGGACTGCGCCTAGAGGCCGAGCTCGTTCAG
>Ga0316628_100003586_pt1 | contig 11994 bp, 14 predicted proteins | sample OWC_Aug_M2_C1_D5_FD_207648 | JGI IMG/M metagenome (GOLD analysis project Ga0316628, IMG submission 207648) | Wetland soil microbial communities from Old Woman Creek delta, Ohio, United States - OWC_Aug_M2_C1_D5_C | ecosystem: Environmental > Terrestrial > Soil > Wetlands | place: USA: Ohio...
GGGCACGCCCAGCCTGAACTGGACGGTCGCCCCCAGGAGCATCGAGGTGAGGAAGCCGTTCGGGGTCACGACCAATGCCGGGTCGTAGAGGTAGGCCACCATCGGCTTGGAGCCGCCCAGGACCTCGACGAGGCGGCGGCTCGCGCTGCGGAAGGCGAACAGCTCCAGCTGGCCCGGGGCGTCGTAGAGCACGTAGTCGGCGTCCATGGTCTCCACGGCACCGAGGATGTCCTTGGCCTGGATGGCCATCATGTCCGCGGCCGCGACCTGGGCGCCGTTCGGGCCGAGGTTGTACTCCTCCATGATCTGCCCGAGCACGACCCAGTCGCGCACGTCGACGTCGGGCTCGTACGCGGGCACCTCGATGCCCGGGTCCAGGTTCACGGTGAGCGCGCTGTAGGACTCGCCCTCCATCCACCTGCGCAGGGCCGCCACCATCGTGGACTTGCCCGACCCGGCGGTGCCCACGAAGAAGATGGCGACCTTCTCCTCGACCATGCCTTGTCCCCCCTTGATTGCGCGCGGGCGCGCGACGAGGCGCCGCCGCCTCAGCCGCTATCGCCCATGCGCTTGATTATCTCCATGACCTCGGACTTGAACTTCTCCGGGATGACGTCGGAGTTCTTCGCGACCTCGAACGAGACCTCGTCGCGCACGCTCTCCATGCGGTCCTGCGCGAGCAGCCTCAGCAGGTCCTGCGACTCCTTGGGCAGGCGCTGGAAGTTCTCGGCGATCGCGCTCACGACGTCCTCGCGCACCATGCGCTCGGGGTCGCGCGCGAGCTTCAGGAACACCGCCTGGACGACGTTGAGCGGTATGCGGTCGAAGTTGCGGTTCACCTCGAACGCGACCTCCTCGCGCACGCGGGCGTCCTCGTCGTCGGCCAGGTCGCCCAGCAGCTCCTGGATGTCGCGCGGCACCTCGGTGTAGTTCTCCGCGATGGCGGACACCACGTCCTGCCTCACCACGGGGTCGTCGACGCGGTGGAGCGTGCGGATGAGCGACTCGCGCATCTCCCTCGGGAGCTTCTGGAAGTTGGCGGCGACGCCGATCACCGCGCGCCGGTCGGCGCCCTTGGCGGCCGCGGCCGCCTCGGCCTCCGCGAGCGCGGTCCTGCGCTCGGCCGCGCGCGCGGCCGCCTTGCTCGTCTGCGAGGCCGACGCGCGGCGCGCCTCCCACGGCACCACGGCCGCCCCGCCGCGGATGGCCTCCTTGGCCAGCTCGGACCTGCCCTCGGGCTTCTCGAACGTCTCGACCGCGATGGACTGGTCGCGCTTCTGCAGCTCGGTGCCGCACCTGATGCACCGCACGAAGATGCGGCGGTTCATGTAGCCGCAGTTCGCGCATGGGACCTTGTCCTTCTCGTCGGGCCCCGTGGGCGCGACCTCGACGGTGATGCTGGAGGCGGGCGCGTCGGACGGCATCGCCGCGGCCGCGGGCACGGCCGCCTCGGGCGCGGCCATGGCGGGGGCGGTCGCCGCTCCCGCTGCCGCGGGCGGTGCGGCCCTCGCGGACACGGCCCCGTCCTCCCATGGCCGCGCCTCGGGCCGGGCCATGCGCTGCGCGGGGGCCGCGGGCCCGGCGCCGGAGGCGGCGGCCGACCGTGGGGCGACGGCCGCGCGGCTCTTGGACAGCTCCTTCAGGAGCGCCGCCTCGGCGCGCGCGTTCTCGAGCTGCGCCATGTAGTGCTGCTTGGCCAGGAGCTGGGTGGAGTAGATGAGCACGCCGACGGCGAAAAGCGCGATGCCGAGGCCCATGCCGGCGCCCGTCAGCACCGTGAAGTGGCCGCCACCGCCCAGGTAGAGCGAGACCATGTACAGCCCCAGGCCGGCGGCCATCGCGCTCAGGCCGATGATGGTCCTCTGGGCGATGCGCTTGCGTCGGGCCGAGAGCATCGCGACGGCCTTGCTGTGCTTGCGCGCCCGCGCCGCCGCTGCGGTGGATTTCTGCTTCCGCTTGATGGCGCTCCGCGCCGCCGCGAGCCCGGTGCCGGCCTTGGCCGCACCCTTGGGCGCGGCCGCCACCTTGGGCCCCTTGGCGGGCGCGGCCGCGGTGGAAGCGCTGGGCCGCGCCACCGCCTGCGCCCTGGGGGCCGCGGGGGCGGGCGGGGGCGCCTGCGCCGGCGCGGCCGCGGGCACGGCGTCTATGAACACCGCACCGCAGCTGGGGCACTTGGGGTCCGCCTCGCCCACGGTCGCGTCGCACGTGGGGCACTTGAACTGGACGGGCTCGCCGCCCGGCGCGGCGGCCGCCCCGGCCGCGGGCTCCTCCGCGCCCGCCTCGCCGTCCTCGACGAAGATGGCGTGACAGCTGGGACACTCCTTCGCGGTGGAGGAGACGCGGGTGCTGCATATCGGGCAGAGGTAGAGCTCCTGCCCGGCACCCTCGTTCGGTTGCTGCCACCCCTCTGGCATCCTGGTCCACCCTAGGCTAGGCGGCTTAGGATGCCCGTCACGCGGTAATAACCTTTTGGACGTGATTCCCACGGCCGGGGAACAATCTGGCATGAGCCCGGTGCGGAGCTGCGCGACCACGTCATCCGATGTACGTGAGGTCCTCGCGCGACGCGTCCTTCTCGCCCTGCTCGAGGTCCCTGAGCTTGGAGGTTATGCGCTCTATCTGGTCCGCGCGCTCCTCGAGCTTGGCGAGGTCGACCGGGATGTCGAGCACCTCGGACAGGACCATCACGAGCCTGCGGGCCGAGCTCGGGTCGCTGAAGTAGCCCGAGGTCTCGCCCATGAGGCAGACCGCCGGGATGCCGTTGATGTCGCCCAGGCCGAGCAGCAGGCCCGATGCGCCCACGATGCCCGAGCCGGGCTCGCCCTTGGAGAACGTCACGCCGTGCTTGCGCATCTCCTCGACGAGCGCGGGCCTGGTCACCGCGCCGAGGACGCGCGGGTCCTCGACCATGCGGCCCACGCCGAAGCCGCCCAGGGTGTAGATGCGGCGCACGCCGAGCTCGACGCACACGTCGATGACCCGGGATGCGAGGATGTACTGGCCCTCCGATGTGATGCCCTGGATGTCGCCCACGAGGAGGACGACGTCCGGGCCCTTCCCGCCCTCGCGCTTCCAGTAGTAGAGCTCGTTGCGCACGAGCTTGATCGTGCCGTCGTCCTGCACGATGACCTGCGGCGGGAAGTACCGCGAGAAGATGACCGCGAACCGCTTGGCACCAATCTCGGACACGATGTGCTCGGCCGCGAGCTTCCCGACGTTGCCCACGCCCGGGAGCCCCTCGACCAGGATGGGGTCGACGAGCTTGGGGTGCTCATCGTAGATTATCTCGACGTCGTCCATCGGCATGTCGCTCACGCCTCCTCCTGCTTGCCCGCGGACGGGCCCTCCTCGCGAGCCGTCGCGCGCCTGAGCGCGCGGCGGTAGGTGCCGTAGCGGTCCTCGGGCGAGTACCGGGCCGGGCCCGGCCGGTCCGTCGGCGCGCCGCACGAGGGGCACCCCTGCCTGAGGGTGTAGCGGCCGCACTGGCGGCACCTCAGCAGCGTCACAGGGCTCATGCCTCCTGGCGGGTGAAGGTGCCCTCGCCCCCGTTCGCCTTGACGTGGCCGAGGACGCGCTCCTGCGCGAGCGCGAGCTCCTGCTCGGCGGATTTGTAGTCGGGGGCAGTGACGAAGACGGTGTACCTCGGCGCGCCCAGGTACTGGACCGTGATTGAGACGCCGGGGTCCTTGACCTCGCCGGCGCGCATGAGCGCGTCCCTGATGACGTGGACGCCCCTGGGCCCGCCGCACCCGAGCTTGAAGACGCCCCTGATCTCGACCTGGGGCGGGACGATGTTCTCCTTCGCTATCTGGATGAACATGTCCGCCCAGGGGCCCTCGAAGCCCTCGGCGGCGATCGTCTCCGGCGAGTTCGACGCGGTCTCGAGCGCGACGTACATCGCGCCGAAGGTGTCGATGAGGCGGTTCCCGAACTGCTCCCACGCCGCGTCGGCGGTGAGCCCCACCCGCTCGGCCACGAGCTCGAACAGCTTCTGCGCGCGCTGCTCGTTCTTCCAGTGCTGGATCTTCTCGCGCCTCTGGTGCTCGTTGACGCTCTTGAGCGAGAGGTCGATGTGCCCCTTCTTGGGGTCGACCCGGAGCACCTTGGCGACTATCTTCTGGCCCTCGCGCACGTAGTCCCTTATGTACTTGACCCACCCCGCGGCCACCTCGGCCACGTGGATGAAGCCCTCCTTGCCCGCGTACTCCTCGAGCTTGACGAAGGCCCCGAAGTTCTCGACCTTCTTGACGGTGCCGACGACCAGCTCCCCCTCCTCGGGGAAGCCTATCTCGCGGCCCATTACTGAAGCACCCCGACGAGCTCGCCCTTGAGGCGGGCCTTGCCGCCGGTGGGGGTGGCGAGAGTGCCGCCGCACACCTGGCAGTTGACGGTCGTGTTGGTGCGCCAGAACATGATCTGCTCGTTGCCGCAGTCCGGGCACTTGACCTTGATGAAGCCGCTGCGCGGCCCGCCCTCGGACGTCTCGCCCTGTGCCATCGCGCTCACTCCTCCGTGAGCTCGAACTTCTTGATGCGGAACCCTGGGGGCTGGGTGGCCTTGCCGCACACCTTGCACCGCATGCGCAGGCCCTGGCGCTTGGTGGGCTTCTCGCGCCCCTCGAACTTGGGGCGGGGGAAGCCCCCGTAGCCGGCCGTGACCCTGCGGAACCGCCTCTGGCCCTTCTTGAGCTCCGACGCCTTCCGCTTCTTCATCTTCTCGACGGAGTGAAGGGTGTGCTTCTTGCACGTGGGGCAGTACCTCTTGACGTTCCTGGGCCACTTCATAGATGGGTCCCCCTGGGGGGTCGCGAGCATCGGTAATGGCTAGGGTTATATAAAAGCTTGCGCGGCGCGCGCGCGGGCGCGCCCTCGCGCCGTGGATGCTGGCGCGGGGGACTCGCGCCCCCGACCCCCTCGGTCGCCTCCCTCCATCCTCCCGGACGCCCCGACCCGCCGGCCAGGGCATCGTACCAAGGCCCCCTGCGAAGGGTATTAATACGAGTCCATCGGATACAATGGCCGACCGGGGATTGTCATGGAGCGCAAGTTCATACCGAGGATGGTCTGCGACACCTGCAAGGCGGTGCAGGTGCAGAACCTCGGGGGCCGGTGCCTTGTGCCAGGATGCCACGGTCGGCTCGAGGTCCACGAGGAGGACGCGGAGCTCTACCATCGTCAGGTCGAGGACGACTCGGTCGTGACGTGGATTTCGCTCATCTAGCGACGGCGCGGCCCCGGCCCCGCCGCAGGTGAGCCGGCGTGACCCTTGAGCTCACGCCCGCGGCCCGCCCCTGGCAGGCCCGGCCGCGCAGGCCCTCACAGCGCGATTGTGAACCCGGACTGGGTCTGCAGGAAGGGCAGGTAGACGAGCTGCGTGCCGAGGACCTTGACGGAGTAGTCGATGTCCTGCAGCACGCCCGGCTGCTCGGCCTCGAAGGTGAGGACAAGGAAGTCCGCGAGCTGCATCGCCACCTCCTCCGAGATTGCCAGGGCCATGCGCTTGTGGTTCCCGAAGCCCTGCGCGGGGGTGTACTGCGGGGGCTTGGTCGTGAGCGTCTGCGCCCAGTACTTGAACGACTTGGGGTCCCACTCGACCGCGGGCACGAATATCATCATCCGCCCGCCCTTCCAGTCCTTGCCGAAGAGCTTGTTGAGGAACCCGCCCTCGGACCGCGCGCGGTTGATGGTCACCTCGGATTCGAGCCGCCAGACGGGAAGGTAGACGGGCTCGCCCTGCGCAATCGCCGCAGGGTTGGGAGACGCTATCTCGTACTTGAGCGGTTTGGCGCCCGTGTCGTCGCGAGTGTGCGCCGTGCCGCAGCTCCCGCAGACGTAGACGCGGTCGGCCTTGTCGCCCTGTACGGGCGCGCCGCACCGGGTGCACTTCACCAGTATTATCTTGACCGGCATCGGCTCACCTCCTCGCGGCCATCATGCCCACGTCCTTGCCCATGTTCTTGAGGTCCTGCAGCCCCTTCTTGTAGCCGGCCGCGATGTCGCCCTCCGTCACCTCGGAGCCGTGGCGGAAGAACATGAAGCCCGCGGCGAAGGCGACGATGCCGACGATGACCCCCACGATGGCCGCCTCGCCCCATCCGGCGGCGAGGGCGGCCGCGCTCAGGCCCGTGATGGCGCCACCGCCCGCCGCTCCCCCCACGCCGATGAGGGCCTGGTAGAGCGGATCGCCCGGCGCGCGGCCCGAGAGGCTGCGGCCGGACACGCCGTCGAGCGTGGCGAAGTACGTGCGGTCCGCATAGGTGTACCGGCAAACCCAGATGGGGTAGTAGGTGATGGCCAGGTAGCGGGGCATCACGTGCATCTTCTGGAACGTGATGTTGGGGACGCCCGCGGAGGAGATGGCCTGGGCCCGGAGGGCCTCCACGCCCGTGCGGCGCGCGTCGTCGACCGAGGTCGTGGGCTCGAAGGTGGGGATGGAGCCCTCGTCGTGGCCTATGACCTCGCCCGAGAGCGCGGGGAGCCGCGTCACGCCGATGTCGCCCGGGTCGCATGCTATCTGCGACCACTCGAAGTCCCGGAACACCATCTCCTCCATCGGGACCTTCCTCTCGTGCCTGTTGCCGTTCTTGTCCGTGTAGTGCTCGACGCGGTAGCCGCAGACCCAGCCGGCCGCCCGCGCGCGCAGGCGCCAGAAGGGCACGTAGATGGGGAACACCTCGGTCACCTGGGCCTTCTGCGCCAGGTCGCGCGCCTTGAGGCCCTTGGTGAACCATCCGGAGAGCGTCGACGTCGCCCGGACGGTGTCGAGGGTGTTCTTGAACATGGTCGTGTAGACGCCCTGGTCGCCCTCGAGGTAGAGGAGGGACTTGCAGTAGGGGCAGTTCGCCGACTTCTCGCCCTCGGCCGTCGTGAGGGCGCCGCCGCACTGGGGGCAGTTCATGCTGAAGGTCAGCCCGTCCGTCATGGCATCACCTCTCCTTCGCGACCTTGTGGAAGAGGAACACGAGCACCGGGACCGTCACCAGGAGCGCGACCACGCCGAGCACCACGTCGACGGCGACGATGACGAAGCCCTCCGCGGCGCACACGACGAACCCGACCACGGCCGCGCCGATGTAGGCGCCGGCCTTGCGGGGGGGCCAGTTGGCCGAGAAGACCTGGCCCGTCGAGCCGTCGATGACCGCGTCGAAGGTGTTGCCGCCGTACCAGTACTTGATGGTGAACAGCGGGAAGAAGACCATCGCCTGCTCCTTGGCCTTGCCTGGCAGGCGCGACATGTAGGCCATCATGTCGATGTCGGGGGGCGATATCTCGGCCTTGCCGTAGTCGAACTTGCTGTCGAACACCTTGAGGTCGCCGGCGGGCACCTTGAGGCTGTGCAGCCCAGGCAGCGTCGTGGACTTCGCGGGCTCGACGAGCACCTGCTCGCCCTTGTCGGTGTCGCGCCTGAAGAGGAACACGGGGAAGAACTGCCGCTTCATCTCGACGATGCGGTGCGTCCCCTCGAGGTCCTTGGCCTTGTCGGAGGCCGCGGTCCACCTGCGGAACACGCCGCTCGCGCCCGCGTCGTCCATCTGGTACGGCAGCACGTACACGAACGCCGCGCCTGACTTGTCGATGTAGCTCTCCGTGTTGCAGAACGCGCACCTCAGCAGCTTCCTGCCGACGTCGAGCTCGTTGGGCGCGTCGCACTTGGGGCACTTTATGGTCGCCACTAGCTTCCCTCCCTTCCGACATCCACCTGATGGTCGTGACCGTCATCGCGCGCGGGAGGGGGCGCGGCCCCCTCCCCGCGCGCGTGCGCTCAGCCGAGCTTGCCGCCGCACTGTGGGCAGAACTTGCCCGCCTGCACGTCCTTGCCGCAGGACGGGCACTTCACCGTCCCCTGCTTGGCCCCGCAGTTGGGGCAGAACTGGGTGCCCGGGGCCACGGGCTGCCCGCAGCTCACGCAGGGCTTCGCGGTCGCCTGCGTCGCGCCGCAGTGCGGGCAGAACTTGGACCCGGCCGCTATCATCACGCCGCACGCGGTGCACGGCGTCTGGCCCGCCGCGGGCCCGGGCGCCGCGCCGGGCGCCGCGGGGGGACCCGCGCGCTGGCGGTTCATGGTGTCCATCATCATGTACCCCATGCCCATGCCCGCGCCGAGCCCCACGCCGGTGCCGGCGGCCCCCCCACCGGAGGGGTTCGAGGCCGCCTCGCGCATGGCCTGCCCGGTCTGGTACGTCATGTAGTCGGCGCCGAGCACCTGCATGCTCGAGCGCTGGTCCACCGCCTTCTGCACCTCCTCGGGCATGCTGATGTAGAGGCCCGAGAGCTTCTGCAGCTCGATGCCGTACAGCTCGAAGTGCTCCTTGGCGCGCTCGAGCACGAACTGCTCGATGGTCGTGAGCTGGGACGCGAGGTCGGTGACGCCCGTGCCCTTGTTCTTCAGGTCGCCGAGCACGTCGTAGGTGAGCAGCACGATCTGCTCCTGGATGCGGCCGCTGATCTCGTCCGCGGTGGAGTAGTTGAGCGTGCCTACGAACTCGTTGATGAAGTTCTCCGGGACGGAGACGCGGTAGCGGGCCTCGCCGAAGAGGCGGAGGTTGACGATGCCGAAGTCCTTGTCGCGGAACTGGTAGGGCTGCTTCGAGCCGAACTTCACGTCGAACGGCTTGCGCTGCAAATAGTACACCTCGGCCCACTGCTTGACGCCAGAGAGGTACTGGATGAGCTTGCCGATGATGGGCGCGTTCTGCGAGGTGAGCGCGTAGCGGTCGGGCTTGTCGATGTACATGAGGGCCTTGCCGTCGCGGTAGAACACCGCGAACTCGTCCTCGCGAACGACTATGTTGTCGTTCATCTTGATGTTCCGCGGCACCTTCCACATGATGACGCCGCGCTTGTACTGGTCGGGCCAGTCCATCGTTGTAGCGCCGATGAGGCTCATTCATCTCACCCCATGTTGTAGATGCCAGCGATGCGAGGGATGCGCTCCTCGAACGCCCGCGTGAAGTTCGTGAGGTTCGCCCTGATGGCGTCCACTGAGCCCTTGGTCCGTGCCGGGTCCGACGCGTCCACGGCGACCTTGAGCTCCGCCGCCTGCCGCAGCAGGTCCTGGATGCTGGCCACCATCGCGTAGTCGTACTCGTAGAGGCGGTTGAGCTCGTTCTCCTCGATGCGTATGGCCGCCGAGAAGCCGGAGTAGCCCTGCTCCGCGTGCCTGACGCGGCCCTCGAGGGCCGTCGTCTTGTTTATGAGCCCGCCGATGGAGTCGATGCCCTCCGTGACCATGTTGTCGACCATGGCCCGGCGCGACTCCTCGAGGGCCGCCCTCACGTCGTGCAGGCGGTCCGCCATTTGCGTGCGCAGCTGCGAGTCCGCCTGCCTGATGTCCTCGCGGCGCCTGTAGCCCGCGTACCCGGGGATGACCGACTGGATCTTCTTGAGAATCCCGCGGTCCTCCTCGACTGACCTCCTGATGTCGGTCATCTGCATGTCCTTCCTTTGAGGGCCCGGGCCCGCTGCGCCCGGTCGGCACCGCCGACCCCGGCCGCAAGCGCGCGCTGGGCCGCGTTGATAATGATATTCTGGATTTAAAAGTATGGGGACGATTTTGCCCCTGCGAGAAACGTGGGGGGCCTTGGCGCGCGTCCCCCACTCCCACCCCCACCCCCCCCCACCTCCCCCCGTCGCGCCCGCCGGCGCCGGTCGCGCGGGAGGGGGCCGCGGGCCGTGAGGGAAAGGCTTTTATCGCGGGCGCATTCTCCGCCCCCTGGAAGTGAATCCCATGGTGAGGCTCTTCGGGCTCTGGGACGTGCCCACGCCGGGCTACATCGACGACCAGTACTGGCTCTTCATCTACCTGCTCATCGTTTGGCTCATCATCGGGCTCTCGGTCGTGCTCGTCGTGCGCCCCGTCGTGCGGAGGCTGACGGCGAAGACCGAGACCGACATCGACGACCGCATCCTCAAGATAATCGACACGCCCATCGTGGTGTTCATCTTCTTCTACGGGTTCGTCCAGTCCCTCAACGTGCTCGAGTCGATGCCCGACTGGCTGCACCAGGACATCCTGGACGTGTACGCGTTCGTCGTGGCCGTGTTCATCATCTACATCGTCTACAAGGTGTTCAAGGCCGTGTTCATGCCCCTGGGGATGGAGTTCGCCAAGAAGTCCGACACGCAGCTCGACGACGTGCTCATCCCGCTGCTCGACAAGCTCGGGGGCGTGCTCATCATCGTCTTCGGCGCGTTCTACTTGCTGAGCACACTCGGCATCAACATCACGGTCTTCCTGGCAGGCGCGGGCATCATAGGCATCGTGCTGGCGTTCGCGCTGCAGTCGACGCTCGGTGACTTCTTCTCGGGCATCTTCCTGATGCTCGACCGGCCCATCAAGGTCGGGGACCTCATCGACGACGGCGGCGACTACCTGCGCGTCGAGCACATCGGCCTCCGCTCCACGCGGTTCTACAGCGTCTTCAAGCACGACCTCGTCATCTACCCCAACCACAAAGTCGCCGACATGAAGCTCGTGAACCTCAGCGAGCCCGACCCGCGGTTCAAGATAAGCATCACCGTCAACGTGGCCTACGGCTCGCCCCTCGACAGGGTCGAGCGCCTCATGCTCGAGTCCGTCGCGGCGCAGAAGGGCGTCTCCCAGGACCCGGTCCGCGCGCCCGTGGTGAGGTTCGAGGACTTCGGCGAGAGCGCGCTCAAGTTCACCATCTACCTCTGGATCGACGACGTCATGGACCAGTGGCGCATCGCGCACGACGCGCGCAAGATGATGGACGCGCGGTTCAAGGCGGAGGGCATCAAGATACCCTTCCCGCAGCGCGTGGTCCACGTCGAGACCGACGGAGAGGCCGCCAAGGCGTTGGCAAAGGTCGTCGAGCGCCCCGCGTCCAAGGTCTGATGGCGCTCAGTCCGCCCCGCGGTGGCGCCTGTGCCGCCGTCCGCCGCCAGCCAGGCCGGACTCCATCTCGCCTGGCCTGCGCTCGGTCGTCGTGCCCTTGGACGGCATCGTGGGCCCCCCCGGCCGCAGGGCCGGTCGGGGCCTGGCCGGCGGTTTCGCGCTCCGCCTGTGCTGCGCGCCCGCGCGCTCTATCTCGGTGTCGCCCGCGTCGGCGGCGCCCGAGGCCTGGTGCGAGAGCAGCTTCTCCCTGAGGAACTTCCTCTTGGCCGCCGCGTCCATCTGCTCGAAGGCGCGGAACTCGTCGGGGTTGCCGAACACCTGCTCGAAGTCCATGCCCTCCCAGATGACCTCGCCGTCGGCCCACCGGAGCCCGTCGTCGACCACGTCGAACGGGGCCCTCCCGGCCCCCGCCGGGCCGAACAGGTCCTCGAGCAGGTCCTCCCAGCGCCTCTGCATGTGCCGCTCCTCGCCCTCCCAGTCGACGGCGGGCCCGTCGTCCTCAGCGACGGGCTCGAACTCGGGCACCTCGTCGTCCGTGGCCCTCTGGGGGACCTCCTCGAAGAACGTCGGGCGGCCGCGGTCGTCCTCCTCCTGGATGTCGGCGGACGCTGAGCGCGCGCGCCTCCGCCTGCGGGCGTTGTCCGGCATCGGGCCTCCCGAGGAAGGGAGGGTGCTCGGGGGACAAAAGGATTTAGGCCTTATTGTCACGGGATGCGAGGGGCTCAGACCGTCACCGTGAAGGACTCGTCGAAGGGCACGTCGAAGGTCATCCCGAGGATGTCCAGGTGCGCGTCGCCCTTGACCCTGACGGTGTCCCTTCCCGGGTCGGCGAGCGCCCAATAGGCATCCGGGGCGTTGGCCGCGGCGACGGTGAGCAGGGCCTGCGTCGTGACCGTGCCGTGAGCGGGCACCCTTGCCTCGGGCGTGTCGCCGGGGCCCAGGAACGCGCCGTCGGCCCAGGCCTGGAAGTCCGTGGGCGGGATGACCAGGTCGATGGCGCCGTCGTTCGTGAACCGGATGGCAATGCGGAGCTGGACCTGCTGCGCGTTGTAGAGGGCGATGCCGCTTTTGGACCTGTCAAGGTCCACGCCGAGCTGCCTGTACTGCGTGTACACATAAATCCCGACGGCGCCCAGG
>Ga0316628_100003587_pt1 | contig 11992 bp, 10 predicted proteins | sample OWC_Aug_M2_C1_D5_FD_207648 | JGI IMG/M metagenome (GOLD analysis project Ga0316628, IMG submission 207648) | Wetland soil microbial communities from Old Woman Creek delta, Ohio, United States - OWC_Aug_M2_C1_D5_C | ecosystem: Environmental > Terrestrial > Soil > Wetlands | place: USA: Ohio...
CACGCCGTAAACGGTCATCCCCGAGACGGCGAACAGGTAGAGGATGCCGACGTTGAGATCCGCGATCTGCAGCGCGATCCTGCGCCCCATCACCGTGACGTCGGGTCCGAACGGGATGACGGCGATCGTCAGGATCGCCGGCGCCAGCGAGAACATCGGCGCCATCTGGTAGAAGAGCCGGTGGGCGTTGTCGGGGATGAAGTCCTCCTTGAAGAGGAACTTCAGCGCATCGGCCAGCGGGTGGAACAGGCCCCACGCGCGGATGCCGAAGATGTCGGCCCGGTTGGGCCCGCGGCGGTCCTGGATGTACGCCGCCCCCTTCCGCTCCACCCAGGTCATCACGACGACCAGGCCGAAGCAGAACGCGAAGAAGACCGCGATCCGCGCCACGGCGACGGTCAGGTCGAAGAGTTGACCGGTCATTTGCCGATCTCCTGCCCGAACATGCCGATCGAATCGTAGCTCATCCCCGCGAAGGGAGCCTCGGTCTCCGCGATCGCCGTGAAGACGGACGCCTCCCCGGCGAAATTCCACCCGGCTCCCAGCCGGTTCCCCATCGAAGCGAGGATCTCGATCGGGGTCTTCGCCTTCCCCCGCGCCGGGAACCCGGACCGGAACCGCTGGACGCGGCCCGCGTGGTTGGTGAAGGTCCCGCCCCGCTCGGCGACGGACGCCGACGGCAGGACGGCGGTCGCCGCCTTCGAGACCGGCCCCTCGTTCGTCCCGACCTGGACGACGAACGGGACCTTGGCGAGCAGCGCCGCCGTCTCCTCCTCCGAAAGGGCCCCGATCACGTTGCCGACGACGAGGAGGGCGTCGATCCCGCCCGCTTTGATCCTCGATACCAGCGCGTCGAACGCCGCGCCGCCGGGGACCCCGAGGAGCTGCGCCCCGCGGCTGTTCGGGTTCTTGTCCGCCTGGATCAGGAAGTCGTCGGAGAAGCCGTCCCCCTCCACCCGGTGGGTGAAGGCGAGGTTCTTCGTGCCGAGCAGCTCCACCGCGAAGCGTCGAAGGAGGTACAGCTCCTCGTTGGACGACTGCGGGGAGGCGATCACCGCGACCCGGTCCGGCCCGCCCTTCTCCGCCGCCGCCTGCATCCGGAACGCCGCATCGGGCAGGAGCGATCCCCACGCGGCGACCTTGCGGCCGCCCTCTCCCCGCATGAAGGGCGTGAGAAGGCGCGCCTCGTTCATCGCCTTGTAGGTCAGCCGCCCGAAGTCGCACATCCACGCCTGGTTGACCGCGTCGTTCCAGCGGGGCTTCAGGCGATACAGGATGTCTCCCTTGCAATAGGCGTCGACGTTGCACCCTTTCGAGCAGCCGGTGCAGATCGAGTCGAACGCCTTGAGGAACCAGACGCGGCACTTGAACCGGAAATCCTTGGTCGTAAGCGCGCCCACCGGGCAGATGTCGGCGAGGTTGCCGGTGTAGTTGTTGGCGAGCGGCTTGCCCGGGAAGATCGAGATCTCGGAGTGGTCCCCCCGGTTGAAGAAGTGGAGCTCCTGCGTGCCGGTCACCTCGGTCAGGAACCGGACGCACCGGGAGCAGAGGATGCACCGCTCGGCGTCGAGCACGATCTGTCCGCCGATGTCCTGCACCTTCTTCTTGTGGACCTTGTCCTCGAGGGCGTACCGGCTCTTGTGGAGCCCGAACTTCATGTAGTAATTCTGCAGCCCGCACTCCCCGGCCTGGTCGCAGATGGGGCAGTCGATCGGGTGGTGGATGAGGATGAACTCGAGGACGCCGGTGACCGCCTTGCGCACCTTCTCCGTGTCGGTGCGCACGACCATCCCGTCGGTGACCACCGTGGAGCAGGCGGTCTGCAGCTTCGGGAACTTTTCCACCTCGACGAGGCACATCCGGCAGTTCCCGGCGATCGAAAGCTTCGGGTGGTAGCAGTAGTGGGGGATCTCGACGCCGATCTCTTTCGCGGCGTTGAGGATCGTCGTCCCCTGCGGGACGTCGACGGTCATTCCATTGATGGTCAGGGTCGGCATCGCTCGATTCAGAACCGGTTCCCGTACGGGCACTTCTGCTCGCCGATATGGCGGTCGAACTCCTCGCGGAACTTCCAGATGAACGACTGCGCGGGCATCACGGCGGCGTCGGCCAGCGGGCAGATCGTCCGCCCCATCATGTTGTCGCACAGGTCGAGGATCAGCTCGACGTCCCCCGCCCGGCCTTTCCCCGCCTCGATCCGCCCCACGATCTTCTTCAGCCACCCCGTCCCTTCGCGGCACGGCGTGCACTGCCCGCACGACTCGTGTGCGTAGAAGTTCATGAGGACCGAGAGGGCCCGCACCATGCAGGTCCCTTCGGGGATGACGATCACCCCGCCGGATCCGGCCATCGTTCCTATCTTCGCCATCGACTCGATGTCGTACGCCACGTCGATCTCGTCGGGCCGCAGCACGGGGGTGGACGACCCGCCGGGGATGACGGCCTTGAGCGCCTTGCCGTCCCGCATCCCGCCCGCGTGGGTGTAGATGATCTCCTTGAGGTTCGTCCCCGCCGGGAGCTCGTAGACGCCCGGACGGTTGACGGCGCCGCTCACGCCGATCAGGCGCGTCCCGCCGTTCTTCTCGACCCCGATGGATGCGAACTTCTCCCCGCCGTGGGTGACGATCCAGGGGACGTCGGCGAGGGTCTCCACGTTGTTCACGATCGTCGGCAGCCCGAAGGCGCCCACGGCCGCCGGGAAGGGGGGCTTGAGGCGCGGCCACCCGCGCTTCCCCTCGAGGGAGTTGATGAGGGAGGTCTCCTCCCCGCAGATGTAGGCCCCGGCGCCGCGGTGGACCGTCAGGTCGAGGTCGAAGCCGGAGCCGAGGATGTCCTTCCCGAGGAACCCCGCGGCGTACGCCTCGGCGACCGCCTCGTCGAGGACCTTCGCCTCGCGGACGAACTCGCCCCGGATGTAGATGTAGGAGAGGTGCACGCGCAGGGCGAACGCGGCGATCGCGATCCCCTCGATCAGCAGGTGCGGACCCCGGCCCATGATGACCCGGTCCTTGAAGGTGCCGGGCTCCCCCTCGTCCGCGTTGACGACCAGCACGCGCGGACGGGAGAGGTCCTTCGGCAGGAACCCCCACTTGACGCCGGCCGGGAAGCCCGCGCCGCCACGGCCCCGCAGGTTCGCCTTCTTCACCTCGTCGATGATCGCCTCGGGGGTCATCGACAGCGCTTTCCGCAGCGCGTCGTACCCGCCGAACCTTCGGTAGGTGTCGATGCGACGGTACCCGTCGTCGGCGAAGTGCGTTGTGAGGATCGTTTCCATCGCTCCCGTCGTCCGCCCCTTACGGCAATTTATCGAGGATGGCGTCGATCGACGCCTCGGTCAGGTTCTCGTAATAGTCGTCGTTGACCTGCATCACCGGCGCCGTCCCGCAGGAGCCGAGGCATTCCGCCAGCGAGAGGGTGAACTTCCCGTCCGGCGTCGTCCCGCCCGGCTTCACCCCGAGCTTCCCCGCCACATGCTCGATCAGGTGCTCCGCGCCCAGCAGGGAGCAGGAGATGTTCCGGCAGATCTGCACGTGGTATTTCCCCACGGGCTTCCGGTTGTACATGGTGTAGAAGGTTGCGACCCCCTCGATCTGCGCCGGGGAAACACCCAGGAGCCCCGCGACGTAGACGATCGCCTCGTCGGAGACATGGCCGAACTCCCGCTGTGCAAGGTAGAGCGCCGGCAGGATCACCGCCCCCTTGTCGGGATAGCGGGTGAGCAGGAGCTCGAACTCGCCCCGCGCGGTATCGGAAAATGCGACGCTCACCGGTCCAGCTCCCCAGCGACGATGTTTACGCTGCCCAGCACGGCGATAAGATCCGCGATCATCTGCCCCTTCACGAGGTGCGGGATCCCCTGGAAGAGCGGGAAGCACGGCGGCCGGACCTTGATCTTGTACGGTCCCCCGCCCCCCTTGCTCACGATGTAGAACCCGAGCTCCCCGTTGGCCGCCTCGGTCGCCGAGTAGACCTCGCCGGCCGGGACCTTGACCCCTTCCATGATGAACTTGAAATGGTTCATCAACGCCTCGATGTTCTCGTAGACCTGCGCCTTTTCCGGCAGGATGAACCTGGGGTCGTCGATGTTGATGGGTCCGCCGGGAAGCTGCGCGACCGCCTGCTCGATGATCCGGAGCGACTGCCGCATTTCCTCCATGCGCACCATGTACCGGTCGCACGTGTCGCCCGCCTCGCCCACGGGCACGTCGAAGTCGAACCGGTCGTACACGAGGTACGGCTCGTCTTTCCGCAGGTCGAGGGGGACCCCCGCCGCCCGCAGGCACGGGCCGGTGAATCCGAGGGCGATCGCATCCTTCGCCGTGATCGGTCCGGCGCCCATCGTCCGCTCGATGAAGATCCGGTTCTTCGTGAGGAGCGCGTCGACGTCGGCGATGCACTCGGGGATCACGCCGCGGCACACCGCCAGCAGGCGCTCGGTCCACCCCTCGGGCAGGTCCGCCATGGCGCCGCCGATCCGGGTGTACGCCGTGGTCAGCCGCTGGCCGCACAGCGCCTCGATCAGGTAGTAGACCTCCTCGCGGGGCTTCCAGAAGTACCAGAAGTTCGTCAGCGCCCCGAGGTCGACCATGTTCGTCCCGATGCAGACCATGTGGTCGATGATCCGGGAGAGCTCCGAGATGATGACGCGGACGTACTTGCACCGTTCCGTGATCTCGATGCCGCACAGCTTCTCCACCGCCATCGCATACCCGACGTTGTTCATGAGCGGCGAGACGTAGTTCAGCCGGTCGGTGTACGGCACCACCTGGGTCCAGGTGGCGGCCTCGGACTCCTTCTCGAAGCCGCGGTGGAGGTATCCGAACTCCGGGATCAGGTCGAGGATCGTCTCCCCGTCGAGCTTCGCCTGGAACCGCAGCGTCGCGTGCGTCGCGGGGTGGGACGGCCCGATGTTGATGAGCATCGGCTCGGCCTGCAGGTCGGGCGTTCCGACCTTTTCCGTGATGTCGACCGGTTCCGTCATCGCTCCCTACTCTTCCGGCCCGATCGTGGGCTGGCGCTTCGCCTTCGGGTAATCCTTGCGCAACGGGTGCCCCTCGAACGCGTCGAACAGCAGGATTCTCTTGAGGTTCGGGTGGCCGCGGAAGACGATGCCGTACATGTCCCACGCCTCCCGCTCGTACCAGTTGATCCCGGGCCACACCGAAACGGCCGTGTCGATCACCGGGTCGTCCTCGTGGAGCCGCACCTTGATCCGCACGCGGCGCTTCTTCTCCAGCGAATAGAGGTGGTAGACCACCTCGAACCGGGGTTCCTCCCCGAGGTAGTCGACGCCGGTCAGGTCCATCGCGAAGTCGAAGAGCAGCTCCGGGTCGTCCCGCAGGAACGTGAGGATCTCGACGATCCGCTCCCGCCGGACCAGGGCCGTATCGTCTCCGAAATCCGAGTGGGTCGACACCACGTCGGCCGGGAACCGCTCCCGCAATTTATCGAGGACCACGCTCACTCAGTGGCTCAATTCATGAATACGGTCGCATTCGAGCGCCGCTGCATCCGCTCCAGCTGCGTTGCGCTCCTTGCGCCGTACTTGAAAGTACGCCTCAGTCCCGCGCCTTGCTGGCGCGGCGCATCGACGCTCTCGGTGCGTGACCGTATTCATGAACTGAGTCACTTTATCGGCCACCTTTCCGCGGCGCGGGGCGCGCCGGTCTCGATGATCTTCTGGATCCGCACGACGGCGTCGATGATCCCTTCGGGGTTCGGCGGGCACCCGGGAATGTAGACGTCGACCGGGATGATCTTGTCGATCCCCTGCAGGACCGTGTAGTTGTTGTAGAAGCCGCCGGAGCAGGCGCACGCGCCCATCGAGATCACCCATTTCGGCTCCAACATCTGGTCGTAGATCCGCTTCAGCACCGGGGCCATCTTGTAGTTGATCGTCCCCGCCACCAGAAGGACATCCGCCTGGCGCGGCGAGAACCGGACGACCTCGGCGCCGAAGCGGGACATGTCGTAGTGCGTCCCGAACGCCCCCATCACCTCGATGCCGCAGCACGCCGTGGCGAAGGTGAACGGGTAGAGGGAATATTTCCTCCCCCAGGCGATCAGCGACTCGAGTGTCGTGAGCGCGTAGCCGGGGGCGCCGTCCTTGGCGTGCGTCACTGCCATTCCAGGGCTCCCTTTTTCCACGCGTAGACCAGCCCGACCAGCAGGATCCCGACGAAGACGGCCATCTCGATGAAGCCGAACAACCCCAGCGAACGGAAGAGGATCGCCCACGGGTAGAGGAAGGTCGTCTCGAGGTCGAAGAGGATGAACAGGATCGCGAGCAGGTAGAACTTCACGGAGACGCGGACGGCGGCCGGGGTGAGCGGGTCGACGCCGCACTCGTACACGCTGTACTTGATCCGGTCGTACTTCTTCGGTCCGAGCGCCTGCGAAAGGAAAACGAACCCGACCGACATCGCCAGCGCGATTCCCAGCAGGACGAGCACCGGGAAATAGGGGTTCGCGAAGTCCACCGTTGAGAGAAACGCGGTCATCGGGACCTCCTCACGCCTCCCTTCGCATCAATAGGCCAGCATCCGGACGGAGGCGTGGGCGAACCGCGCCACCGGCTCCCAGTATACGCCGAGGATCAACGTCGGCGCCGCGAGCAGGACGAGCATCGCTCCTGAGGCCGCGGGAACGGGGATCGCCGACGCATCCGTCGGCTCCTGGAGGAACATCGCCCGGACGATCCGCGCGTAGTAATAGAGCGACACCACGCTGTTCAGGGCCGCAACGATGGCGAGCCAGTATACCCCGCGATGGATGACCTCGGCGAACAGGTAGACCTTCCCGATGAAGCCGGAGAACGGCGGGATCCCGGTCAGGGAGAAGAGGAAGATGGAGAGCGCCACCGCCGCGAAAGGGGCGCGGCTGCCCAATCCCGTGAAGTCGGAGATGTCCTCCCCCCCGGTGGCGTTGCTCACCAGGACCACGACGTAGAAGGCGCCGAGATTCATGAAGAGGTAGACCACGAGGTAGAACAAAATCGCTTCGATCCCCGCGGAAGACAGGAGCACGAATCCCATGAGCATGTATCCGGCGTGGGCGATGGAAGAGTAGGCCAGGAGACGCTTCACGTTGCTCTGCTTGATCGCGACCAGGTTCCCCACGGTCATCGTCACCGCCGACAGCCCGGCGAAGAGAAGCGGCCAGTCCATCGTGGAGGTGATCCGCCACATCCCCGCGGCGGTGTCCGGGCCGGCGAAGACGGTGTAGTAGAAGCGGACGAGCACCGCGAACCCCGCCGCCTTCGGGGCGACCGAGAAGAAGGCGGTCGCCGGCGTGGGCGCCCCTTCGTACACGTCGGGGCTCCACATGTGGAACGGGACGGCCGCGATCTTGTAGCCGAATCCCACGGCGACCATCACGGCGGCCAGGACCACGGGAAGCGCCGCCTTCCCGGATGCGAGCACCCGCCCGATCTCCGCGATCTGGGTGGAGCCGGTCATGCCGAAAAGGAGGGAGAAGCCGTAGATCATCACTCCCGACGCCGTGGCTCCGAACACGACGTACTTCATCGCCGCCTCGGTGGAGTGTTCCTTCCCCTTGAGGTACCCCGCCAGCAGGTACGACGGGATGGAGACGAGCTCCAGCGACAGGTAGAGCATCACGATGTCGGTAGCGCTGGAGAGGAGGAACATCCCGAGGAGGGTGGACAGGAGGAAGATGAAGTATTCCGCCTTGCTGCGGCCGGCCAGCTCCTCGCTGTCCATCGACATGAGGATGACCACGAGGGTCGCGAAGGCGATCAGGACCTTGAAGAAGACGGCGAAGCCGTCGTAGGCCGCCATCCCCTCGAAGATCGCTTTCCCGCCCCCCGGGGAGGAAACCCCCGACAGGAGGATCGCGGCACCGACGCCGACGAGTGCGAGGAACCCGGGGGCGGAGGATGTTTTTTGCTTCGATGCGACGTGCAGGACGACGAGCAGAAGGATCGTCGCCGTGACGGCGAGCTCCGGCAGGAAGTACGGCAGGCTGCCGAGGTTGCCGAGGAGCATGTCAGATCACCGCCTTCACGAGGTCGACCAGGCGCACCGCGGAGGCGTTCAACAGGTTCATGATCGGCATCGGCCAGATGCCGACGGCCATCACGAGGATCCCCAGGGGGGCGAGGCAGAAGATCTCCCGGGCGTTGATCTCCTCGAGGGTGGCGTACTTCGGATTCAGCGGCCCGAGGAAGACCCGCTGCAGCGCCCACAGGTGGAATGCGGCGACGAAGACGATGCCCACGGCCGCCACGATCACGAGCGGCCGGAACGCCTCGAAGGAGCCGAGGAAGACCATCTGCTCGGCGATGAACCCGGACATCCCCGGCAGCCCGAGGGAGGCGAAGAAGGCGAACGAGACGAACGCGGTGTAGATGGGCACCACGGCGCCCAGCCCCCCGAAGCCGTCGATCTGGCGGTGGTGGGCCCGGTCGTAGACCACGCCGACCAGGAAGAAGAGCATGGCCGTGATCAGGCCGTGGGAGAACATCTGCATCGACGCCCCGGCCATGCCGACGGGGGTCAGCGCGGCCATTCCGAGCATGACGAACCCCATGTGGCTGACCGAGGAGTAGGCGACCATTTTCTTGAGGTCCGACTGGGCCAGCGCGCACAAGGCCCCGTAGACGATGTTGATCACCCCGAGCACCGCCATCGGGACGGCGAACCAGACCGTAATGTCGGGGAAGATCGGGAAGGAGATCCGCATCATGCCGTACGTCCCCATCTTGAGAAGGACGCCCGCAAGGATCACGGAGATCGCCGTGGGCGCCTCGACGTGGGCGTCGGGGAGCCAGGTGTGGAACGGGAAGAGCGGCACCTTGATGGCGAATCCGATGAAAAGCCCGATGAAGAGCAGGAGCCGGACGTCGAACCCCTTCAGCCACGCGTTGTGGGTTCCCTGCGCCATGTAGTGGAGCAGGTTGAATGTGTGGCCGCCCGTCTCGGGATTCGCCGTGTTGAAGTAGAGGGCCAGAAGCGCCAGCAGCATGAGGACCGAGCCGGCCAGGGTGTACAGGAAGAACTTGATCGCCGCGTACTCCTTCCGGGGCCCCCCCCAGATGCCGATCAGGAAGTACATCGGCAGCAGCATCACTTCCCAGAAGACGTAGAAGAGGAAGAAGTCGAGAGAGGCGAAGACGCCCATCATCCCGGTTTCCAGCAGGAGGATGAGCGCCATGTACCCCTTGACCTTGTTCGTGATCCCGAAGGAACCGATGACGGCGAGGAACGAGATCAGGGCCGTCAGGATCAGCAGCGGCATGGAGATGCCGTCCGCCCCCATGAAATACTCCACGTTGATCGACGGGATCCAGGAGTAATGCTCCACGAACTGGAACTGGCTGGCCACGTTGACGCCCGCCATGGTCCGGTCGTAGGCGAACCAGAGCTTGACCGCCAGGACCAGCGGCAGGAAGGAGGCCGCGGCGGCGATCCACCGGATGACGTCGTCCTTCCCCTTGGGGACGCACAGGAGCACCGCCGCCCCGAGGACCGGAAGGAACGTCATGAGCGACAGGATGTGACTATCGACGAAGCCCACGAAAGACCACCTCCATTCTCAAAAAGCCTTGATCAGGAAAATGACGAGCGCACCGCCGGCCAGCACGAACACGTAGTGGTACAGCTTCCCGGTCTGCACCCGGCGAAGGATCGAACCGCTTCCGATCGTAGCGCTTGCAAGGCCGTTGACGGCGCCGTCGACGACGTAGTTGTCGAACTTTCCGACGAGGAACGAGAGGAAGACCCCGAGCTGCGCCGCAAGGTTCACCAGGCCGTCGACCACGTGCAGGTCGAACCAGGCGAGGAACTTCGCCAACGCGATCGAACCCCCGATCACCGTCTTGTCGTACAGCTCGTCGAAGTACCACTTGTTCAGCAGGAAGTTGTAGAGCGGCTTCACGCTGTTCGCCACGCGGGCCGGGTCGATCCAGCCGAAGAAGTAGACGACGAAACCGAGAAAGATGCCGAGGGTCCCGACCGCCACCGAGGAGTACATGGCGTACGCGTGGGCCATGTGCGCGAGGTGGAGGTCGTGCTCCGCGGCGCCCCCATGCGCGGCGGCCCCTGCCGGTTCCCCGTGCGCCGCGGGAGGCGCGGCGGCGTGCCCTGCACCTTGTGCGGGCGCGGCTTCGAGGGGCGGCGCAACCGCGGTTGCGTGTTCGGCCGGCACTGCCGCGTGTTCGGCCGGCGCCGCGTCGGCGGGCTTGTGCGCGACGACGTTCGCGACCGTCGCGGGCTTCACGATCAGCGTCTGGAACCATCCCTTGTCGACGAACGGACTCTTGAACCAGAAGGAGAACGAAAAGACCGCCAGCACCACGAGCGGCACCCACATGTTCGGGGGCGACTCGTGGGCATGGTCGAACTTGTGGTGATCCTTCGGCTTGCCCAGGAAGGCCATGATCACCAGGCGGAACATGTAGAAGGCGGTCATCCCTGCGGTGAACAGCGCCCCGAAAAACAGGATGTAGTGCTGCGGGTTCCTCATCCCGAACTCGAGCGCCGCCGCGAGGATCATGTCCTTGCTGAAGAAGCCGGAGAAGCCCGGCACCCCGGCGATCGCCAGCGTGGCGATCAGGAAGGTGACGAAGGTGATGGGCATCTTCTTCCGCAGGCCGCCCATCTCGCGCAGGTCCTGGCTGTGGACGGCGTGGATGACCGATCCCGAGCCGAGGAAGAGGCACGCCTTGAACGCCGCGTGGGTGGCCAGGTGGGCCAGTCCCGCCGTGTAGCCGCCCACGCCGAGCCCCATGATCATGAAGCCGAGCTGGGAGACGGTCGAGTACGCCAGCACCTTCTTGATGTCGTTCTGCGTCAGCGCGATCGTCGCCGCGATGAACAGGGTGATGAACCCGATGTAGGCGATGAACAGGAAGGCGTCGGGGGTGAACATCGGGTAAACCCGGCCGACGAGGTAGACGCCCGCAGCTACCATGGTCGCCGCGTGGATCAGGGCGGAGACCGGCGTGGGGCCTTCCATCGCGTCGGGGAGCCAGACGTGCAGCGGGAACTGGGCCGACTTGCCGATGGCGCCGCAGAAGACCCCGATCCCGGCGATCGTGAGGAGCGTCCCGGAGAGCTTCCCCTGCCCGATCGCCTGGAAGACCTCGTCGAAGCCGAAGACCCCGCAGGTGACGAAAATGATCATGTTCCCGATGAGGAACCCGACGTCCCCGATGTGGGTCGTGATGAACGCCTTCTTGCCGGCGTCGGCCGCCGACTTCTTCTCGAACCAGAAGCCGATCAGAAGGTAGGAAGAGAGCCCCACGAGCTCCCAGAAGATGTAGATGAAGAAGAAGCTCTCCGAGAGGACGAGGCCCAGCATCGAGAACGAGAAGATCGACAGGTAGGCGAAGAACCGGTTGTACCGCGGGTCGCCGTGCATGTAGCCGATGGAGAACAGGTGCACCAGCGTCGAGACGCCGGTGACCACGAGGAGCATCACGGCGGTGATGTTGTCGACGAGGATCCCCACGTTGATGTGGAACCGGTCGGCCACGGACAGCCAGGGCGTCACGACGTGGTACTTGAAGTTCGGATCGTACGCCTGGAAGACCTCGAGGAAGATCCCGACGGACATCACGAGGCCGGCGAGGATCGTCGCGAGGGAGAGCCAGTCGCCCTTTCGCGGCAGGCGCTTGCCGACGGCGATGTTGATGAAGAACGACGCCAGCGGCAGGAGCGGGATGATGTAGGCGTATCGTATCAACGGTCTACCCCTTCAACTCGTCCGCCGCGTCCACTTCCACCGACCCCGTGGTCGCGAACATCCGCAGGAAGATCGCAAGCGCCACGGCCGCCTCGGCCGCGGCGAGAACGATGACGAAGATGGCGAAGATCTGCCCCCCCATGACGCGGGAGAGGAAATGGGAGAACGCCACGAAGTTGATGTTGGCGGCGTTGAGGATCAGCTCGACGCCCATCAGGACCGCCACGGCGTTGCGGCGGGTCATCACGACGTAGAGTCCGCAGCAGAAGAGCGCGGCGGAGATCAC
>Ga0316628_100003588_pt1 | contig 11991 bp, 11 predicted proteins | sample OWC_Aug_M2_C1_D5_FD_207648 | JGI IMG/M metagenome (GOLD analysis project Ga0316628, IMG submission 207648) | Wetland soil microbial communities from Old Woman Creek delta, Ohio, United States - OWC_Aug_M2_C1_D5_C | ecosystem: Environmental > Terrestrial > Soil > Wetlands | place: USA: Ohio...
CGGGCGGCCCGCCAGGTAGGCGGTGACGCGGTCGAGCGTTGCGGGGAGCCGCGCCTCCTCGTCGTAGGCGGGGATCACCACCGAGAGGGGGATTTTGTTAGCCACCGCAGGCCTTCCGTTTGGTAGAGGCCGGCGGCCAAGCGCACGGGATGAAACGCCGGGGAGGCAGGGAGGCTGGCATGGCGCGCACTCTTTGGGAGTACAAGATTCTCAACATCCGTTCCGAGAACTACCGACTCGACCCCACCTACGAACCCCAGCTCAACCGCCTCGGCGAGGACGGCTGGGAGCTCGTCGGCATCACCGCCATCAACTTCAAGACCGGCGCCACCGACCACATAGGCATGGTCTTCAAGCGCCCTCGGGAGACGGGCGGTAGCTGAGGGTGCCGCCCGCCAGCCGCTCCGCCAGGCACTCCCCCCGGCGCCGCAGCACCAGCGGCAGGCCCAGCACCAGCAGCGACGCCAACCAGGCCAGCCAGAGGGCGAACGCCCGCCCGATCGGGATCGGTCGCGAGAAGCACAGTCCCGCGAGCAGCATCCCCGGGCTCCCGTGCCAACCCCAGAAGCATCCGAGCGCCACCACGCTCGCGACCTCGAGGCCGAGCAGCGCCGCGAGCACGAGCTGCAGCGGTGCGAGGCCGCCCGCCACTCCGGCAGCAAGGGCCCACCCGCCGGCGACCGCAAGCACCACCACGCCGGCGTCGGCGAGCGCGGCCAGCCACAGGCGCCAGCTGCCGGCGCCACCGGTCTCCCGCCTCGGGGGCCGCGACGGCGGCTCGCGGCCGCCCCCCTCGGGATCCTCCGGTCGCGGCTCCCAGATGAGCGGTATGTCGAGCTGTCCGGGCGGGGGAGGGCGGCCTGGCATCAGTCCAGTGGCCGGAGCTCGGAGTTGTTGACGAAGGTCTGGTACAACGGGTCGGCCGGCCGCGACAGGTAGCTTCTGGCGAACTCCTCGAGGCGCTTCACCTCGGGATCGTCACTGGCCCGGGCCAGCTCCACGAGCAGGCCGTGAGCCTGCGCGACCTGGTATTTGCGCAGCTGCGCGACCGCCAGGTTGAACGTCGCGCGCTCCCAGATCATCCGCACCTCGGGGTCGCCCGGGCGCTCCGCGAGGACCTGTGAGGCGGCCGCGCGTGCGCCCTCCCAGTCGCGGCGCTTGATCTCGTCGGCGAGGCGGGGAAACACCGGGGAATAGGCGATGATCTGCGCTTGCAGCTTCAGGAGCTCGCCGTCGTCCGGAGCCTTGGCCAGGCCCGCGCTGACCAGCTGCATCGCCCTCACCCGCCGCCCGGCGGCGAGCGCCTCGGCCGCCTCCTTGCCCGCCGTCACCGGGGGCGGGGTTGGCTTCGCCTTGAGCTTCCTCTGGTACTCGAGGATGCGTTGGTTGACCTGGTTCGCCTCCTCGCCCTCGACCTGACCCTGGAGGCTCTGCAGGACCTGGATCGCTCCCTGCAGGTTCCCCGTCCCGGCGAGCGCCTCGGACTGCGCGAGCGCCTGTGCCACCGCCCGGCTGTCGCCCCTGAAGACCTTGTGGCGGAGGAGAAACCCGGCCACCAGCACGAGCACCAGGACGCCGACGCCCACCCCCAGCAGCGGCAGCGGGATGGCCGGCAGCGTCAGCCGGACGCGCGACGGCCGCGCCGCGCGTTCCCCGGCGCGCTGCGGCAGGGTGGCGGCTGGACCGCCGGGCGGCGGCCCGGGCGCGCCCGCACCCACCGCGTGCGGCACGAAGTCGTCGCGGAAGAGGTCGTCCTCGGCCGCCAGCGGCGGCGGGGCGGGCGGCGGGGGCGGGGCCGCCGGTGTCTCCAGCCGCTGCAGGAGGTCGTGCGCCTCGAGGTGCTGCGGCAGGAGGGCGAGTACCTCCTTGCAGAGCGCCCGTGCCTCGTCGAGGCGCTTGTCGCGATACGCGTCGCTGGCCTGGTGGAAGCGCTGCTCGGCGAGACGCTCGACCTCCTCGCGCCGGCTCCGCGCGAGGGCGATGCGGCGCTCGGCTTCCGCGTGCTGTGAGTCGATCAGGAAGATCCTCGACCAGGTGTCGATCGCCGACTGAAAATCAACCCGGTCGAACTCCTGCTGGCCCTGGTCGAGAAGGCTCCGGATCCTCGCCTCCGACGCCTTCGACTCGCGGGCCCCGCCGCCGCTGTCGGCGCCTTCCCCGAAGCCGGGGTGGAACTCCATCGTGAAGGCCGCGCCGGGCTGGTCGAATCGCATGCCCGCCGCGCCCGGGGGCGCGGGCGGCGGTGGAGCGGCGCGGGCGGCGGGCGCCGGGGCGGGGCGCGGGGGCGGCGGCGCGGCAGGGGGCGCCTGGGGGACGCGGGGCGCGGGCGGCGGCGCCGTGGCGGTCGCGGCCTGTGCCGCGGCCTGGCGCGGCGCCGCGGCGGGGGCCTCCGCCGCGGGCTCGAAGACCTCGAACTCGAACTCCGGCTCCGCCTCGGTCGCGAGCGGTTTCGCGGCGAGCGACAGGCGGCGCTCGAGCACCGCGACGTCGGGGTTGGTGGGGTCGAGATCCTTGGCGAGCTTGAGGAAGCCCTTGGCCTCCTCGGCAAGGCCGGCATCCAGAGCCTCGCGAATGCGCGCGATGTGGGTGTGGATCTCGCCGGTGGCGCGCACGCGGGCCTGGGCGTCGAGCGCCAGCTGGCGTGCCTCGGCATGGCCGGGGAGGTCCCGCAGGATGGCCTGGGCGAGGGTCATCGCCGCCTGGAAGTCGCGCTGGGCGAACGCCGCGCGGGCCTTCTCCAAGTTGCCCTGCACGTCCATCGCGCCCTGCGCCGTCACCTCGCCGATGAGTTGCGCGAGGTCCACCGGCGCGCCGGCCGCGATCGCCTGCTCGAGGCGTTGCGCCGGTGCGAAGCGCGGGTCGACCTCGCTGATCGAGCGCAGGATGGTGCGCGATTCCTCGCTGTGCCCCTCACGGTGGAGCCGGACCGCCTCGGCGAACGCGGTGAGGACGCGCTGCTGCACCGTCTCGTCCAGCGAGGGGTCACCCGGGTAGGCCACCGGAACATGCTAGCGCCCTGCAGGAGCAGGGTCAACGCGAGCGCAGGCCGAGTGCGCGCAGCTTCCGGTAAAGGTGGGAGCGCTCCACCCCGAGCACACGCGCCGCCTGCGACATGTTGCCAGCGCACGCCGCGACGACGCGCCCGATGTACTCGCGCTCGAACCGGGCGCGCGCGCTGCGCAGGGTGGCGAAGTTGTCGTCTTCGGCGGGCCGCGCCGCGGGCCGCGGGAGGTCGAGGGCGGCCGGCGTGATCTCGTCGCCGCTCATCATGATCATGAGCCGCTCTACGAGATTGCGGACCTCGCGCACGTTCCCCGGCCAGTCGTGGCCCTGCAGGACCTCCATCGCCTCCCGGCTCACGCGCTTCGGGCGCGCGCCGGTGCGCCTCGCAAACTGCCGCATGAACTCCTCGACCAGCAGGGGGATGTCCTCGCGGCGCTCGTCGAGACCCGGGACCCTGATCGGGATCACGTTGACGCGGAAGAGGAGATCCTGGCGGAACCGCCCCGCCGCGATCTCCTCGTCGAGGTCCTTGTTGGTCGCGGCGATCACCCGCACGTCGACGCGCACCTCCTGCGAGCCCCCGAGGCGCGTGAACCTCGACTCCTGCAGCACGCGCAGGACCTTCGCCTGGGTCAGCAGGCTCATGTCGCCGATCTCGTCGAGGAGCATGGTGCCGGTGTCGGCGAGCTCGAACCTGCCCCGCTTGTTCTCCACCGCCCCGGTGAAGGCGCCCTTGAGGTGCCCGAACAGCTCGCTCTCGATCAGCTCCGCCGGGATCGCGGCGCAGTTGACCGCCACGAACGGCGCATGGGCCCGGCGCGAGTGCAGGTGGAGGAGACGCGCCACGACCTCCTTGCCGGAGCCGTTGGGCCCGCTGATGAGGACGCGGGAGTCGGTGGGAGCCGCCAGCCGGATCTGCCGGCGCAGCTCCACGACCGCCGGTGAAACGCCGGTCAAGACCGGGGCCTCGTCCTCGCGCTCCGCCCGGAGCTGGCGCTCCAGGCGCGCGTGCTCGAGCGCGTTGCGCACGGTGACCAGCACGCGCTCGAGCGCCAACGGCTTCTCGAGGAAGTCGAGCGCCCCCTCGCGCAGCGCGCGCACGGCCATCTCCGCCGTGGCGTGCCCCGAGATCAGCACCACCGGCAGCTGGTGGCCGGCGGCGCGCAGCTGGCGGAGCGCCTCGATCCCGTCCATCCCGGGGAGCCAGACGTCGAGCAGCACCAGGTCGAAGATCTCCCGCGACACGGCGGCGAGCGCGTCCTCCCCGCTGGTCACGCCGCTGACCGAGAACCCCTCGTCACGCAGGATCCCCTCGAGCTGCTCGAGGATCCCGCGCTCGTCGTCGACGACCAGGATGCTGCCGTGGCTCACGGGAGGCCCCCCGGGATACGCACAACGGCGCGCACGCCGGTCGGCTGGTTGGGCTCCAGGCGCACGGTTCCGCCGTGGTCGGTGACGATCCTCAGCACCATCGCGAGCCCAACGCCCGAGCCCCGGCCCTTGGTGGAGTAGAAGGGCTGGAACAGGAGCTCCGGGTCGCCCGTCGGCAGGCCGACCCCCTGGTCCGCGACCACCGCCTCGAGGTCGCCGTCCACCCACTCCACGCTCACCGTCACCCGCCCCTGCGCGGGCGACGCCTCGACCGCGTTGTCTATCAGGTTGGCGAGCACCTGCCGGAACTGCTCGGGATCGAGGAGCGCCTCGCGCCCGTCGGAGCGGTCGACGACCTCGACCTGCAGCTCCGCCCGGACACCCTGGTAGAGAGCCACCACTTGGGTCGCCAGCTCGCCGATGCGGACGGGCCGGCGCGCCAGGTGAGGCATCTTCGCGTAGCGGGAGAAGCTGTCCACCATCTCCTGCATCACCTGCACGTGCTCGACGATCGCCCGACAACCCTGCGTCACCACGCCCGCGAGGTCCTCGCTGTCACGCTGCGAGTGACGCGCCATCCGCTCCGCGGCCAGCCGGATCGGCGTCAGGGGGTTCTTGATCTGGTGGGCGATGCGCCGCGCCACCTCGCTCCACGCCGCCTGGCGCTGGGCGCGGAGCAGCTGCGTCAGATCCTCGAGCGCCACCACCCACCCCTCGGGGTGTTCGGCGCCGCCGAGCGGCACGACCGTCATCTCCAGGTAGCGGGCGACGCCCGCCGGGTAGACGGTGAGCGAGCCGCGCACCGAGCCGCCCGCGGTGCGGATGGTGTCGACGAGCCGGGGCAGCCCGGCCGCCGCGAGCGCCTCGAGAGGCACCTCGCTCCGCACCAGCTCGGGCACGCCGAGCACCGCCGCGGCCGCCGGGTTGCCGCGCACCCGCTCACGCCCGGCGTCGAGCGTCAGGACCCCCGTCCGCACGGCACCGAGGACGGTGTCGAGGCGGCGCACGGTCGCCTGCAGCTCCTCGTCACGCTCGCGCAGGCGGAGCACCATCGAGTTGAACGACCCGACCAGCATCCCGACCTCGTCCTCGGCCGGGAGCGGGACCTGCTCGAGCGACTCGCCTCCCGCCACCCGCTGGGTGGTCGCGGCCAGCGCCAACAGCGGCGCCGTGAAGCGGCGGGAGAGGTGGAGCCCCAGCCAGATCGCGGCGAACGCCACCAGCAACGCGAGGCCGCCGAAGCCGAGGACGACCGTCGCCGTGATCGTCGGCCTCTCCATCTTCAGGTGCTCGTAGGCGACGCCGCCCGCGGCGAGCTGGGCCTGGGCCCGGACCATGCCTTCGGGGAGCGCCTCGCCGACCACGACCACCGACCCGTCGGGCAGGTGGCGCCAGGCGCGCACCACCAGTGTGCCGCCGAAGCGCTCGCCGCGCACGCCGTCGCCGCTCAGGACCTCGGCGGGGAGCGGCGGCAGCCTCTGCAGGAGACGCTGCCGGGGGTCCACGAGCTCGACCACCGGCACGCCGCCGCGCAGCCATCCGGTCAGATGGTCGCCGAGCAGGGCGTGCAGGCGCTCGAGCTCGGCGAGCCTGGTCTGCTGCGAGGGGAGGCCGCGCAGGTGGTCGGCGATCACCTGGGCGGCCCGCAGCGTGCGCAGCTCGGCCTCCGAGCGCACCCCGTCGGCGAGCTGCGTTCCCGCGTGCACCATCCGGTCAACGGGCTCGGAGAACCACGCGGTCGCGGCACCGGAGAGCAGCGCCGCGGCGAGCAGGAAGAGGAACCCGGTGGGCGCCAGGATGAGCACCAGGTAGGAGAGCAGGATCTTGGTGCGGAAGCGCGAGCCGAGGATCCCGTAGCGACGCTCCAGCGCCAGCTTCAGGAAGTTGCGCAGCAGGATGAAGAGGAGCACCGCGATCAGGGTCAGGTCGAACCACCACAGCAGGAACGTCAGCAACCGGTTGGTGAGCTCCTCCGGCGGCAGGCCCGCCATCCGCGAGAAGAGCGCGTACGCCGCCCCCGCCAGCAGCAGCAGTCCGAGGTAGAGCGCCACCAAGAAACGGTTCTGCCGCCTGTAGCGCTGCCACCGCCGCCGCCACTCGGTCACGGCGACTCCGGAACCGCGAACTGGAACCAGTCCGTCCCGACGGTGGAGGGGATCACGAGCAACTTGTAGCGGGTGAGGAACTCGGCGCGGACGAAGAGCAACAGGGGTTCCGAGCGGAGGGGGACGGCGATCTCGGAGGGCGGCGGGTGGGTGACCCACCTCGTCGCCTCCGGCAGCGACGCCACCTGGCCAGAGGCCAGGATCTCGCCGTCCAGCTCCGCCACCAGGGTGAACACCCCGGTTAGCGGGTCGCGCTGCGCCTTCACCAACAGCTCGTGTGCCGCGACGCGCTGGTCCCACAGCCAGTGGCGGTTGCGATAGAGACGGAGGCGGTAGGTGATGCTGACTGGCGCTCCCGCCGCCAGCGCCTCGCTCCACTCGCGGGGGAGCTCGCGCTGGACGATCACCTGCACCGAAAGCCGGCCGGGGGCAGGGCTCAGGTCCACCTTGAGCTCCGGAACCGGCGCCGCCGCCAGCAGGATCGCCGCCAGCATCATGGTGTGGCAATCGTACCACACCCGGAGAAGAGCCAGCTGAGAGCTGAGAGTTCGCAGCGGAGCCCGCCGGGACGGGTGGGCACCGAACCGCCTCCCGCCCGAGGCGTCAGCCGACCAGGGCGGTTTCCGCCTCCTTCTCGCCGCTGTACGGCTGGACGGTGAACGGGGCGACTCGGTCGGGCTCCACGAGCTCCCAGCGTTCCGGATGGGCCAGCAGCTCCTGGACGGCGGCGACGTGCAGGGCGTGCCCCGCTTTGTGGGCCACGACGCGGGCCCGCAGCGGGTACTCGAGCAGCGCGAGGTCGCCGAGCAGGTCGAGGACCTTGTGGCGGACGAACTCGTCGCGGAAGCGCAGCGCTCCGGAGAGCACGCGGTCGTCGTCAACCACGATGCAGTTGGCCAGCGTCCCGCCCCGGGCGAGCCCCTTACTCCGCAGCGTGGGCACGTCGGCGAGGAACCCGAAGGTGCGGGCGGGTGCGATCGCCGAGACGAAGCGCTGCGGAGTGAGGGAGCCGACGAACCGCTGCTGGCCCACCGCCGCGGACTCGTAGCTGACCCGGTAGTCGACGTGCAGCCCTGCCCCCGGACTCATCTCGATCCAGCGCTCGCCGTCGCCCACCACCATACGCTCGAGGAGGTGCAGCTCGGGGAGGGTGGTCCCCTGGTCGACGACCCCGGCCTGGCGAAGCATCTCCACGAAAGGCAGGGCCGAGCCGTCGAGCACCGGGACCTCGGCACGGTCGAGGTCAATGAAGATGTTGCTCACGCCGAGCCCGGCGAGCGCCGCGAGCAGGTGCTCGACGGTGCGCACCTCCGCCCCGCGGTGGCGCAGCGTGGTGGCGTACGAGAGGTCGTGCGCGTTCTCCGCCCGCGCCGGGATCGCCGCTCCCAGGTCGGACCGGAGGAAGACGATCCCGGTGCCCGGCGGCGCCGGCCGCAAGCGGAGGTTGACCCGCTCCCCGCCGTGGATGCCGACCCCGTTGGTGCTCACCGCGCGCCGTATCGTCGTCTGCCAGAGCACACGTCACCTCCGGGTTCGCATCCGTGCGAGGAGCATGCCACTCCCGGTGCCGTGGCGCCTTCCACCGCGGCCGTCGCCTGTGGCGTCGGCGCCCTCCGGTGTCGCCAAAAGGCCACACCCGACGGTGGTAGACTGCGCCGCAGGAGACGGTGTGCTTCCCGCGTGGAGTCCCGAGCGGCAGCTGCGCGCCAAGGAGATCCTCTACAGGTGCATGGAGGAGTTGGAGGCGACCAAGGCCGCGCTCTACCTGGAGGGGAGCGAAGCGGTGTTCGAACTGGCCACCAGTTACGGGTTCGGACGCCACGACGCTCTGCCGGCCACGTTGTCGAGCGGCCATCCCCTCCTCGAGTGGGTGCGTCGCAACCGGACCTCCCCCGCGTACCGCAACGAGGCCGACGACAACCTCGGGCTGACGAACGAACTCGGGCGCGCGCGCACCTCGCGGCTGCTGACGATCCCCCTTTCGGTCGCCGGCCGGCTGGTGGGCGTGGTGGACGCCCGCGACAAGTCGCGCAAGAGCCAGTACTGCCACGAGGACGTCATCGTGGCGCGCTCGATCGGCCAGGCGTTCGAGGCCTGGCTGGGCGAGGTCGGAATCTACGGCAAGCCACCCGCGGTCGCGCACGCCGTCCCGGCCGCACCGCTGCCTCGCGCCGAGAGCGTGGGCTTCCCCCACCGCTGGATCGTCGAGGATCTCGCCGGGTTGATGCGCGCGCTGGCCCGCCTTCCGGAGGTGGCCGCCGCCGCCCTCTCCGTCACCGACGGCAAGTCCCTCCGCTCGCTGGTCCTGCGCACTTCCCCGCTCGACGGGCAGCGACGCGACGCGCTCGCGTCGCACCAGACCCGGACGCTGCTCGAGGCGGGGGTGCGCCTCCCGGCGGGCAACACCTGGGGGTGGGACGAACAGGACAGCGACGGTTCCGAGACGCGCTACGAGGAGATCCGCACGGCGGTGCTCCACGGCGGTCCGCCGGTCTGGGTGGTGCTATCCCTGGTGACGCCGGCGGGCTCCACAGTCGGCGAAGGGGTCTTCGCCGCCGCCGTCCACCAGCTCGAGCTCGCGCGCCAGGTGCGGGACTACCGCCGGGCCGCACGCAACCTGGCGCGCGTGCTGCTGGAGCCCGGGGAGACGGCGTTCCCCCACCTGCGCCAGCACTCCCAGGCCACCTCCGAGCTCGCGCAGAGGATGGCGGCCGCGCTGCGCCTATCCGACGAGGAGGAGGAGTTGGTGACCGTCGCCGGCTACCTCCACGACGTGGGGATGCGCGAGCTCGAGTACGCCCGTGTCTACCGCATGGACCGCCCCGGGGAGCAGGAGCGCCGCCTGTACCAGCGCCACCCGGTGGTGGGGGCGCGCATCGTCGAGACCGCCGAGTTCCCCGGCGACCTGGCCGGCGCGATCCGCTACCACCACGAGCGCTGGGACGGCACAGGCTACCCGCAGCGCCTCGCGGGCCGGAACATTCCGCTCCCCAGCCGGATCATCCACGTCGCGGAGGTGTACGACGTGCTCACCTCGCCCGCCTCGTACCGCCGCCCGGCCGGTCGCGAGGCTGCCCTCGGGATGATCCGCGCCCAGGCCGGTGCCCAGTTCGACCCCGAGCTGGTCCCCGTCCTCGCCGAAGTGGTCCGCGCGTGAAGGTGCTGGCCGCCAACCGGCGCGCCCGCTACGAGTACGAGTTCCTCGAGCGCCTGACCGCCGGCGTCGCCCTGACCGGTGGCGAGGTGAAGTCGGTGCGCGACGGGCGCGTCCGGCTACAGGACGGGTGGGTGGCCTTCGAGGGCGGCGAGGCCTTCCTGGCAGGCGTCCACATCGCCCCGTACGAGAACGCCGGCTACGCCGCCCACGACCCCACCCGCCGCCGGAAGCTCCTGCTGGCGAAGCGCGACATCACGCGGCTGGCGAGCAAGGTGGCCGAGAAGGGCCTGACCGTGGTGCCGGTCGCGATCGGGGTCGAGGGGAACTGGATCAAGATCGAGCTCGCGCTCGCCAAGGGGAAGAAGCTGCACGACAAGCGGGAGACGCTCCGGCGGCGGACGATGGACAGGGAGGCCGCGGCGGCTATGAAGGAGCGCAGGTAGCCCGGCCGCGACCGCAGCCTTGACCCATCGCGACCGCACCGGGCGCCCAAACTCGGCGGAGCGACGGCCGATCACGGTCGCCGCCTTCGTCTCGCCGCACGGCTTCGGCCACGCGGCGCGGGCGTGCGCGGTGATGCAGGCCCTCCACACGCTCGAGCCGGCCACCCGCTTCGAGATCTTCTCGCTGGTGCCGAAGTGGTTCTTCGCGGACTCGCTCGCCTGCCCCTTCGCGTACCACCGGCTCGCCGCCGACATCGGGCTCGTCCAGACGAGCCCCCTGGTCGAGGACCCCGAAGCGACGCTCCGCCGGCTCACCGCCTTCCTGCCGTTCCGGCCCGCCCGGGTGGACGCGCTCGCCCGCACGCTGGAGGCGCTCGCCTGCCGCCTCGTGCTGTGCGACATCGCGCCCCTCGGGATCGCCGTCGCACGGCGAGCGGCGGTGCCCTCGCTGCTGGTCGAGAACTTCACCTGGGACTGGATCTACGAGGCGTATCTCGATCGCCTCCCGGGGTTCGCGCCCGTGATCGGCGCCCTCGCCGCGACGTTCGCCTCCGCAACCCTGACCGTCCAGACGGAGCCCGTGTGCCGCGCGGACGCGCGCTTCCCCCTCGTCCCCCCGGTGAGCCGGACGGCGCGCACCCCCGCCCGCGCGGTCCGCGAGAGCCTGGAGATCGCCGAGGGCGTGCCGGCCGTGCTCCTGACGATGGGGGGAGTCGACTGGGCACCCTCCTCGCTCCGTCGCCTGGAGGACGCGCGCGGGGTGGTGTTCGTCGTCCCGGGCGCCGCCGCGCGTCGGGAGCGCCGCGGAGCCCTGGTGGCGCTGCCCCGCCGCTCGGGGCTCTTCCACCCCGACCTCGTGCATGCCAGCGACGCGGTGGTCGGCAAGCTGGGGTACAGCACGGTGGCCGAGGTGTACGCCGCGGGTGTCCCCTTCGCCTACCTCCGCCGTCCGACGTTCCGGGAGTCGGCGACGCTCGCCGGGTTCGCCGAGCACCGGCTCCCCTCGCTGGCGCTCACCGCCGACGAGCTCGACAGCGGGGACTGGCTGGGGCGCCTGCCCGAACTCCTCGCAAAGCCCCGCCCTTCGGGTACCAGGAGCAACGGCGCGACGGCGGCGGCCCGCCTGGCACTCGGGCTGCTGGACCCCGCCTGATCCCCTGGCACGGCGCCGCGCGTGGGCGACGACCTCCGACTACGGGTGGCGCACCAGCACCCGATTGGGAGCCACCGAGCCCACCCTCGCCGACGGGGGCGCCTTCCGCTCCTCCGTCATGCTGACGAAGCTGAGGGTGAGGGTCTCGGTCGGGCCCGCCTTGAACGACGAGATGATCACGTCGTGCAGGACGTAAGTGGTCAAGCCCTCCTCGAGGGTGACCTGGCTGAAGTGACGGCCCGAGCTGCAGGCGGCCGTCAGCTGCGGCGAAGCCTTGTCCCACCGCTTGGTGATCGTCAGCGACCGCAACCCCGGCCTTTCCGCGGCGCCGGCGCGGGTCGCCCCCGCGCCCGCGTGCGGCAGGCCCCAGCTGAAGCTCTCCACCGAGATCCAGTCCTTGTGGTCCTTGTCGGTGCTCTCCCCCTTGATGTCGCCGAAGTTGAGGAACGCGTTGAAGGCCGCCTGCGCCGCCGCAGCAGCGCCGACCCCGAACGCCAGAACCAACGTCGCCAGACGTGCCGCTCGCCCCATCGTCGCCTCCCCGCCCGTCCACGGGCGTTTGTCCGCTCCCGCGCGGCGCCGGGCCGGCAGTGGCTCGCCGGACCGCACCGCCCTCGCCGGTGTGCTCGTGCCAACCGCAACCGGCGCGGCCCTGCGGCGATTCCCCGGGGAAGCGCGGTCGCCGGTGCACCCGGTCCGGGGTGCGCCCCGGGGAGGGGACGGCGGACCGGGCGTCCGGCAATCGCTCGTGGTAGCATG